>Ga0081455_10009328_pt1 | contig 10102 bp, 8 predicted proteins | sample TabmetS3T2R1_FD_70207 | JGI IMG/M metagenome (GOLD analysis project Ga0081455, IMG submission 70207) | Tabebuia heterophylla rhizosphere microbial communities from the University of Puerto Rico - S3T2R1 | ecosystem: Host-associated > Plants > Roots > Rhizosphere ... | reverse complement strand
GGTATGGGGTTATGCGCTCCCCCTCACGCCGCCCCTGCGGGCTGCTGCCGCCATTGCGAGGAGCCAACGGGTCGCGCGAACGCGCGCCCGATGACAGGCTCCGCGACGAAGCAATCCAGCTTTCCTTGCTGCGGCAAAGCTGGATTGCTTCGCTGCGCTCGCAATGACGACTGCGGGCCAATTGTAAACGCCCGTTAACCCCTCCGCGGCTGAAAACTGGCATCCTGAACTCCCTTGGATTCGGAGCCCATTATGCTGCGCTGGATGATGCTGTTGCTGGCTGGCGTCTTTGTTGTCAGCGCTGCCGCGGAAGCGGCCGAGGATGCTGCGCCGGCCAAGCCCGAAAATGCCTTACCCGGCAAGCCCGAAAATGCCGTGCCCGCCAAGTCCGAACGTGTCGTGCCAGCCAAGCCCAAAAGCCGCGCCTACAGCGCCCAACGCCAGTTGCCGCCGGGCCTGCCGCGCCCGGGTTACAGGTATCGCACGACCGTGGCGCCCGCGACGCCGTACCGCGATCCCGTCGTCTACGAGACCGACCAGGACCTGTTGATCACGCCGGCCTATGGTCCCGGCGGCTATCTCGCCAATCTGCCGGGCACGCCGATCCTGCCGGGCTCGACGACCATTCCCGGCTACTACGGTCGCGCGTTCGACTATGACTATCAGGGCCCGTATTACGGCGGCCCCTATGTGGGCTATTTCTGGCGCCTGCCCTACGCCTGCGGCGTGTACGGGTACTGCTAGAGCATGATCCCGACCCGAAGGGCCGCGTTAGCGCAAAGTGGGAACCGGTTTTCGGATTAGATCATGCTCAAACCAGAGGCGCTCGCGCCGGAGCCAACTGTTCGGAGACTGCGCCCGCGCGCCGCAGCGACAAGCGCTCGACATTCACGATCGCAATCGTCAGCACCACGATCGCCACCGCCTGATGCGAGAGCGCCAGATCAATCGGCACCTGGTTGAGCAGCGTGAGGATGCCGAGCACCGCCTGCAACAGCACCGCCGCGACCAGCCACCATGCCCCGCCGACCACCGCACCCGCTCGCGCGCGCGTGGCGTCGATCGCGTGCCATAGCGCAACCGCAAGCAGGAGGTACGCTGTCATGCGATGCTCGAACTGCACGGTGAGCACGTTGTCAAACAGATTGCGCCACCAGGGCTGTTCGAAGAACAGCCGCTCGGCTGATGGGATGAACGCGCCGTCAATGGTCGGCCAGGTGTTGTAGGCGCGGCCCGCGCGCAGGCCCGCGACCAGCGCGCCGAAATAGATTTGCAGGAAGGTCAGGCCAAGCAGGAGCTGGCTGAAAAGCTTCAGCCGCGGCGCCGCGGCTGCCGCCGGCCGCGCCTGCATCCGCCGCACCGTCCACACGATCGCGGAAAAAATCACCAGCGCGAGGATCAAATGCGCGGCAAGCCGATATTGCGACACTTCCGTCCGCTGCGTGAGACCCGAGGCGACCATCCACCAGCCGACTGCGCCTTGCAGAGCGCCGAGCCCGAAGATCAACCACAGCCGCCGCTTCAGCTCCGCGCCCAGCGCGCCGCGCCAGAGGAAGAAGAGGAACGGCAACAGATAGGCCACGCCGATGAACCGCCCGAGCAGGCGATGGCTCCATTCCCACCAGAAAATGGTCTTGAACTCCGCCAGCGTCATGCCGGCGTTGAGCTCGCGATATTGCGGGATTTCTTTGTAGCCTTCGAACGCCTCCTGCCACTGCGCCGATGTCAGCGGCGGCAGCGTGCCGGCCACCGGCTTCCATTCTACGATCGAAAGACCGGACTCTGTGAGCCGCGTTGCGCCGCCGACCAGCACCATCAGCGCGATCAGCGCGGCGACGCCGATCAGCCACCAGCGGACGGCGGTATTTTGGGACGTTTCGCTGACGGAAATGCCTTGCATGAAGCGTGCTTGTTTGGTTCGGTGCGCCCCTTATAGTCCGCTCCTCCCCGCGCGCAAGCCGCGCAAATCAAGCAAAGCGCTCAAGTTCCGCCATGACCATCCGCACCCGAAAATTTTTTGGCGCCATCGCGCTCATCCTTTTGGCGGTGGTGTGGTCGCTGCTCGGCATGGCCATGGCGCAGATGCCGGCGATTGCCAATTCCGGCTGGCTGCAGGCGATCTACTATGTCGTGGTCGGGATCGGCTGGGTGCTACCGGCAATGCCTGTTGTCAGCTGGATGCTGCGGCCTGACGCCTGAGCGGGTTATTCCGCGTCGGCCGCACCGGCGCAAAGGTGAAGCCTGACAGCAGCACCCGCATCGCGCGGATCGAACCTTCGCGGCCGTCCCAGGCAATGCGCGGCAGCGCATGGAGATTGGTGCGGCCGAGCGGCTCCACCACCCCGCCGATGGTCGAGACGGCGCTGGCAAAGCCCGCCTCCTCCGCCATCACCACATGCTGCCGTCGCCACGCGCCGCGATCGCCGAACGGATAGGCGAAGTGTTTGACGTCGCGTTGTAAGGCCGCCTGCGTCACCGCCTTGCCCATGGCGATCTCGCGCTGCGCATCGGCATCGCGCAGGCTCGACAGCGCCGGATAATTCACCGTCGCGCTGCCGATGGTGGCGTTCGGATCGGCCGCGATCGTCGAAAGATCGTCCCAGTTCATCCAGGCCGCGCGCGACAGCGCCTCGATATCGGTCGAATAGCGCGTGCAGAGATCCTTGATGGCAAAGCTGCGGTCGGCCGGCGACAGCGCGCGCAGCCATTCGGAGAGATAATCGAACAGCTCGTATTTCGCCTGCGTCTTGTAGATCAGGAAATGCCGCTCCTTGCGGTCCATCACCAGCGAGATGCGGGTCTCGCGCGCGATCATCTCCTCCAGCGCCAGCCACCAGGCTTCGCCCAGCCCGTCCGGAAACGCGGTCGGCATGTACAGCGCAAACGGCACGTTGTGCTTTTGCAGGATCGGATGGGCGAACGTGGCAAAATCCTTGTAGCCGCCGTCAAAGGTCAGCGCGACGAAGCGCGTGCGCATCGGCAGTAACAGCGCGCGATGGCACACCTCGTCCATGGTGACGATGTCGTATTTCCAGCGCTTCAGCGCGCTGATGGTGCGGTCGAGGAACCGCGGCGTGATCTCGTGCGGCTTGTGCGGCTGGAACGAGCCCACATGCGCCGGCCGCACATGCTGGAACCGCAGCACCACGCCGGCCCCACCGGTCTGGCGCTGTTTCAGCCTCGCATAGAAGCTGAAATAGGCGAGCTCCATCTGCGCCCGCTTGATGAACCAGTTTTCCGACGCCACTTTCGTCCCCAAAGACGGCCCCCTGGCGGGGGCATTGTTATTACTCTTTGTTGACATTTCCCTGCGAAGGTCGCCAAGCCAAAATTGCAAATAATTTCTGACAGGTGTCGCTAATGACCATGGCTGCGGCGATCGATAGCCGGACCGCGCAGGCGGGCCGCTGGTCAAAAGTAAGCCGCATTGCGGCCGTCGACATCGTCTCCGATCTCGGCCAGGCTGAGCCTGTCTGGCGCGAGCTCGAAAGCCGCCACCTCACCCACACGCCCTATCAGCGTTTCGACTTCCTCGCCGCCTGGCAGCGTCAGGTCGGCGAACGCGAAGGCGCCTCGGCCTTGATCGTGACCGCCTACGACGCCGAGCGCCGTCCGCTGGCGCTGCTGCCGCTGGCGTCCTTCCGCAAGTACGGCGTGAACGTCGCAAGCTTCATGGGCGGCAAGCATTCCACCTTCAACATGGCGCTGTGGGATCGCGACTTTGCGGCCGCTGCCACTGAAGCCGAGATGACCGCGCTGATGGCCGGCATCACGGAGCATTCCAGCGCCGACGTGCTGGCGCTGTACCAGCAACCGCTGACCTGGCGCGACGTGCAAAACCCGCTGGCGCTGCTGCCGCACCAGCCCTCCGCCAACGATTGCCCGCTGCTCGTCATGGAGCCCGGCGCCGAACCGTCGTCGCTGATCTCGAGCTCCTTCCGCCGGCGGCTGAAAGGCAAGGAGCGCAAGCTGCAGCCCCAGCCCGTCCGCTATTACATCGCCACCGAAGACGCCGACATCACCCGCCTGCTCGACTGGTTCTTCCAGGTCAAGCCGCTGCGGATGGCCGAGCAGAAACTGCCGAACGTGTTCGCCGATCCCGGCATCGAGGATTTTGTCCGCGCCGCCTGCCTCGCCCGCCTCGGCGGCGGCGGTCGCGCCATCGACATCCATGCGTTGGAGTGCGAGGAGGAAGTGATCGCGATCTTCGCAGGCGTCGCCGACGGCCATCGCTTCTCGATGATGTTCAACACCTACACCATGTCGGGCAACGCCAAATACAGCCCCGGCCTGATCCTGATGCGCGACATTATCGATCATTACGCTTCATCGGGTTATCGCGCGCTCGACCTGGGCATCGGCTCCGACGATTACAAGCGGCTGTTCTGCAAGAACGACGAGCCGATCTTCGACAGTTTTATCCCGCTCACCGCTCGCGGCCGCATGGCAGCTTCCGCCATGTCTGCCCTCAACCGCGCCAAGCACATGGTGAAGCACAATCCCGCGCTGTTCGAGATGGCGCAAAAGTTGCGCGGCGCGCTGCGGTAAACCCCGTTTGATCCTCAATCATGCCCGGGCTCGACCCGGCCATGACGATGTCAACTACCAAAGTCTAGTCTGGCTCCGGCGGCGACCACCTCGCGCGGCGTGTTGACTTTCCCGTGCCTCCTTCGAATACTTCCCCGCAAAGAAACAAACAGCGATGGGAGGATCCGATGCCGATTTCACGCCGAACGCTGCTCAAGAGCTCTGCGGCTGCGACCGCCGCACTCAGCCTCGACTGGACACGCGCGCAGGCGCAGGCCGAAACGGTTCGCATCGGCGTGATCTACGACCTCACAGGTCCATTCGCCGCGGGCGGTTCCGTTGCCTGTTCGATCGGCACGCAGATCGCGATCGATCTCGTCAATGAGAAGGGCGGCGTCGGCGGCAAGTACAAGGTCGCCCCTGTCGCCGCCGACTCCCAGAGCAAGCCAGACGTTGCGATCAACGAGGCGGTGCGCCTGATCGACCAGGAGAAGGTCGACATCATCAACGGCGTCTATGCGAGCTCGCACGCGGTGCCGCTCGCGGCCAAGGTCGAGCAGCAGAAGAAGATCCTCTGGATCACGACCGCAGTCTCGACCGCCGTGTTCAAGGACAAGAACCTGCAATACGTGTTCCGCGCGCAGATCCATTCCGACCAATACGGCCAGGCCTTCGCGAGCTTCATCGGCGAGCACGCCAAGGCCAAGCTCGGCATGGAGCCCAAGGACGTCAAGGTCGCGCTGATCCACGAGGACGGCCCCTATGGCGTCGGCGTGGCCGCCGCTGACGAAGCCTATGCCAAGGAGGCCGGCCTCCAGGTCGTGCTGCGCGAAGGCTATTCGGCTTCCGCCCCGGACCTTTCGGTGCTGGTGACAAAACTCAAGCGCGCCCGGCCGGACGTGATCTCGCACGCCGGCTACAACCCCGACATCACGCTGTTCCTGCGCCAGGCGCGCGAGAACGGCCTCCGCTTCAAGATGCTGTTCGGCAACGGCGCCGGCTATAGCCAGCTCGACAAGCTGCGCGCGGCGTTCGGCGGCGATATCGACAATTTCTGCAACATCGATCCGGTGCCGGCGCAATTGCTCGATGCCGCGAAACTCGCGCCAGGGATCGGCGACCTCACCAAGACCATGATCGAGCGTTACAAGGAGAAGACCAAGGCGACCGATGTTCCGCCGCACTGCTCGATGGGCTTCAATCAGACCTGGGTGCTGCTCAACAACGTGCTGCCGGTCGCCAAGGAGAAATATGGCGGCTTCGATCCGGAGGCGATCCGCAAGGCCGCCCTTGACGTCGATATCCCGCCGGGCGGCACCATCCAGGGTTATGGCGTCAAGTTCTATAAGCCGGGCACGCCGATGTCGGGACAGAACGAGCGCTCGACCCCGGTCGTAATGCAGAATGCCGGTGAGCACATCTCGGTGGTCTGGCCGACCAACATCCGCACCCAGGAGCCGGTGTTCCCGCTGCCGAAGGCGTCGGTGTACGCGGCTTCGTAGGATGATTTTCACCCTCTCCCCTTGTGGGAGAGGGTGGCTTCGATGCTTCGCATCGAAGCCGGGTGAGGGGTCCCTCTCCGCGAGTGAAGCCTCTCGCAATTGTACCCGCGGACAGAACCCCTCATCCGGCGCGCTCAGGAGCGCAATTGCGCTCCAAAGCGCGCCACCTTCTCCCACAAGGGGAGAAGGAAGTGAGGTCGCTGCTAAAGCGCAACCCTCCGCCCCTCCTCCGCGGCCCAATAGCCGGCGTAGTTGACCTTGATGGTCTCGAAGGCCAAAGCGAGATCGGAAAGCGGCTGCCTTCCGCTCGCGACGCATTCCATGAAATCCTGGATTTCCTGCAAATAGCCGCGCGTCCATTCTTCCTCGAGGCAGATGTATTGCCAGCCGATCTTGCGATCGACCTTTTCGGTGATGTAGACGCTTTTCAGTTTTTCCTCGTCGGTCTGGTAGCTCATCATGTGCGTGTTCGGCGTGATGTTGGCGAACAGCGCGCCGCCGCTGGTGTAGGTCTCGATCAAATTGCGCACGCCGCCCGCGATCATGTCGCCGGAAAAGATGGTCGCCTTGGTGCCGTCGGAGAAGGTGACCGTAAGCGTGCCCCAGTCCTCGACATCGTCAGGGTTGGATTTCACGATGCCGCGTTCGTGCGGCGGCAGGCAAGCGGCCACGTTGCCGACGTCGCAGGTCACGCTGGCCACGGTGATCGTCTCGCCGCGCGCCTTCGCCTCGACCTGCTTCAGGTAAAGCACCGCCGAAAGCGGGTGACATCCCATCCGGATCAGTGAGCCGCCGCCGGTCATCGCCCATTGTGCGGCGTGCGCCGCGTGCGAGCCGGAGTGACTCTCCTCTCCCTTCATGAACAGGATCTTATCCCCCGTGGCCCGCAAAATCTCCACGGTCTTGGTCACGGCCGGCGCGTAGATCCAGTCCTCGGCATACATGAAGAGTTTGCCGCTTCTCTCGATCGCGACGCGGGTCCGCCGCATTTCCTCCAGCACGCGCTCGTACATCAGCGCCTTCGGCACGCATTTTCCGATCGGCAGCTTGTCGCCGTCACGCCCGAAATAGCCGGCGAACGGCTTTTCGCAGATGACATGCTTGCCCGCCTGCATCGCTTCCACAACCATGGCGGCGTGCAGGTTGGGCGGCGTGCAGATGTCGATCACATCGAGCTCAGCGTCGGCGATCAGGTCGCGAAAGCTGCGGCAAGTGTTGGGGATGCGGTGCCGGTGAGCGAATTCGACGACATGGTCGCCCCGCGCCGCAACCGCCTTGACCTCGACATCCACGCCATAGACGCGCCGGTAGGCATGCATATGCAGCTCCGCCACGAAGCCGCAGCCCACCAGCCCGACCCTGATCTTCGCCATTTCGGATGTCCCCTGTTGGTCAATGCCCACATCATTTGGTCAATGCCCACATTATAGTGAAACGCCGCCGTGCGGCCATGCAAGGCGCGATGGAATGTCACGTTTGGGATCGCCGAGCCGCAGTAGCCTTCGACGCTGCGCACTGTATGATCCGCCCGCACCACAAGCCCAAGGAAGGGGACAACGATGAAGAAGACAGTTCTGGCCGGCGCTGCACTCATAGCCTTTGCCACCGGCGCATCCGCGCAGGACAAGCGTCCCGATTACGGCACCGACATCAATGCCGCAGGCGCGAAGAAGATCGCGGCTGAAGTGCTCGGCGAATGCCAGAAGAACAGCTGGAACGTGGCGGTCGCCGTGGTCGATAATCACGGATTCCTGGTTTACTTCGAGCGCATGGACAACACGCAGACTGGCAGCATGGACATCGCCGTCGGCAAGGCCAGGTCGGCTGCAACCTATCGCCGCCCGACACGCGTGTTTGCAGAAGCGATCAACAAGGGCAGCCCCGCCACGGCCACCCTGCCCGGCGTGTTCGCCTCACCCGGCGGCTTGCCGATCATGGTCGACGGCAAGGTCACTGGCGGCGTCGGCGTGAGCGGCGCCACCGGCGACCAGGACGAGCAATGCGCCAAGGCCGGCCTCGGGATCAAGTAGCCGGTTGCACTTGGCTCCAGCGCCCAGGGAGGCGCTTGCAGTTGCGATAGGCCCTCTCCACGTCATGGCCGGGCAAAAGCGCGAAGCGCGTCTTCGCGCTAGATGACCCGGCCATCCACGTCTTTCCTCCACGCGGCACCAAAGGCGTGAATGCCCGGGTCAAGCCCGGGCATGACGAGTTCGGATATCTGGCGCTAGGCCGCGACCACGCGCGGGCCCGGCTCGGTCGCTTCCGAGGGGTCGCAGGCCTTGCTCAGCATGGTCACCGCGGAGAAACCGGCGGCCTTCAGCTCGGCGCACATCTGGCTGCGCGCTTCAGTGTCCATCGCAGAGTCCGGCACCACCACGGCGCGCGCCAGCGAGGTCAACAGCTCCGCCGGCAGATCGGAGGCGCTCCCGGCATCGAGCAGCATTCGATCATAGACCCGCAGCAGCGCGTCAATCGCAAGCACCAGCCTTGGCGATTGCAGCAGCGCGCGGTCGAAGCCGGGACGGCCGGCGCCGACGAGATGAACCCGCGACGTCAGGTCCTTGGTGATGATCTCTGAGAACGAGGCCTCGCCCAGCATCAATTCGGCAAGGCCCGGCGCATTGGCGTCGGTGGAGGCGTCAGCGATAACAGACGAAGATGCCGCGAGATCGACCACGACCACCTTGAGATCGCGCGCCACCAGGCGCGCCAGCGTCAGCGCGGTCTGCGAAATGCTCTCGCCCGAGGCGGTGCCGAGGATCGTCACCTTGCGGGCGGCCGGGCCGGGAGCGCAGATATCCTGCACCAGCTGCTCGATCTCGTTCGGCGCCGGCGGTGCTTCTGCTGACGGCGCGACGGTGGCCTCAGTGAGATCGGGCTCGGCGTGAGGCGCAGGCTCGGCCTTTTCAACGACCGGTTCTTCAGCCGGTTCTCGCGCGGCAACCTGAGCCGGAGCCAGCGTTGCTGCAGGCGCCTCGGTAAAGATCGGCTCCGCTGCGCGGGCTGCGGGGTCTTCCGAAATGACCGGCGCCGGCGCGAAGGCGCGCGGCGTGGTCATGCGCAGCAATTCGCCGGTCACGATCAGGCCGCTCATCAGGAGAAAGGTTGCGAGCGTCGCGATCAGTACAATCGGCAGTTTCTTCGGATAGGCCGGGATGTTCGACACGGTCGCCCGCGAGATGATGCGGCCGTCGGACGGGCCGGTGTCGATGTTCTCGCGCGCGGCGGCTTCGCGATATTTCGCCAGATAGGATTCCAGCAGGTCGCGCTGCGCCTTGGCCTCGCGCTCCAGCGCGCGCAGCTGCACGTCCTGGCCGTTGCTGGAGGACGCCTGCTTCTTCAGCTGATCGAGGCTCGCGGTCAGGCTGTCGACGCGGCCGCCGGCGATGCGGGCGTCGTTGTCGAGCGAGCGCGACACCTTGCTCGCCTCGTCGCGGAGCTGGCGGTCGAGATCGGCAAGCTGCGCCCTCAGTTCCTTGATGCGCGGATGGCCGTCGAGCAGCGTGGACAACTGCTCGGCAAGCTGGGCACGCAGCGTCGCGCGCTGCTCGGACAGCCGGCGGATCAACTCGGAGTTCAGCACCTCGGACGCCTCGATCGGCCTGCCGCCCTGCAACATCTCGCGGATCAGCCGCGCCTTGGTCTCGGCATCCGACTTCAACGCCCGCGCATTGTTCAGTTGCGTATTGATCTCGCCCATCTGCTGGTTCGACAGCGTGGTGTTGTTGGTGCCGACGAACAGGCTCGATTGCGAGCGGAAATCCTCGACCCGCGACTCGGCGTCGGACACCTTCTTGCGCAGGCTGTCGATCTCGCCGAGCAGCCACTGCCCTGCCGATTTCGCCTGCTGCTGACGCGCGCCCTGCTGCAGCACCAGATAGCCTTCGGCGATCGAATTGGCGACCTTCGCGGCCAGCTCCGGATCGCGCGACTGAAATTCGATGACGATGACGCGCGACTTGTCGACGGCGTAGGCGGTCAGCCGCTCATAATAGGCATCGAGCACGCGCTCTTCCGGCGTCATCGCATGGGGGTCGCGGCCGATGCCGAACAGTGCCAGCACTGATTTCAGC
>Ga0081455_10009327_pt1 | contig 10102 bp, 10 predicted proteins | sample TabmetS3T2R1_FD_70207 | JGI IMG/M metagenome (GOLD analysis project Ga0081455, IMG submission 70207) | Tabebuia heterophylla rhizosphere microbial communities from the University of Puerto Rico - S3T2R1 | ecosystem: Host-associated > Plants > Roots > Rhizosphere ... | reverse complement strand
GGTCCGGAGGGTCGAGCCGCGTCAGCTGCGACAGCTCGTTCATGGCGAGCACGCCGTCGACCAGAAACACCTCGTCGTCGGCGGCCGACAACGCCTGCTGCACGAACAGGCGCAGCTCTTCCGGCATCTTGGCGTCGATCTCGAGCCGGATCACCGAACCGCGGCGGCGTCGCTTCAGCGCCGTCTCGAAGGTGCGGACGAGGTCTTCCGCTTCTTCCTCGATTTCGATTTCGGAGTCTCTGATGATGCGGAACGCGCCCTGACCCCTCACAGTGTAGCCGGGGAACAGCCGCCCGATGAACAGCGACGTGGCCTGCTCGAGCGTGATCAGCCGCGTCACGCCTTCCTTGCTCGCGGGCATGCGGATGAAACGGTCGATCTTGCCGGGCATGCGGATCAGCGCGTTCATCGGCTTGCCGTCGGATTGCCGCACCAGTTGCAGTGCGATGGTAAAGCCGAGGCTCGGGATGAACGGGAAAGGGTGCGCCGGGTCGATCGCGAGTGGCGTCAGCAGCTGGAAGATGTTGTGGAGGAAATAATCCTCGATCCAGCTTCGCTCCGTCTTGGTGACCTCGCGGCCGTCGACCAGCACGATACCGACTTCAGCCAGCATGTGATGCAATTGACCCCAGATCGCCTGCTGGTCCTTGGCGAGGCTCGACACCGTCTCGTTGGCGAGGTGGAGCTGCTCAAGGGGAGTGCGGCCATCGGGGCTGCGTTCGGTGATGCCTTCACGGACCTGCGCCTTGATGCCGGCGACACGGACCATGAAGAATTCATCAAGGTTATTGGCGGAAATGGAAAGGAACCGGACGCGCTCCAGTGCCGGGTGGCCGGGATTGACCGATTCTTCCAGGACCCGGCGATTGAAATGCAGCCAGGAAAGCTCCCGGTTGATGAACCGTTCAGGGCTCGAGGCAATCGACGGCGGAGCCTGGATTTCGGCTTCTTTCTCTTTAGTTACAATAGCTTGTACGGAATCCATCAGGTTCGATCCGAGCAAGGGCAAGGTGCGCCGCAATATGGGGGAAACGTCCCCCAGACCATGTGATATTGCGATGACGTTTCAATGACATTGACGTTCCGCGCGCCTGCGCCGTCAAGGCGCAAACTGCGTTAAAGCTTCAGGCGTTACGCAGCACTTCGGCGGCCAGCGCCCTTGTAATAGGCCTGCCAAGCCGCAGCGCCTCGCTGTCCAGCAACTCGACGGCACGGCGCGGCGCTGCATAAGAACGCTCGAGGCGGCTGGCGAGATAGCCGACCAGGCTCTCGTCGATGGCCATTTGCCGGTCGGTGCAAAATTTCACGATCAGCGCGCGAAACAGCAAATCGTCGGGAGACGCTAGCGACACCACAGGTATCGCGCGCAGCCGCGAGCGCAGGTCGCGCAACTCGACCTCGAAGGCCGAAGGCGGCACGCGCGCGGTGATGAGAACGAAGGCCGCATCTTCACGGGCCAGGTTCATCAGGTGGAACAACGCGCGCTCGTCAAAGCCATCCGCTTTCAGATCTTCGACGACGAGCGCGCCGGTCGCGAGTGCATTCGGCACCGCAGCCGCAGTGAGCGCGTGTGCCGAGATGACGCGCGCGCCGGATCGTTCAGCCCAGATCGAGGCAAGATGGCTCTTGCCCGAACCTTCTTCGCCTGCCAGCAGCATGACGCGATTGGGCCAGTCCGGCCAGCGCTCGATCAGCGCAAGCGCGGCCGCATTGGCCGGTCCTTCGAGGAAATTGTCGCGCGTCAGGCTTTCTGCGTGCGGCAGCGCGAATGCAAGCTGTCGGGGTTGAACGCTACCTGCCACGCCGCCGCTCCATGCCGGACAAACCGGCAACGCCTGTCTTGAGCCGATCTCCAGCCTATCTTGGGGCTTCGATCGTGCTCATGTGCCGCACCCACTCCACCAGATAGAGCGAGACGGAAACCAAAGTAAAGACCGTGACAAACACCATCAGGATCAGGTCATAGGGTTCGCGCGGACGGTCGAATGCAAGCGATCCCAACACCAATGCCGCGAATGCGACCTGTGCTACCGTGTTGAGCTTCGACACCATCGATGGCTTCATCGGCACGGGCTTGTCGAACAGCCAGGACACAATCACCGCCGCTACGATCATGATGTCGCGCGACACCACGAGGATGACGATCCAGCGCGGCACCGCGCCCCAGATGCCGAGCGCGACATAGATCGAGACCAGCAACGCCTTGTCAGCCAGCGGGTCAAGCATGGCCCCGAGTTCGCTCCTCATGTTGAAGCGCTTGGCCAGAAAACCGTCGACAGCGTCGCTGACGCCGGCGACGACGAAGACCGCAAAGGCGATCGCCATCTGGTTGGAGGCGATGGCCCAGACGATGACCGGCACCAGGATGATGCGACCCAGGGTGATGATATTCGGAATATTCAACGCGGAGCTTCCCGGCTACCGGCCGGTTTTGGTCCCGGGCGGGGCCAACCGGCTGTTATCTACATAGTATAGCGGCGGGCGGCTTGCGAGCCATTGCACCGGGGCTGAATCCGACGTAACCAGCCGCCAACACTCGGAAATTGGCATGGCGCACCGCAAGAACGGGCTCACTTACGCGGATTCGGGCGTCGATATCGACGCCGGCAACCGGCTGGTTGATCTTATCAAGCCGCTGGTCCGCGCCACGGCCCGCGCCGGCGCCGATGCAGAGATCGGCGGATTTGGCGGGCTGTTCGACCCCAAGGCCGCGGGCTTCAAGGATCCGGTCCTGGTGGCCGCCACCGACGGTGTCGGGACCAAGGTCAAGATCGCAATCGACACCGGGTTGCACGGCGGGATCGGCATCGACCTTGTTGCGATGTCGGTCAACGACCTCGTGGTGCAGGGTGCCGAGCCGCTGTTCTTTCTCGACTATTTTGCCTGCGGCAGACTCGATCCAGAAGCTGCGGCGGCCATCGTTGCAGGCGTTGCGGAAGGCTGCCGGGAATCCGGCTGCGCACTGATCGGCGGCGAGACCGCCGAGATGCCTGGCCTCTACAAGGACGGCGACTACGATTTGGCAGGCTTTGCCGTGGGCGCTGCCGAACGCGGCACACTGCTGCCGCGGGGCGACATCGCGGCGGGCGATGCGGTGATCGGTCTTGCTTCTTCGGGCCTGCATTCCAACGGCTTCTCGCTGGTGCGCAAGATCGTGGAAAATTCCCGGGTCGCCTTCGACGCGCCGGCGCCGTTCTCGCCGGTCATGACGCTCGGTGGCGCGCTGCTGACGCCGACCAGGCTCTACGTGAAATCCTGCCTGCGCGCGATCCGCGAGACGGGCGGGGTGAAAGGTCTTGCCCATATCACCGGCGGCGGCTTCACCGACAACATCCCGCGGGTGCTGCCAAAGCATCTCGGCGTCGGCATCGATCTGGCGCGGCTGCCGGTGCTGCCGGTGTTCAAATGGCTGGCCGAGCAGGGCGGCATTGCCGAGCTCGAGCTCTTGCGCACCTTCAATTGCGGAATCGGCATGATCGCAATCGTCGAGCCGAGCGCGGTGGAAAAGGTCACCGAGGTCCTCACCGAGAGCGGCGAAACCGCCGTGCTGCTTGGCAAAGTGATCGAGGCCAAGGGCGAGCATCGCGTAGTCTATAACGGTCACCTTGATCTGGCGCCCTGATGAAACGCCGCGTCGCCATCCTGATTTCAGGCCGCGGATCGAACATGGCCGCGCTGATCGAGGCCGCCAGGCCCAAGAATTTCCCGGCCGAGATTACCGTGGTGATCTCCAACCGCGCTGACGCCGCCGGCCTCGAGCGGGCCAAATCGAGCGGCATTGCCACCGAAGTCATCGAGAGCAAGCCCTTCGGCAAGGACCGCGGCGCGTTCGAGGCGGTGCTGGAGCAAAAGCTCGGGCAGCATCGCATCGAGCTGATTTGCCTGGGCGGCTTCATGCGGCTCTTTACCGCCGAGTTCGTGCAGCGCTGGTACGGACGGATGCTCAACATCCATCCTTCGTTGCTGCCGTCGTTTCCGGGCCTTGACCCGCATGGCCAGGCGCTGAAAGCAGGGGTGAAGATTTCCGGCGCGACCGTGCATTTCGTGATTCCGGAGACCGACGCCGGCCCCATCGTGATGCAGGGTGCGGTGCCTGTGCGCGATGACGACACGGCCGAGACGCTGTCGGCGCGCATCCTCGCCGTCGAGCACCGCATCTATCCGGAGGCGCTGCGGCTGCTGGCGAGCGGCAGGCTCAGGCTCGAGGGCGATCTCTGCCGGATCGAAGGCGGCGCTGGAAGCGGCGAGTCGCTGATTTCGCCGCTGGCGAAATGACGCCCAAAAAGGAAATCCCCCGGCGAGGCCGGGGGGATCATCATGACCTGCGCAGATCGTGATAGTCGTTAGGAGACCTTGAGGTTTTCCGCGGACGTTTTTCCGCGATTTTCGACAAGGTCGTATTCAACCGTCTGGTTTTCATTAAGGGTCGACAGCCCCGCACGCTCGACGGCAGAGATGTGGACGAACACGTCTCTGTCACCGCCTTGAGGCTTGATGAACCCATAACCCTTGGTCGGGTTGAACCATTTAACGGTGCCTTTGTAGCTCGGCATCGCTAGTCTCCTGGTCTGGGCGAAAAAAAGACGCGGTCACGTCTCCCAACGTGCCACGCCACAAACGGCTTCCGGGGGTCTTCTTGTATTTCCAGATAGCGAAAACGCACAGTCGAACGGCCTAGATCCGATTGTAACGGCGATTGCAACACGAAATCTGCACATAAGCAAGCACATGGCAGGCCGCGCGAATCGCCGCGGGCGCCTGGGCAACCTGTGGCAGGCGCACCACAACCCTGCGATTCGGGGTCCAACGGGCTGCCAAGTGATTGACGCTTCCGGCGAAGTGGGGGCAAATCGTGCGTGGAACAGCGGGAAACCGGCGCTGTTGGCCCCGTTACGGCCCGGGTGGGATTGGAATTCATGCACTGCGCATCGCGGCCTTCGCAAGCAGGGGAGACCGGGGCCGGCCGCAGGGTAATCCCGGCCATTGCGATCGCGTTCGCACTCGCGGTCGGGGCAATGTCGTCGGCACAGGCCCAGGTGCTGCCCGCTCCGGCGCCGACACCCACGCCGGGGATCGCGCTCATCAGTTCCGACCTTTCCGCTGGCCAGGCCGCGATCAATCTCGGCAGCAATTTCCTCGAGCGCCTCGGCGATCAGGCAACCAACGGCGTCAACCGCATCGGGCGCAGCAATCCCGGCGGGGGCGGTGCCTCGCAGGCAACAGAAGCACCAAAAATCCGCGCCTGGATCGAGGGCTACGGCATTTCATCAAGGACCGACGCGCAGGGTGATTTTGCCGGCGACCGGCGCACGACCGCGGGCGGTGTGGTCGGGATAGGCGCCACGGTGGCGCCTGGCGTCAATGTGAATTTCTCGGTGGACCAAAGCCACAGCAAGATCGACGTACCGCTGGCCTTTCAGTGGGCGACGCTCGACCTGACCCAGCTCGGCGCCAGCTTTTCCGTCGACAAAGGGCCGTGGACGTTCGCTGGCGCTTTCGTGCACGGCTTCGGGCAGGTCAACTCGTACCGCGACACCGGCCCCAGCATTGCTACTGCCGGCTACGGCGCTCAGGTGGACGGCGTTCTTGCCGAGGTCGACTATTACTGGATGAAAGACCAGTTCCGCATCGTTCCGAAACTGGCGATCGAATATGTGCGCTCTTCGACGGAGTCATTCACCGAACGGGGGCTGGCCTTCTTCCTGGTGACGGCGAGCAACGCAACGGCCGAGCGGGCGCGCGTGCTCGCAGGCGCCGAGGTCGGCCACTATTGGATCATCGACCGGAAAATTCTCGACCTGTCGGCCTATGGGAAGTTCGTCGACAATTTCCATCAGGAGTTCAGCACGGTGACGGTCAGCATCCCCGGCTTTCTGCCCATCAGCGTGCAGGGCATCGGCGAGAGCCGCTATGGCGCCGACGCGGGGGCGGCCGCCTCACTCAGCGTGACCAACAATTTGCGCTTTTATGCGCGCTATGACGGCAAGTTCCGTGAGCAGTTTCAATCGCACCAGGGCACGGCGGGCGTTGAACTGAGATGGTAGCGGCGCCTTTTATTCGAGCATGATCTCCGCGCAAACGCTTTGCGTTTGTCGCAGGGAAAACCGGTCCCCACTTTGCGCCAGCGCGGTCCTGCGGGTCGGGATCATGCTCTAGCCCGGCCCCGTGGCGGCATAGCCCCGCAGGCCAAAATTCTCCCGCGTTTCCTGCATCAGCGGCACGAGATCGTTGGGATGGATGAATTCGTCCCGGAAGCAGGGATAGACCTTGGAATCGAAAATCTTCTTCAGCCAGTCGATGACGATCTTGTGCCGCTCGGAATTGCGGAACTCCTTGTGGTAGGTGATCCACAGGTCGGTGTGGTGGCTGACGCCCATATCCACCGGGATCAGCGGCGCACCGAGCGCAATCGACGCGGTCGGCAGGAAGCCGACGCCGGCGCCTCGCTCCACGGCATAGAGCACGCCGATCGAGGAATTGGTCTTGATGCCGACCACGCCTTCCAGCGATGTGAGGCCGAGGATGCGCGCATAGGCCGTGTCGTCCAGCTGCGGCGCGCTTTGCTTGATGATGCGGTGGTTCTTCAGGTCCGCCAGCGTTTTCGGCACGCCGTAGAGCTGGCGATAGCCCTCCGAGACGAATGGATAGATATGCAGGCGGCCGATCCTCGCCACGATCAGGTCGGGATTGGTCGGCGGCTCGAACTGGATCGCGATGTCGGTTTCCAGCCGGCCGACGTCGGCCTGCTCCATGGCGCAGCGCAGGTCGACGGTGATCTTGCGGTAGGTCTTCTGGAAGTCGATCAGCCGCGGCAGGATCCAGAAATTGCCCGGGCCCTCGGTGACCGCGACGCGCACCGTTCCCGCACCCGTGCCCGACGATCGCGACGCGCGGCGCATGATGTTGAAGGCGTGCCGCTCCATTTCCGTCAGATCAGCGATCATGGCGAGGCCTTCCTCGCTGATCGTGAGCCCGCTCTGGTCGCGCAGGAACAGCCGGCAGCCGATCCGCTCCTCCAGCCGATCGATCCGCCGCATCAGCGTGGTGCTGGTGACGCCCAAAAGGTCGGCTGCGTTGCGAAAACTCTTGTAACGCGCGCAGGCCAGAAACGATTTCAGGTCATCCCAGGACGCATCGAGGACGTCTTCGGGCTTGTGCTGCGTGAGTGCAGCACCCCGGTGCAATACTTGCTGCATACCTCGTATCCCCACCGCGTAACCTTGCTCAACGAGGGCTGGAGCAACGATAGAGGCGCAACCAGGACATGGAAAGGCCCCGTTTGACCGCACGGCACGATTTTGATCTGCTGCCGACCGTCGGCAAAATCGAGGTCCGGTCGGCGCAATCCGTAGAAATACCCGGTATCGCGGTCATGGCGCGGAGCATGGTCCCGGGGGTTCAAATCGACGAACCGGGGCTGCTGCAGCACTATCTCCACGACGACGAATGCATCCTTGTCTTTGCGCAAAAGGGCCGGCTGCTCGGCGGCATGGCGTTCCTTTATCTCAGCGAGCGCGGACATGAGGCCCTGATGGCGGGCGAGTTGTCGCCCACCCATCCGGATTTCGCGTTGCTGGCGGACCCGGACGAGCAGGTGGCGGCGATCTACATCTGGGCGATCGGTGCAGTCGGCCGCGGCATCGCGGGCCTGGGCAAGATGGCGGCCCATCTGCGCAAGCCGCGCTATGTCAATGCCAATTGCTTTGCCCAGCCCTCGACCGCGGCCGGGCGCGACCTGATGATCGCGACCGGCTTTCGGCCGATCGCAAGCCTTCAGCCTGATCTCTGGTGCTACGAGCGGCCGTGGAAGCGGCTGCCCAACAACCTCATGCCAGCCGGTTTCTCACGAGGGAGCGCTTCCGATGCACGGTACCAGACCCCCTAAGCCGCCCGCACGCGCCATCACCACTCGCCTCGCGCGCGACCCCAACGACCTCATGACGGTGATGGCGATCCGCTCGGCGGTCTACCTTGCCGAGCAGGATTGCCCGATCGAGGAAGAATTCGACGGCAACGATCTCTGCGCGGCGCACTTCCTCGGCTATATCGGCAATGAGCCGGCGGGCTGCCTGCGCGTGCGCTTCTTCGGCGAATTCGCCAAGATCGAGCGGCTTGCGGTGCGACATCAATTCCGCCGCACACGGGTTTCCTTCAAGCTGGTGCAGGCCGCCGTCGAATACATCAAGCGCAAGGGCTTTAAGAAGATCTACGGCCTGGCCCAGGACCGGCTGGTCAACTTCTGGGCCCATTTCGGCGGCCGGCCGCTTGGCCGCGGCCGCAAGGTCACCTTCTCGGACTTCTCCTACACCGAGATGGTATTCGACATCGAGCCGGGTCCCGACGCGATCACCCTCGACAGCGATCCTTACATGATCATCCGCCCGGAGGGCGACTGGGACCGGCCCGGTGTGCTGGATTTCTCGGCCGAGCGCGAGGTGACGTCGCCGCTGCGCAACGCTGTGGCCGAAACATGAGGCCGGGTGGCCCGGCGCTGGATCCTGAGGACCCGCCGATCCTCGTCTGCGCCGACCTCCAGGCGCAGCACGTGCGCGAGGAGGCTGCCGCCGGCGGCGAGGCCTCGCGATGCCTTGCCCTGCTTGAATTGTGGCGGGCGGAGCTGTGGCCGGTGCTGCATCTGAAACGGATTGCCCACGCCGCATGGTTCGATCCGGCGTCGAATCTTGCTGACTGGGCCACGGCGTTCCGGCCGCAGCCGGGCGAGATGGTATTCGAGCATCCGCTGCCGTCGGCCTACAGCTCCTCGCGCTTTGCCGAATACATGGCAAGCATGAAGGGCGTGCACTGCCTGATGGCGGGCTGCTGCCTCGACGAAACCATTTTGGCGACCGTCATCGAGGGATTTCACCGCGGCCACCGGTTTCGCGTCGTCGGCGATGCCGTGACGTGCCGCGTTTCGGGACACGGTGACGCCGATGCCTATCGCGCCTCGATGGTGCACGTGATCGGCAAATTCGCCGGCATCGAGCGGAGCTCTGATTTGATCGAGGCGGCCGCGAGCGAGGCGTGAGAACGCGGCCTCAGAGCCGGTCCACGCGGACGACGCGGCCCTTTTCGATCGCCAGCGCCAGCTTGCCGTGCTTCAGCGACAGGGCCGCCTCGCCGAACAATTCGCGGCGCCAGCCATGCAGTGCTGCGACCTCGGCCTGATCGTTGGCCGCGATCTGCTCGAGATCGTCGACGGTGGCGATCACCTTGCTTGCCACCGCATGCCGCTCCGAGGTCATGCGCAGCAGCACCTTCAGAAGCTCGACGATCGCAGCACCATTGGAATTGTTGCGCGGCTTTTCCAGCTTCGGCAGCGTGTGGGGATCGCGGGCAAGGCCGCGCTGCACCGCCGCGATGATGTCGCTTCCCCATTTCGAGCGGTCGAAGCCTTTTGGCAGCGAGCGCAGGTTGGCGAGCTTCTCCAGCGAGGTCGGGGCGTGGGTCACGATATCGCCGACCGCGTCGTCCTTGAGCACGCGGCTGCGCGGCACGTCGCGGCTCTGCGCCTCCTTTTCGCGCCAGGCCGCAACCTCCATCAGGATCGCAAGCTCCTTCGGCTTGCGCACCCGCGTCTTGAGCCGCTCCCAGGCCCGCTCCGGATGGAAATCGTAGGTGCGCGGCGAGGTCAGGACTTCCATCTCCTCGCTGACCCAGCTGTTGCGGCCGCGCTTCCTCAAATCGGTGTCGAGCTGGGCAAAGACGTCGCGCAGATGGGTGACGTCGGAGACCGCATAATGCATCTGCTCCTTGGACAGCGGACGGCGTGACCAGTCGGTGAAGCGGTGGGTCTTGTCGGGCCGGTGTCCGGTGACGCGCTCGACGAGCTGGTCGTAGGCGATGCTGTCGCCGTAGCCGAGCACCATGGCCGCCACCTGGGTGTCGAAGATCGGGTGCGGGATGATGCCGGCGGCGTGGAAGACGATCTCGATGTCCTGGCGGGCGGCATGAAACACCTTCAACACCGCCTCATTCGACATCAGCTCGAAGAACGGTTTGAGGTCGATGCCTTCGGCCAGCGCGTCGATGACGACGGCTTCGTCGGGGCTGGCCATCTGCACGACGCAGAGCAACGGGTAATAGGTCGACTCCCGGAGAA
>Ga0081455_10009326_pt1 | contig 10102 bp, 16 predicted proteins | sample TabmetS3T2R1_FD_70207 | JGI IMG/M metagenome (GOLD analysis project Ga0081455, IMG submission 70207) | Tabebuia heterophylla rhizosphere microbial communities from the University of Puerto Rico - S3T2R1 | ecosystem: Host-associated > Plants > Roots > Rhizosphere ... | reverse complement strand
GATCGAGCAAGAGCCGAGGCTTTGTTCAATCAATTCCAGGCATGGGCGGCTGAGGAGGATGCTCACGCGCTGCCCGGACCCCAACAGCCGGTCCAAGATGTCCGAGCAGATATTGTGCGATCCCCGCCTTTACCAAGGCGTCGACCGATCCAGGTCGCGCACACCGCTCGGTCACAGGATTCGTCGCCGCAAAATGCCCAGTCGCTCATGCGACGCTTCGGGTTTCGCAATTGACTGACACGGACGTCCAGCCCTTTAGAGCAAGCCCGCCCCTACGCCGCGCTCACAGCGCATGAGCGCGGGGCCGAGCGCAAGGCGAAGGAACTGGCGCGGGCTGAGCAGGAAAAGCTAACGGCCGCCTACTGAGACGGCCTTACTGCTTCTCATGGTGGAAGATCGCAATCCTCTGGTCGCGATGCCATAGCTCTACGTCTTGGCGGTCCACCAATTGCTTCGCCCACTCTTTGGCATCTGCTTCGTCAGCGCACCACAAATCAACGCGGCTCGTCACGTGGCCGTCTGCGCCGATAACAAGGATGCGAAAGTCTTGCATGATCTAGTTTGGTGGATGTAGTGCGGAAATCGCAGCCACTCGCTTAAATGAGATGTTGTCTCATCCTGCCGCGCTTTGCGAAGCAGGCGCTCGCGTTCGATACCGGAGCTTCGCGGCTTTTTCACGTAAGCGGCGCTTCGCTTCGACGGATAGCCGAGTTCCAAAGAATGGGTCTGCTTGACCCGGCGACGATGCTCACCCATACGGCCAGTTGTTCGGTTCCCGACACTGCCGCATTCTCTCATGTGAATTGCCGACATGAAAACGCCCGACCTGTAACGCGGGGGTGCGACAGGTCGGACGTCTCGGAGTGCCGCCGGTCGGCTTGGGGGCTTACCGGCAGAGTCATTACCTGTCTGCGATTCGGTCTTTTTTCCGCCAGGACTCGTTTGCTTCCGGACTAGGCCGCGTACTCATAAAGGCAATGTCGGCTTCCGGGGGCAGAGCGGAAAACATCTGCTCGCGGTGAGCTTTACTGGTTTTGACCCGAAGGCGACTGAGGCGGGCCGTTAGGTCGTGGGACTTAGCACAAGCGGCACCTTCCCCAGGATGCGCAGCAGGCGGACGAGAAATTACCGAACCAGAAGGCATCGACCCCGCAGCCACCCCACCCGCCGCAGCCGCCACATCCGGCGCAACCGGCGCAACCGACGCCGCAGCGGCAGCCTCTGCATCCCGCACAACCTCTACAGCCACGGCAACCGCCGCATCCCCGCGCGATCAGCACGCGGCCACTGACGTCTTCATTGTCGATGAGATGGAAGGTGGCGAGGCTGACGTCGGCGAGCTCTTCTTCACTGAGCGTCATCACCGGGCCAGGCGCGAAGCTCGGCCTTTGTTGAACGTCGCCCGTCGGCACGGCTGATGCCGATGCGCCTCCCGCCAGCGAAAAGGTTAGTCCGGCGGCTCCTAGAGCCGGTACGGCGGTTTTGGCCACTCGCTTCGTTTTCGAAGCTTGCTTCATCCGCTGCATGGTCACATCCTCCAAAACTTCTGATCGACACATAGTTTTATGTCCGACTTTGGCCCTTCTGCGACCTCCGGCAAGGTCCGCTGTTGCGGCGCTATCGGCGGACAAGCGGACATCAGGCGTGTGCCTGATCCAAGCACCCCGATTTATGAGTACACGGCCTGTTCCATATCTTCTGGACGATGAGTTGCTTGTATTGCGAGGATAGCGGCTGGGTCTGCGAGAACCATCCCGATCAGCCGGTCCGCCGAACAAGGCTACCCGCTGTTCTTTGCACGCGCCGCGACGTTGCAGGCGATACATCGCGACAGGGAGCGCGTGTTCAATCCAGATCGCAAGGACCATCACTGAGGAAAACGCAAACTGAAGCGAGACCAATAGCCGAGGCGCTCGAAAAAAGCTGCGGCTCGCGGACGTGAAAGAGATGTTCCGGCAAATGAAGCAGCACGCGCGAACGGACGGTGCAGCAAAAAAGGGCCGCCGGTATTGTCAGCGGCCCGTCCCGGCAAATTTCTGCGGAATGAAATGACGCCTGCCCCGGGTACGTGCCAAGCTAACGGACATGGATTTCGCTGCAATGAAATATGATAGGCAGCCAAAGCCCAAAAATGAGGCCTCCGGGGACCCTTCCAGTGGGTTCAGGCAGGCGGGGACGGCAATCCACAACCACAAATGACAGCGGCTCTTACCCACATTTAGCGGTGGATATCCGTATCGGTACGGTACCGGTCAAATTCTCTTCATGCGCATGCTGGTCGCAATCCGGAGGCGACTGGGGGGGTCCGATGCAAACCGTGCTGCTCTGCCTTTTGTGTTGGGTATCGGCTAACCTAGTCATCGTAACGGTGTGGACGATTTACTCCCTGTGGTCTCGCGGACGCGACGCCCCTGAGCTGATGCATAGCGGATTCCGTCGCTCATTGTGAATTGCGGCTACCCTTCATCCTTGACTTGCCAGTAGCTCGCAACCGTTCCGACCCGCTACGGCTGACGATTTGTCGCCGGACCAATCCCACTCGGGCGAGAAGCGTTGAGCGCGTTACGTATTGGTTGTGACCAAGAGCCCGCCCGTAGCGAGGCTACACTGTCACTGCAGCCATGCGTCGAGCCATTCGCGTAGGCGCAGGCCTGCAAGAAATATCGCACTTAACGTCTGGCGGCCTTTTGGATCCGGAAATCGTCGATCCGCTTTCCCGAGCGCAACTGCGCGGCCAACCAGCGCGGCTGCTTGCCACGACCGGCCCAGGTTTCTGACGGGTTCTCAGGGTTACGGTACTGCGGGTTTACTGTCGGATATGGTCGGCGGCCCAATGGTGGACTTTGCAATGCCTTCAGACGCTTTTCGAGCTCCGCTTTCTCCGCCTTAATTCTCGCCTGCAAGAATTGAGTGACCTCGACATGCAAAGACCACAGGTCGTCGAAGCTCATCCGTTCGAGTTCGGCTCGCTTCATGACTGCTCCATGACAACTATTCTCTAGTAGAGGTTTTGCCAGCTACTATTCACAACCCCTTTTCGAGAAATAATGAGTAAGTTCTCACTTGATTTAAAGAGTTAGGCCCTCCCAAGGGAAAACGAAGACCAAATTACTGAAATTTGTTGTGATTTGCGCCATTTGACGACGAATGTAAGTTTGCTGCACTGCATTTAATTCACAGGTTTTCTGCTCGCAGGGGTTTAATGTGTCAGAGCGTACCCGCGATATAGAATCACTTCATAAAGACGCTAGTGATTTGCTGGCGCGGTACGTAGAGCTGCTTTGCTTGAGAGCAGAAGCTGCCAGCTTGCTCTTTCCATTCAAAACATCGCCGCGTCGCAGGCACAATGCGCGCAGACATCGATTGGCAACTCGAGCATTGCAGCGAAACGAGCAGTCAAAGACCGCCACGCCCATCCTGCTCGTGCTGCCGGGGCGGTAAACGCGGCCGTTTTTCTTCGTGGCCGCGTCCCTATCTACAGGCCATGCCAAGCAAGCCTATTGAATTGCGCGCGAGGTTACCGGCAACGCCTCACATCGCGAGAGACAGGATGAAGAGGAGGCCGATAACAACGAGCGCCAGCGAGCAGGCAGCCAGCAAGTAGTATTCCCAATCGAACTGCATCACGAACGGGCCGCCGTCAGCGCGATACCATGGCGTCGAACGCCGCAGCGCCTTCCGCAATGTTATAGCAGGCGCGTGCATCGATGATTTTTTCTGCGCCGTGATCAAACAGGTACAGAATGAAAAGCGGCTCTTTGACGATGCTGCATGGTCGCGAGGAAACCTGCATCCTAATCTCGTGATCGCCGATCCAAGCCAGTGACGTTGTGCCCGGATCACCCTCTGCGCGTGACACAAGGTGGCCATAGGCTCGTGCAATTCGTAACGTGTTGTCCACGAAAGACCTCGCTTAGGTGGCGAGGCATCGCTAATGAGGCCTTTGGCCTTACGAGACGCTGGAGGCGAGGTTAAGATTTTGAAATGAAGCGGCCGCGAAGAAGTGCTTGCAGTTCGCGGCACGATCTTGGGGCCATGTTGCGTAAAAGAGTTAGGCGTCCTAACAATGAAGGCATCCATGACTAGGTCCGCATCGGTGACTGCGCTGATGCTTGCAATTGCTACTACAGCACAGGCCGAGTATTTTACATATTCCGATTGGTCTCAACAGCCCGCTGATTTTCGAGCGGCGTATATCGCCGGGCTGTACGACGCGCTCGTTTCCCTTGCTGAGACCGATGCAGAGGCAAAAATCGGCGCGCATTATCAAGAGTGCGTAGCGCGGGCAAAAATTCGTAACGGCCAACTGGCTGAGAGCACGCTGCTTTATGGAGCCGCGCGACCTAGCCTGCGATCGGGCGGAGTTGGCCAGGTTATGATTAACTACCTCATTCAGTTATGTGGAAAGCCGCCACAGCCGAAATAATGTGAATGTATTCGATTTGCAGCGAAGCTGATCGGGTCTCAACGTTGAAAGACCGAAAGCCGGCCGCCTCCATTGCCAGCTTCTGAAATCCATGGGGCCGTTTGCGGGGCAAGAAGTTGTTGTACGGCCTCAAAATGGCATCTATGGCTCCGCCAGCAATGTCAATGATGGCCTTGGCGAGCTGATTGGGGTCCCTAGGGCGTTTGGGGTGGCTTGTCAGTCGTGTTTCCTGGACAAGCCTTGGAATGCTCAGCAATCCAACTAGCCGCGTCGTGCTCCGTAATAAAGCCCTTGATTACTTCCGTTTCGCCATCGGGCCATAGAATATCGACACCCCAGCCAGATCCGGGATTTTTCCGAGCCACGAAAGTTGGTGACTGGTCGATCATCATATGAGTATGCGCTTGCGGTGGCAGGGTTCAAGCCAGCGTTCCTGCCACAATTAACTGACCCACTACCAAAAATCAGCCAGCCAAAGAAATCGGTGTAGACAAAAACACCGTGAGAACTGCTCGATCGGAGCTAGGTGGTGAATATTCACCACCTGAGCGAGACGGACAAGACGGACCAATGGCCGGATGAAGTGAGGTTGTCCGACGTTGAGCCGCAATTTGTCTGCAAGGCTTGCGGCAAGCGCGCGCTGACGTCCGCGGCGTGAAAATGTCGCGTCAATCCCGGATCACGCGCACCATGGGATAGATTAGGATCCCAGCGACGAAGCCGACAGCAAACGAAACGGCGATGATGGTGATCGGCACACTCTCGAAGGCGAAGAACATGGGAAACCGTTGCCCGCCCGTCGCAGGTCACGCAAGCGCGGTCGCTTGTCAACCTTATCCGGTAAGGTTTACGATTATGCCGTTTGCACTTGTCCACGCTGGAAGTTGAGATCAACGCTCCTACAATCAAGGCACTCCCGGAAAGATTGAAGCAATAGTATCGCGAGATCCATGTTCGACTTGCTGCTCATTTTCGGAATCCCGCTCGGAGTAGGTTTTGCAGCGGGCTATTATTTCCGCGCGTGCTTGTCAAAGCGAAGGCGACGGCTCGCCGAGCAATTCTCTCTGCGGCAGAAGCCGACGGACGAACGCCGGTGAAGTTCACATCGTGTACAAAAGCACATAGGCCAAGAGTGCGGCGAGAAACATCGTCCAGACAAGCCACGCTATCGTCAGCCAATCGAGCCCGTGCATGTTCAAGAGGTGATGCTGAGCACCCAGGTCCCGACTTGATCTGAATCAAGCAATAAAAAGCCCGGCCCGCGAGGGCTGGTGCGGACCGGGAATAATCCATCACAGAACATGCCGGGCTGAGGGAGCAATTACCGGCACTGCCACTCACTGCCTGCAATCCGGTTTTTTCCTGCTAGAATTTCGCAATCTTCGCCACAATCCCCTATCTTTTCTTTTGGTCTAGCCCGTCGAACGACCCTCACGCGTTGCGAGACGCCCTTGCAAATGTACCTGCTTTGCGAAGACACCGGCTGGGTCTGGAGAGCCATCCTGATCAGCCTTGGAAGGCCCTCACGCCTGTCAGTGCGGGCGGCGCCGGGATGCCCCGTCCGAGGTGCAATCCAGCGAAGACGAGCCGCCGCGGCTACCGAAAGGCTTTGAGCCGGATGCCGAGTAGCCCACGTTTGGACGCAATCACCAATTTGGAGCTTCAGTTCGGTTCCATTTTTGTCATTATTTGGAACTCATTTTTGTTTTTCATCACCTAAATCCAAGGTGCGATTCTTTCGGAGTTGCGTAACATGAGTAACTCGACGCCCTCGATCGTCCCGACCGACGATCAGACCGTCTACCTGGTGCTCGACGATTTCGTAGATCTCGGCCGTTGCTGGCGGGAGACCGTCATCGAGAAGACGGACTTCGAAACCGTGATCAACGATCTGCTAGATGGTGAGTACTATAACCCCGTGAGAGTTATCGGCTTCAACACGACAGAGGGCTGGTCTCGGGATGTTTCTGGCGAGGTTGCCGACGAGTTGCGTCGCCGCTGCGATCGTCAGGTGCCACAAAACATCCTAGCGTTCGTCCAACAACACGAATCTCGCACTGATCGAAGTCAGCGACGGCTTGTTTGACTCGCGATCTAAGGGGCGCAGTCCTATTTCGGGCGCATGTTGCGTAAAACTATCCAATTGCCGCCCGCGGTCGCCCAGGCCTAAGAGATGTTCCTGCAGATGAGGGACGAGGTTGACGCCCTCCGGGCGCAATGGCGGCGCGACCCGGTATCACGTGATGGCGTAGAGCAGCAATGCCTAAAGGGCTAGCGCCGGCCTAGCTTTGAAGTTCTCTTATCAGAGTCGGGAATTTCTGTTCGGCCCGCTCCAGCCTTTCCTGCTTGCGCAGCTCGCGCTCCCTTCTCTCGAACGCGATCAGTTCTTTCTCCGCTACTGACAGCAAGTCGTCGCGTGGTGTTTCGATCAACCGTCCGGTCATGATACGCATCCCGTTGTCACCCCAAGCCACCTTACCCAACGGGTAGAACCCAGACTTGTTCGGGATCAAAAAATACCGAATTATGACAGCTGCAAGAGTGTCAACAGATGGCTGTGAGTAAGGGTGAGATGCTCTTCACATTCCGGTGGCACGAAACTTGTTAGGCTATTGGCAACTGGGGATTTCAGGGCCCAGTTTGAGACAGGCGCCGCCGGGACGGCGCATTTCGAGCCCGGCGGCGCATCATTTTGGACTTCAGCGGCACAGCCGTCGACGGTGGGTCCACAGCCGTTGCCGTGTGCAGTTTAGGTGGCGGTCGGACGAAACCATTTTCCGTCGCCGCGAAGCCGTCCGGAAACGATCATCCTGTAACGCTACCGTCGATTCGCGTTGCGTGGATGTTGTCTATGTCGAGTTCTTTTCACAGTGCTGACAGACGCACCTATCGGAGAGTTATGCTGGCAGGCTTGCTATTTTGCGCGGCTTTCGTGGTGATCAGCTTTTTTTCGAGAGAACAGCCGGAAAATACCTACGTTCTGAAAAAGGCGGATAGGTTGGTTCGCACCGCAGGCTCAGGGGCGCCCGCCAACTAATTGCCCAAGAGAAGAGCCGTCCGGCATGAAGCGAGGCGGCCCGATAGCTGGATAGCCGGCCTAGGCCGATCGCCGCCGCACAATCAAATAGCTTGCAGCAAGCGGGGCGCCGATGTGCGGGCCGCGTTTTGCGCTAGCGCGGGTGGGGACGAGCCACTGACGTGGACTTCAATACATTGCAAACAAAAGGACGTAGACCCCGCCGACTGCCAAGGCCAGCGTGGCGGCAATGGACAGCACATGCGTCCAATCGATCCCAGCCATGGGCGCGAGCGTGCGCCGGGTGCCCATCGCCTGCTTGATCTGGATCAAACGAGCCCGGCCGACCGCTTGAAGAACGCAATGCACATCAGGCAGCGGGCTCACAACTGGCACGAAAGAACAACTTATTGGCTGACATCAGCAAGATTTCTGCGCAGTCCGTCCTCTAAGCGTTTGCGCGCGCCGCACCGATACCGGGCGGCCGTGGAAACCAACCCCCGCGATTGGACGGTTCTGTCAGATGGTGATGCTCAAGACGTACTATCTCGATGTCAAAGACGCCGTTCGCGTCCTTCACCGGTTTGAAGTGGGCTTCGCGGACGATGCTGACGCAATCCAGCATAGCAAGGAACTGGCGGTGATGTTTCGGCAAAGGCGCGTTCTCGACGACCAAGGCACCCTCACAATCGCGGTCCTCGACCAGTCAAACCGGAAAATCCACGAGGAAACTGTCTATCCTCCCGGCCAACAACCAACCTGACAACCGAGGGCCACCAACCGAGCCCGGCCTCACATCGCGAAAAGCATGATGCAGATCGCGCCACCCGTAAGGATCAGCGCGGTGGAAAAGAACAGCACGTGTATCCAGTCGAGCCCAGCCAGGGCTAAAGTGCGCCGGACATCGATCCACCGATTGAGCCAGATCAAGAACAGCCCGACCTGCAAGCGGGGAGACGCGACAGGTCGGGTGTCTCGGAGTGTCGCCGGTCGGCTTGGGGGGTCGCATTGATCTGGTTTGCGATCCCGCAAGCGCCCAGCGCCAAACAAGCTAGCACAATCGCCCATAGCCGCATTGCCGCCTACCTTCGTGGGCAAACCCTACGGGGAATGGCCGAACGATTCGACATGTCGGAGGGGCCGCGGATGAGGCAAGACGAATACAAAGTCGAGTTAGCCAAATACAAGGCAAGAGTTGCTGATCTAGAGGCAGCAGAGGTCGAACTTGTCTTGGAGTCTCACCAGGACGAACAACGCCGAGGTGAGTGGTTAAAGTGGTATGATGCAGCCTTGGCGAAAAGCCCCCCGGACGAAAGGGAAATTGAAGCTTACATGGCCGCCGTCGAGCAACTTGGAAACAGGGCTATCCTTCGAAAGGCGGCGTTTGAGCGTATTCGAGACAACTTTGACAATCTGAAACGGCCTCGACGCGCGAAACGAACGTGGTGGGATAGCTTGTTGAGATCTTAGTCCGAGCGAGCTAGCCGGCCTGCCTTTCGGCAGCACGCTTTCGCAGCTGAAGCGGCCTCATTGCATCGGCTCAAATCGAACTATGCGAACCGGGCCCTTCCAAACCTCTCAGCGTTCGAATGCTGGACCGGTAGTTGCGCTAACCCCACAGCAACTATCGTGGTCGCAATCAAGCTGCTATTGCCGGATGGCTCAACTCCAATTGACTTAAGGAAGACCGGCCGGCGCTCGGCTGATCCCTCGTCCTCACACTGCTCCTCTGGATCGGCGCGCGTGCAGATTAAATATGTTAATTACCGCCGGTTCGGCGTACTCTACGCTACGTGCGTACTGAGGCTCAGCGTAAAGAGGTCACCCATTGCCAAACGCACCGGACGACATCCGCAGTGCGGAGAGCGGCGATCCGCAGGTTGGCGAATTTTCCATCGCGAGCGACGACGCGGGCTCGCCGATTACTGCTCGGATTCTGAAAGTGCTTCGGAACCCGCGGTTAGCTGCAGCACTTTTCAACGCTCAACTTAGTATTCGAGGTAAGGCCCGGTTACCGCTGTCTGTGCGACTTTTTGGTCGCATTCGTCTCAGGGCTGGCGGAGATGTGGAATTTGGGCAGGGCGTTTGCTTAGTGGGGGACGTTGTCCCGATCGAATTCATCTCTTACAAGGGTTCCCGTATCTCGATAGGCGATCATACGTTCATTAACTACGGCTCATCGATTACGGCATACAAAGAAGTCAGGATCGGCCGCCACTGTCTGCTGGGCCACTACTTGCTCATCGTCGATAGGAACGAGCATGGCATCGAACGGCGTGAGGTAGCGCCGCCAGCCGCACCAGTTATCATCGAAGATCACGTGTGGATCGGCTCTCACACGACAATCCTTGCCGGCGTTTGCATTGGACACCACGCCGCTATCGGCGCGGGTAGCGTCGTGACCAGAGATATCCCGGCCAATTGTGTGGCGGTTGGCAGTCCGGCTCGCGTTGTGCGTCAATTGACGGCCCTTCATCCCTGACCGCGGCTTGGATGGTCCGGCGTGAAAAGCGCTGGACCGAAGCCCGCAGTCCGCCTCTGGCCTGGCCGCCGCGCGCAACTGGACGTTCTCCTGTGGTAGCGTTGACTGCTCGCCGCCGATGTCATCGCCGACGAGCTCGCTCAAGAAATTGTGTTGCCGGTGAACTAGTTCACAACCG
>Ga0081455_10009325_pt1 | contig 10102 bp, 11 predicted proteins | sample TabmetS3T2R1_FD_70207 | JGI IMG/M metagenome (GOLD analysis project Ga0081455, IMG submission 70207) | Tabebuia heterophylla rhizosphere microbial communities from the University of Puerto Rico - S3T2R1 | ecosystem: Host-associated > Plants > Roots > Rhizosphere ... | reverse complement strand
CCCCTGGTTGCCGAAGCGTGGTGCTCTTCTGTGAAGATCACCTTAGCACTTTGTTGAGTGAAACAGTCAAGATTACGGTCACTGCCGCCACGTGGAACGGTGGCTGAGGTGATCGCCGCCTAGGCGGGGGTCTGTGCGCGCGCCGATTCGAGCGCGCGGGCGAGCCGCGCGACGCCCTCGTCGACGCGTTCGGCGGGCACGCTCGCGAACGAGAGGCGCAGGCTCGACCCGCCGCCCTCGAGCATGAAGTCGGGGCCGGCCACGAACGCGACCCCCTCGTCCTTGGCGGCGGCGAGCACCGCGGGAGTGTCGGTGCCCTCGCTGAGATCGAGCCAAAGGAAGTAGCCGCCGCCCGGGACGACGAACTCGGCCTCCGGGATTCGCTCGCCGAGCGCTCGGACGAGCGCATCGCGCCGCTCGGCCAGGGCGCCGTTGACGAACTCGATGTTCTCGGTCAGCGCGCCCGAGCGGCACAGCTCGAGGACGATCGACTCCGCGAGCATGTTCGGCGAGATGTAGTGCTCGCTGCCGCGTTTCGCCAGCGTCGCGATCTGGTCGGGCGCGCCGGCGAGGTAGCCCACCCGGACCCCGGGACTGACCGTCTTCGAGAACGAGGACGCGTGGATGACGCGGTCGGCGCCGTCCGCCGAGAGCATCGTCGGCGGCAGCTCGCCGCCGAAGTTGATCAGCCGATACGGGTCGTCCTCGAAGATCCGGAATCCGTGCTCGTCGGCGAGCTGGAGGAGCCGCTCGCGCTTGGCCGCCGACAGCGTGCAGCCCGCCGGGTTGTGAAAGTTCGGGATCACGTGGATCAGGCTCACGGGCCCGTCGGCGAGCGCGCCCTCGACCCCGCCGATGTCGATGCCGTCGGCCTCCAGCGGCACGCCGATCAGCTCGGCGCCGGTCCGCCCGAGCAACAGGAGGGTGCGGTCGTAGGAGGGCTGCTCGACGATCACCCGGTCGCCGGGCTCGACCATGTAGCGAAAGAGGAGTGCGGCGGCCTCCATCGACCCGTTGGTGACCATCACCTGCCCGGCGTCGATCCCGTGGAGCTCGCTCGCGATCCACTCGCAGAGGGCCGGGTGCCCGATGCCGGTGCCGTAGGAGAGCGCGCGCTCCCAGTCGGACGCGAGCGCCCTCGCCGCCGCCTCGCGCACGGCTTCGGCCGGCAGGATGTCGGCGCTCGGCGCGCCGCGGGCGAAGCTGATCGTGTCGGCGGCCATCCTCGCGAGCGTACCAGCGGCGCCACGCGGCGCCCGATGGCCGATGACGCCGCTCCGGCGCTCGACAGCATCTCGACGGCCAGGCGGGCGGTCTCGGTCGGGCTCTTCCCGACCCGCACGCCCTTGGCCTCGAGCGCCTTCTTCTTCGCGTCGGCAGTACCGGAGGAGCCGGAGATGATCGCGCCCGCATGACCCATCTGCTTGCCGGGCGGTGCGGTGAAGCCCGCGATGTACGCGACCACCGGCTTCGAAAGCGATTCCGCGATGAAGTCCGCGGCGCGCTCCTCGGCATCGCCGCCGATCTCGCCGACCATGACGATCATCTCCGTCTCGGGGTCCTCCTCGTAGAGGGTGAGCACGTCGATGAAGTCGGAGCCGACGATCGGGTCGCCTCCGATGCCGACGATCGAGGAGTTGCCCGTCCCGGCCTGCTTGAGCTCGTTTCCGATCTGGTAGGTGAGCGTGCCCGACTTCGAGACCACCCCGATCGAGCCGCGATCGAAGAACTGCGCGGGGATGATCCCGACGTTGGACTTCCCCGGCGAGAGCACCCCGGGGCAGTTCGGGCCGATCAACCGCACGCCTGCCTCCCGAGCCTTCCAGTAGACGCGGAGCATGTCGAGCACGGGGATGCCCTCGGTGATCGCGATCACCGTGCCGACCCCGGCATCGATCGCCTCCTCGATCGCCGCCGCGGCAAAGCGTGCCGGGACGAAGATCATCGAGGTGTTCGCGCCGCGATCGGCGACCGCCTCCGCGATCGAGTCGAAGACGGGCACCCCATCGACTTCCTGTCCGCCCTTGCCGGGCGTCACGCCGGCGACGAGGTCGGTCCCGTACTCGCGGTTGCGCAGCCCGTGAAAGCTGCCCTCGCGGCCGGTGAGGCCGGAGACGACAAGCTTGGTCTGCTCGTCGACGATGATCGACATCAGCCGGCGGTCACCTCGCCAGCTCCACGACCGCCTCGGCTGCGCCGAGCATCGTCTGCTCCACGTGCAGGTTGCCGAGCTCGGCGTCGGCCAGAATTCCGAGGCCCTCCTCGGAGTTCGTGCCGTCGAGCCGCACGACCAGCGGTACGGTGATTTCGATCTGCCGCGAGGCCTCGATGATCCCCTTGGCGATCTCGTCGCAGCGGGTGATCCCGCCGAAGATGTTGAAGAGGATCGCCGTCACGTTCGGGTCCGAGGTGATCACCTCGAGCGCATCGACGATCGCCTCCGCCTTCGACCCCCCGCCCGCGTCGAGGAAGTTGGCCGGCTTGCCCCCCGCCTGCGCGACGACGTCGAGCGTCGACATGCACAGGCCGGCGCCGTTGCCCAGGATGCCGATGCTGCCGCCGAGCTTGACGTAGGTGAGCCCCTTCTCCTTCGCCATCGCCTCCTGCGGGTCCTCGGCCGACTTGTCGGTGAGCTCCGCGAGCTCGGGGTGGCGAAAGAGGGCGTTGTTGTCGATCGTCGCCTTCGAGTCGAGCGCGATCACTTGGCGGTCGCCGGTGACGATCAACGGGTTGACCTCGATCAGGGTCGCGTCCTCGTCGACCGCCAGGCGGACCAGCTTCACCAGCATCTCCGCAACCTGTCCGGTCACGTCCTCGTCGATACCGGCGTCGACGGCAAGCTCGTGCGCATCGTCGGCGCCGAACTCGCGGCCGGGCTCGACGTGTCGCCGCACGAGCGCGTCCGGGTCGGTCTCCGCCATCTCCTCGACGTCCATGCCGCCCATGCGGGATAGCATCGCGAGCAGCTTCTTCTCCGAGCGGTCGAGGATCACGGAGGCGTAGTACTCGGCGGAGATCTCGGACGCCCGTTCGATCCACAGGTCGTGGACGGTGAAGCCGCGGATGTCCATGCCGAGGATCGCCTCCGAGTGCGCGCGCGCCTCGTCCTCGTCGCGGGCGACCTTGATCCCGCCCGCCTTGCCGCGCTTGCCGATCGCCACCTGTGCCTTCACGACGCACGGGTATCCGATCTCGTTCGCCGCCGCCACGGCGTCGTCGACGGTTGCGGCGTGACGCCCTTCGGGGACCGGAACGCCGTGCTCGGCGAAGAGCTGCTTGCCCTGATATTCGAGTAGGTCCATGGGGGTGCGGGGGCGGCAGCCTATCGCTTGCCATAATGCCGCGGCGCGAGCGCGGTCGCCAAGGGACATCGGTGGGACCCGCGCGCCGGGCGCCCCTTCATGGCCCTACCGAAGCTGAAAGACATCCAGTGGGTGACCACCGACTGCTACGGGACCCTGATCGACTGGGAGAAGGGGATCCTGGAGGCATTCTCCAAGGAGGCCGAGCGCGACGGCTTCTCGTTCGACGAGCAGCAGTTCATCGACCGCTTCCTCGAGGTTCAGGCGGAGATCATGGGCGGCTCCTACGAGCTCTACGCCGAGGTCCTGCGCCGTACCGCGGTGAAGGTCGCCGGGGAGATCGGCTGGGAGCTGGAGCCCTCCCGCGCCCAGTTCTTGCCCGACAGCGTCGCCCGCTGGCTTCCGTTCCGTGAGGCGAACGCCGCAATGGACCGGCTCGGAAAGCGCTACCAGCTCGGGATCATCTCGAACATCGACGACAAGCTGCTCGGTGTCTCGCGGCGCCACCTGCGCACCGATCTCGAGCTCGTGGTGACCGCACAGCAGGTGCGCAGCTACAAGCCCGACCCGGCCCACTTCAAGGAGGGCGCGCGGCGGATCGGCGGGAAGAAGGGCTGGGTCCACATCGCCTCGGGATACGACGCCGACGTCGCCCCGCTGCTGAAGATGAACGTGCCGGTCATCTGGGTCAACCGGAGGGGCGAGAAGCTCGACGGGCGCAAGAAGCCCGACGCGGAGTCGAAGAACTTCCGCGACGCGGCGAAGAAGCTCGGTGCCGGCGGCTGACGCGCCGCACGCGAGCGATCCTGCCGACGAGGCCATGGTCGCCCGGGCCCGCGAGCGGTTCGCCGCGGAGCGGCGACACCTGGGCCGGCGCCGGCGGCGGGGCATGCGCCACGGCGCGCTCCCGAACCTGATCGTCATCGGGGGCCTCAAGTGCGGGACGACCAGCCTCCACCACTACCTCAACCTGCATCCCGAGATCGCGATGTCGCGGCCGAAGGAGCTCAACTTCTTCGTCGCCGAGCTCAACTGGGACCTCGGTCCGGACTGGTACGCGAGCCACTTCGACGGCGCCGCTGGCGTACGGGGCGAGACATCTCCGCACTACACCAACCTGCCGCGCTTCGCCGGAGTGGCCGAGCGGATGCGCGAGCTGCTGCCCGACTCCGCCCGAATCGTGTACATGGTCCGCGACCCGATCGACCGGATGCTCTCGCACTACCTGCACAACGTCGGCGGGGGCTACGAGGCCAGGCCGCTCGAGGCGGCGCTCGCGGATCCCGACTCCGCCTACGTCGCCCGCAGCCGTTACGCGATGCAGGCCGAGCCTTACCTGCGGGAGTTCGGCGCCGAGCGGATGCTGATCGTCTCCCGAGAGGAGCTCGCCGCCGAGCGCCGGGCGACGATGCGCCGCGTGTTCGGGTTCTGCGGCGTCGACCCGGGCTTCGACTCGCCGCAGTTCGAGCGCGAGTGGGAGACCGGCAGCGGCAAGTCGACCGGGGGATTTCGGTTCATGGACCGCGCCGTGCGGCTCCCCGGGCTGCACGCCCTCGATCGCAACTTCGACCGCCTGCCGGAGTCGCTTCGCTGGCTGGTCGAGCGCATGGTCCACGATCCGGACGCCGGCGCCGCACCGAAGCCGGCGCTCGAGCCGCAGCTCTACGACCGCCTCGCGGGCCTTTTCCGCGAGGACGTCGCCGAGCTCGGACGGCTCACGGGCCGCAGCTTCGGCTGGCTCAGTGGTCCCGGCGCATCTCCGTGAACACCGCGGTCCTGGTCGGCCCGTCGTCCTCGCGCTGCTCGTCGGCGATCACGTGTGAGACCGCGTTGATGAGCGCCAGGTGCGTGAACGCCTGCGGGAAGTTCCCGAGGTGGGCGCCGCTGCGCGGCTCGATCTCCTCGCCGTAGAGGCCGAGCGGGCCGGCGAACGCCAGCAGCTTCTCGCACAGCGCCCGCGCCTGCTCGGGCTCGCCGATCTCCGAGAGCGCGGCGGCGAGCCAGAAGGAGCAGATCACGAAAGTGCCCTCCTCGCCCTCGAGGCCGTCGTCGGTCTCGTCGACCCTGTAGCGAAGCACGAGGCCGTGATCGCTGAGGTCTTCGGCGATCGCCAGCACCGTGGCGCGGATGACGTCGTGCTCGGGCGGCAGAAAGCGGACCAGGGGTGCGAGCAGAGTGGAGGCGTCGAGCGCCTCTGTGTCGTAGTGCTGGCGCAGGATCCCGTCCTTGACCCCGTTCGCCAGGATGTCGGCCTGGACCTCGTCGGCGATCTGGCGCCACTGGTCTCCGCGCTCCTCCCACTCCCCGTGGCGCTTTGCGAGCCGCGCGCCACGGTCCAGGGCGACCCAGCACATGAGCTTCGAGGACACGTAGTGCTTGGGCTCGCCGCGGGCCTCCCAGATCCCCTGGTCGGGCTCGCGCCAGGCCTTCGCCGCAGTGTCGACCTGATCCGCGACGATCGGCCAGATCGGGGTCGGGATCTCGCGGTTGGTCTTGGCGTGGATGTAGAGGGAGTCGACGAGCGCGCCGTAGACGTCGTTCTGACGCTGGTCGAAGGCGCCGTTCCCGATCCGCACCGGACGGGCGCCGCCGTAGCCGGAGAGGTGCTCGAGCGTCGATTCGGTCAGGTCGCGCTCGCCGCCGATGCCGTACATGATCTGGAGCCGGTTGCCGTGCGCGAAGCAGATGTCGGCGATGTAGCGGGCGAAGTCCTCCGCCTCGGCGTCGAGGCCGAGTACGTGCAGGCTCCAGAGGGTGAACGTCGCGTCGCGGATCCAGCAGAAGCGGTAGTCCCAGTTGCGCTCTCCCCGCGGCGTCTCCGGGAGCGACGTGGTCGCGGCTGCGATCATCGCCCCGGTGGGCGAGTAGCTGAGCCCCTTCAGCGTCAGCGCCGCGCGCTGCAGGTGGATCCGCCACGGATGGTCGGGGAAGCTGCCGGCGGCGAGCCAGCGACGCCAGTACTCGTTGGTCACGTTGATGCGGTCGAGCGCCTCCTCCGCCGACTCCGGCGGCTCCGGCTCGGCACCCCAGGCGAGCGCGCAGAACCTGCGCTCCCCTTCGACCATGCGGTGTCGCGCCTCGAGCCGCTGGTGCTCGACCGCGAGGTTCAGGTCGCTGGTGCAGAGCAGGTGCGGGGCATCGCCTTCGCCGCCGGTGGCCGCCGAGTGACGGTCGTCGGCGAGCGTCCAGGCCGCGGTGACGCGGCCGTAGTCGGGAGCCGGCACGCAGAGGAGGTTCATGTCGACCTCGCCCTGGAGGCATTCCGCGACCCTGATGAGGACGCGTTCTGCGTCGAGGTCCGGGGGCGGGCGCGTGTGCGGGTCGTCGGGACGGTCGCGCCACGGTCCGACCGAGAGCGCGTCGTGGACCAGCAGCCATCCGGTCGGCGTCGCCCAGGTCGTCTCGAGCACGTTCGTCCCCGGGACGTAGCGGCGCGCCACGGGCACCGTTTCGCGCGGACCGAGCCGGAAACGGCCGGCGCCGCGGTCGAGCAGGGCGCCGAAGACGCTCGGGGAGTCGAAGCGGGGGACGCAGAGCCACTCGATCGTGCCGTCGGGAGCGACCAGTGCGGTCGTGTGGCAATCGGAGAGCATCCCGTAATCCGCGATGCGCGGAAACGACGGGGCGTCGAGCGTCGCGGGATCGACCACGGGCGCGACTCTAATCTGTGTCCCCGATGAGAATCGCTGTCGCAGCCGACGAGCGGACCGGGATCGCTGAGACCGTCGTCGAGGAGCTGCGGCGCCGCGGCCACGAGCCGCTCGCGCACGGTGCGCTCGCGGAGGGCGAGCGCGGCGACTGGGCCTGGGCCAGCGAGGCCGCCGCCCGCGATGTGACCGAGGGGCGTGCCGAGCAGGCGGTCGTCTGCTGCTGGACCGGTACCGGCGCCTCGATCGCGGCCAACAAGGTGCCCGGAATCCGCGCCGGGCTCTGCGTCGACGCCGAGGCCGATGACCGCGCCAACGTCGGGCATCTGGCCGAGATCGAGACGGACGGCTGAACGCCGGGTGCGCCGATGACGGTATAAGGCGCCGATGCGCCGCCTGCTCCCGGATGTCGCCGAGACCACGGTCGCCGAAGAGGTCGGCTCGCTCGAGCTCGTGTCGCGAGCGCTCGAGCGGCGCCCATACGTGATCACGAACTTCGCGGTCACCCTCGACGGCCGCGCGACGATCTCCGGCCGCTCGGGGCCGATCGGCTCGAAGACCGACACGGCCATGCTGGTCGGGCTGCGCACCCGGGTGGACGCGGTGATGATCGGCGCCGGGACCATGCGCGCGGAGGGCTACGGTCGAGTGATCGGCGACCCGGAGAAGCGGAGGCGGCGCGAGCGCGAGGGCCTGAGCCCGGACCCGCTGATGGTCATCGTCTCGGGACGGCTCCACCTGCCCTGGGACGCCCCGCTGTTCACCGAGGGACACGGTCGGGTTCTGATCGCGACCACCTCCGACGCCGAGCCGCCCGAGTGCGAGACTCCGATCGAGGTGCTGCGGCAGGAGGGCAGGCTCGACCTCGCCGCACTCCTCGAGCGCCTGCGCCAGGAGTTCGGCGTCCGGGCGCTGCTCTGCGAGGGCGGTCCCCAGCTGCACGGGGAGCTGATCGACGCCGATTTGGTCGACGAGCTGTACGTGACCCAGGCGGCGAAGCTCGCCGGCGGCTCCGGCCCCGGCCTCGTCGCCGGTCTCCCCGAGCGCGTACGCGAGGTGGAGATCGCCTGGCTGCTGGCCGAGGAGGCCACGGGCGAGCTCTTCGGCCGGTACCGCGTTGCGGGCTAGCGGTTCGCGCTCGTTCGGTCGAGGTGCTGGAGCAGGTCGTGGGCGGCCAGCTCGACCTCCTTGTGCCGCCACTCCGCGGCCCGGTAGTGGCAGGCGATCAATCCGGAGCGGTGCAGGCGCCGGAGGTCGCCGTACACGAACGCGTACCGGGCCTTGGTCTCGTCGGCGGCGCCGTCGGTGAGGCCGAGGTGCCACTTCGCGTAGTCGTTCCACGAGTGCGAGGCGAGGAACTCGTTCTCCTGCGCGGCGCGCGGCTGCACCTCCCCCCAGTCGCTGTCGAGGACGTACTGGCGTGCGTCGATCAGCTTGCGGGCGTGCACGATGCCGGGTTCGTTGAGCGAGTAGGAGGCCATCGCGACATCGTGACGGACCGCCGGCGCCGCGACGGCGGCGGCTAGGGCGCAGCGGCGCGCCACGCCGGCAGCTCGCCGACGTCCGGCTCGGGGATCAGGCCGCGGGCGGCGGACCGGCGCTCACCGCGGCCGAACATCCGCAGCGCGATGATCGTCGCCCCCAGCAGGGCCGCGGCGCCGAGGCTGATCTGGACGCTGAGCAGTCCCTGTCGCGTCCAGTAGACGTCCTCGAGGTCGAGCAGCAGCGCCGCCTCGTCGAAGGTGAGCCCGATGCCGGCGCCGAACGGGAACGCGAGCGTCGTCTCGATTCGCTCGGACCGGGTGATCAGGCCGGCGGCGCCACTGCCGAAGGCGAGCAGGATGCCGGGCACGAAGTGGTGGATGTGACGGCCGCCGAGCCGGACGTTGCCGAACGGCCACCAGCCGCTGCGGATTCCCCAGGTGGAGAAGCGCATCAGCGCGAAGCCGCCGAGGAAGCCCGAGAGGATGTTGAAGAGGACGGTTTCGTGACGCGGTGTCGCGTCGTAGCCCTCGAGCGCGACGACGACCGTGTCCTGGGCCGCCTCGCCGGCGACGGCCGCCGCCTGCTCCGCGGTGTCCAGCACACCCTCCGGCGAGCCGACGGCACGGCTTCGCCGCCGGGCGAGCCGCAGCACCTCGCCGGCGACGACGGTTCCCGCGCTCGCCAGCGCCAGCCCGGCGAGGCCGAGCGTGAGGCCGTCGGCCCGGCGCTCGGCCTTTCGCGACAGCAGGGGCACTACAGCCGGATCAGGTTCTCGGCGCTGATCCGCTCATCGGCTGGGAGTGTAGGTGGCGACACCGTCGACTCCCGGCGCCTGGCCGCACGCGAGCTGGGCGATCAGCCGCCCGTTCATGCTCGTCGTCGCGCTCGCGCTCGCGGTGGCCTCGAGCTCGATCAGGAGCTTGGCCGCCACCAGGGCGGCCGCCAGCGCCTCGTCGGAGTCGTCGGCCAAGATCACGCGGTCGGGTGGATCGGTAGTCAACACGCGCTCGAACTCGAGCAGCAGCGCGGCGAGGCCGTCGATCGACCTCCCCGCTGGGGCCCGCGGGGCACCCTTGACTATGAGCTCGCTCAAACCGGGATCATCCCCAAACTCGGTCAACAAAAGGCTTGCTGACCGCGCCATTTATCCGCCGCGCCGGGTAGGGTCCATTATCGATGAAGCGTTTGCTCGCTCCCTGGTCCGTCGGCATCAACGCCGCCCGCCATCTCGCCTGGTATGTGAACTACCAGGTGAACGGCGAAACCAGACCGCGCCGCTGAGCCGCGCTCGCCTCTAGCAGCTGATAGCTGACGAACAACCAGCCTGAGAAGACCCTCTCCGGCGCTTCGGGGAGGGTCTTTCTCTTTCTCAATCAAGAGGGAGGTTGTTCATTGGATCTGGTGAGCGCAGAGCTTCCTGCAAAGACGCTTGTGGTGGCGATCGATCCCGGCAAGGTCTCCAATCGCGTCCTGCTTGCCACCGGTGAGAGAGGGCAGGTCGAGGATCCGCTCTCGCTTCCGAGTGGCCGCAGCGGCATCGAGCGGCTTTGCCGGATGGTCGAGAGCCAGGCGGCGCCCGAGACCGTGATCGCGATCGAGGCGACCGGCTCGCTTCATCTGCCTTGGGCGAACGAGCTCGAGCGCCGCTTTCCCGGTTCGCTTCGGCTC
>Ga0081455_10009324_pt1 | contig 10103 bp, 4 predicted proteins | sample TabmetS3T2R1_FD_70207 | JGI IMG/M metagenome (GOLD analysis project Ga0081455, IMG submission 70207) | Tabebuia heterophylla rhizosphere microbial communities from the University of Puerto Rico - S3T2R1 | ecosystem: Host-associated > Plants > Roots > Rhizosphere ... | reverse complement strand
CGAGCACCTCGTGGACGGGGTGACCGACCTCGTCGAACGGTTGCTCTCCGCATGCCCAAAGGCCACCGTGCTGGCTACCAGCCGGGCCCGGCTACAGGTGCCGTACGAGATGGTGTTCACGGTGCCTGGCCTGTCACGCGACGACCAGGGTGGCGAGGGCGACGCGGTTGCGCTGTTCGTCGAGCGGGCGGCGATGGCCGGCTGGTCCTCGCCGTACCCGGACGACCGCCGCCGGATCGCCGCGATCTGCGCCGAGCTCGACGGGATCGCCCTTGCGATCGAGCTGGCGGCGGCGCGGCTGACTACGTTCGGGCTCGACGGCCTGGAGGCGGGCCTGGCCGACCGGTTGGGCCTGCTAGCGGGCGGACCTCGGCTGGACGACCGGCACCGGTCGGTGCGCTCCGCCCTGGACTGGAGCTTCGGGCTGCTCGACGAGAAGGACCAGGTGGTCCTGCGCCGAGTGTCGGTGTTCGCGGCACCGTTCACCTCTGCTGCCGCGGTGACGGTGGCCGGGCAAGGTCCGCTGATGCCCGGAGAGGTAGCAGGCGCGCTGGCTCGCCTCGCCGACCACAGCCTGCTCGTGGTGACCACCAGTCCCGGCGGCACTCGCTACCGGATGCTGGAGACGATCCGCCAATACGGCGCGGAGAGGATGGCCGAGGTCGGTGAGCGGACCGAGGTTGGGGGCCGTCATGTGCGCTGGTGCTTGACGACAGCCGCGCGGCTGGAAGCAGACGAGGGCAACACCAGTGCCGACTTCGACGAGGTCGCCGACGACCTGCGGGCTGGACTCGGCTGGTCCGTCGACCAGCCGCAACTGCGGGCCGACGCCCACGAGCTGGCCGGGCGGCTGGCCGAGCTCACCTTCGCCCGGGGGATGCCGAGCGAGGCGCAGCGTCGGTATGAAGAGGCGGCGGCACTGGCGGCCGATCCTGCCGAAGCGGCCCGGGATCTGCATCTCGGAGCGGCCGTGGCCTGGGGCCGGGCGGCGGGCAACGAGGCGGTGCGGCTGTACCGAGCCGCCGCCGAGGAGGCTCGCCGGGCCGATGACCAGCGGCGTGCTGCCATCGAGCTCGCGACCGCCGCCGAGCTCATCTCCTACGCACCGGGCGTGATGGCCGAACTGGCCTCGCCCGACGAACGACAGGCCCTGTTGGACGAGGCCTGGACGCTGGCATTTGGTGATCCCTACGTCGAGGCGGCCATGCTCAACGTCATCGGATTTCAAGACGAACGCGACCCGCAGTCGAGCGAGCTTATTGAACGCGCCGTCGAGCTGGCCCGGCGAGTGGGCGACGCCCGTCTGGAGAGCTCCACCCTCGACTCGCTGACCGGCTTACAGCTCGCGGGCGGCGATTACGAGGGCGCCGCCGCCACCGTCCAACGTCGCCTCGAGCTGCTCACACCACGGGCCCACGAGGTCGAGATGGCGTGGGAGTACACCGACGCGCTGCACATGGCGTGTCTGGTGTACGTGGCCGCGGGGAACCTCGAGGCCGCTCGCCACTACGCCCAGCAGCGGCGCGAGCTGCCCTTCTTCCGCGAGACGGATCACCTGGCCGTTGCCTGGCTGCTCACCACGGCAGCCGTCGCCGGCGAGTTCGACGAGGCGGTCGACCTCGCCCTCCAATTCCGGCGCGGATGGATCGAGGCCGGCCGTCCACCGATGTCTGGCTTCGCCTTCGCCGCCGCGGCGGCGGCCATGGTGTACGGCATCCGCGGCGATGACGAGGCGCGCCGCGAGTGGCTCGCCATCCTCGCCGAGATGCGACGGGCGGCGGTGACGGTGGTGTCCGGAACGCCGGCGTACATGCAGGTCTTCGGCGCGCTGGTGGCGCTGCACCGGGGTGAGCTCGGCGACGCGCTGGCCCTGCTGACCGGCGCACCCGAGTCGTTCGGTCACTGGCAGTGGCACGACGGCGCCTTTCGGCAGTGGTACACCGCCCTCTGGACCGAGGTCGCGGTGCTGGCCGAACGGGCCGACCGACACGAACGCATCGGACGGGCCAGGTTCATCGTCGCCCACAATCCGATCGCGTCGGCGATCGTCGACCGAGCAGAGGCCATCGACGCCCACGACCGTGACGGGCTGCTGGCAGCCGCCGCCGCTCTCGACGCCGCCGGATGCCGCTACCAATACGCACGCACGCTCGTCTTGGCCGGCGGCGACGCCCGCGCCGAGGGCGCGTCGATCCTGGCTGCGATCGGGGCCGCGCCCATGCAGGTCACTGGTTGAGCGGCTCGACCACCCCGCCGCTTCTCGGCTCGGTAATCATCCTGTCGCTAATTCTGCCTTTCGATGTGCTGGCCCAGCATCAGCAGGCTTGCTGAACGCCAAGAACGATATCTGCCTAGAGATTAGGCACTAATGCCGATGCAGGTCATTTCTCGCGTGAGCGATGGTTATGGCGTAGTTGCAGAAACGTCGGGTTTCTGTATGGCTAAAAAGGAGGAAGACCCATGTTGAGCAGAAACAGGGCCAAACAATCGGCAATTCGACTAAAGAGCCGGCGCGCCGTGCGGACGGGTGCCACGGCGTCGGCTCTGGCTGTTGTCTTGGCAAGCGCAGTGGTCAGCTCCGCTCTGGCCGTGCCGAGTGAGGTGCGCCAGGTTCACCTCGAGGGCCAGCTCATTCCAGTGGAGCAGAGCCATGATGTTTACCGAGTGACCGGCGGTCTGGTGGGCACATACAACCTTCGGAGTGAGCGAGTTAGCTACGCCTGGACCTACTGGGACACGCAGATCCGAGACATCGACGGAACCGCATCCATGAGGGGCTGTGTTGACCTGAACCAGAATCAGAGCTGCGATACGGCAGAGCCGGCGGGTGATCTGAGGTTCACCTTCAACCGGGTGGCCAGCTTCGACACTGGGACCGGCCAGCTGATCGAAGGCGTCTCCACCCATCAGCTCAGCAGCGGCGGAAGCTTCAGCGGTGGGGTCCTGACGACTCGGGATATCCCAGTGCATAACGGCGACGCGGTGGTGTTGACGTACGAGGGCGACCTGGAGATTACGCAGCCTACGGTGAATTCGAAGCGAGCGAACTAAGGCGGCCGAGATTCGGAAGAAAGTGCGGGCAAGTGACAGATTACATGAGCCGAAATGCGCAATTTGTCCGCACTTTTTCGGGGAATTTGATGCCTTTCGCTACGGTGAAAGGCCCGATAAGCTCGTGCTGGGTGAGTAGATCGCGTCTTCGCATCGGCATATTTGCCTAACTTTCTCGATGCCGATGATCGGCGAGGTGGGGAGGTGCCCTTCATGACTGTCGACAAGGAGCTCTTCGGCGACACCCTCCCTACGTACCTGACGCGATTCGTCGGTCGTGATCGAGAAATCGCGACGGTGCTGTCACTGCTGCTTCCCGGGCGCCTCGTAACGGTTTGTGGTGTCGGAGGCGCTGGAAAGACTCGGCTGGCTATCGAAGTGGCAAAGCGCAGCCGGGCAGGTTCAGGCGGGATGCACGACGCTCGCGAGGTGTACTGGGTGCCGCTGGGTGCGGTAGTCGATCCGACCGATGTGCGGGCGGCTGTTGGGGCGGGAATCGGCCTTCCGGGTCAGTTCGGTGATCGGCCACTGGCTCCGATCGTGAGAGCACTGACAAACCGGCGGGCACTGCTTGTACTGGATAACTGCGAACAGGTTGCCAGTGCTTGTCAGGAGCTAATCGCCTCCTTGCTTGGCTCCTGTCCGACCGTGACCGTGCTCGCGACGAGCCGCATTCCTCTTGAGCTATCGGGCGAGCAGGTGTTCGCGATCCCCCCTATGGGTGGCTGGGCGCTCCAGACAGATCCGTTCCAGGGTGATGCTGTCGCGCTCTTCTTGGACCGGGCGAGCTCGGTCGCGGGCGCCTATGCGCTGACCGAGCACAACGCACAAACCGTCAGCGAAGTGTGCGGCGTGCTTCACGGCCTGCCGCTAGGGATCGAGCTTGCGGCCAGCTGGATCCCTGTCTTGTCGCCGCGCGACTTGCTTGATCATCTCCGGCAAGCCGACACCGCTTTAGCCTCGGACACCGCACTCGTCGAGGATCGTCATCGCAGCCTTGCGGTGATCTTGGACAGTTCCTGGCAGTGGCTGAGCGCGAGGGAGCGTACGGTGCTGAGCTCGTTGGCGATCTTCGTCGGCGGTTTTACCCGAGAGGCGGCCGAGGCGGTGGCCGACGCTGATCTTGGTGCCCTGGCCGCTTTAGCCGAGCGGTCGCTCATTCAACGGTTGCCGGATGCGCGGGGCGGATCGCGCTATCAGGTCCACGAACTTGTCCGTCACTACGCATTGCGTCAGCTAGAGGATGACCGCGAGATTCGGAGCCGACACTTCGCCTATTTCCTCGAGCTCGTGGAGACTCTCGAGACGGACTGGAACACCCAACTCGAGCCGCTTTGGTCCAATCCCATCGGCGCCGACCTTGCCAACGTCAGCGCCGCCATGATGTGGGTTTTGGACGAGGGCGACGCCGAGGGAGCCTTGCGCATGGCGGTAGGCCTCGACAGGTTCTGGCTCTTCTCGGTTCCCCCGCCCGCCGTCCGCCTGGCGTGGCTGGAGGCCGCGCTGGGCCTGCCGTGGTCGACGTCGAGTGTCGTCGGCATTCGCGCCAGAGCAAAGGCGTACCACCTTGCTGGGCTCCTGAAGACTCGAGCCGACCCACTTGCCGCCCAGCAATTGCTGCAGCAGGGACTCCTTCTCTTCCAAGAGGTTGGCGACGAGGCTGGCGTAGCCAACTGCATCCTGAATCACGGCGCCGCCAGCCTCCTCAGTGGCGACTTCGAGCAAGGCCGGCGCGAGATAGCCGAGAGCTTGGCCCGCTGCCAAGCCTGTGGTGACGTACTAGGTGTCGGCTGGGCCTACGGCACGCTGGGAATTGCAGGCTTCATGCGCGGTGATTACGCCGAAGCGTCGTCGTATTTGCACCAGAGCGCCGCCCAGTTCGAGAGCCTCGACGCCCCACTCGGGGCATGTCATGCGTTGGTTGATCTTGGTTTGTCCCTTCGCTATGAGGGCAAGTTGCCGGCTGCCCTGAATGCGTATAGGTCCGCGGTGCACTATCAGCTGGAGTATCGGTTTACGACTGAGAGTGCCGAGACTCTTGACGGGCTCGCGACGATTGCTGCGGCGCTCGGTCACCTGGATCTGGCCGCGACGTTGTTCGGCGCGGCTTTCGCGTGGCGGGAGACATATCAGCAGGAACGAGTGTTACCGATGCCCAACGACTTCCAGAAGTCGGCCGCCAGCGTTCGCCGCCGCCTCGGCGAGGACACCTGGTTCGAGGCGTACGAGGCCGGCAGGAAGCTGAACTCCGATCGCGCCATGCCGATTGCAGAAGAGGCTGTATCTGCTTTGGAAGAAGACCTTCAGCGCAGGTCCTTGGGCTTGACTGCCCGGGAGATCGACGTCCTGAATCTGGTGGCCGATGGGCTGAGCAACGCCGAGATTGCCGACCGGCTGGTGCTGAGTGAACGTACCGTGCACGCCCATCTGCGATCGATCTTCGACAAGCTTGGCGTGAACAGCCGGACGGCAGCCGCTCATGCGGCTGCCTCACTCCTCCCAAGCCGATGACCGAACTAGTTGCTGATCGGTTTCCGTCGTATGTGACCCGGTTCATCGGTCGGGAACGAGAGATCGCTCAACTCGAGGCCATGTTGGGGCCATCCGGGCTGGTCAACATCTGCGGAGTGGGCGGATTAGGCAAGACCCGGCTGGCGATCGAGGTAGCGCGGAGGTTGTCAGGGGTCGGGAAGCTTGGAATGGATGTGTTCTGGGTTCCGCTTATCGGAGTGTCTGCGCCGGCCGAGCTGGCGACGGCGATCGGTCAGGGAATCGGGATGCACGGCCTGTCAGGTGACGAGCCGCTCGGCGCACTCGTAGCTACGCTGGGCGATTCGCCGGCGCTGTTGGTGATCGACAACTGCGAGCACATCGCCGCCCCGTGCGGGAAGCTCGTCAGCGGGCTGTTAGCCGGTTGCCCGCGACTGAGGGTGCTGGCGACGAGCCGTACTCCGCTCGAGGTGGACGTCGAGCAGGTGTACGCCATTCCGCCTTTGGGTGGGGAAACCCATGGCGAGCTGGGTCAAACAGATGCGACCGACCTGTTCATCGACCGCGCGGCGGCGCTCGCCGCGAGCTACGCTTTCACGCCGGCCAACGCCGAGATGATCAACCGAATTTGCCGGCAGGTCGACGGCTTGCCGCTAGCCATCGAGCTAGTCGCGAGCTGGATTCGAGTGCTGTCGCCGCGCGACTTGCTGGCCCGCATCGAGGCCGCGATTGATGCTCCGGGAGCGAGCGCCGGGTCGGGTCTGGCCGATCGCCACCGCAGCATGCGCGCCGTCCTCGACGGCTCCTGGCAGTGGCTCAGCCAGGAGGATCGCTCGGTGCTGGCCGGCTTGGCGGTCTTTGTCGGCGGGTTTACGCGCGAGGCCGCCGAGGCTGTCGCGGGCGCGAGCCTGACATCCCTGGCGACGCTGGTGGAACGGTCACTTATCCAACGGCTGCCCGCCACTCTTGGGGGTAATCGCTACCAGGTCCACGAGCTGGTGCGGACGTACGCCCTCCAACACCTCGCGGATGCTGGACCGGAGGCAGCGACCGGCGCGCATGGGCGTCACCTGGACTATTTCGTTGAGCTCTCCAATGCGTTTGAGGAGTCGTGGAACACTGCGATCGAGCCGGACTGGAATAACCCGCTCTCCGCGGAAGGAGCAAACTTCGACGCGGCGATGTTATGGGCGCTTGATCATGGTGACCCGGAACAGGCTCTGCGGCTGATCGACGCTATGTTTGCGTTCTGGTTGTACTCATCGACCTCGTTCGCGACCCGGCGGGACCGGCTGGAACGTGCCTTGGCGATGCCCTGGACTCCGACCGAACCGGATTCGATTCGAGTTCTGGCCAAAGCGTTGAATCACCGCGCCTTTCACGTTCACCAGACTGATCCGGACTCCGCTTTGGCGTTGTTCAAACAAGGCATGGCACTGATGAAACGAGCGGGCGATAAGGCCGGCGTGGCCGCCAGCCTCCGAGGCTGCGCGGTTGTGTATCTCCAGGCAGCCGACGGCGAAGGCGCACGTCGCTACGTTCATGAGGCCACGGTTGCGGGCCATGCCGCGGGGGATCGGTACGGTGATGCTTGGTGCGAGTACCAACAGGCGTGGATGGCTTACCTCGACGGGGATCTCGCCGGAGCGAAAGCGCAGTTCATCGCAGCGAGGATCGGCTTCGAATATCAGGGCGCGCCGTTCGGGGCGTACGCCTGCACGGTCTGGCTAGGAGACGTGAGCCGTGCAGAGGGGCATTGGCTGGCGGCCGTGGAGTCATACCGAGAAGCGCTGGATCGACTGCGGATTCATCGTTTCACCGTTCATGGCGTGGACTTGCTCGAGGGACTTGCCCTGTCCGGGGCTGCCCTAGGCCGATTTGATGCCTCCGCTCGACTATTTGCAGCTGCGGCCACATGGTTCGACACACACGGCGCCGAAATCCGCACCAACCTCGATATAAAGGCCTGCGATCGTGCAATCAGCCACGCACGCGTACGGCTCGGTGAAGCCGCATGGGAGCGTGTGTATGCAGAGGGCCGACGGCTCAGCTCCGCGCAGGCAATTCAGCTGGCGGACGAGGTGATCTCCGAACTCATCACTGCGCTCGACGCTCGGCAGATGGGCTTGACCGATCGCGAGTTGGATGTCTTGCGGCTGTTGACACTTGGCCTCGGAAATTCCGAGATCGCCGAGCGCCTTGTGATCAGCCCTCGGACTGTGCATGCCCATCTGCGTTCGATCTTCACCAAACTGGGAGTCACTACCCGTGCCGCTGCGGCCAGCGAAGCTAGTCATCTTGAACTCGTGTGAAAGCTTGCGGCTGAGCAAATCCGCGCAACTGTGTTCGCAAGTCCTGAGCCAACCACGGTACGTCGGCATGCCGACGTATCAGTGAGTACAGCAATGCGATCGCATGTATCTGGTGCTAACTAAGCCAAATGTGATCATGAACGACCATCCGCCACCGAGGACTGGCGGTTGCAGGAGGCGACGGAGGGCTTCAGAGGCTCCAGCGGAGCCTTGATCGACGTGTTAGACGGCACCAGTGATACCGGATGGGCGCTTTAGCTCAGCTCGCTCGATCTGGGTCGACCGTACTTTTGTGGCCTGTTAGTCGGCCGCTGATGGAGGCAACCCGCCGGCGAGGCTATTGCTGCAAGGCCGGAGACAGCTCACCGCGGAATTGGCTTGCCCTTGATCACCGGGAACGCCGAGGCAGGCTGGTCGCCCTCGGTCGTTGAAGGCGTGTAGGTCCCCGCTGCGAACGGCGCCTGCGCTGTCGAGGCGAATACGTTGGTGCCGCTTGCGTCGGACTGCGACCAGAAGGGGTAGAACGTAGTGCCTAGCGCGCTTAGTCCCTCGTAGTCACCGACAAAGTAGCCGTTGGCATCCGGCGCTGACCGCATGTCGAAGGATGTCGGCGTGACCCGCTCCTCGCCCCAGGTTAGTCCGCCGTCGGTCGAGCGAGTGAACCACAGGTCGGTCTCGAGCGCCGCGGTAGCGGGATCATCGTTGCGGAAGTCGTAGTATGTGACGCCAATGTTGCCCTCGTCGTCGACCCGGATCGCCGGCGTGAACGCCTGGGTGTCGTTGTCAGTGCTGATGCGTACTGGCGTTGACCAGGTGCGACCGCCGTCGGTGGATCGTGAGAACGCGACCTGGTCCCGCTGGAAATCGTTGAAGCGAGCATCTTGCCAGACCACATACACCTCGTTGCGGCCAGCCCGCTCGTCTGAAGCGATCTCGGGAATGATGTCGCCAGTCCGCACGGGATGTCCGTCCTCCGGGTCCGTCACCCCCACACTTCCGAGTCGCGAAACGTTGATCTGCCCGCTCCAGCTGGCGCCTCGGTTGCCAGACCGGAGTACGGCGACTGTTCCTCCGCGTCGCTTCTTCTTGTTGTCGAACGCGAACACCGACATGACGTTGACGAGATCGCCGTCGCCGAGTGCGACGATCTGGTTACCGATCGTCTGGTCGTTCTGACCTGGATCAAAGATCGGTCGGGCGGACTCCCAGCTCGACCCGCCGTTGGTCGTGCGCGAGAACCATGTCGGACCGCGGAAAGCCGAAGTGTTCAAGTACGACTTGCCTTGCGTGCGCTCACTCGGAAACACCAGCCGATCCCACACCGCATAGACGTAATCCGCATCGTTCTGATCGGCGGTTATGGATTCCTTGTCGTTGAAGACGGCAGGGTTCGTGTCGCGCTTCAAGGTGATCGGAGCGCTCCATTGCCGACCGGCGCCGCTTGCTGGCGACTTGCTGACCAGAATCGCGTTGTCTAGGTTGGCGGTGTTGTTGAAGGACAGCGATATCTGGTGGGCGTCGCCGTTGGGGCTGAAGCTCACCCAAGGGTCAGACGCGCGCTCATAAAGCTGGTTGCCGACGCATTGTGTAAAGTCCGGCAGCTCGTTGGTGTCCAGTATCGAGAAGCTCGCGCCACCATTGGTCGAGACGCTCGTTCCGAGACCGCGGGCGCCGCCGTCGGAATAACGATCTTGCTGGTACACGCCGATGAAGTCGGGGCCATCGCTGTCGTCGGCGCTGGTCGGGTCGACGTCGAGCCACGGCTCGACTTCTGAGTTGAGATAAAGCGTGCCGGTTTGGGGCTGCGTGTTGCATGGCGCCTGGCCGAATGGGCTCGTCCCGCTGGCGGCGGTAGGCGGCTGTTGGATGGCACCGAGTGCAGGTGTCAGCCCTAATGTCGAGATTGCCGCGACTGCCGTCGCAATCTTGAAGCTCCGCCGCATATCTTCCCCCGAAGTCGAGACGTGCAAATCGCCGCGATCGTATACCCGCTAGAGCCGCCGGAGGTCCGGTTTCGGCTCGGCGTGTCGAGAACGTGTAGTCGAGTTGTGCACTACTGGGACGAGCTCGTCAGCCACGGGTTAGCAGCCAGACTGCGGCCGTTGCGACGGCTTTGGCGAGGCCAACGGCACCGACAGTGGTGACAATTCGCCCGAGCCGCCGGTTGCCCAAGGCGATGAAGAACCCACCGGACTGAGCCAAGGCGAAGATAAAGAGCGCTGCAGCGGTCATCCACAGCGTGCTCTCGGA
>Ga0081455_10009323_pt1 | contig 10103 bp, 8 predicted proteins | sample TabmetS3T2R1_FD_70207 | JGI IMG/M metagenome (GOLD analysis project Ga0081455, IMG submission 70207) | Tabebuia heterophylla rhizosphere microbial communities from the University of Puerto Rico - S3T2R1 | ecosystem: Host-associated > Plants > Roots > Rhizosphere ... | reverse complement strand
GGCATCCTCGCGGCGTTCGGCGAGCACGTCCATGCCGACGACGAGCCGCATCTGCTGCTCGCCGGCCCGGAAGTCACCGCCGTGGCCGACGATCCGGAGGGCGCTGAGGTCTTCTCCGAGATCGAGGCGGCGTGGCACGCACAGCCACAGCGGCTGCGCCGCCGCGTGCACCTCGCCCTCCTGCCGATGGACGACCCCGACGAGAACGCCGTGATCGTCAATGCCCTGCAGCGGCGCGCCGACGTCATCGTGCAGAAGAGCCTCGCCGAAGGCTTCGGGCTGACGGTGTCGGAGGCGATGTGGAAGGGCCGGCCGGTCGTCGCATCGCAGGTCGGCGGCATCCAGGACCAGATCGAGGATGGGCGCACGGGCTACCTCGTCGATCCCACCGACCTGGCGGCGTTCGGAGATCGCGTCAACAGCCTGCTCGCCGACCCGCACGGCGCGGAGCGGATGGGCGAAGCGGCCCAGTCGCGCGTGCGCAACCTCTTCCTCGGCCCCCGGCACCTGGGCCAGTACGTCGACCTGCTCGAGCGCGTGCTCGCGTGAAGCTGGGTCCCGACAACGCCTCGCTGCGGGTCAAGGTGTACCGCGAGGGCGTCGCAGCCAAGATGGGCCACGACCTCGTGCTCGAGGTCACGCGATGGGAGGCGACGGTCGACATGGCCAGCGACGCCGGCCCCGCGATCGAGCTGACGGCCGATCCGCGCTCACTCGAGGTGCACGAGGCGACCGGCGGGGTCGCGCCGCTCACGGACCGCGACCGCGCCGAGATCCGCAAGAACATCGACCGCAGCATCCTGCGCGAAGCACCGATCGCGTTCCGCTCCACCGGCGCGCGACTGTCCGGCGAGCGGCTCGTAATCGAGGGTGAGCTGACGATGGCAGGCCGGACCGGGCCCTTCAGCGCAGAGCTCGACGTCGCCGACGAACGCGCGACCGGCAGCATCCCGTTGACGCAGAGCGCGTGGGGCATCAAGCCGTATCGCGGCCTGATGGGCGCGCTCAAGGTCCGCGACGCGGTGGAAGTGGTTATCGACGCGCGGCTGCCGCCTGCGCAGCCGCCACCCGGGCGATCGGCACCCGGAACGGCGAGCAGCTGACGTAGTCCAGTCCCGCGCGGTCGAAAAAGCCGATCGAGGCGGTGTCGCCGCCGTGCTCGCCGCAGATGCCGACCTCGAGGTCCGGACGCGTCGCGCGCCCGCGCTCGATGGCGATCTGGACGAGCTCGCCGACGCCCGTCTCGTCGATGGTCGCGAACGGGGAGCGCTCGACGATCCCGTGCTCGACGTAGCTGGGCACGATCTGCGCCTCGATGTCGTCGCGGGAGAAGCCCAGCGCCGTCTGCGTGAGGTCGTTCGTGCCGAAGGAGAAGAACTGGGCGTGCTTGGCGATCTCGCCGGCCGCCAGGCACGCGCGCGGCAGCTCGATCATGGTGCCGACCATGAACGCGCCGTCGGGCTCGAAGCCCTCCTCGCGCCCGACGCGCAGCACGAGGTCGCGCGCCGTGATCAGCTCGCCCGTGTAGGCGACGAGCGGGATCATGATCTCGACGCGCGGGGCGCTGCCGGTGCGCTCGTGCACCGCGCGCGTGGCGCGGAAGATCGCGCGCGCCTGCATCTCGTAGATCTCCGGATGGATGATCCCGAGGCGCACGCCGCGGGTGCCGAGCATCGGGTTGCCCTCGTGCAGCGAGCGCGCGCGATCGCGCTCGGGACCGTCGGGCAGCTCGTCGACGTCGGGGAGGAACTCGTGCAGCGGCGGGTCGAGCAGCCGGATCGTGATCGGCAGGCCCTCCATCGCTTCGAAGATGCCCTCGAAGTCCGCCTGCTGCAGCGGCAGCAGCTCGTCGAGCGCCGCGCGCCGCCCGGCCTCGTCCGAGGCCATGATCATCCGCTGCATCTTCGGCTGGCGATCGGCGGCCATGAACATGTGCTCGGTGCGGCACAGCCCGACGCCCTCGGCGCCGAAGGCGCGGGCGCGGCGCGCGTCGTCCGGCGTGTCCGCGTTTGCGCGCACGCCGAGGTTGCGCAGCTCGTCGCACCAGCCCAGCAGGGTCTCGAAGCGCGGGTCGACGGTCGGCGTGACGAGCGGGACGTCGTCGAGCGTGATGACGCCGGCGGTGCCGTCGATGGCGATCAGGTCGCCCTCGTGCAGGACGTGCCCGTTGACGCGCACCTCGCGAGCGTGCAGGTCGATGTCGAGGTCTCCGGCGCCCGTGACCGCGGGCCGGCCCATCCCGCGGGCGACGAGCGCCGCGTGCGACGCCTTGCCGCCTTCGGAGGTGAGGATGCCCTTCGCCGCGTGGAAGCCGGCGACGTCGTCGGCCTCGGTGAACGGGCGCACCAGGATGACCGCGCGGTCCTCGTTGGCGGCGGCCACCGCGTCGGGGGCCGTGAAGACGATCTCGCCCTTCGCGGCGCCGGGCGATGCCGCGACGCCGCGCGCGATGACCGCGTACTGCGCGACCGGGTCGAACGTCGGGTGCAGCAGCGCGTGCAGCGAGCGTGCGTCGATGGTGGCGATCGCTCGCGCGCGCGTGAGCAGTTCTTCGTTCACGGCGTCGACCGCGAAGCGCACCGCGGCCTGCGCGGGGCGCTTGGCGTTGCGCGTCTGCAGCATGTACAGGCGCCCGTCCTCGACCGTGAACTCGGTGTCCTGCATGTCGCCGTAGTGGCGCTCGAGCGTGCGCAGGATGGCGATGAGGCGGTCGTGGACCGCCGGTGACCACTCGGCGAGCTCGGACAGGTCGCGCGGCGTGCGCACGCCGGACACGACGTCCTCGCCCTGCGCGTCGACCAGGAAGTCGCCGCTGGGCTCGGGCGCGCCGGTGACCTCGTCGCGCGAGAAGGCGACGCCCGAGCACGACGTCGCGCCCTTGTTGCCGAACACCATCTGCTGGACGTTGACCGCGGTGCCCCAGTCGTCGGGGATGTCGTTGATGCGCCGGTAGGCGACGGCGCGCTCGCCCATCCACGAGTCGAAGACCGCGTCGATGGCCTGCTCGAGCTGGTCGCGCGGGTCGGCGGGGAAGTCGTAGAGCGCCTGGAAGCGCCGCGTCAGCTCGCGCAGCGCGTCGGTGTCGAGCTCGGTGTCGAGGCTGACGCCGCGCTCGCGCTTGATCCGCGCGATCTCCTCCTCGAAGCGCGCGCCGGGCACGCCGCGCACGACGTCGCCGAACATCTGCACGAGCCGCCGGTAGGAGTCCCAGGCGAAGCGCGGGTTGCCCGTCCGCTCGGCCAGACCCTCGACGGACGCGTCGTTGAGGCCGAGGTTCAGGACCGTGTCCATCATCCCCGGCATCGAGTCGCGCGCACCGCTGCGGACCGAGACCAGCAGCGGGTCGGCGGCGTCGCCCAGCCGCTTGCGGGCGCGCGCCTCCAACCGCGCGAGCGCCGCGTCGACCGACGCGGCGAGGCCGTCGGGCGCTTCGCGGCCGGCCGCCATGTACTCCACGCAGGCCTCGGTCGTGATCGTGAAGCCGGCGGGGACGAGGTCGGGGCCGAGGACGCGCGTCATCTCGGCGATACCGGAGCCCTTGCCGCCCAGCAGCTCGCGCATGTCGCGCGAGCCCTCGGCGAAGTCGTAGACCCACTTCGTGGCGGTCGCGGTGCTCATCAGATGGCCTCCGGTTGCATGGTGATCGCGGCTGCCGGGCACTCCGCGGCGCACAGGCCGCAGCCCTTGCAGTAGTCGAGGTCGATCGCGTAGGCGTAGGCGCCCGCGGGCTCGAGCTTGATGACGGCGTTGTCGGGGCAGACGCCGTAGCAGTTGTCGCAGGCGAAGCAGTTGCCGCAGGACAGGCAGCGCCGCGCCTCGAAGAGCGCGGTCGACTCGTCGAATCCCTGCGTGACCTCGTCGAAGGTCGACTGCCGGCGCACCGCGTCGAGCTGGGGGCGGACCGTCTTCGGCGCATCCGCGTAGTACCACGTGTTGAGGTCCTCGAGGCCGACGACGGCGCCGTTGGCGCGTGGCGCGTAGCGCTCGCCGGACAGCCAGGCGTCGACGCTGCGTGCGGCCGCCTTCCCGTGCCCGACCGCCATCGTCACCGTGCGCTCGGCGGGCACGATGTCGCCGCCCGCGAAGACGCCGGGATGGCCGGTCATGAGGTCCGGGCCGATCTGCACGACGCCGTCCTCGATGCGCACGTCGTCGATGCGCTCGAGCAGGCCGAGGTCGGACTCCTGCCCGAGGGCGAGGACGAGCGAATCGGCCTCCAGCTCCTCGAGCTCGCCGGTCGGCTGGGGGAACCCCGTGTCGTCGAGCTCCATGCGCTCCAGGACGAGCTTGCCGCCGTCGGCGTGCTTGACCGTCGACAGCCACTTCATGAGCACGCCCTCTTCGAGCGCCTCCTCGACCTCGAAGTCGTGGGCCGGCATGCGGTCGCGCGTGCGCCGGTAGACGATGATCGCCTCCTCGGCGCCGAGCCGCTTGGCCGTGCGCGCCGCGTCGAGCGCGGTGTTGCCGCCGCCGTAGATGACGACGCGGCGCCCGAGCTGCGGCGGCTCCTCGCCCTCCATGCTGCGCAGCATCGTGACGGCGTCGACGATCTTCGCCGCGCTGCCGGCCGGGATGTAGGCGCGCTTGCCGAGGTGGGCGCCGACCGCGACGAAGGCGGCGTCGTAGCGGCCGTCGCGCATCGTCGCCAGCAGGTCGTCCACCTTCGTGTTGAGCTGGAGCTCGACGCCCATGTCGAGGATCCGCTGTACCTCGGCGTCCAGGACCTCGCGCGGCAGCCGGTAGGCCGGGATCCCGAAGCGCATCATCCCGCCGGCGCGCGGGCCCGCGTCCATCATCGTCACGGCGTGGCCAAGGCGGGTGAGGTGGTAGGCGGCCGACAGCCCGGAGGGCCCGGCGCCGACGACGAGGACGCGCTTGCCGGATGGCTTGCGCAGCGGCTCGACCGTCCAGCCCTGCTTGATCGCCTCATCGCCGAGGAAGCGCTCCACGGAGTTGATGCCGACCGCCTCGTCGAGCTGGCCGCGGTTGCAGGCTGTCTCGCACGGGTGGTAGCAGACCCGGCCCATGATCGCGGGCAGCGGGTTGTCGTCCATGATCTGGCGCCAGGCGCGCTCGTAGGCGCCCTCCTCGGCGTGGTAGAGCCACTGCTGGACGTCCTCGCCGGCGGGGCAGGCGTGCCCGCACGGCGCGGTGCCGTGCACGTAGACGGGGCGCTCGGTGCGCCACGAGCCGGTCTTGTTGGCCAGGCTCGAACCGACGTCGAGCGTGATGGCAAAGGGCTTCTCGGTCATGGCAGGAGCCCGAAGCGGGCGATGTTGCGGTCCGCGCGCGCCTGGATCTGAGCGATCACGTCGTGGCGAACCTCGGGCTTGAAGAGATGGGCGTAGCGGCGCTGGGGGCGCAGGTACTCCTCGACTCCGACGTGGCGGCGGATCTTCGTCGCGTGCGTGATCTCGCCCGCCTCGGCCTCGAAGACGGGGAACAGGCCGCTCTGCGTCGCCAGCCGCGCGATGCGCACGGCCTCGCCGGGACCGGTGCCCCAGCCCAGCGGGCAGCTCACGAGGATGTGGACGTAGCGCGCGCCATGGAACTCCATCGCGCGCTCGATCTTGGCCTCGAGGTCGTGCAGGTCGGCGACGGTCGCGGTGGCGACGTAGGGGATCTCGTGCGCCACCGCGATGAGCGGCGCGCTCTTGCCCTGGCCGAAGACGTTGCCGGGCTCGTCGCCGACGGCCTGCGTCGTGGCGGTGCGCGCGGCCGGGGGCGTGGCGCCGGAGCGCTGCACGCCCGTGTTCATGTAGGCCTCGTTGTCGTAGCAGACGAACAGCACGTCGTCGTTGCGCTCGAACATCCCGGACAGCGCGCCGAAGCCGATGTCGACGGTGCCGCCATCGCCGCCCTGGCCGATGACGCGCACGTCGGTGCGGCCCTTGACCTTCAGCGCGGCGGCGATGCCGGTCGCGACGGCCGGCGCGTTGCCGAACAGCGAGTGGATCCACGGCAGCTGCCACGAGCTCTCCGGATAGGGGGTGGAGAAGACCTCGAGGCAGCCCGTGGCGTTGGCGGCGATCAACCGGTCGCCGCTGGCGCGCATCGCGGCATCCAGCGCGTAGCGGGCGCCGAGCGCCTCGCCGCAGCCCTGGCAGGCGCGATGGCCGGAAGTCAGCGTGTTCGAGCGGCGGACGTCTGCCTGGACGGTGCGCTCGTCGGGCTCGAGCAGGCGGTTGCCCACCACGAACGAACCCGTCTGGTAGTACTTGATCGGCTGGTAGGGCATCAGGTCGCTCCCGCCGCGACGATGCCCAGATCGCGCAGCATGTTCTCGGCATGCGGGCCCGGCCGGCGCTCGCTGCGCCCGCGCACGAGCTCGCGCTCGACGAGCTCGGTGTCCAGGTCGAGGAAGGTCAGCCGCCCGAGTCGTCCCGCGCGCGCCTCGTCGAGCATGCGCCGCAGCGACGCCGCGGTGATGGCGCGGCCGCCCAGGCCGGCGACGACGTCGCACACCTCGATCGGCAGGCCCTGCAGCGCGAGTCGCACGTTCTGGCCGACAATCCCGCCGACCCCGACCGCGAACGCCTTCTCGACGACCACGACGCGCTTGGTGTGCGCCAGTGCGGCGCGCACCTCGTCCAGCGGGTAAGGCCGGAAGCAGCGCACCGCCAGCGCGCCGACGCGCTCGCCGGCGTCGCGCAGTTCGTCGACGACGTCCTCGATGGTCCCGAGCACAGATCCCAGCGCGACGACGACCGTCTCGGCGTCGTCGGCTCGGTACCCGCGCACCAGCCCGCCCGAGTCGCGCCCGAAGGTCTCCGCGAAGTCGGCTGCGATCTGCGGGATCGCGTCGAGCGCCTGCATCTGCTTGGCGTGCATGAGGTAGCGGACCTCCATGAACGCCTCGGGCCCGACCATCGCCCCGATCGTCATCGGGTCGTCGGGGTCGAGGACCTGGCGCGGCTCGAACGGCGGCAGGAAGGCGTCGACCTGCTCCTGCGTCGGGAGATCAACACGCTCATGGGCGTGCGTGAGGATGAACCCGTCCATGTTCACCATGACCGGCAGCGACAGCTCCTCGGCGAGGCGGAAGGCCTGGATGTGGAGGTCGAGCGCCTCCTGGTTGGACTCCGCGTAGAGCTGGATCCAGCCCGAGTCGCGCTGCGACATCGCGTCGCTGTGGTCGTTCCAGATGTTGATCGGCGAGCCGATCGCGCGGTTGGCGACGGTCATGACGATCGGCAGCCCGAGGCCGGAGGCGTTGTAGAGCGCCTCGACCATGAAGAGCAGGCCCTGGCTGGCGGTCGCGGTGTAAGCCCGCGCGCCGGCCGCGCTGGCGCCGATGGAGACCGACATGGCGCTGAACTCGGACTCGACGTTGATGAACTCGCACGGCGCCAGCCGGCCCTCCTTCACGAGTCGTGACAGGCCCTCGACGATGTGGGTCTGCGGCGAGATCGGGTAGGCCGCGATGACCTCCGGACGGCAGAGCGCCACGGTCTCGGCGACCGCGCGCGAGCCTTCGGCCTGTCTAAGCATGGGTCAGCTCCAGCGCGTAGGCCGCCTGCGCGGCGGCGACGTTGGCGTCGGCCAGGGCGGTGGGGAAGCGCTCGCGGATGGCGGCGGCGAGCGAGTCGATCGAGATGGCGCCGGTGACGGCGGCGAACCCGCCCAGCAGCGGTGCGCCCGGCAGCGGGCGGCCGAGATGCTCGCGCGCGAGCTCGGTGGCCGGCAGGGTGACGAGCGCGAAGCGGTCGACGATGTCCTCGAGGCCCAGGTCGGCGACCGTGCGGCCCGTGTTGATGAGCACGTGCGCGCCGCGGCGCACCCCGCCGAAGACGTCGACCTGATGCAGCAGCGTCGGGTCCTGGACGATCAGCGCGTCAGGCTCGGCGATCGGCTCGCGCGTGCGGATCGGCCGGTCGTCGATACGGCAGAACGCGACGACCGGGGCGCCGGTCCGCTCGGACCCGAAGCTCGGAAACGCCTGCGCGTGGCGACCCTCGAGAAAGGCGGCCGACGACAGCAGCTCGGCGGAGGTGACGACACCCTGGCCGCCGCGTCCATGAATGCGCACCTGGAGCATCACGCGGGTCCGTGGGGAGCGAGGCTTGCCGGTCCGCGCTCGCGGGGTCGTGCGAGGTACGGGACAGCCGCAGCGGCGGCCATTACCCCGGCGAGCGCGAGACCGGCCCAGGCGGGCCACAGCGTCGTATGGACCTGCGCGCGCATCATGGGCGCGCCCACGTCGACGTGCGCTTGGCCGGCGAGGACTGCGACGGCAGTGAAGAGCAGGGCTCCGAGCGCGAGCGCCGCGACGGCCGGGGTCGGCCCGCGGGCAATGATCACGACGAGGACGGCGATCGCGCAGACGCCGGCAAGCGCGCCCCAGCCGCTCCAACCGCTGGCGGTCGCGCCGACGTAGAGAAAGCCGCCCATCTGCATCGCGACGCGCTGCCAGCCGAGGAAGAGATCCACGAGCAGCAGCGAGGCGGCTGCCCCGGTGACGAGGCTCGCGCGCCTTTCGAGGGGCACTGCATCGGTCATGCCCCGATTCTCGATGCGACCGCCGCAGCCGCCATCGTGGCGGATCGCCCGACTTCCTGCGGAGGACTACGGACGGCGTCAGTCCGCCAGGACGCCGGCCATGGCTTTGATGCCGGCGTCCATCGCCCGCCACGTCTGCCCTGCGTGGAACGGCTGGCCGGCGCCGAAGCGCATCGGCACCGTGTAGCCGAGCATCTTCTTGCCCAGCCGCCAAACGGGCGAGGTCCCGACCCGGTACTGGCCGTTGGCGTCGGCGCGTACGCGGACCGGACGCGCGGCGTCGCCGGTGAGCTCGACCGGGACCTTGGCGAAGGTCGCTGTATCGAACATCTCCATGATGCACATGCTGACCGGGTCGAAGGGGCGCGTGAACGCGTGACCCTTCACGTCGGCGGCGATGTGCTCGGCCACGGCATCGGCTTGGAGGAAGGCCAGGAAGGCCTGCTTGATCGGGAAGTCTCCCGCGTCGCCCGGCGCGTAGACGTTGTCGGTGCCGGAGACGAGGCGAGTCTGGAGATCGGTGGCGAGGAACCCGCGATCGTCGGACGGAAGCGCGCCGTAGCGGACGGCGGCCACGTACGGCGGGAAGGCGATGAGGTGGTCGTACGGGCGCGCGATGCCGTCGGCGTAGCGAAAAGCGTCCGGCCGGACCTCGGTCACGACCTCGTCGACATGGCCCGTAATGCCGCGCTCGGCGAACTCGCGCGTCACGAGCTCATGCAGGCGCGGCCCGAACGCCTGGATGTACGTCTCCTCGTACGTCGACCACGTGATGTCGACGCGGTGCCGGACGCCGTGGCGCCGCAGCCACGTCTCGAACATCAGCACGACCTCGTACAGCGGGCCGGCGCACTTGTTGTTCGGCGGGACGAGGAACAGGACGCGCTGGTGCTGCGCCTTGCGTGCGCGATCGCGCACGTGCTCGAAGCGGTCGCGCACGCCGAGCATCGACTCGGGCGTCCAGATCGTCGCCGCATGCTCGGCCAGTCCGGGCACCTCGTCGGGCCGCATGCCGGCGCCGGTCGCGACGATCAGGCGGTCGTAGGCGAGGCGCTGACCGTCGGCCAGGCTGACCAGGCGCGCGTCGGCGTCGACGCCCACGACGCGGCCGACGACGCCGTCGATGTCGCGCCGGCGCAGCGGCTTCGCCAGCGGGACGTAGAGCGACTCGGGATCCGCGCCGAACGGGATGTAGATGCTGTTCGGCCGAAAGACGAACCGGTCGGACTCGCACACGAGCCGGATGTCGACGTCGTCATGGAGGCGCATGCGGAGCAGGAACGCCGTCTCGAGGGCCGCGAACCCTCCGCCGAGCACCAGGATGTTGAGCTTGGCGGACATACCACGACGATGGCGCGTCCGGCCGGCTCGGACATCCGTGATCCGCCTGCTATCCGCCCGGATAAACCCGCATTCCGAGCGCCCGCGGCAGCTTGGTGCGAGACGTGATGCCGAGCTTGCGGTAGGCGTTGCGCAGGTGGAACTCGACGGTGTCGAGCGTGACCACCAGCTCTTCGGCGATCTGCTTGTTCTGGCGGCCGCCCGCGGCGAGGTCGGCCACGCGCCGCTCGCTGCGCGTGAGCGCGCGCACGCCGGTCGTCACG
>Ga0081455_10009322_pt1 | contig 10103 bp, 4 predicted proteins | sample TabmetS3T2R1_FD_70207 | JGI IMG/M metagenome (GOLD analysis project Ga0081455, IMG submission 70207) | Tabebuia heterophylla rhizosphere microbial communities from the University of Puerto Rico - S3T2R1 | ecosystem: Host-associated > Plants > Roots > Rhizosphere ... | reverse complement strand
GACTAGCCGTGGGGATCATCGACGCCGCTGAGAGATCGGGCGCGCTCGAGCCGGGGCAAACCGTCGTCGAAGCTACTAGCGGCAACACCGGTATCGGTTTGGCCATGGTGTGCGCGCGACGGGGCTATCCGCTCGTGATCGTGATGGCCGAGAACTTCAGCATCGAGCGGCGCAAGATCATGCGTTACCTCGGCGCGAAGGTGGTGCTCACACCCGCAGCTGAGAAAGGCATGGGCATGCTCGGCAAAGCGGCCGAACTCGCGCGTGCACACGGCTGGTTCCTCGCGCGCCAGTTCGAAAACGACGCCAACGCCGACATCCACTCGCGAACCACGGCCGTCGAGATCCTGGACGACTTCCCAGACGGTCTCGACTACTGGGTCACGGGCTTCGGTACCGGCGGCACGTTGAAGGGCGTTGCGCGCGTGCTCAAACAGCGCTCGCCGCGTACCATGATCGTCGTGTGTGAGCCCGATAACTCTCAAACCTATGCCAGCGGCGTGCACATGCCGTGGCCGGACGATGGTATCCCGAAGCAGAGCCATCCGCGCTTTCATCCGCATCCGGTTCAGGGTTGGGCTCCCGACTTCATCCCCAAGCTTGCGGAAGATGCGCGCGAGCTCGTAGACGAGGTGGTGGCGATCAGCAGCGAGGAAGCGCTCGACCTGTCGCACAAGCTGGCCACGCGCGAAGGCATTCTCACCGGAATTTCGGGCGGGGCTACCTTGGCCGGCGCGCTCGCGGTGTGTGCGCGCGCAGCAGCTGGGTCGCGCGTGCTGTGCATGCTGCCCGACACCGGTGAGCGCTATCTCTCCACGCCGCTGTTCGAGCACGTCGCCGTGGACATGACAGAGGAAGAACTCGCGATCGCGCATTCGACGCCGAACTTTCGGTTCGACAAGGCGCCCGATGTGCCGCCCGCGCGCGGCGAAGGCATCGGCCCGAGCGACGAAGCGCGCGCCTTCGTGCGCGAAGCGATCCGCGATCGCTCGCAGCCTGTGGTCATGTTCGCGTTGGCGTGGTGCGAATTCTCGTGGGCGGTGCGCAAGCTGTTCACGCGCTGCAAGATTCCGTTCCGCTCCATCGACATCGATTCGGTTGCGTACCAGAACGACGACTGGGGTGACAAAATCCGCGCGGCGCTCAGCGAACACAGCGGCGTCACCACCATCCCGCAGGTGTTCGTCGGCGGCGAGCTCATCGGTGGCACCAGCGAGACGTTCTCCGCGTTCGAGCAGGGCCGGCTGCAAGCGCTGCTGCGCGAGCACGGCGTGCCGTTCGAGCAGACGCTGGGCGTACCGCTGTACTCGCTCATGCCCGGCTGGGCGCAGCGTCAACGGACATGAGCGCGCACGGTCGCAGACCTTGCATCGAAGCGAAGATTCGCTAGCGTGCGCGCGATGGGACAGTCATTCGGTTCACGCACGCGCGCCGACGACGTGTTGAGCGATCGCCGCCTCGACGGCGTCAACATGCTCGTCACGGGTGCAAGCGCCGGCATCGGCTTCGAAACCGCGCGCTCGCTCGCCGGCCACGGTGCGCACGTGTTGCTGGCCTGTCGCACGCAAGACGGCGCTCGCGAAGCAGCGGGGCGCATCCAGCAGCGCCATCCACAGGCACGTCTCAGCGAAGTCGCGTTGGATCTCGCCTCGTTCGCAAGTGTCCGCCAAGCCGTTGGGCAGATCGGCGTGGAGCGTCTCGATGCGATCATTTGCAATGCAGGGCTGTTCACCACTGCGTATGCGGAGACCGCGGACGGCATCGAACGCACGGTCGGCGTGTGCCACTTCGGACACTTCTTGCTGACCTCGCTGCTACTGCCCAAGCTGCGCGCGGCAGCCGCTGCGCGCGTCGTGCTCGTCTCGTCCGAGTCACACCGCCATCCCGCGCAGCTCGACTTCGGGCGGTTTCCCCTCGAGCGCCGCCACTTTCGGGGGCTCGTGGCCTATGGTCAAGCCAAGCTCTGCAACGTATTGTTCGCCAACGAGCTGACCCGGCGCTACGCCAGCGAAGGCATCGTTGCGAACTCGCTGCACCCGGGCACGCTGATCCGGACATCGATTTTTCGTAGTTCCGGCAGCGCCGCGCTCTTGGCGCTCGCCATGGCGCCGTTTACGAAGAGCATCGAACAGGGGGCCGCTACCAGCGTCTACTGCGCCGTGGCGCCAGAGCTGCGAGGGGTGGGCGGTCGCTACTTCTCCAGTTGCAGGGAGAAACCGATGAGCCGCGGCGCGCAGGATGTGGAAGCGGCTGCCACACTCTGGGAGCTCAGCGAGCAACGCGTTGCTATGCACGTGTAGCTGTTTGCGTTGCGAGACAACTGCCACGTTTAGTGAACTCGGTCACCTTACGATCCGAGCGAGCGTCGCAGGCCGCTAAACGCGTTGGCGCAGGCTGAGCTCGCAGCATAGACTGGTCGCTGCGAACTCATGCAGGATCTCACGCGCGGCTCGATCTCCACTCATCTCCTGTCCATGGCGATTCCGTTGGCCGCGGGGATGATCTTTCAGACGTTGTACTACTTCGTCGATCTGTACTTCGTCGCGCAGCTGGGCGACGCCGCGATCGCAGGCGTGAGCGCGGCTGGCAATGCTACGTTCATCGTGTTCGCGCTCACGCAGACGCTCGGGGTCGGCGCAGTCGCGCTGATCGCACAAGCTGCGGGCCGCAAAGATCAGCGCGAGGCCAGTCTGATCTTCAATCAGGCTCTCGGCCTAGCGCTGCTCCTGGGTCTCGCGACCTTGGTTGCGTGCTACACGTTGTCGGTGCCGTATATGCATACGGTCACGTCCAACGCCCAGACTACGCACGAAGGTGCGCTGTACCTGTACTGGTTCGGCCCGGGTCTCGCACTGCAGTTCGCGCTGATCGTGATGGGCTCGGCACTGCGTGGCAGTGGCGTCGTCAAACCCACGATGATCGTGCAGGTTGCGACCTTACTGCTGAACGCGCTGCTGGCTCCGATCTTCATCGCTGGTTGGGGCACCGGTCATCCGCTCAACGTCGCGGGTGCGGGTCTCGCGAGCTCGGTCGCGATCGCCGTGGGCGTCGTCATGCAGTTCTGGTATTTCCGCCGGCTGGAGCGCTACGTCGTGTTTCACGCCGAGCAATGCTGGCCTCGACTTTCGGTATGGAAGAGACTGCTGAAGGTGGGGCTGCCGGTGGGCGGTGAGTTCGCACTGATCTTCGTGTACAACGGCATCACGTACTGGGCGATTCGTTCGTTCGGTCCGGCTGCACAGGCGGGTTTCGGCGTCGGCTCGCGCGTGATGCAAGGCGTCTTCGTGCCCGCGCTTGCGCTCGCATTCGCAGCCGCGCCCATCGCCGGACAAAATTTCGGAGCGCGCAACGCCAAGCGCGTGCGCGAAACCTTCCGACGCACCGCGTTCATGACCACGCTCGCGATGATCAGCCTAACCGCCCTATGCCAGTGGAACGCAGAGCTACTCGTGGGACCTTTCTCGAGTGACGCCGAAGTCGTACGCATCGGCGGGCTGTTTCTGCACCTGATCTCGTGGAACTTCGTAGCCCAAGGTCTGATCTTCAGCTGCTCCAATCTGTTTCAGGGCCTCGGCAATACCTTGCCATCGATCGCCAGTTCGGCCACGCGCTTGGTCACGTACGCGCTGCCGGTGGTGTGGTTGTCGATGCAGCCGTACTTTCAGATGCAGTACATCTGGTACTGGTCGATCTGCACGACTGCTTTGCAGGCGCTCACGAGTTTGTTGTTGCTGCAGCAGCAGTTCCGGACGCGACTCGCGCCGCTCGAGATCGTGCCCGCTCCTGACATCGTTCAGGCCGCGTAGACGATCCAGCTCAGTTCACGCGCTTGGCCGCCTTGGCCGTGCAGGCGGCGGAGACCTGCGAGCCCACGGCGTCGCCGATCATGATGCACATCTCGTCATCCTTGGCTTCGTTCGCACCGAAGAAGTTTTTGTCGGTGTTGTTGACGATCTCGCACTCGAACTCGAGCGAGTCACCCTGTTTGAGCTCGAGCATGCCGCTCGAGCCACCGAGCGCCTTGGCCATCGGATTTGGGGCCGGGTTCATCGTGAGACTGTTGTAGTCGAGCGCACCGGGATGCTCGGAGTCGTAGTCGTCGAACACCAGATCGTGCTTGCTCCCGCTGTTGTGCCAGATGCTGAAGCGGACGTTGTTCAAGTGCCGGTGGCCGTACAGGTTGAGTACGCGGCCGTTGCCGCTGACTGGGCAGATCGCGCCCACGACCACGTGCGAATGCGCGACTGCGGGGCTCACACTCGCAAACGAGTAGATCGGGATCGACGGCTCTTTGACCGAGGCGGCGTCCTTATACCAATAGTTCAACCACAGCTCGCGCAGCATCGGCTTGTCGCTGAAGTTGTAGAAGTGCATGTTGATGTCCATGGTCGTGTGCGCCTTGAGCGATAGGCCCACGTCCTGGTCCTCGGGTGCGATCATGCCGTTGTTCGGCTCGTCGCGGGCGAGGTTCTGAACGCCACCGATGCGGCGGCCAGCGACCGCCATGATCACGTGGTGCGAGCCAGGCCGCATGCGGTATTGGCGGTAGTAGTACAAGATATCTTTGTCGTTGCCGCTGACCGCGGTCATGGTTACGACATTCTCTTCGCCCGGCTGCAGCAGATACTTCGCTTCGGGGTTGTTGTAATCGGTGGGCCCGATGTGAATCTGAAAGCCTTTGTCGGCCGGCGGCGGCTTGATGCAGTACTGATCGCCGGCGTACTTGGTCTTGAGTCCACATTCATCCATCGCGAGCTGCGTCGTGCCCATCGGGTTCATCGCTGCTGGCATGTTCGCGGGCATCTGTGCCGGGGTTGACGACGCGGGAGTCGCGGGGTTGGACGACGCAGGCGTTGTCGTCATCGTCGGCGTTTGTGTGGCTGGCGCCGAACTCGGCTGATTCGGCTGCGCCGTCATGGCCGGGTTCGCGATGGCTGCCGGAGTGGAAGCCGTGCCGGCAGGTGCCGCACTGGGCTGAATCACAGGTACGCTGGCAGATCCACCAGCCGCGCTCAAACCAGGCCCTCCGCCTGGGCTCGACTTATCCGCGGATCCGCACGCAGCTACAAAGCACAGGCCCAAAGCGCTTGCCGTTTTTCGCATGGTCCCTCTCCTCATTTCGTACCTTCCGACGCCACTTTGGCGAGGTCAATGCTGCGGCGCGTGTTCCGTCACCAAACGGTCGCTTCGGACACACCTCCATTTGGGGGGCAAATCAGACGCATCCAAAGGCTGTTCGCCCCAGTGGCCAAGCTGCACCGAGGCAGCTGCTTCAACGTGCTGCTGTTTGCGAAAAATCGTGTCGCGGATGATCACAGGCTGACACTCGTAAGACGCACGTGTGCCGGAGAGGGCAATACCGGCCAATCGCTGCTCGCGTGGCTCGCGGCATGCGATCCAGCTCGCCCGCACAATGGGACATCGGCTATGACTCAGCGCTGGGGTCCGGGCCCGGGGCTGGGCCGCAATTCGCGTGGGCATGGTCATGTCTCAAGCAACGCCGCACGTCTGCTTCGGTTTCGGTGAGTTCGAGCTTGACCCGGCTGTGTTCGAACTGCGGCGCGCTGGACAGCGCGTGGCGCTGCAGCCGAAGGTGCTGGGTCTGCTCTGCTATTTGATCGAGCAGCGCGAGCGCGTCGTGCCACAGGATGAGTTGCTGCGCGTGCTTTGGCCCGGCGAAACCGTCGGCGCCAACTCCGTGCGGCGCGCTGTCACGAACGCTCGGCGCGCACTCGGTGACAGCGGCGACTCACAAGCGAGTATTCAGACGTTGCCGCGTTTGGGTTATCGCTTCGTGCGGCCGATCCACGTGATCGAGCACAACCCCGTAGTGCGCGAGACAGACGGGGCGCATCAGCTTCGGACAGAATCATCGCAGCCGGAGCCCAAGGGTACGGGGCCGCTCGACGACATGTTCGTCGGACGCGCCGCCACGCTCAGGTTACTCGATGCGCGCTTGGAGCAAGCGCTGCGCGGTTCGGGCGGGCTGTTGCTGTTGAGCGGTGAGCCGGGGATCGGCAAGACGCGCACGGTGCAAGAGCTCGCGCGCCGTGCACAGCAGTTGGGCGCCGATGCTTGGCTCGGGCGTTGTCTGGAAGAGGAAGGTGCGCCGGCGTTCTGGCCTTGGCTGCAGATCATGCGCCAATGCGTGCAGGCCCGAGGTGCAGCCTACGTGCGCCAACTGCTCGGGCCGAGCGCGGCGGAGATCGTGCACGCATTGCCGGAGCTGCGCGCGGTCTGCGGAGATCTCGCGCCGGCGCCGCCCATCGATGATGCGCATGCCCGCTTCCGGTTTTTCGATAGCATCGCCCAGTTCTTCATTCGCGCCGCAGCCGAACGTCCGCTGGCGCTGATCTTCGACGATCTGCAGCGCGCCGATCAGCCGAGCTTGCGGCTGCTCGCGTTCCTCGCGGCGCAATTGAATGGTTCGCGCATCTTGCTGACCGGCACCTATCGCACTTTGCTCGAGAGCGATGCCGACGCCGGCCCAGCGCGCTGGTTCAACGAGCTGCAGCACAGCGACACCAGCCTGAGCATCGCGCTTTCAGGTATGCAGCGCGACGAGGTCGCGCAATATCTGGCGCTGGCCGCGCAGCGGCGCGCGCCCGACGAGATCGCCGACATCGTGTACGAGCGGACCGGTGGCAATCCGCTGTTCTTGCGCCAGCTGGTGCATAGTTGGCTGGCGGCCGGTCAACCTGACGCTTGGCGTTGGTTCGACGGAGCGGCGCGCGACCACAATCTACGCGAAGCCATCGCGCGCTGGCTCGGGAGTTTGTCCGAGCCGTGCCGCAGCCTGCTGTGTGTCGCAGCGGTGATCGGGCGTGACTTCTCGGTGGCCACCTTGGCACGCGCGTGCGACCTGCAGCCATCGCTGGCCGTAGAGCGTTTGGGCGAAGCCGTGCGCGCCGGCGTGATCCGGCCGCTCGCTGATCTGGTGGGACGTTATCGCTACGTGCACGTGCTGCTGCGCGACGCCTTGTACGAACAGCTCTCGCAAACCGAGCGCGCCCGGGCCCACGCGCGCGTCGGGGCCGCGATCGAAGCTCAGCTCGTGCGACCGCACGCGGGCGAGATCGCCGAGCTCGCCTACCACTTCGTTCAAGCCGCACCGACGCACGACAGTGCGCGCGCGCTCGACTACGCGTGCCGCGCAGCGCGCTCTGCGCTCGACAGTTTCGCGTACGAACAAGCCGCGGCGCATTTTGACCAGGCGTTGCAAGTGCTCGAGCTGAGCGCGCCCGAACCCGCCGCGCGCATGGAGCTGCTCCTGCAAAAGGGTGAAGCGCTGGCGAGTGCCGACCAGATCGACGCCGCGCGCGGCGCGCTCGATCAGGCGGTCGACATCGCGCGCGGTTTGGGCAGGCTCGATGCGTTGGTTCGGGCCGCACGCGCCATGTCGATGCCCGTGGAGGCTACGCGGGTCGACTTCGGGCACGTCAGCTTGTTGGAAGAGGTCTTGGGATTGCTGCCAGACGGCGACGCGAGGCGACCGGTGCTGCAGGCGCTGCTGGCCAAAGCGCTCACGTTCTCGGGCGAGCACGCACGCCGCGCCGCGATCGCACACGAGGCGGTGCGCGGCGCTCGCGCGTTCGACGATGCCGCCGTGCTCGCGGACACGTTGCGGCATTGTCTGCCCGCGCTCTCCGAACCGGAAGACTACGCTTCGCGCCGCGCGTTGACGGATCAGTTGATCGAGTTGGCGCGCTCGCGCAATGACCAGCCACTGCTGCTGCACGCGTATTTCGTGCAGCTGCACAACCATCTCGAGGTCGGTGAGCTCGCAAGCGTGGACGCGGTGATCCCCACCATGCAGTCGCTGGCAACGCGCGCGCGCCAGCCCTACTTTCGCTGGATCGCCGCCACTGCATGCGCGATGCGTGCCATCGTCGCCGGAGAATTCGCCGCGGCCGAAGAGTTGGCCATGCGCGCGCTCGCGCTGGGCCAACGCTTCCACGAGCCCACCGCCGACGCGATCTACAGCATGCAAATGAGCGCGGTCTGGCGCTTGCAGGGTCAACTCGGCAAGGCCCGAGACCTGGTGCGCACGATCTCGGCGCGCTACCCGACCGTCACCGGCTGGCGCGCGGTGCTCGCCTATCTCGAAGCACAGAACGGACACATCGACTTGGCACGACAGGAGTTTCAGCGTCTATTCGACGACGATCTGCGCTCAGCGCGGCGTGATTCGTTCGTGATGAGCACGCTGGCGCCACTCGCGGATCTGGGTGCGCTGGTCGGCGATACGAGCGCCGCGCGCGTATTGTACGACGCATTGCTGCCGTATGCGGCTTATCAAGGCGTGGTTCCGGCGGGCGCATTCACGCACGGGCCGATGGCGCGACAACTCGGCCTGCTCGCGGCGCGCATGAAACGCTTCGATCTCGCGCAAACGCACTTCGAGTCTGCGCTCGAGCAGAGCGAGCGCATGCCTTCGCCGCCTTACGTGTGTTTGACCTGTCAGGGTTATGCGCTGATGCTCGCCAAGCGCGCAGCGCCCGGCGACTTGCCCTGTGCGGGACTTTTGCTCACGCGCGCGTTGAACGTGAGCGAGGCCCAGCGCATGCAGCAATTGTCGCTCTACAGTCGCGCCATCGCCGAGCGCTACGGCTTGTGTTTGCGGCAGTCGATGCCGGTGCGCGACGGTGTGGCCAGCGCCGAGCCGCGCTAGTGACTCTCTGGTTGGCCGTTACCACGCCGTGATCATGCTGTGACCAGCACGCGGGTCGAAACCCCAGGCGCGTGCTAATACACGCCGATGCTGGAACCGAAGTGGCGCCATACACCGTTGCTCGCGCTGGTTTGCCTAGCGGCCTGGCCGCTGCCGGCGCGCGCGTTCGGCTACAAGGAGCTGAGCGCGGTACGGACGCGCGCCGTCGGCGCTGATCTGTTCGTGATCGACAGTGACGACTCGGTCAAACACGTCTGGCAGACCGACAAGACCGGAAGGTTTGGCGGCAGTGAAGACCTGGGTGGCAGCGCGCGCGACATTGCAGCACTCGAGCTCGCCGCTGGGCGCTTCGAAGTGTTCGTGATCGGCAGCGACGACGCCGTCTGGCACAACGCGCAGAATTCGAAGCGCAAGTGGTCCGGCTGGCAGAGCCTGGGTGGTGTGGTGCGGCGCATCGCGGTCGCCAAGAACCAAGTCGGAAGGATGGAGGTGTTTGCGATCGGCACCGACAACGCGCTCTGGCATCTGTGGCGCAAGGGCGCGACCGGCAAGTGGAGCGAGTGGGAGAGCTTGGGCGGCGAGATCCAGCAGCTGGCAGCGGCGGATTCCGGCAAGGATGGCTTCGCGGTGTTCGCGATCGGTGCCGGCAATGCCGTATGGCGCACTGCACTGCCCGGCGGCGAGTGGAGTTCGCTCGGTGGCGAGGCGAGCGACATCGCGCTGGCGCGCCTCGCCAACGGCGCGTACGACGTCGTGGTTGTCGGCACGGATGAACACGCTTGGCAGATCCGTCAACCCAAAGCCGGCGCGCCCTTCGGTGATTGGGAGCAGCTGAACGTCTCGGCGCAGCGGGTCGCGCTCTGTACCGCCAAGCCGAACGGGTTGGAGCTATTCAGCTTGGAGCCCGACGCGAGCTTGAGCCGGATGCTGCTGACAGCGCTCGCCGCTCCTAGCGGCAAGTTCACCAAGATCGCCGAGGCGTCGCCGCTGGATGCCTCGTTTTCGGGCGCGGCCACCGTGGCCATCCCCGAACTCCACGTCAGCGAGTCGCGCAAAGTCGAGCTGGGCCTGCGCTTCAGCGCCGATCGACGCCGCGTCGAGATCACCTCGTTTCCGCCGATCGAGACCAAGCGCTACAACACACCGTTGGGTGGGAGTCGCTCGACCGTCAGCCTGCGCAGCAGCCAACCGGGCAGTTACGATCCCAAGACCGGCGCGATCGCGATCGAGGTAACGTTGCATTTCGACCAGAGCCTGGATGTGCCGATGGTCAACGAGGACGCGGACACTACGCTCCAACTGCGGACGGATGCCGAGGGTGGCTCAGCGCTCGACGCCAACACGGGACAGATCACGCTGGCGGCCAGAGGCAACTTCCAAGGCAAAGGCGGCGTCAACCCGCTGCGCGGCAAGAACTGTGAAGCTCGCATAG
>Ga0081455_10009321_pt1 | contig 10104 bp, 10 predicted proteins | sample TabmetS3T2R1_FD_70207 | JGI IMG/M metagenome (GOLD analysis project Ga0081455, IMG submission 70207) | Tabebuia heterophylla rhizosphere microbial communities from the University of Puerto Rico - S3T2R1 | ecosystem: Host-associated > Plants > Roots > Rhizosphere ... | reverse complement strand
TTGGGCGGAGAAGGCGGTGCGGGAGGCCGAAAGCCTTTCCGCCAATGCCGCTTTGCAGGCGAAAGTCATCGATCTCATCGCACGCGACCAGGCCGAGTTGCTCAGGCAAATCGATGGTCGTGCCGTCGAGGTTGCGGGCGGCGAGACGCGGCATCTGGCAACCCGCGAAGTCGCGCGTGAAGCGCTCGACCCTGGATGGATCGCGCAATTCTTAAGGGTGATCACCGATCCCAACATCGCCTTCATTCTCATGCTGGTCGGCATCTACGGCCTGATCTTCGAGCTTTCCTCGCCCGGCGCGGTCGCGCCCGGCGTGATCGGCACGATCTGTCTGCTGCTCGGCCTCTATGCACTCAATATGCTGCCCATCAACTATGCGGGCCTCGCCCTGATCCTGCTGGGGATCACGCTCCTGGTCATCGAAGTCTTCAACCCGACCGTGGTGATCGGTATCGGCGGGATCATCGCATTCGTGCTCGGAGCGGTGATGCTGTTCGAGCTCGAGGAGCCCGGATTGCGGCTGTCATGGCCGGTGATCGGCATCGCGGCGGCGATCTTCGTCGGCATGATCCTGGTTGTGCTCGGCTCGCTTCGACGTGCCCAAAAAGGCCCCGTACGGCTCGGCGCGCAAGCCATGCGCGGGCTGTCAGCCGAAATCCTCGACTGGTCCGAGCGCGAAGGCCACGTCTTCACCCATGGCGAGCGCTGGCAGGCGCGCGGCACCGAAGCCTTCAAGCCCGGTGAGGTGGTCGAGGTGGCCAACATCCAAGATTTGACGCTCGTGGTACGGCGCCGGCCGGTGCTGACCGCCGGCGAAGGAGGTACGTGATGATGCTTGATTATTTGACTTATGCGACGCTCGCGGTGCTGGTGGTGCTGTTTCTGTCCTCGGCCATTCGCATCCTGCGAGAATACGAGCGCGGCGTCGTGTTCACGCTCGGGCGCTTCACCGGCGTGAAAGGTCCCGGATTCATCATCCTGATTCCGGTCGTGCAGCAGATGGTGAAGGTCGATCTGCGGGTGATGGTCCAGGTCGTGCCGCCTCAGGACGTGATTTCGCGCGACAACGTTTCGGTCAAGGTCAACGCCGTTCTTTACTTCCGCATCATCGACCCCGAGCGCGCCATCATCAAGGTCAGCGATTACATGTCCGCGACCAGCCAGCTCGCGCAGACCACGCTGCGCTCGGTGCTCGGCAAGCACGAGCTCGACGAGATGCTCGCCGAGCGGGATCGGCTCAATGCCGACGTCCAGGAAATTCTCGACCAGCAGACCGACGTCTGGGGCATCAAGGTCACCACCGTCGAGATCAAGGATATCGATCTCAATGAAACCATGGTGCGCGCGATTGCCAAGCAGGCCGAGGCGGAGCGGCTGCGGCGCGCCAAGGTGATCAATGCAATGGGCGAGCAGCAAGCCGCCGAGAAGCTCGTCGAGGCCGGCCGAACGCTGGCGCGGGAGCCGCAGGCGATGCAGTTGCGCTATTTCGCGGCGCTGCACGACATTGCCGGCGAGCGATCCTCGACCGTGGTGTTTCCGCTGCCGATGGATCTGCTCGGCCATGTGACGGGGCGGAGGGGCGAAGCGACGTGATTTTGGTCGTTGCCGGCACAAGCCGTTCGCATGGCACGACCGAAGGAGGGGAGCGCTGATCGATCGATGCCGCCGAACATTCGGCTGGAAGGTTCGGTTGCATCCGACAACCAGGGAGAGCGACGATGGTAACTTATGTCGTGCTTGGTAACTTCACCGACCAGGGAATCCGCAATGCCAAGGAGTCGCCGAAGCGGGCCGAGGCTTTCAAAAAGACGGCCGAGACCTTCGGCGTGACCGTCAAGGAGCTGTTCTGGACGCAGGGACGATATGATGTTGTGACAATCCTCGATGCGCCGGACGAATTTTCCGCCATGACGCTTAGCCTGAGCCTTGGCGCATTGGGCAATGTGCGCACCGAGTCGTTGCGAGCCTTCTCGGCGGCGGACATGACCAAGGTTGTCGAGAAGATGCTCTGACATCCGCTCGTCACGGGCGATTTGGTGCCTGCTGCTCGAAGTCCCGAGCCGGGGCCTGTCCCGAGAATGGTACCTCGTGATCATACGCCTCGGGCTCGAACTGTTCCTTGAAGATCCCTCGCAGCAACCGCCAGAGTTCGCGGTGGCCGGCCGTTTGACCGCCTTGCGTCAGATAAGCCGCGATATCCATGATGTCGGTTCGATAATCCGCAGCCCCGCGGATCCGCGAATCCAGGAAGGTCCACTCGTGTTCGACGTACAAGCGCTTGGTGTCGGTGTCGAAGACCAGGTTCCAGAAATCCAGTTCCGTGACTTCCGGTCCCTTGACCTGTCGATGCAGCTCCCGTTTCAAAAAGGCCATCTTTCGCTCCTTTTGCGTAAGGTCGGTGGAAGGCATCCCGACCTATGCGCCCCATCCAAGTTGGAGACCTGATAGAAATCTGATCATTCCTTGCCGGTTCAAGACCGCACAGGGCGAGTATTTGCCCTGAGGGATGGTCGAGCGCGCCGGACCCGGATACGCTTTGGCCCAATCATGCACGTCAGGGAGGCACAGAGATGAGCAAGCTCGAAAAACTTCGGCCCAGCGGTCTTCATCACAATCCGGCCTATTCCCACGTCGTCGTCGCGTCAGGCGCGCGCACGATCTATATCGCGGGACAGGTCTCCACCGACGAGGAGGGGCGGGTGGTCGGCGAGGGGGATCTCGCCGCGCAGACGACACAGGTGATGCACAATATCGGCCTGGCGCTGAAATCTGCCGGTGCGAGTTATTCCGATATCGTGAAGATCACCACCTTCGTCGTGGGCTACAAGCCGGAACTCCGTCCGATCATCGGCAAGGCGCGCTCGGTCTTCTTTGAAGGCATGGAGCCGCCGGCAAGCACGCTCGTCGGTGTCACGGCGCTGGCGGCCCCGGAATGGCTGATCGAGATTGAGGCCGTGGCGGTCGTCGGTTGACGACTTCGCGTGTAGATCCGTCATTGCGAGGAGCGAAGCGACGAAGCAATCCATCCATCCGTTATGCCGCGCGCAATGGATTGCTTCGCTGCGCTCGCAATGACGGGGAGAGAGCGGTTACTCCTCCTCGTCCTCTTCCTTCGCCGGTCCCTTATACGCAATGCCCCTGATGACCGCGGCATTGCCGAACTTCTTGCGCAAATCATCCATCGCACGCTCGGCATGGGCGGAGCGGCGGTCGAGCATGTCGCTGTCGTCGCCCCGCGATCCCTCGCGCAGCGCGCTGACGCCGGTGCCCATCAGGCGGAAGGCGGTGCCGTCGATCTCCCTCGCCAGCATCTCGCGCGACACCGCAAAGATCTTCGCGGCGAGCTGGGTCGGCGCCTGGATCGATTGCGAGCGGGTGCGCTGGCGGAAATCGGCGGTCTTCAGCTTCAGCGTGATGGTACATCCGGCCAGATTGCTGTTTTTCAGCCGCGACGACACTTTCTCGGACAGCCGCCACAACAGCCGCTCCAGCGTGGCGAAATCCCTGATGTCGTTTTCGAACGTGGTTTCGCTCGATATCGTCTTGGCGCCGCGGTCGGGCACCACGCTGCGGTCGTCGATGCCGCGCGCCAGCCGCCACAGCCGGCGGCCTTCGCCGCCGAACTGCTTCATCAGCTCGACCTCGTCGGCGCGCTGCAGGTCCGCAATGGTGCGAAAACCCCGCTGCAGCAGCTTTTCCTGGGTCGCGGGGCCGACGCCGTAGATGAAGCCGACCGGCTTCTCGGCCAGCATCTCGCGGGCTTCATTCTGGTCGAGCGCGGCAAAACCGCGCGGCTTGTCGAGATCGGAGGCGATCTTGGCCAGGAACTTGTTGCAGGACAGGCCGACCGACACCGTGATGCCGATGTCGCGCTCGACGTCGCGGGCAAAGCGCGCCAGCACCTTTGCCGGAATCATGCCGTGGACGCGCTGGGTGCCGGCGAGGTCCAGGAACGCCTCGTCGATCGACAGCGGTTCGACCAGCGGCGTCAGCGTTTGCATGGCATGGCGCACCTCGCGGCCGACGCGGACATATTTTGCCATGTCGGGCGGGATTACGGCCGCCTGCGGGCAGAGCTCCAGCGCCTTGAACATCGGCATGGCCGAGCGCACGCCATAGGTTCGTGAGACGTAGCAGGCGGCCGACACCACGCCGCGCTTGCCGCCGCCGATGATCACCGGCCTGTCGGCAAGCTCGGGATTGTCGCGCTTCTCGACGGTTGCATAGAACGCGTCGCAATCGATATGCGCCAGTGTCAGCGAGGGCAGGGCATGGTGGCGGACCAGGCGCGGGGAACCGCATTCGCCGCAGCGTCTTACCTTGATATCGAGGTCGCCGAGGCAATCCCGGCAAAACGCGCGCGGACCGTCTGGTGCTCCCATTCCGCAGTTCGCACGCATCTGCTGCACCACCTTATGCGAACTGCGGAATGACAGGGGCACCAGCAAATCATGTTTGCCAGTGCGGCTCTTTGAATTTGAAATTTCCCGAAGAAATTACCGCGAGTCTGGTCGGAACTTCAAATTCGCCGCACTGGTAAGGCGGCCGGCGGCGCGCTCACGGCACGTCGCGCTCCCAGTGCGGGTCACCCAGCACCTGACGGGCGGCGGCGATATTGGTCGGATGCAGTTGCGAGGCGCTCGCAAATGCCTGCACGGTGGCGTCGTCCCGCAGCACAAAATCCAGCACGGACGCCAGAAATTGCGGGTCGGCGGCGGCCGTGCGCAGTGTCTCCGGACCGATACCGGTTTCGGCCAGGAACAGGCCCAGCCGCTCCGGATCGCCGGCAATGAAACTCAGCGCCTGAACTGCAACGATTTCAGCCACTTCGCGGGGGTTGTGAACAGGCTTTTTCAACAGGTGATTTGCCTTTCCGTTAACTTATAGGCTCTACTTTGGAACCATCATGCCCGAGTCTGCGGAGTGCGTTCAACATTTGCAAACCGCTTCGTAAAACTTGGCGCATCGATTTAACGGCTTAGAGCGAAATCTGGCGCTAGTTTGAATTCACTTTTCGGCAAGGGGCGGCTGCGGTGCGGGGCGTGTCGAAAAGCCGGACGTGTGTTCTGGGATGAGGGAGGGACGGGATGGCAAAAACCGTCCTGATCGTGGAGGACAACGAGCTCAACATGAAGCTCTTTCGCGATCTGTTGGAAGCGCATGGCTATCAGACGTCCGGGACCAGCAACGGTTTCGAGGCGCTCGATCTCGTTCGCAAGCTGCGTCCTGATCTGATCCTGATGGACATCCAGCTTCCGCAAGTATCCGGGCTCGAAGTGACGCGCTGGATCAAGGACGATCCGGAGCTGCGCGCGATTCCGGTGGTTGCGGTCACCGCCTTTGCGATGAAAGGCGACGAAGAGCGCATCCGCGAGGGCGGCTGCGAGGCGTATCTGTCCAAACCTATTTCCGTCGGCAAGTTTATCGAAACCGTGCGGCGTTTTATCGGGTAGGAGTGAGTTTTCGATGTCTGCGCGTATCCTTGTCGTCGATGACGTTCCGGCAAACGTCAAGCTCCTGGAAGCCCGCCTGTCGGCCGAATATTTCGACGTGCTGACGGCGTCGAACGGCGCCGAGGCGCTCGACATCTGCTCCCGCTCCGAATGCGACATCATCCTGCTCGACGTCATGATGCCCGACATGGACGGCTTCGAGGTCTGCCGCCGGCTGAAATCCAATCCGGCCACCCACTTCATTCCCGTCGTGATCGTCACCGCGCTGGACAGTCCGTCCGATCGCGTTCGCGGATTGGAAGCAGGCGCCGACGATTTTCTCACCAAGCCGGTGTCCGACGTCGTTCTGATCGCGCGCGTCCGCTCGCTGACGCGGCTGAAGATGATGACCGATGAGCTGCGCATGCGCGCCATCACCTCGCTCGAGATCGGCATGGAAGCGCCGGAGCGCAGTGCCATCGCCGACAAGGGCGTCGGCGGGCGGATTCTGCTTGTTGACGATCGGCCGTCATCCTACGAGCGGTTGGCCCCGATCCTTTCCGCCGAGCATACCGTCGACGTCGAAATCAATCCGGCGGAGGCGCTGTTCCACGCCGCCGAAGGCAATTACGATCTGCTGATCGTTTCGCTCAGCCTGGAAAATTACGACGGCCTGCGGCTGTGCAGCCAGGCGCGCTCGCTGGAGCGCACCCGCCAGTTGCCGATCCTCGCCATCTCCGACGCCGACAACAATGCGCGGCTGCTGCGCGGGCTCGAAATCGGGGTCAACGACTATCTGCTCCGTCCCGTCGACAAGAACGAACTGCTGGCGCGGGCGCGCACCCAGATCCGCAAGCGGCGCTACACCGACCACCTGCGCGACAACGTGCAGAACTCGATCGAAATGGCGGTCACCGACGCGCTGACCGGCCTGAACAACCGCCGCTACATGGAAAGCCATCTCTCGACGCTCGTCGAGCAGGCCTCCAGCCGCGGCAAGCCGCTGGCGCTGATGATCCTCGACATCGACTACTTCAAGTCGATCAACGATACCTACGGCCACGATGCGGGCGACGACGTGCTGCGCGAATTCGCCGTGCGTATCCGCAAGTCGATCCGCGGCATCGATCTCGCCTGCCGCTACGGCGGCGAGGAGTTCGTGATCGTGATGCCGGAAACCGACCTCAATGTCGCCGGCATGGTCGCCGAGCGCCTGCGCCGCTCGATCGCCGGCGAAACCTTTGCGGTCAACAAGGGCACCAAGCGGATCGACGTCACGATCTCGATCGGGCTGGCCACGCTGGACCACAAGGACGAGCCGGTGGCCGACGTGCTCAAGCGCGCCGACGTCGCGCTGTATCGGGCGAAGAACGACGGGCGGAACAGGGTGGTTTCGACGGCGGCTTAAACCGTCGTCGCTATCGCAGGACGCGCGTCACCTAGTTTGCTGTGATACCCGGCGAAAGCGGGGTATCCAGTACGCTGCGGCCTCTCGACTTAATCACCAACGTCTCTGGAATACTGGGTCACCCGCTCCAGTGCGCAATTGCGCACAAGGCGGGTGACGACAGTTGACGCTATGCCGACGCGCGCATCTCCGCGCGCTGCTTCACCGCGTCATACGCCAGCCGTTTGAACTCGAACGAGAACGGATGCACGAACGCCATCTGGCGCTGCGCCATCATGACGCCGGCCAGGTTGTGCTTCGGCGAGATCCACCATTGGGTGCCGGCGACGCCGCCCCAATAGAGTTCGCCCGCGGCGTCGGGATGATCGAACGGCGTCGGCTTCACGATCAGGCCGCCGGCCAACGTGAAGGCCTTGCCGGGCTGCTCTCCCATCGTGGCAAAGCGGATCCACTGGCCTTCGGGCAACTGGTTGGTCATCATCTGCGCAATCGTTTCCGGCTTGAGCAGGGTCGGCCCGCCGGGCAGCAGGCTTCGGATCAGCGCTACCATGTCATGCAGCGTCGAAACCAGGCCACCGCCGCCGCTGAGCCGCGCGATCGGACGCAGATAGGCGCCGGGGAAGGGCGAGTTGTCGGTTCGGGTCAGTCCCGGCTTCATCGGCTCCATCAGGTCCGCGCCGGCGTAATAGGCGACGAGCCGGCCCTGATCCTTTTCCGGCACCACAAAGCCGGTATCGGCCATGCCGAGCGGATCGAGAATCCGCAGCTTGATGAACTTGTCGAAACTCTGCCCGCTGATGACTTCGACCAGCCGCGACAGCACGTCGGTGGCCAGCGAATATTCCCACGAGGTGCCGGGCTGATAGATCAGCGGCAGGCCGGCCAGCACGTCCACCATGTCGGCCAGCGTCGTCATCGGATTGTGCACGCCGCGATCGTTGAGCGCCTTGTAGATCGCGGTGCCGGGATCGAAAAAGCCGTAGCTCAGGCCGGAGCTGTGGCTGAGCAACTGGCGGATGGTGATCGAGCTCTTCGCGGGCTCGGTGTCATCAAGCGACGTCGCGCCGGGCCGAAGCACCATTCTATTTCCGAGTTGCGGAATAAATTTCTCGATTGCGTCGTCGAGCCCAAGCTTGCCTTCCTCGAACAGCAACAGCACCGCGCAGGAGGTGATCAGCTTGGTGTTGGAGAACACGCGAAAAATGTGATCGGTGCGCAGCGGCGTCTGCGCTTCCTTGTCGGCCCAGCCGACGCAATTCACGTCGATGAGGTCGCGCCCGGTCATGACCGCCCAGGAAATGCCCGACAGCAGGTTGTTGTCGATATAGCGCTGCATGGCCGCGCGTGCCGGTTTGAAGTCGTAACCGCTGGCGGTCACTTTCAGGTCTTCCATTTTCGCTCCCTTTGCCATCGTTAGTTTGGCGCGGCTTTACATTGATGTCGTCCCTGCGAAAGCAGGGACCCATAACCACCGATGTTCTTTGTTGTAGGAGGTAACTACCACATCGCCACATTGAAAGGCCACGGCGTATGGGTCCCTGCGTTCGCAGGGACGACGATGGGGCAGGGCCTCAGGTAGCCGGCCTTGACTGCCGCTTTCTTGCCGTGCGTTTGTTTGCGGCGGCACTTCCGCCCACTTTCACGCCCGCGTTCCTCAGCAGCACCGTTGCGGCCTCCTTTGCGGCGCGCGCCATCGCGGGGTCGTTGCGGACGAGATCCTGCGCGATCGAGCCGTCAACGAGCAGTGCGAGCTGCGTCGCCAAGGCTTCTGCATTCGCGACACCAAGCTGCACCAGCAGGTCGCGAAACCGGAGACGGCGGCTCTCCTTGAACGCGACCGCCACCTTTCGGACCGACCGGTCTTCGCCGAGTTCGGCGACCGCGTTGACGAAAGGGCAGCCGCGAAAATCCTTGTGCGAAAAGCGCAGCTCCAGCGAATCGAAGGTGCCGAGAATCTGCTCGACCGGCGATTTGTCGGAAGCGCGCGGCGCGACGAAACGCCGGGCCAGATAGGCCGAGATCAGCGCGTCCTTGGACGGAAAATGATTGTAGAGCGTGCGCTTGCTGATGCCGATTTCGGCCGCGATGGTGTCGACGCCGACCGCGCGGATTCCCTGCAGATAGAACAGCCTATCCGCGGTTTCCAGAATCCGGTCCTTCATATCAGGTTTGGCGGGCAGGGGTGCCATGCGAATGCGTGGGTCGCGGTTTGCTTGACAGCAGAGCCCCCTTATAGCCTAGTTACACAGGTCTGTGTACCTATTTCAGATATCGATTGCAGGACGCGGCGTTCGAATTCGCGGCCCTTGGGAGAATAAAAACAATGGCCGCCCTGCTGCAGATCCTGCGCCCGACGCTGCCCATTCTGATCGGCGCGTCCATCATGCTCACGCTCAGCATGGGCCTGCGGCAATCGCTTGGCCTGTTCATGCAGCCGCTGACGCAGGACATCCGGATTTCGGTTTCCGATTTCACGCTGGCGCTCGCGGTGCAGAACCTCGCCTGGGGTTTCCTGCAGCCGCTCGCCGGCGCGCTGACGGTGCGCTACGGTTTTCGGCCCATCATGATTGTCGGTTCGCTGTTCTATGTCGCCGGCCTTGCGCTCATGGCGGGCGCCAACGGCATTCTCAGCATCATGATCGGCGCCGGCGTGCTGATCGGCATCTCGCTGGCCTGCACCGCGGCGGCGATTGCGATGTCGGTCGCAGCCCGCGCGGTACCGGCGTCGGTGCGCTCGACGGTGCTTGGCCTGGTCTCGGGCGTTGGATCGCTCGGCGCGCTGTTGTCGGCGCCGATCGGACAGATTCTCAACGAGGGCTATGGCTGGCGGATCGGCCTTGTCGGCTTCGTGGTGCTGTCGCTCCTGATGATTCCGGCGGCCTGGTATGCGGGCAAGGTGGACAAGATCCCGCTGCCCAAGCCCACCGATGACGAGATCGGAGACACGTCGGCCGGCGCTGCGACGAAGATGGCGTTCTCCAACGCTTCCTTCGTGGTGATGACCGGCGCCTATTTCGTCTGCGGCATGCAGCTCGTCTTTCTCACCACGCATCTGCCGTCGTATCTGGCGATCTGCGGCATGGACCCGATGCTGAGCGCGCAGACGCTCGGCATGATTGGCGGCTTCAACGTGCTCGGCAGCATCTTCTTTGGCTGGGCCGGCCAGCGCTGGAACAAGCTGGCGCTGCTCGGCGGCATCTACATTTTCCGCTCGATCGCGCTGGCCTGGTATTTCACGCTGCCGCCGACGCAGGCCAGCACGCT
>Ga0081455_10009320_pt1 | contig 10104 bp, 9 predicted proteins | sample TabmetS3T2R1_FD_70207 | JGI IMG/M metagenome (GOLD analysis project Ga0081455, IMG submission 70207) | Tabebuia heterophylla rhizosphere microbial communities from the University of Puerto Rico - S3T2R1 | ecosystem: Host-associated > Plants > Roots > Rhizosphere ... | reverse complement strand
TCGCGGGCCGCTTGGGCGACCTCTTCGGGCGCAAGCGGATCTTCCTGCTCGGCGTCGCCTCCTTCGTCGTCGCGTCGATGCTCTGCGGCCTCGCCCCGAACGGCGGCGCTCTCGTGGTCGCCCGCTTCCTGCAGGGCGCCGCGGCCTCCCTCACTTCGGCGGTGATCATCGCGATCATCGCGGTGGAGTTCCCCAAGCCCGCCGAGCGCGCCAGGGCGATGAGCCTCTACACGTTCGTGATTGCGGGCGGCGCCTCCCTCGGCCTGCTGCTCGGCGGCGTCCTCACCGAGGCGATCAGCTGGCACTGGATCTTCTTCGTCAACCTGCCGATCGGCGTGGTCACCTACTTCCTCGGCCGCGCCCTGATCGCGGAGAACGAGGGACTGGCGCGAGGGGAGCGGATCGACTGGCTGGGCTCGGCGCTGATCACCTCCTCGGCGATCGCCGCCATCTACGCCCTCGTCAAGATCCCCGAGTGGGGCTGGACGGGCGGGCGGACCCTCGGATTGCTCGGCGTCGCCGCGGTGCTGCTCGCCGGGTTCGTCGCGCTCGAGTCGCGCATCGCCAATCCGATCATGCCCCTGCGGGTGCTCGGGCTGCGCAGCCTGGTGACGGCCAACCTGGTCCGTGGCTTCCTGGTCACCGGCGCCTACTCGACCTTCTTCCTCGGCGCGCTCTACTTCCAGCACGTCCGGGGCTGGAGCCCGATCGACATCGGCCTCGCCTTCCTGGCGATGAGCCTCGCCCTCGCCGCGATGTCCGCAGGGCTGGCCGCGAGCCTGGTGGAGCGGTTTGGGCCCAAGCCCACGCTCATCGCCGGGATCAGCGGGCCGGTGCTCGGTCTGATCCTCTTCTCCCAGACGGGCGAGTCGACCCCCTACTTCCCGACGATGTTCCTCGCCTTCGGACTGCTCGGCTTCGGATTCGGCGCCGCCAACCCGCCCCTGATGATGATCGCGATGGATGACGTGCCCGCGCGCGACGCCGGCCTCGCCTCCGGGACGATCCAGGTCTCGATCCAGCTCTCGGCCGCGATCGGGCTTGCCGCCCTGGGAACGATCGCGACCGACCGGACGAACGCCCTGGCCGCCCAGGGCCAGAGCGCGGTCGATGCCCTCAACAGCGGCTACCACCTCGCCTTCCTGATCGCTGCGGGCGCCGCCGCGATCGGCATCGCGATCGCGATCTTCGCGCTGCGTTCGCCGCGGCCCGAGCTCGAGGTGGTCGAGGACGACGTCGAGCCCGTCCGAGTCGGCTCCGAGGCCGAGATCCAGGCCGCCTAGGGCCTGCCCCGCCGACCGGGACATCCGCCCTTAGGCGCCCCTTAGACCGATCCGCCAGAATCTCGGCACCGAGAGGAGGAAATCCCCGCAAATAGCGGTCGAAACGGCCGCTTGGAAGCCAGATTTCCGGGGCATTAAGCGTCCGCTTGGCGCAACCGGCTCGCTGCTACGGTGTTCGCTTTGGCAGGGAGAGCAGCTTCCCCCCGCCATCCACTTTTGGAAGCCTCAACGCTCACACACGCCCAACGCCGCGGGTTGTTCGCCCGGCGCTCGCCGCTCCTTCGGTTTCAGGACGACGAGAAGCTCGTCGCACTGACCCGGAGGGGCCATCAGCATGCCTTCGACGCCCTGGTGGAGCGCTACCAGTCGCGCCTGCTCGGCTTCTGCCGGCAGATGCTTGGCTCCACCGAGGACGCCGAGGACGTCCTCCAGGAGGTCTTCGTGGCGGCCTACAACGCGATGGTCGCCGACGAGCGCCCGATCGCCGTCCGCCCATGGCTCTACCGGATCGCGCGCAACCGCTGCCTGAACCACCTTCGTAAGCCCACCGCGGACGGGCAGGACACGATGGACACCCACCCCCACATGAACGGGGTGACCACCCACGAGCGCGTCCAGAACCGCGAGGAGTTCCGGAGCCTGCTGACCGACGTCGGCCAGCTCCCCGAGACCCAGCGCTCGGCGCTCCTGCTGCGCGAGATCGACGCGATGAGCTACGAGGAGATCGCCAAGGCGATGGACACCACCGTCCCCGGCGTGAAGAGCCTCCTCGTCCGCGCCCGGATCGCGCTCGCCGAGTCGAGCCAGGCTCGCCAGCTGACCTGCGACGAGGTCCGGATCGAGCTCGCCGAAGCGGCCGAGGGGCTCGCCAAGGTCGGCGGTCCGGCCCGCCGCCACATCAAGGGCTGCGACGCCTGCCGGGCGTTCCGCACCCAGCTTCGCTCCGACACCAAGGCGCTCGCCGCGATCTTCCCCGCTGGTCCGCTGCTCATCCTCAAGGGAACCCTGCTCGCCAAGCTCAGCGGCCTCTTCGGCGGTGGCGGTGGCAGCGCCGCGGCCGGAGCCGGCGGCGGCGGTGCAGCGGGCGCCGCCGGTGCCGGTGCTGGAGCCGGGGCCGGGGCGGCCGGAGCCGGGGCAGCGGGCGCCGGTGCTGCCGGAGCCGCCGGTGCTGCCGGAGCAGGCGCCGCGGCCGCGGGCGGGACTGCCGCAACCACAGCCGCCGTGGGCGGCGCCGCCGCTGCGGGTGGAGCCGCCGCAGGGGGTGCCGGGGCCGCCGCCGCGACCGGTGCGGCCGCCGCGATCGGCACCAAGGCCGCCGCGGGCATCGCGACCGCCGCGATTCTCGCCGGCGGAGCCGCCGAGATCCAGAACGTCACGGCCACTCATCCTTCTTCCAAGCCCCAGCCCAAGGAGCGCACTGCTCAGATCCCGAGGCCGCCCGCCGTCACGCCGGTTACCCCACCGCCGGCGCCCGCCACGCCTCCGGCCGAGGCCGCCGCGAGCGAGCCCACCCCCGCGACCGCCACCCCGCCACAGCCGACGCAGACGGTTACCGTCCCGCCGCAGTCGGGCGAGGAGGCGACCACCGGGGGAACGGCGACCGGCGTGCTGCCGCTCGGCAACAAGCGCAAGCGCCACAAGGGCAACAACATCGCCAACACGGACTCCAAGGGCCCCAGCACGACCCCGACGACGGGGCCGGTCACCACGGGCGTCGAGCCCTCGAGCACCTGCGATGCGAACGCCGACGGGGTCACCGATCCGGGCGCCCCGGCCACCTGCACACCCGGCACGACCGGGTCAACCGCCCCGACCACCACCACCGACCAGGGCTCCTCGCCCGCGGCGGCGGTGTACTCCGTGCGCCTGAAGAAGCGCTCCAGGTCGGGGAGCAAGCGGAGCTCCAGCGGCAAGTCGACGAAGTCGACGCCAAAGAAGCGCTCCAAGCAGCCGCAGGCCACCGCCGCCTGAAGCGGCCGCGATCGCGAGGCTAAGCGGCGGCGGGCGTGAGCCCGATGACCTTCAGCCGCCGGGTGAGGCACTGCGCCGCGAAGGCGTGGGTCTCCTCGCGGCTGGCCCCGAACAGGTCGTTGTCCTCCTCCTCGGGCCAGGGCGGCTCGATCACGCCGTCAGCCACCGGCAGCGACTGCTCGAGCATCTTCTGGATCACGTCGCGGTAGCGGTCGTCCTCACGGACGCAGTCGGTGAGGAAGCGGACGCCGAAGGCGATGTGACGGTGCTCGTCGCGGGCGACGTTGGAGAAGCCCTCGACGAAGCCGGGCAGCGTCCCGACGCGCTCGTTGTACTCGATGATGAAGTGCTGCCCGGTGAGGGCCAGCATGCCCTCGATCACCATGTGGTAGAGCGTCACCGCCTCGACCAGGGCATCGCGGTCCTCGGGCTCCTGCGCCAGCCGGTCGACCCGGCTCTTCAGCAGGTCGTCGAAGAGCGTCCGGAAGGAGTCGTTGATGTGCTGGTCGAGAGCCTCGAGACGCTGCGGTAGCTCGTCGGCTCCCTCGAGCACGCCGACCTCGCTGAAGAAGCGGTCGAAGAAGCGGACGTGGCGCGCCTCGTCGGCGATCTGCGTGCAGAGGAAGATCCGCTGGGCCTCGGTCGGGCACGCCCGCATGATCGGCCCGAGCTCATCGGCGACCTTCTGTTCGCCGATGAAGAAGCTCGAGAGCCCGTACATGCGCTGGAAGCGCTCATCCGGCGGGATCCGCTCGTGCCAGTCGACCTTGTCCTGGGAGAAGTCGAGGTCCTGCGTCTTCCACTGCTGCTTCTCCCAGAGGTTGTAGAGCTGCGTGTAGTCGAGGAGCTTGACGTCGCCCCGGCCCCCTTCTTGGAGAGCGGGGTCGGAGGTCGCCTTGAAGTCGTCCCGCTGCGTCCTGGACGGACCGGTCTGCGTAGCGTCCTTTGCCTCGACTGGCTCCACTGTGAATCTCCTCTCCTGGCTGTAGGGCGAGTCCTGCCCGCCCTCGCATTTGCGCTCGGGCGCAGCCTAGCGAAGACTGGCTGGCTGGCCAGTTTTCGCGCGGTCAGCTTGAGCCGTTGCGGCCCAGGTGCTTCTTGAGGAAGTCGACGGTCTTCCCCCAGGCATTCGCGGCGTGCTCCTGGTGGTACGTGCCGAGACGGTTGTGATCGTTGGCGAACGCGTGGCCGCCGCCCTCGTAGTACTCGAAGGCCGCGTCCACCCCAGCCGCCTGCAGCTCCTGCTCGAGCGCCTTCGCTTCGTCGACCGAGATGAAGTCGTCGCTGGTGCCGAAGTGACCCAGCACCGGCGCGTTGATGTTCGAGAAGTCCGGCTTGCCGTGCGGCATCACGTAGTAGTAGGTCACGGCCGCGCCGATCTGAGGGTTCGAGGCCGCAGCCCAGACCGAGAGCCCGCCGCCGGCGCAGAAGCCGACCGAGCCGACCTCGCCGTTGCACTTTGGATGGTCGAGGACGTACCTGACCGCCCCTCGCATCTCCTTCTCGGCCTCTTCCATGTTCATCGCCATGAGCTGCTTCTGAGCCTCGTCGGGCTCCTCGGTGGTGCTGCCGCCGTAGAGATCGGGCGCAACGGCCACGAAGCCCTCCTTGGCGAAGCTGTCCACGATCCCCTTCACGTTGTCGTCAAGTCCCCACCACTCCCCCAGCACGACCAGGCCCGGGCCCTCGTCCTCGGGCTCGGCCAGGTAGCCCTTCGCGGTACCGCCGTTCGCCTCGAACTCGACATCTGGCATCGATCTAATCCTCCTGTTGCTCGCTAAGCCTCTCGGCGAGCGCCCACCCTAGCGCCACGCCGACCAGCATCCCCATTCGCGTCTCCTCGGCGAGGAGAGTGCGGACGGCGGTGAGCCGCTCCTCGTCGTCGGGATTGGTCGCCGCCTTCAGCACCTCGGCGTCGTGCGACTCTCCGAACCAGCCGCCCGCGCTGAGCGCCTCGCCGAGGATCTTCTGGAGCTTCGGCGCGGCGCGGGCGACCTGCCGCTCGGCGTCGCGGAACGCCTCCGGCTTCGAGATCTCCTCGATCGCGGCATCGATCTGCTCGTCGCTGTAGGGACCGGGACTCATTCGCGTCGCTCCCACATCTGGAGGATGCCGTGGTCGGCGTAGCCCAGCTTCACATAGACCGGGTAGCCGAGCTTGGTCGCCTGCAGCGTGGTGGTCTCCAGCCCCTGCGCACGCGCGTCCTCAAGCGCCCTCGCCATCAGGCGGCTCGACATCCCGCGGCCCCGGCCCTCGGGGAGAACCGCCACGTAGACGATCTCGCAGTCGTCCCCGTGGGTGAAGGCCCCGGCGCACCCCAGGGTCTCCCCGTCGACGGCGCCGAAGTAGGTGCGCAGGCTCGGTTCGTCGCCCTTGATCGGCGGGAAGTCGCCGGGTGCGTATCCGTAGGCGATCTCGTTGAGGTGCGAGAGCAGCTCATAGTCCGGCTCAACTCGGATCTCGAGCTCGCGATCCGGCTCGGGCGGCCGCAGGTTCGACAGGGGCATCGCCATCGCTCGCGGGGTCGCATCGAGCTCGTGCCCCGCGGCTTGCAGGGCGTCGGCGACGGCCGTGTCGTGCTCGGGCACCCAGACCGTCCAGGCGGTGATCTCGGCCTCCACGTAGAGATCAGCGAGCTCGTCGATCGACTCGATCAACTTCTCCCCGGTCTCGTAGAGGACCGAGTTGAAGAAGGAGCGCTGCGGCGAGGAGGGGACCACTGCGGCGAAGACGCCCCCCTCCTCCCAGGCACGCCCGCCGGTGCCCTCCGCGAGGTGCCGCCAGAAGGGGGGCATCCCGGCGCGGACCAGCGCCAGCCAGCCCTCGCTGTCTTCCGGGATCGCCAAGCGGCGAGCTACCTCTTGCGGACCATGCTGATCCCGTCGGCGAAGCCGAGCAGGGCGACGTCCACCCGATCGTCCTTCGCCAGACGGTCGTTGAGCTCGGCGGTCACGCGAGCGGAATCCGAGTCGCCCGGGTCCAGCACGGTCCCGTCGCGCAGGGTGTTGTCGATCAGGATCAGCCCGTTGGAGCGAAGCCGCGGCAGGGTCTCCTCGAAGTAGTCGATGTACTCGGTCTTGGCCGCGTCGATGAAGGCGAAGTCGAACTGCTCGGTGCGCTCCATCGCCCGCAGCGTCTCGAGGGCCGGGCCGACCCGGATCTCGACCTTGTCGTCGACCCCCGCCTGGCGCAGGTGCTCGCGGGCGCGCTCGGCGTATCCCTCGTCCAGCTCGCAGCAGACCAGGCGGCCGTCGTCGGGCAGCCCGCGGGCGATGGCCAGCGCGCCGTAGCCGAGGAAGGTCCCGACCTCGAGCGCGTCGTGGGCGCCGATCGCGCTGACGAGGATCGTCATGAAGGCGGCCTGGTCGCCCGCGATCTGCATGGCGGCGAGGTCGCCCATCTCCTCGCCCGCTCGCTCGACCGCGGGCACGGCACCGTCACGGAAGGAGCTGTGCTCCACCGAGTACCGGTGCAGCTCCGGGGTGATCGAGATGAACTTGTCGTATGCCACTAGCCGGGATGGCGCTCACGACGGGCCATGGCGGCAGCGAGCCCGCAGCCGGCGCCGACGAGGGCCCCGGCGAGGCCGGCGAAGACGTTTGCGTAGTCGTCGACCAGCGGCAGCAGGATGAGGACGGCCGCCGCGACCGCGGCCCCGATCAGCTCCACGTCCTCCTCCGGATGGGCCCTGACCTCAGCGGCCCGCATCACCGCCCAGGCGCTCAGGAGCCCAAGGGCGACGCCGTTGCCACCGGCGGCCAGCAGGACGTCGTTGTCGCTGGCGAAGGCGGTCTCGATTGCGTCGGCGGCCAGCATGCCGAGGCCGCCGCAGGCGAGGATGAGGACGACCGTGGGGATCAGGCCGAGTCGCTGCTCGACCGCACTGCCGAAGATCGCGATGCCGATCGAGGCGACGAAGAGGTAGCCGATGTCGGGATAGATGAACGGCGCCGTCAGATAGCGCCACCAATCCCCCTGGACAGGACCGACGATCGCGCCCAGGTCGTAGGAGTCGAGCGCCGGGCTGGCGACGCGGACCAGCAGGAGCACCGCCGGGATGAGGATCGCGGCGAGGACGGCGTACGGGCGCGCCGAGAGCCGCTCCACCCGCTGCGCTCGCGCCAGGCGACGGCGGGCGCGGCGCGACTCGCGGGGCGTGAGCTCGTCGCCGCGCAGCTCGAGCTTCGGCGCCCTCTTGCGCAGCCGGGTGCCGCAGTAGGGGCACTCGGTCACATACGGGCTGACTTCCTCCCCGCAGGACCGGCAGACCACACTCAGCTCAGGCGAGCTCACTCCAGCGAGGATAGTGCGAGGGCGTTGCGAGAGGGCGCGCCGGAGGCGCGACTCGTTTAGTTAAGGGCGCGACCCGTTCGATATTGCTCGGCCCATCGATTGAGCTCGTAGAGAAGGCGGGCCAGTTCGCGCCCGCGTCCGCTGAGGCGGTAGCGCCGGCCGGCGGCGCCCTCGACCACCTCGGCCTCGCCCAGCTCCCGGAGCCGGGCGGAGAGGACCGAGGGGCTGATCCCGGTCCGCTCCCGGAGCTCCGAGAAGGAGAGGGTGCTGCGGCGGAGCTCCCAGACGAGCCGGAGGGCCCAACGGCGCCCGAGCAGCTCCAGCATGCCCTCGATCGCCCGGTCACCGGCCATTAGTACGAATTCCGTATCTCATGCCGCAAAAATCCGGTACTCAACTACTGAAATCGTACTGGAGCGTCCAGATGACGTTCGACCGCGGCCTTTCTGAGGCACGGCGATGCCTTTGTCTCAGCGAAGAATCAGCCGTCCGGGTCGGTCGCCGCGACGATCTCCCCCATCAGCCCGTCGATGTCGCCGCGTTCGGCCAGCCAGTTCAGCTGTCGGCGCGCGCCGGTTCCGTTCTCCACCAGATCGGTCAGCAGCGCGAGCTCGTCCTCGCAGCCGAGGGCGCGTGCATCCTCGCGGAGATCCTCGATCAGGCCGAGGGTCATCTCCTCGGCCGGCACCTCGACCCCCTGGTCGAAGTCGATCAGCTTGCCTTCGATCCCGATCAGGGCGGCCCGCACCTTGTTGTCGTCGATCAGCTCATGGGGGTAGTCGACGCTCGGCACACCGTCCTCGCGCAGCTGGACCAGTCGATGGGCCAGGGCGAGCGTGAAAGCGGCGAAGCCGATCGTCTGCTCGACCCTCGTCTGCTGATCGAAGACGCGAATCTCGACCGTCCCGAGGTTGGGATGCGGCCGGACGTCCCACCAGAGGTAGGTGTAGTCCTCGATCGCGCCCCCTCTCATCATCTGCTCGACCCGCTCCGAGTAGGTCTCCCAGCTGCCGTAGTAGGGCGGGATCCCGACCCGCGGGAAGGCCCGGAAGACCGGCGTGCGCGAGGACATCATGCCCGTCGTCTTGCCCTGCCAGAGCGGCGAGTTGGAGGACATGCCGAGCAGCAGGGGTAGGAAGCCACGCATCGTGTCAGCGACGTAGATGGCCTTCTCGGCGTCGTCCATGCCGATGTGCACATGGGTGCCGAAGATCAGCTCCTGGTCCGCGATCCACTTGAGCTCGGCGGCGAGCTCCTTGTAGCGTGGGTTGTCGACGATCTGCTGGTCCTCGTAGAGGGCCGAGGGGTGGGTGCCGGCAGCGCCGATCGCAAGCCCGTTGCGCGCGGCGACTTCGCGCACGGTCCGGCGGAGCCGGCGAAGCTGGTCGGCCGCCTCGGTGATGTTCGCGCAGGGCAGGGTGGCGACCTCTAGCACGGACTGCATGAGCTCGGGCTTCACGTAGCCCTGGATCCCCTCGGGCAGATCACCGAGGATGACGTCGATCGCCTGCGCGAGGTCGAGGGTCTCGGCGTCGCAGATCATCAGCTCCTCTTCGATGCCGAGGGTGAAGGGCGTGCCGCCGAACTTGTGGTCCAGCACGAGCGGGACCATGACAGCCACGGGGGATGCCCAAGATCGGGCATACTGAAATTCCGAGGCTCAACAGGAGGTAACCGCGAAGATGGAAGTCAAGTCGATCACCGAGCAGAAGTCGCTGCTCGCAACGCTGTCGCCCGGCAAGCGCGCGCGCCTGCGCCGTCTGCTGTTCGACTACGGGCCCGGCAACGGGACCCTGATGCTGCTCCCGATCGACCAGGGAATCGAGCACGGCCCCCGCGACTTCTTCCCCAACCCGGCCTCCAAGGACCCCGAGTACCAGTTCAGCCTGGCCGCCGAGGCCGGATACTCGGCGATCGCCTGCCAGATCGGGCTCGCCACGCGGTACTACCCGGACTACGCGGGGCAGGTCCCGCTGATCCTCAAGGTCAACGGCAAGACCGACGTCCCGCCCTCGGACGACGCGCTCTCGACCACCAACGCCTCGGTCGAGGACGCCGTCCGGCTCGGCGCGGACGCCGTCGGCTACACGCTCTATGTCGGCTCGCCGCGGCAGGATCAGGACCTGCACCAGCTCAAGGGCGTCCGGGAGGACTGCGAGCGCTATGGCATGCCGCTGGTGATCTGGGCCTATCCCCGTGGCCGCGACATCGAGAAGAAGGGGGGCCAGAACTCCTTCTACGCGATCGACTACGCCGCCCGCATGGCGATGGAGATGGGCGCCGACGTGGTGAAGCTGAACATGCCCAAGCTCGACCCCGAGAAGGACAAGGACTCCCCCGCCCCCTACAACGAGATGGAGGTGACCCAGAACGAGGCGATCCGCCATTGCGTCGAGTCGGCGGGCCGTGCACTGGTCGTCCTCTCGGGAGGATCGAAGGCCGACGACGAGGTGGTGCTCGGCAACACCCGCTCGGTGATGGAGGCGGGCGGCTCGGGCGTGATCTTCGGCCGCAACGTCTGGCAGCGCGAATGGAACGACGCGCTGGAGATCATCGA
>Ga0081455_10009319_pt1 | contig 10105 bp, 8 predicted proteins | sample TabmetS3T2R1_FD_70207 | JGI IMG/M metagenome (GOLD analysis project Ga0081455, IMG submission 70207) | Tabebuia heterophylla rhizosphere microbial communities from the University of Puerto Rico - S3T2R1 | ecosystem: Host-associated > Plants > Roots > Rhizosphere ... | reverse complement strand
CGACTTCGGGTACTCGTACGTCTACGTGATCTTCCAGGACGGGACGGACCTCTACTGGGCCCGCTCCCGGGTCCTCGAGTATCTGAGCAAGATCCTGCCGCGCCTGCCCGACGGCGTGCGCACCGAGCTCGGCCCCGATGCGACCAGCGTCGGCTGGGTCTACCAGTACGCGCTCGTCGACCGGTCCGGGAAGCACGATCTCGCGCAGCTCCGGAGCCTGCAGGACTGGTACCTCCGCTACCACCTCCAATCGGTGCCGGGCGTGGCGGAGGTGGCATCCTTCGGCGGATTTGAAAAACAGTACCAGCTGGTCGTTGACCCCGTGAAGCTGCAGTACTATAATATCTCCATGATGGACGTGATGAACAAAGTGAAGGCCAACAACAACGATGTGGGTGGACGCAAGTTCGAGATGAGCGATATGGCCTATATCATCCGCGGGCTGGGCTATGTGAAGAATAAGGAAGACCTGGAAAGCATTGCCGTTGGCAATTATAACGGCATACCGGTGCGGGTAAAGGATATCGGCAGCGTGCAGATGGGCGGCGACCTGCGCCTGGGCATCTTTGATGAGAATGGGGAAGGAGAAGTCGTCGGCGGGATCGTGGTGATGGCGGGGGAGTCGACGCACGGGACGATCACGCAGACGCTGCTCGTGACGCCGGTGCGCCGACGTGTCGTCGCGGCGAAGGCCGCGGTCAGCATGGCGTTCGGCGCCGGGTTGGGGCTCGCCGCCTCGCTGCTTGCGGCCGGCATCGGCACCGCGGCTCTCGGCGCACGCGGCATCGCTGTCGAGATCGACGGCGGCGACTACGCCCTGCTGGTCATCGGCGGGACGATCGCGTCGGCGCTCTGGGCGGACGCCTTCGGCGTCCACACGAACGATACAAAGGTAACAAAGGACACACAGGCGAAGAAGGTTCGACGCATAGGCGTCTACCTTATCGCCTTTAGCCTTCGTGTCCTTTGTAGTGGTGTCTAGCCGACGAGCACGGCGGCGGCGACGACCGTCGTCCAGAGACCTTTCTTGTCGCCGACGGCGGTCTGCGTCACGTTCTGCGTGCGGACGATCTCGTTCGACAGCCGGTACACTTCCTTCTTCTCGTCCCAGCTCTTGTCGGGGTCGAACTCGAGGCCAAGGGTGGTCGCGAGCATCTCGGCGGCGAGCTCCTCGGCATAGTCGCCCGCGATGTCTTCGCTCTCTCCGAAGCTGTGGTGCTCGGACAGGTAACCGTACGTATCGCGATCGCGAGGGATGGCGACACCGACGGTCGCCGCGATGAGGCGATGCGGCTCGCGGGTGGCTGCCTCCGACATGACGACGAAAGTGACCTGGCCCGGCTCGAGCAGCTTCATCCCCTGCGCGCGCGAGAGGATGCGGCACTTCGGCGGAAAAATGCTCGAGACGCGCACAAGGTTGCAGGCCGCGATGCCGGCGGATCGGAGTGCCAGCTCGAAAGACGTCAGCTTTTCCCGGTGCTTGCCGACACCCTTCGTGAAAAACATCTCCTTGGGCACGAATCCGATCACGCTCACACTCCTTGTCGCAGGCAGTGCATGGTAAACACCCCGTTTCCCACTGTCAAGGAACCGACGAGCCATCAGACGCGTATAATGGTTAGGTCTCCTAACAATGACCCGGGATCAGGCGCGGGAAAGCGCGCGAGACATCCTTGAAATCATTCCGCTCGTCATGCGTACGGTGGCGGCGGAGCTGCGGGCGGCGGGCGAAATGCCCGCGCCGGCGCATTTCGGCCTGCTGTCGATCCTGAGCACGCGTGCGCGCTCGCTCACGGAGCTGGCGGCGCTCCAGGGCGTGAGCCTGCCGTCGATGTCGACCTCCATCACCGCGATGGTGGATCGCGGATGGGTCCGGCGCAGCTCACCCGAGGGCGACCGGCGCGTCGTGATCATCGAGGTCACCTCGACCGGCCGCGCCGCGCTCGAGCGAGTCGGCCGCTGTGCCGAGGTGCACCTCGCCGAGGTGCTCACGCCGCTGGATCCGCCGTCGCGGCGCCGGCTGCAGGGCGGTCTCGGCGTGCTCCGGAAAGTATTCGCGACATCCGCCGGATCGGCCTCGGCGGTACGGCGGCGGAACCGAAAATGACTTCAGGCGTCTACCTTCTTATTGTGTAAAGCCGAGGCCTGACATGCCGCAAACCGTTGCGCCCGCTGTTTCAGGAACCGCCGCCAAGGGCTTCCCCGCGCGGATTCTGGGTGTCATTTTCACGCCCCGGGCGGCGTACGCGGACGTCGCCGCCAGACCGACCTGGCTCGGGGCGTTGCTGGTGGTGCTGGTGTTGACCGGCGGATCCACGTTTGCGTTCCTCTCCACCGAAATCGGCAAGAACGCGATGCTCGATCAGCAGCGCCAGACGATGGAGTCGTTCGGCGTCAAGCTGAACGAGCAGGCGATGCAGCGGATGGAAGAAGGTGCCGGGCGGGCCCCCTACTTCGCCGTGATCAGCCAGGCGGTGTTCCTGCCGGTCGCGGCGCTGGCCGTCGCGGGTATCGCGCTGGCCGTCTTCAATGCGGTTCTCGGCGGCGATGCCCGCTTCAAGCAGGTGTTCGCGGTCGTCGTCTTTTCAGGCGTCATCCTCGCGCTCGGGGCGATCTTCGTGCTGCCGCTCGATTACGCGCGCGAAACGATGTCGAGTCCGACGACGCTGTCGGTGTTTCTGCCGTTTCTCGAGGAGAATTCGTTCCTGGCGCGGTTCCTCGGGTCGATCGATCTCATCCGCGTCTGGTGGTTCGTCAGCCTGTCGATCGGTCTCGCCGTTCTGTACCGAAGGCGCACCGGTCCCATCGCCGTCACGCTGCTCGTGGTGTACGCGGTCATCGCGCTCGTCGTCGCCGCCATCCAGTCAGCGCTATCAGGAGCTTAGATGTCGCGCAAGAACGTACTCATCGCCCTTGCTGTCGTGATCGTGGCCGGCGCCGTCGTCGGCGCGAACTTCTATTTCAAGAAGGAAAAGGGACTGTCGGTCACGACCGACATGATCAAGGCCCGCGACCTCGAAGCGGTCGTCTCGGCCTCGGGCAAGATTCAGCCGAAGCGCCTCGTCAAGATCAGCGCCGAAACGCCCGGCCGCGTCGTGAACCTGGCCGTCAATGAAGGCGACCGCGTTCACATCGGTCAGTTCCTCCTCCAGATCGACCCGAAGTCGCTGCAGCGGCGTGTCGAAGGCAACTCGGCATCGCTGCAGGCGGCGGAAGCGTCGATCGAGCAGCTGCGCCAGTCGATCGAAACCGCGCGCGCCCAGCTGATACAGGCGCAACAGAACCTGGTCCGCCAGCAGGATCTGTGGAAGCAGCAGCTCACGACGCGAGAAGCGCTGGACAAGGCACTGAACGATGTCAAGGTGGCCGAGTCGTCGGTGCAGGAGCGCGAGAAGCAGATCAAGCCGCAGGAAAGCCGCATCAATCAGGAGAGGGCGACGCTCGAAAGCGCGCGCTACGACCTCAGCAAGGTCCGCATGGAGTCGCCGATCGAGGGAATCGTCACGCGCCGCAACGTCCAGGAAGGCGAGACGGCGGTGATCGGCACCATGAACAACGCCGGCACGGTGCTGCTGGAGCTGGCGGATATGGGTGTAATCCAGGCCGAAGTGGAAGTCGACGAGACCAACCTGCCGCACGTGCAGATCGGTCAGCCGGCGAAGATCACCATCGACGCGATTCCCGACAAGTCGTTCAAGGGGCACGTGACGGAGATCGGCAATAGCCCGATCCAGGCGGCCAACCAGACGCCAGGCACGCAGGCCACGAACTTCAAGGTGGTCGTCATCCTCGATGAGCCGGTGCCGAGCGTACGGCCGGGCTTTACGTGCACCGCCGACATCACGACGGCGACACGCAAGGACGTGACGTCGGTGCCGATTCCCGCGGTCGCAGTTCGGGAGCTCGTCTACGACGCGAATGGCCAGGTGGTGAAAGAGCCCAAGACCGACAAGCGCCGCAAGACACCCGAACCGGTCGCCGTCGCCGCGGAGCTGAAACCGGGTCAGACGCGCAAGGAAACCGAAGGGGTGTTCCTCGTGCGCGCGGGGAAGGCCGAATTCGTCCCCATCAAGATGGGGATCGCGGGCGACAAGTATTTCGAAGTGCTCGGTGGCTTGAAAAGCGGCGACGAAGTGATCACCGGACCGTACAATTCCGTCCGCGGGATGGCAGACGGCGATCTGGTGAAGGTGGACAACAAGGCGAAGAAGTAGGGCGGGCCCCGGTGCCATGAACAAGTTCATCGAGTCCGCGCTCATCGCGCTCGACGCGATCTGGTCCTCCAAGCTGCGGTCGTTCATGACCGTGCTTGGCAACATCGTGGCCGTCACGTCGATCATCGCTGTGGTGTCGCTGATCCAGGGGTTGAACGCATCGGTCAAGGAAGCCATCCTCAACCAGGCGGGCGCCGACTCGTTCAACATCCAGCAGTTTCCGATTACGCGCAGCGACGAGGAGTTCGACAAGGTCCGAAACAACCCGCGGATCACGCCCACCGACGCCCGTGCCGTGCGCCGCTACAGCGACCTGGCCAGCGCCGTGATGCTCGACTCGGGTGGCGGCGGACGGATTACGTACCGGGATCGATCGATCGATCAGACGCGGATTACGGGCGTCACTGGCGATTACGTCAATTTTTCGAGCTACGACGCGGAGCGCGGTCGCCTGATGAGCCCGACCGAGGTCGATACCGCGCGACCCGTGGCGGTCATCGGCTGGAGCACGGCCGATCGGCTGTTCGGCACGGAGATCGACCCGCTGGAGAAGATCATCCAGATCGAGGGCGTCCATTTCCGGGTCGTCGGCGTCAGCGCCAAACGCGGCTCGCTGCTCGGCCAGTCGCAGGACCAGTTCGCGGTGATCCCGCTCGGCCAGTTTCAGATGATCTTCGGATCGCGGCGCCAGCTGTCGATGACGGTCAAGCCCAAGGACGTCTCGCTGATCAAGGAGGCCATCGACGAGGCCACCGTCGCGCTGCGCAGCGCCCGGCGGTTGAAGCCGAAGCAAGCTGATAACTTCGGCGTCTTCACGTCGGACACGATTCTCGACATCTACCACTCCGCGACCAATGGCATCTTCGCGGTACTGGTCGGGGTCGTCGGTCTGTCGCTAGTAGTGGGCGGCATCGTGATCATGAACATCATGCTGATGGTGGTCACCGAACGCACACGGGAAATCGGGCTGAGGAAGGCGCTCGGAGCGCGACGGTCGGACATCATGTCGCAGATGCTCACCGAGTCGGTGGTGCTGTCGATGTTCGGCGGCGTCATCGGCACGATCTTCGGTGCGGCGATTGCGATCACCATTGCGAAGTTCACGCCGATACCCGCGTCGGTCGAATGGTGGTCGGTGATGCTCGGCATCACCATCACGGCGCTGGTCGGCCTGTTCTTCGGAATCTACCCGGCGATGCGCGCGGCGCGCCTCGATCCGATCGAAGCTTTGAGGCGAGAGTAATGGCGTTCAGGGCAGGGCTGCTCATCGAAGTCGTCGTCATGGCCTTCGACACGGTGCGCACCAACAAAATGCGCTCGTTCCTGACGGTGCTGGGGGTGGTCATCGGGATCACGTCGATTGTCGGCATGACCGCGCTGATTCGCGGCTTCGACCAGTCGCTGCGCGACCTCATCGCGCAAAGCGGGCCGAACATCATCTACCTCCAGAAGTTCGGTGTGGCCAGCTTCGCCAACCAGGTCGAGTTCAGCAAGCTGATGAAGCGGCCCGACCTCAACGTCAGCGACGCCCGCGCGCTCGAGACGCAGAACAGCACGCTGCAGTACGTGGACATCGAGTTCGGCGCGGGGCCCGGTCCGACGACGAACCGTCGGGTCTTCTACCGCGACCTGAAGACCAAGAATCTGATCATCTTCGGGACCGGCGAGAATTTTGCCGTCGGTTCGCGGCTGCCGATGTTGATGGGCCGATACCTGAACGGCATCGACATTCAGTACCGGCGCAACGCGTGCGTTCTGGGTTACACGGCGTACAAACTGCTGTTCGAGCCGACTGGCACCGACCCGCTCGGAAAGCTGGTCCGGATAGGCAACGAGCGCTTCGAGGTCGTTGGCGTCTTCGACAAGCGGCCGTCGCCCGGCGGCTTCAACGTGAACCAGGACGACTTCGCGGCGGTACCCTACACCACGTATTCGCGCGTCTTCGGTTTGCGCGTCGGCCGCATGGGCCGCAGCGGCCGAATCACCAACATCATGATCTCCGTCCTGCCGCGCGAAGGCGTCTCGCGCGACGCCGCGATGGCCGACGTCGAGCGGATCATGCGGATCCGCCACGGCTTGAGGCTCGATGAAGAGAACGATTTCGACCTCAGCACGCAGGACTCGTTTCTGAAACTCTGGGATCGCATCAGCAGCGGGACGTTCTTCGCCCTGATCGTGATCTCGTCGATCGCGCTCATGGTCGGCGGCATCGGCGTGATGGCGATCATGTCGATCTCGGTCACCGAACGCACTCGGGAGATTGGCGTCCGCAAGGCGCTCGGCGCGCGGCGGGCCGAGATTCTCTTTCAGTTCCTGATGGAAGCGGCGTTCCTCACGTCACTCGGCGGCCTCATCGGCATCGTCCTCGGGGCGGGCATCGGCTACGCCGTGCACGCCGCCTCGGGCTTCCCGATTTCACTGCCGTGGTGGTCGTTCGCGATCGGCCTCGGGTTCTCGGCGTCGGTTGGCATCTTCTTCGGGATGTATCCCGCCTTCAAGGCGTCGCGGCTCGATCCGATCGAGGCACTCAGATACGAGTAGGGCTCGGGGCAAGGGGCTAGCTGAGTCATGCTAACCGCTGCGATTTGGCTCGTCGCAGTCGTCCTTCTCATCATCGCTGCCCGCAGGATGCGGCGGACGCGCGGGCGGCTCGGTGTCGGCGCGGGAGGCGCCGGCGCCGTCTACGACATGCTGAACGAGGACAAACGGCGGGCGATCGAGATCATCGTCGAAGAAAAAGCTGAAGCGCGCGATCCCGAAGACAAGGACGGCGACCTTCCCCAGCTCGAGGATCCACGCCGACGGCGCTGATCCTCATCCGCCCACCCGCCTCCCACCGGTACACACCCTTGCGATGCGCCCCGGCCGCAAATATGATGCGACCTATGACAGATACTGGAACTTGGTGAGTTGGCGAATTGGCGAATTGGTGAATGAATTCACCAACTCTCCAACTCACCAATTCACCAAATCTCTGTGAGGGGTCCCCGTTATGAAGGTCTACGACGCCGCCAGCATCCGCAATGTCGCCCTCGTCGGTCACAGTGGATCAGGCAAGACCCAACTCGCATCGGCGATGCTCACCGATGCCGGGATGGTGAATCGCTTTGGCAAGGTCGACGACGGCACGACCGTTACCGACTACGACGAAGAAGAAATCGCCCGCAAGCACACGCTCTCGGCCAGTCTCGCCTACGCCGAGTGGAACAAACACAAGATCAACCTGATCGACACGCCCGGGATGGGCAATTTCTTCGCGGACTCCACCGCGGCGCTTCACGTCGCGGACGCCGCGCTGGTCGTCGTCGATGCGGTCGGCGGGGTGATGGTGCAGACTGAAAAAGTCTGGGCGGCGGCCGAGGAACTCGCCCTGCCGCGTCTCGTGGTCGTCAACCGGTTGGACCGCGAACGCGCCAGCCTGGAGCGAACGCTGACGTCGCTGCACGAAGCGTGCAATCGCACCGTCATTCCCATTCAATTGCCGATCGGCGAAGAGAAGAACTTCCGCGGCGTGGTCGACCTCGTTTCGAAGAAGGCCTTTCTCTTCCAGACCGACGAGAGCGGCAAGTTCTCCGAAGGCGCGATTCCCGGCGAGATGACCGCCGCCGTCGACGCCGCCCGCGAAGCGCTGATCGAAATGGTCGCCGAGAACGACGAGAAGCTGATGGAGAAGTTCTTCGAGGCGGGCACTCTCAGCGACGACGAGCTCGTCACCGGGTTGCGCGCCGCCGCTATCGCCGGCAAGGTCTTTCCGCTGGTCTGCACGTCGGCGACGCTCAACATCGGCGTGCAGCAGCTGCTCGACTCGGTTCTCGCGTATCTGCCATCGCCCGCCGATCGGCCGATGCGTGCGCTGGACAAGGCCGGCGCCGAGACCGTCCGCGAAGCGGACGAGAAGAAAGCGGCCGCCGCCTTCGTCTGGAAGACGATCGCCGATCCGTTTGCTGGCCGCATCACGATGTTCCGCGTCGCCTCAGGCACGCTCAGGGCCGATTCCGGCATCCACAACAAGACGCGCGACACCGCCGAGCGCTTTGGACACCTGCTGCTGCTCCAGGGGAAGACGCAGTCGAGCGTGCCCGAGATCAAGGCGGGCGATCTCGGCGCGGTCGCGAAGCTTAAGGACACGCTCACCAACGACACGCTCGGCGACAGGTCCGACGGGATCGCGTTCCCTGCCGTGAAGTTTCCCGAGCCGGTGCTGGCGTACGCGATCGAGCCGAAGAGCCGCGGCGACGAGGACAAGATCAGCACCTCGATGCATCGCCTCGAGGAAGAGGATCCGTCAATCCGCTATAGCCGCGATCCGCAGACGAAGGAGCTGCTGCTGGCCGGCCAGGGACAGCTGCACATCGAGGTCACGGTCGCGAAGCTGAAGCGCCGCTTCGGCGTCGACGTGAATCTGAAGCCGCCCCGGATCCCGTACCGCGAGACGATCAAGGCCTCCACGGAGGCGCACGGCCGCCACAAGAAACAGACCGGCGGACACGGGCAATTCGGCGACTGCAAGATCAAAGTCGAGCCGCTGGCGAGGGGCGCCGATTTCGAGTTCGTGGACGACATCTTCGGCGGCGCCATTCCGCGGCAGTTCGTGCCGGCGGTCGAGAAAGGCATTCAGGACGCGCGCACCCGCGGCTATCTCGCCGGCTTCCCGATGGTCGATTTCCGGGTGACCGTCTTCGACGGCTCGTACCACGACGTCGACTCGAACGAGCTCTCGTTCAAGCTGGCCGGATCGCTGGCGTTCAAGGACGCGATGACGCGTGCCCGGCCGACCATCCTCGAGCCGATCATGAACGTCGAGGTCTACTCGCCGTCGGACTTCGCCGGCGACCTGATGGGGGATCTCAACAGCCGCCGCGGCCGGATCGGCGGGATGGATACGCGCGGCGCGATGACGATTATCAAGGCGGTGGTGCCGATGTCCGAGATGCTCACCTACGAGCAGCATCTGACGTCGGCGACCGGCGGCCGCGGCTCCTATCACATGGAGTACTCGCACTACGACGAGGTGCCGGCGCACCTGCAGGCGAAGATCATCGCCGCCGCCAAGGCCGAGCGCGCTGGCGCGGAGGTAGAAGAGACTTAATCATTCAGCCTTCCTTCCGCGGCGGCGGGTTGTCGGCCTTGCCACTCGGCCGGACGGCCCCAGGGCGGTCGGCCGTCGTCTGGCCGGTCTGGCCACCCGTGGTGCTCTCGTCGATCTCGGGCAGCATCCCTTCGTTCCAGGCGTACCACGACGACTCGAGCCGCCCGTACAGATCAGGCCGTCGCGCTTTCAGATTGGCCCGCTCCATCGGGTCCTCGACCACGTTGAAGAGGAACGTGTTGTCGAGGATCTTGAGGAACTTGTAGTCGCCGTCGCGCACGGCCCGCTGCGCGTTCGCCTTGAACCGCCAGAAGAGGGTACGCGGCGCGATCGGCCTCGCATCCGTCAGGATCGGCAGCAGATCGATTCCATCGGACGGATGGTCCGAGTCGGTGGCGGCGCCTGCCGCGGCCAGCAGGGTCGGCAGCCAATCCATGCTGATCGAGACCTGATTCGTCGTCCGTCCCTTTGGCAGGCGAGACGGCCACGAGACGATCGACGGTATTCGAAGCCCGCCCTCCAGCAATTCGGTTTTTCGGCCGGTGAACGGCCACGTATCTGAGAAACGCTCGCCGCCGTTGTCGCTCGTGAAGATCACGATGCTGTTGTCGAGGAGGCTATCGCGCTCGAGCGCCTGGAGGACGCGGCCGATCTGCGCATCCATCCGCTCGATCATCCGCTGATAGGTCTTCTGCGTCCCGCCATCGTAGTGGAACAGGTTCGACTGTTTGATGCGCTCCGATTCCGCCTCGTCGCCAGGCGCCTCCCACGGCCAGTGCGGCGCGCTGAAATGGAGACTGAG
>Ga0081455_10009317_pt1 | contig 10106 bp, 7 predicted proteins | sample TabmetS3T2R1_FD_70207 | JGI IMG/M metagenome (GOLD analysis project Ga0081455, IMG submission 70207) | Tabebuia heterophylla rhizosphere microbial communities from the University of Puerto Rico - S3T2R1 | ecosystem: Host-associated > Plants > Roots > Rhizosphere ... | reverse complement strand
TGGACGCGGCGGATGTCGACCAGCGACGCCGGCAGGAAGCCGCGAACGCCGAGGTCGAGGATCAGGCCGCCCTTGACGACCTCGATCACACGGCCGTCGATCGCCTCGCCCGTCTCGGCCTTCTGCTCGATCGTCTTCCACGCGAGCTCGAACCGGGCGCGCTTCTTGGACAGGATCAGGCGACCCTCGGCGTCCTCCTTCGTCAGGACGAGCGCGTCGATCTCCTCGCCGACGCCGACCTCGTCCTCCGGGTTCACCGAGCGGCGAATCGAGAGCTCGGAGACCGGGATGACCCCCTCCGACTTGTAGCCGATGTCGACGAGAACCTCGTCCTTGTCGACCCGGACCACGGTGCCGTGGACGACCTCACCCTCGTTGATCGTCGGGAAGGTCGACTCGTAGTCGGGGATCAGCTCACCCTCGGGCCCGGTCGTCCAGACCTCGGGGTCGTCCACCTGCTGTCGCATGTCGGTCTCGCTCATCAAGAGCGGCGCAGTATATCTGCGTCTTTTCGGCTAGCCCAGGGGCCCGAGAAACCCGTTGACAGCGCGCAAATACGCCGCTTGCGCCTCGATCATGCACATGTGGCCGGCCCCGTCCAAAACGGCCAGTTGGCTACCGGGGATGCCCTCGTGTAAGACGCGGCTCGCGCGCGGCGTCGTCGTCCGGTCCTCGGCGCCGACGACAACGAGCGTCGGCTTCGAGACCCGCCCGAGGTCGGGCGTGTAGTCGAAGTCGCCGTAGCCGATGTTCGCGAAGTGCCGCAGGACGTCAGGCGAGTAGACGGTCTCGGCATCGAACCCGGGCGGCGGTTCTCCGTGGAAGTGGAACGGGGTCTGGATCCGCATCAGCTCCGCGCAGTCGTCGGTCGTCTCGACCGTTTTCTCCCACTCCCAGGACTCGGCGATCTCCTTGCCGCGTTCGCCCATCGCCTCGAGCGCCGCCTCGACATCGGCCATCAACTTGTCGCTCGCATCGCCGCCGCCCGAGATCACGTACGCGTCGGCCGTGCCTAGGTTGATGGCGTGCCAGGTGGTGATGATCGCGCCGAAGGAGTGGCCGAGGAGGGCGAAGCGGTCGAGCTCCAGCGCGTCGGCGAGCAGATCGACGTCTCGCCCAAAGGCTTCGAGGCTGAGCGTCGCCGGGTCGACGCGCTGGCTGCGTCCCTGGCCGCGCTCGTCGACGTAGATCACGCGCCGCTCGCTGCCGAGCGGGTCGAGCCAGGGGCGAAGGTGGGTGTGGTCGAGCCCCGGCCCGCCGTGGAGGACGATCAAGGGGACACCGTCGCCCTCGCCAATCGGCTCGACAAAGAGTCCGTAGCTGTCGGCGAGCTCGACCCTCACGACGTCAGTCTCCCATGAAGTTTCGCGTCGACCCTCGGCTCGCCGGGTCCTGACGAGGGGCCAGGCCCCTGGACCTGGCCCGGCGGGCCGGCTCCTTCGAGCTCAACCCGGCCGGCTGAGCGGGATCGGCCACATCGACCGCCCATGGTGTCGACACTCCAACCGGCTCGCCGGGACGTGGCCAGGGGCCAGGCCCCTGGACCTGGCCGTTTCAGCTCTTCGCCTCGTGCCAGTCCTCGCCGACACCGACGTCGACAGCCAGCGGTGGGTCGAGGTCGTAGGCCCCGCACATCTCCTCGCGCACGAGCTCTTTGATCGCCGAGACCTCGTTGTCCGGGACTTCGAGCAGCAGCTCGTCGTGCACCTGGAGGACGAGCCGCGCGCCTCTCCCCTCTTCTCGAAGTCGCGCGTGGATCGCGACCATCGCCTTCTTGATGATGTCCGCGTTCGAGCCCTGCATGACGAAGTTGACGGCGAGGCGCTCGCCGAGCGACCGTGTCGCGCGGTTCGAGGCCCGAAGCTCAGGCACTGGGCGGCGCCGCCCGAGCAGGCTCGTCGAGTAGCCGTCTTCGCGCACCTGCTCGATCGTGCGCTGGATGAAGTCCTGCACGTGCGGGAAGCGCGCCAGGTACGCGTCGATCAGCGCCTGCGCCTCCTCCCGCGGGATCTCGAGGTTCTCCGAGAGGCCGAAGGACGAGATCCCGTAGACGATCCCGAAGTTGATCATCTTCGCCGTCGAGCGGTCGCCCGTGGAGAGCGTCGCCGGGTCCTTGCCGAGCACCTCCGCCGCGGTCGCCGTGTGGATGTCCTCCCCGCGCGCGAAAGCCTCACGGAGCTTGGGCTCGCCGGAGACATGCGCCAGGATCCGCAGCTCGATCTGCGAGTAGTCGGCCGAGAGCAGCTTGTGCCCCGTCTCGGCGACGAAGGCCGACCGGATCTCACGGCCGAGCTCGGTGCGGATCGGGATCGCCTGGAGGTTCGGGTTCGTCGTCGAGAGGCGGCCGGTCGAGGCGACTGCCTGGTTGATCGTCGTGTGGAGCCGCCCGTCCTCGCCGATCAGCGCCGGCAGCGGGCCGAGGTACGTGTTCAGCAGCTTCGAGTACTCGCGCCACTCTTCGATCACCCCGACGATCTCGTGCTCGTGGCGGATGGAGCGGAGCACCCGCGTGTCCGTGGAGTAGCCCGTCTTGCCCTTGCGGCCGGCGGTCAGGCCGAGGGTCTCGAACAGGATCCGCCCCACTTGCTGCGTCGAGCCGAGCATGAACTCCTCGCCCGCCAGCTCGTGCGCCTTCGTCTCCAGCTCCTCGACGCGCTCGGCGAGCCGGGCGGTGATCTCTCCCATCCGGTAGGTGTCGATCTTTACCCCCGCCTCCTCCATCGCCGCCAGCACCGCCGTCAGCGGCAGCTCGACGTCGCGGTAGAGCGGCTCGAGGTCGCGCTCCCGCAGGCGGCCGAGAATCGGATCGACGAGGCGGAGCGTCGCTGCCGCGTGGCGCACGAGTGCGGACGTGTCTTCGTCGGCCGGCGGCTCGGGAAGCAGCTCGATCCCGTACTCGGCGGCGAGGTCGTCCAGCTCGTAGGTCGCGCGGCCCGGATCGATCAGGTAGGCGGCGATCAGCGTGTCGTCCGTCGCCTCGAGGCGCTGGTGCTTCGCGTCGTGCGCGACGAGGTCGCCCTCCAGCCTGGCGGGCCGATCCGCGACGATCACCTCGTCGGCGGTCGCGATCGCGACGCGCCCGTTCTCCGCCGCGATCCCGACGCGCTCGTCGAGCACCGGCAGTCCTTCCCGCCAGGGCATCGGCACCCCCTCGACCTCGACCTCGGCCGCCGGGAGCGCCTCGTCGAGCGTGTCGACGCGGGAGAGCAGCCCGCGGAACTCGAACTGCCGGAACATCTCCTTCATCCGCGTCCGGTCGGGCGGCGAGAGGACGACCTCCGACGGGTCCCAGTCGAGCTCGAGGTCGCGCCGCATCGTCGCCAGCTGCTTCGAGGTCCGGGCCTGCTCGGCGTGCTCGGCGATGTTCTTCCGCCGGGCCGGCGTCAGCTCCTCGACGTGCTCGAGCACGCCCTCGAGCGAGCCGTACTGCTGGATCAGCTGCGAGGCAGTCTTGTCGCCGATCCCAGGGACGCCGGGGATGTTGTCGGAGGTGTCCCCCTTGAGCCCGATGAAGTCCGGGATCTGGTCGGGTGTGATCCCCAACCGCGCCTCGACCCGCTCCGGCGTGTAGACGTTCACGTCGGCCACGCCTCGCGGCGTCATCATCAGGACGACGTTGTCCGACACGAGCTGGAACGCGTCGCGGTCGGTCGAGACGACGGTCGTCTTGATCCCGGCCTGGTCGGCGCGCGTCGCCAGCGTGGCAATGACGTCGTCCGCCTCCCAGCCCTCGAACTCGAGGTTGCGGTAGCCGAAGGCCTCGACGATCGGGCGGAAATGCGGGAACTGCTCTCGGAGCAGATCGGCCATCGGCCGGCGCTCGGACTTGTAGGTCTCGGCGAGCTCCATCCGCTCGACCGGGCGCGTGTCCCAGGCGACGGCCACGCCCTTGGGCCGGTAGTCGGTCAGCAGCTTGAAGAGCATGTTGGTGAAGCCGAGCAGGGCGTTCGTGGGCATCCCTTCGCTCGTTGCGAGCTCCTCGGGGAGCGCGAAGTAGGCGCGGTAGGCCAGGTTGTTGCCGTCGACCAAGAAGAGCTCGGAGTCGCGGGCAGGGCCGTCGTCGAGCTGGAGCTCCTCGCCCGTGAGGGTTTTCGGCATGGTCTGAGGCTATCGTCCTGCGGCGATGTCGGGACTCGAAATCCAGCCGTTTTCCGCCGAGCATCTGGACGGCGCTGCCGAGCTTCTTGCCGAGCGTCATCGGCGCCATCGGGATGCCGAACCGCTGCTGGCCGCGGAGCCCGACTTCCGCGCCGAGATCGAGGCACTGTCGGCCGAGGGCTGGGGCGTCGTCGGCCTGCGCGACGGGCGTGTGGTCGCCTTCCTTCTGGGGATCCGAAAGGCCGAGAGCTGGGGCCCGAACATCTGGGTCGAGCCGGCAGGGCATGCGGCTGACGAGGCCGAGGACATCCGGGATCTGTACGCGGTCGCCGCCGCCCGGTGGGTCGACGAGGGACGCACCCGGCACTACGTGCAGGCGCCGGCCCCCGACGCGCCGTTGCTCGACGCCTGGGCCCGGCTGAGCTTCGGCCGGCAGCACGCGATGGGGATCCGCGAGATTCCGGACGTCGAGTGGCCGGACGGCGTCCGGCTGGCGACGAAGCGCGATCTCGACGCGATCATCGAGATCGCCCCGGTCCTCCCCGACCTCCAGGATCAGTCACCCGTGTTCGGCCAAGCTCCGCGTGAGACCGAAGAGGAGCTCCGCAAGGAGATCGGCGAGGATCTCGAGAACCCCGACATCGCCAACTTCGTCGCGGAGCTCGACGGACGGGTCGTCGGCAATCTCGTGATCGCGCCGACCGAGCTCTCGCCCACGCATGGCGGCCTGGCGCGGGTCCCCGGCGCGGCGTTGCTCGCCTTCGCCGCGACGAAGCCCGAGGTGCGCGGGCTCGGCACCGGTGTCGCGATGACGACCGCCGCCTTTGCCTGGGCGCGCGAGCGCGGCTACGAGACGATGGTCACCGACTGGCGGGAGACGAACCTCTTCTCGTCCCGGTTCTGGCCCAAGCGCGGCTTCCGGCGCTCGTTCTTGCGCCTCTATCGATCGATTCCCTAGTGCGGCTACCCCTCTTGGCCGGCTCGCGACTCCAGGTCGTCGCGGTGCCCGACGACGCCGTCGTCCTCCGCGCCCCGCCTCCCGCCGAGGCGCTCGCCGACGTCGCGACGGCCGTCCAGGAAGCGCTGCGCTTCCCGCTCTCCGGCCCGGCGCTCGAGGAGCTCGTCCCGAGAGGCGGCCGGGTCACGATCGTCGTCGAACCGCCGGCGCTCCCGATCCCCACCGCGGCGCGCGACCCGAGACAGGTCGCCCTCGCGGCGACGATGAGCGAGCTGGAACGGATCGGCGTCCCGCTCGAGCGACAGACGCTGCTCGTCGCGGCGGGACTGGCGCGGAGGCCGAACCACCGGGAGCTCGAGCACCTCGTGCTGCCCGACCTCGCCCGCCGGTTCTCGGGGCGCGTCGAGGTCCACGACGTCGAGAGCCCCGACCTCGTCGAGCTGGTCGTCGACGGCGCGGTGCCGATCCGAGTCCATCCGGCGCTCGTCGAGACCGACACCGTCGTGGTCGTCTCGTCGGCCGAGACGCTCCTTCACGGCGGCGCGGCGACGCTGCTGGCGGCGTCGTGCCCCGAGGCGCTCCGGGCCGCCGGTGCACACTCGCTGCTCGAGACGGCTGCGTCACAGGGCTGGCGGATCGCCGTCGAGCTCGAGCGGGCGCTCGCGCGGCGCGTACCGGTGATCGCGGCGGTCCTGACCCTGAACCCACCGGCGCTGACCGGCGCCTTCCACGGCTACCCGCACGACAGCCGGTCGCTCGACCGGATCGCGGCCTCGCCCGTGCGCATGCTCTTCCGGCTCGCGCCGGGCGGCGTCCGTAGCCGGCTCCTTTCTTCCCTCCCACGGGAGCTGACGGCGGCGGCGGCGTTCGGCGGCTCACCGTCGGTCGCACACGTCGAGGCACTCCTTCGCGGGATCGACGCGCGCTCGGTGACGCTGGACGAGCCGCTCGACGTCGCAGTGATCGGGCTGCCCGCGACGACCCCGCACCTGCCGCGCGAGCGCCCGAACCCGGTCCTCGCGGCGCACCTCGGGCTCGGGCTGGCGTTGCGGCTGTGGCGGGACCGGTTCCCGCTCACGGACGGGGGTTCGGTCATCCTCCTCGCCCCCTTCGACCGGCGGTTCCCGCATCCGACCCAGGCTCCGTACCGGGCATTCTTCAACGCGCTGCGGACGCTCGGCACGCGAGCGGCGCACGAGCCGTCCACCTGGGCCGAAGCCGAGGGGGCGGCGGCCGAGGACGCGCGCGCGCTGGACGCCTACCGGCAAGGACACGCGTGCCATCCGCTCCTCCCGTACGCCGACTGGGCCGCGTGCCTGCCGGTCCTCGACCGGGTCGGCGCCGTCGTCATCGGAGGCTGCCGGGACGCCCTCGCCGCGCGGCAGCTCGGGTTCGTCCCGACGAGGAACCTCGCCGCCGCCCTCGCGATGGCGCGCGGGCGGGCTAAGCGCGAGCCGCGCGTCGGCTACTTCGTGACGCCGCCGTACTTCCCGATCCGGGCGTCGGCGGGTTAGTCGACGCCGAGATACGTGTTGCGAACCTGCTCGTTCTCGCGCAGGCTCTTGGCGTCGTCCGCCAGGACGATCCGTCCGGTCTCCATCACGTAGCCGCGGTCGGCTGTGTCGAGCGCCATCAGCGCGTTCTGCTCTACGAGCAGGATCGGCGTCCCCTGGTCGTTGATCTCCTGGACGATCTCGAAGATCTTCTCGACGAAGATCGGCGCGAGCCCCATCGACGGCTCGTCGAGAAGCAGGAGCTTCGGCTGCGCCATCAGGGCGCGGCCGATCGCGCACATCTGCTGCTCGCCGCCGGATAGCGTCCCCGCCTTCTGGTTCTTGCGCTCGGCCAGGCGCGGGAAGAGCGCGAAGACGCGGTCGAGCGACTCGCGAATCCCGCTGCGATCGGAGCGCTGGAACGCCCCCATCTCGAGGTTCTCCAGCACGCTCATGCGCGGGAAGAGGCGGCGGCCCTCGGGCGACTGGCTGATACCCATCTTGACCACGTCGTGCGGAGCCTCGTTCGTGATGTCCTGGTTCTGGAAGCGGATCTTCCCGCGGCGTGGATGGTTGAGCCCGTTGATCGACCGCAGCGTCGTCGACTTGCCGGCGCCGTTCGCGCCGATCAGCGTCACGATCTCGCGCTCGCCGACGTCCAGCGAGACCCCCTTCAACGCCTCGATCGAGCCGTAGAACGTGTGGACGTCCTCGACCTCGAGGATCTTGGTCGTCTCGGCGGCAGTCTCGGTCACTGTGCGACCGCCGCAGAGCCGAGGTACGCCTCGATCACCTTCGGGTCGCGCTGGACCTCCTGCGGCAACCCTTCGGCGATCTTCTCGCCGTAGTCGAGCACGGTCACCCGATCGGAGACGCCCATGACGACGCGCATGTCGTGCTCGATCAGCAGCACAGTCAGCCCCTGCTCCGCGCGGATCTTGGCGACGAAGGCGGTGAAGTCGGCCGTCTCCTGCGGGTTCATGCCGGCCGTCGGCTCGTCGAGGAGGAGCAGCTTCGGTTCGGTGGCGAGCGCGCGGGCGACCTCGAGGCGGCGCTGGTCGCCGTAGGAGAGGTTCCGTGCGTATTCCTCCCACTGGCTGCGCGGGACGCCGCAGAAGCCGAGCAGCTCGCGCGCTCGTGCGGCCGCCTCCAGCTCCTCCCTCTTCACGCCGGGCGTGCGGAGGACGCTCCTGACGATCCCGCCTTTCAGCCGCGCGTGCATGCCGACCATCGCGTTCTCGCGCGCAGTCATGTTGTGGAAGAGACGGATGTTCTGGAAGGTTCGCCCGATCCCGCGCTCGGTGATCGCGTGCGGCGGCTTTCCGGTCACGTCCTCGTCGTTCAGCACGACGGTGCCCGCCGTCGGCTTGTAGACGCCCGTGAGCATGTTGAAGAACGTCGTCTTGCCGGCGCCGTTCGGGCCGATCAGGCTGATGATCGAGCCTTCGGGGATCGTGAAGTCGACGTCGTTGACGGCGACGAGCCCGCCGAACTCCTTGCGGAGCTGATCGGTGACGAGCAGGACGTTGTTCGTGCTCACTCGGGGGCGCCTCGCACGTCGTAGAGGTACGGCTGGTCCTCGACGCCCTCTTCGAACTCGGCCTTGCGGCGGGCGCTCGGAATCAAGCCTTCGGGCTTGAAGAGCATGACCAGGACGAGGATCACACCGAAGATCCCGAACTGGTAGAGCGGCACGTCGATATTGGTCCCGAACGTCTCGTTGATCTCGGCGCCGATGTTCCCGAGCCCTTCCTGGTTCAGGTACGCCAGGAAGCCGCCGCCCACGATCACGCCCCAGATGTTCCCCATCCCTCCGAGGATGACCATGCAGAGGATGAAGATGGAGATGTTGAAGAAGAAGTCGTCCGGGAACACCGCGGCCTTGAAGCTCGCATAGTAGGCACCGGCGATGCCGCCGAAGAAGGCCCCCGCTGCGTACGCCCACGTCTTCGTCCGCATCAGCGGCACGCCCATGGCCGCGGCCGCGGTCTCATCCTCGCGGATTGCGATCCAGGCACGGCCCAGCCGCGAGTCGCGAAGCCGGACGGAGCAGAAGACCGTGAAGAGGAGCAGGACGAGCGCGGTCCAGTAGAAGAGATTGATCGCGTTGGAGGCGGTCAGGTAGTCCGACGGGAGCCCGAGCCAGCTGTTCAAGCGGTCGCCGAACCCCGGCGGGTCGACCGGGTTGATCCCCTGGGCGCCGTTCGTCAGGTTGAAGCCGGTGCCGAAGAGGTTGTCCCCGTTCCGGGCGATCTGGGGCATGATCTCGCCGAACCCGAGCGTGACGATCGCGAGGTAGTCACCGCGTAGGCGCAGGGTGGGCAGCCCGATCAGCACGCCGATGAACGCTGTGACGAACCCGGCGATGAGGACGACGAGCCAGATGGAGATGTGGAAGCCGGCAGCGTCCGGGTTGACCCCGACGGAGCCGAGGTGCAAGGTCACGTTCTCGCCGAAGTGCGGCGACGCGAGCCAGGCGGCCGTGTACGCGCCCACGGCGTAGAAGGCGACGTAACCGAGGTCGAGCAGCCCCGCGTACCCGACGACGATGTTCAACCCGATCGCCATCATGATGAAGATCGTCATCGTCACCGCGGTGTCGACGCTGGGGAACGACCCGAACACGGGAATGCTGGGCAGCGCGCTGCGGTAGTACGGATAGAGGAACGCCAGCACGATCACCGTCGTGGGCAAGGCGGCGCTGCGAACACGCCGCGGCAGCCGCCTCCACTGCGCCCGGATCACGTCGAAGCGAAACAGTTCGGACACGCGGCTGCTCAGCTCCTGCCGACGCGTCCTAGCCACCTTCGGGCGTCCTCTCTCCGAGCAGCCCTTCGGGCCGGAAGACCAGGATGATGATCAAGATCGCGAAGATGATCGACTGCGTCCAGTCGCTGCCCGGTGTCGCCCAGCCGAGGCCGTTGTTGAACGACTCGATCATCGCGATCACCAGGCCGCCGAGCACGGCGCCCGGCAGGTTGCCGATACCTCCGACGACGGCGGCCGTGAAGGCGATCAGTCCGAGCCGGAAGCCCTCGTCGTAGCGGACGTTCGTGATGTACAGCGCGTAGAGAAGGCCCGCGGCGCCCGCGAGGGCGCCGGCGATGAAGAACGTGAACGAGATCGTGCGGTTCACGTTGATCCCCATCATCGCCGAGGCGTCGCGGTCCTGTGCCGTCGCGCGCATCGCCTTGCCCTGGCGCGTTCGCTGCACGAGCAGCATCAGGGCGATGAGCACCGGAACCGTGAAGAGAATGACGATCAGCTTGTCCCACGTGTACGGGACGCCGCCGATCGTAAAGACTTCGCCGCGGGGGAGGATCGAGTCGACGGACGTCGGCCGAGCGCCCTTCCACACGAGCGCGATGTTCTGGAGGATGAAGGACATGCCGATTGCCGTGATCAAGGGAGCGAGCCGAGGCGCGTGGCGCAGCCGCCGGTAGGCGACGAGCTCGATCGTCGTGTTGATGATGGCGCAGAACGCCATCACGATCACGAGCATCAGCAGGATCATCGACCAGAGGAAGATTCCGGAGTCGCCCGCCAGTCCGAAGCTC
>Ga0081455_10009316_pt1 | contig 10106 bp, 5 predicted proteins | sample TabmetS3T2R1_FD_70207 | JGI IMG/M metagenome (GOLD analysis project Ga0081455, IMG submission 70207) | Tabebuia heterophylla rhizosphere microbial communities from the University of Puerto Rico - S3T2R1 | ecosystem: Host-associated > Plants > Roots > Rhizosphere ... | reverse complement strand
GACGTCAACAACAGCCGAGTCCAGCGCTGGCAGCTCGGCAACTACGAGGCGGCCAACCCAGAACCGCTCAACTTGAGCGACGGCGACGCCAAGGTTGAGGTCGAGACCACGAGCGGACTCGTCAGCAGCGTCACGGGGGCCGCCGCCGGCGCCCACACCTACGTCCATTCGGGCGACGACCTCACCGCCGAGAAAGGTCCCGAAGGCGAATCCAAATATCAATACGACGCTTCAGGGCGGATGACCAAAGTCACGCTTCCGAACGGGACCTGGGGCTCGATCGCCTACTTCGCCGACGGGCGGGTCCAGAAAGTGACGGTGCAGCCTGCTGGCGCGCCATCGCCGAAGACGACGGAATTCGAATACCAAGACGCGCCTTCTCGCCGCACGACGGTGCTCTTGCCCGACGCCCCGCACGTCACCTACGACATTGGCAAAAAGGGCGACGTCTTCAAATGGTGGAACACGGCGAAACCGCCGACGATCGAACCGTTGATGGGCACGCTATTCGACGCCAAGGAACAGATGACGATCTCGGCTGGAATGTATTACCTAAATGCCAAGGCCTATTCCCCCGAGGGCATCGCTTCGATCGACGTCATCGTTAACGGCAACGTGCTGGTCGATGAGAAGGATTGCGAGCAGGATCCGAACAAACCAGGCCTCGAGTGCGTGAATCCGCCGGTTGAAAACGACTGGGTCATGGAAACCGAAGATTTCGCGCCCGGCATTCTCTGGGTCGAAGTCCTCGTCACCGATCGGATCGGAGGGACCGCGGCGCAGCGATTCTGGGTCAACATACCGCCTCCTCCACCGCCCTCGATCGGAGCGCCGGTGCCGCCTAAGTTCAAGGACATCAAGAGATTCCGCGAAGAGCACGGCTTGGAGGTGGTTTTTCCGGTCGCGAACGAGATCCAGCTAAATGAACGGATCTCCAACTTGATTGGTGCCTGGTACAACCCACACAGCGCGGCCGGTGAAGTTGCCAGGGCATCGTGGGAACACTGGCGCATCCCCCTTCGACCGGAGGATATCGCGGAGCTGAACTGGCGAGCCGCGTACTGGGGTGAGGCTGGAACCGCCGTTCCCGCCTGGGCCGAATCACATGCGGGCTCGTCCTATGCCGGCGCATATATTGACGAACGCGCTGGCGGATTGATTCGTGTCGGGTTTACCGGACCCCAGGCGTCGGAAACGCTACTTTCGTTGAAACAGAGCGCCGGCCTAATGGCGCCCCTGCAGCGGATATCGGGCTTTCCGACGCCTCCACAGCACACGCTCGCAGCACTAGAAGGTTTGGAATCGCAGATCCGTACCGGTGGTTTTCCGGATGGTCTGATTACGAGCATTAGAATCGACATTCCTGCAAACGTCGTGCGGGTTGGGGCATCAAACATCGCGCAGGCGCAAGGACTCCTCAACGGCAGCTTCGGATCGGCGGCGCCAATCGCAGTCGCATATCAACCGAGGGGCCGCGAGCGCAAGGTCGGCCGTGAACGAGTTGACGGAATGGTAAGAGCGGGTGATGAAATCATCCAAAAGTACCCTGGGACTCCAGAAAGTGGGCCATGCACGGCAAGCTTTGGGGCCTTTGAGAAGACCTTCGCCCCCAATAACGAGCCCCTGACTCGCCTATTTGTACTTACGGCCGGACACTGTGAGGAACTCGGACAGGTGGTCAAGCGCAGAAGCAACCCAAACCCCACCGAGGCAGAGAAGCAAAGTATTGGCGTGGTTCGTAGGTCAGGCTTTGAAACGCCCGGAGACCCGACGTTCGACGTTGACGCCGCGGCAATACGGATTGAAAACCCGAGCTTTGTGCCACGGCAGATATTTCAAGCCGAAGGAGTACCGCTAATCGATGTTACGTCTACTTGGAGCCCAACCGTTGGCACGAACCTGTGCTTATCCGGACGCACGAGCAAGAATCTAAACAGGTGCGGACCAGTGCTGCGCCCACCCGTGGTGGAACGATGGGGCGGTGGCTCAGAGCAGTTGGAAGTGTGTTTTGAAGAATACATTTGGGGTGGAGATAGCGGTAGTCCTGTATGGGTGGAAGGAACGGGCACCGCGGTAGGTATCGCTGTTACTGGTTACGGCGGGCCGGATGAACCAGGATTGACGCCGGCAGAAAGGGAAGAAGAAGAATTCTCGCCGAAGGAAGCGTGTGCGACGCTACTTCTTCCGTACCCTGACCGACCGCCCGAGACGAGCGCCTTCGGCAGTCCGGATATGGCGCCGTTACACTTGGTAACGCGGTCGAATGCGCAGCCGTAGACGACTTTCCAACCAATGACCAGGCTCGTGGCTAGAAAATCCTACGTTCTCGCGTTACTAGTCGCTGCATCGATTCTCATTTCAGATTTCGTTGCGGCAGTAGCGAGGCCCGCGAGTAGGTCGAACCCGACTGCTGCTATTGGGGGCGACTTTTGTGCGCCGCGCCTAGCCCACGACTACCTCGCGCCACTGAAAAGAATGACACCGCTTCACCTCGTCCCGCCCTCGGGACGACTTCCCTTTGGGCCTAGGGGTATGAGGCTCGAAGCAGAGGGTGGAAGGCTGCTCGTGGGCGGTGGCCAGATTGGTTTCGGTCTGCGGGACGAAGCCATAGGTCAAATCCGTCATTTGAATTGGACTGTGGTTAGCCGCCTCGTCAGGGTGGACTCTAGCGGCAGGCAGCTGGGGGACCCTGAGACCAGGCGAAGACGTATTGGGGCAATCGGTGGCAACCGGATCAAAGACTTCGTGTTTCCGGTTCCGGCAGCTCCCGCCTACTACCGGGTCGATATCTCGATTGCGGACAGTGACCGCGACAAGGTACTGGGCAGCTTCGGTAGCTACGTGCGCGTCGTTAGGCCGAGCTTCCATGCAGAGCTACTCGCTAGAGGCTCCGCGGCGAGGCAGGGAGAATCGATCGCGGTGCGCATTGCGAATGTCGGCACCGAAACGATTTCGTCGCTCTCCGGGGACTGGCGATTTGCCGTTCAGCGGTATGACGGTCAGGGTTGGGTTACGGCTCCAAGTAGTCCGCCAGCTGAAAAACGGCGGCCCATTATCCGGAAGCTATCGGCAGGACAGCTCTCCGATTGCATCGAGTTTCGCGTGCCATCGAATGAAGAGCCAGGCCAGTACCGCTTTTCGGTGGTCATCCACCGCACGTTGCGCGGCGTCGAGAAGCGCGATATCCCGCTGAGAGCAGAATTCGAAGTGTCGGGGCGCAAGCTTAAGTAAAGCCGGGGCATACGGCGCTGCTTCGAATGAATCCGGTCAAGGTTCCGGGCATTCTCAATTGTCCGCATCTACGATCCCTCAGCCTCAAGATTGCCAACTACCAAAGTAGGTGGCAAATGCAGTTGGATCGGTTGACCACGGTGCCCCTGGCCCGCTCCGATGGACACGCTTGGGCTCTGCATCAAGCCGCTTTTCGTAGTTGATTGAGGGAGACTCTCAAACTCCTCCGGGGTCGCATAGTTCAGTGTCGTGTGGAGCCCGCTGACGGCTCTAGGGGACCTTGAGTGCCGCTCAGTCGGTACGCTCAAGCCGTGAGAGTGAGGCCAGCACTCCCGGCGCTTTTGGGCGTCCTCGTCTGCCTCGCCGTCGCGTTCCCGAGCGCCGCAGCGGCGGCGAAGCCGGCGACGCCCTGGCTGGTCGCCAGCGACGTCCACTTCACGCCCTTCGTTGGCGCCGGCAAGCCGCTGATCGGCCGCCTCCAGCGGGCGCCGGTCGAGCGCTGGCAGCGGATCCTGTCACGGGCCGGCGGCCCGTTGAGCAGCCACGGCGAGGACACCAACGCCGCCCTGCTCGATTCCTCGCTGCAGGCGATGCGCCGTGCAGCGCCGAGGCCGCCCGTCGTCCTCCTCGCCGGCGACCTGCTGGGCCACGAATTCCGGGAAAACTACGAAAAGCTCGCCCCCCACCCGAGCGGCCGTGGTTACCGGACGCTGGTCGACAAGACGGTCGCCTATCTGGCGGAGCGCTTCGGCGCCACCTTCCCGCACTCGCAGTTCGTCCTCACGCTCGGCAACAACGACTCCTACTGCGGCGACTACCGGGCGACTCCCGACAGCCCGTTCCTGCTCCGCGCCGCCCGCGCCTGGCAGCCGCTGGTCGAACGCGGCGGCCGCGCGCCCGGCTTCGTCGCCAGCTTTCGCCGGCTCGGCTCCTACGTCGCCCGCCTGCCGCGCCCGAACCTGCACGTCGTCTCGGTCGATGACGTCTTCTGGTCGGCCGAGTACGAAAACCGCTGCGGCTCCGCCGCCGAAGACCCAGGCGCCGAGCAGGCCCGCTGGCTGCGCGGCGCCATGCGCGGGCTTCCCGCTGGCGACCGGGCGCTGCTGACCACCCACGTGCCGCCCGGGGTCGACGTCTTCGCCACGCTCGAAGAAGACGGCGGACCGCCGGTGTCGCTGCTTACCGACCAGGGCCAGGGTGCGCTGCTCGGGGCGCTGCAGGGAACCGAAGTGCCGGCGCTCGTCTTCGGCCATCTCCACATGAGCACCTACCGGATCGGCCGCGGCACGCCGATGCTCGGCGTGCCGTCGATCAGCCCGGTGTTCGGCAACAACCCCGCGTTCCTTACGGCGCGGGTCCGGCGCGATGGCACCATCGCCGACTTCACCGCCCACGCGCTCGGCCTCGGCGCCGAGCACCCGCGGTGGCGGCGCGAGTACGACTTCGGCGACGCCTACGGGCTGCCGGCGTTCGACTTCGGTTCGCTGACCCGACTGCAGGCCCGGCTCGCCGCTGATGCCGCAATGCGCGACGCTTACGAGCAGCGCTACGTCTCCGGCGGCAAGTACGCGATCACCGAAGCGCAGTACCCGGCTTACGCCTGCGGCGCGGTCGCGCTCGCGGTGCCGGCGTTCGAAGCCTGTGCCGGTCCGCCGGCGCCGGCCGGCTAGCTGTAGTTCCTAAGCACGTTGTTCATCCGGGCCTCCTTGGAGGCTGGGGGTGTCGAGCCACCCAGCACCAAGGAGAAGACCCGGATGAAGATTCACGCTAACGCGCCCCTCGGCCCGAAGGGCAGGGCGACCATGGTCAAGCGAGTCCTCGAGGAGGGGATCGCGCTCACGGAGGCGGCCGAGGCCGCCGGAGTGAGCGCGAGGACCGCGGCCAAGTGGGTGGCCCGCTACCGCTGCGAGGGCGAGGCCGGCCTGCGCGACCGCAGCTCGGCGCCGAGGCGCGTCCACAACGCTACGGCGCCCGAGCGGATCGAGGCGATCGAGCGCCTGCGGCGGCTGCGGCTGACCGGGCCCGAGATCGCCGAGACCCTGGAGATGGCCACCTCTACCGTCTCCGCGGTCTTGAAGCGGATCGGCCTCGGCAAGCTCAGCCGCCTGGAGCCCGAGGAGCCGGTGCGGCGCTACCAGCGCCGCCGCCCGGGCGAGCTGGTCCACATCGACGTCAAGAAGCTGGGGCGGATCGGCCCCCACGGCGCCGGGCACCGGGTGCTCGGCCGCAGCTGGGCCAAGGAAGGGCGCACCCGCACCGACTCGGAGGGGGTGCGCCGCCTGCAGACCGGATGGGAGCGGGTCCACGTCTGCGTCGACGACGCCACCCGACTGGCCTACGTCGAGGTCCTGCCAGACGAGAAGGCGACGACCGCGATCGGCTTCCTGCGCCGGGCGATCGCCTTCTATCGCTCCCACGGCATCGCGGTCGAGCGGGTGATGACCGACAACGGCTCCCCCTACGTCTCGGTCGCCCATGCAGCGGCCTGCCGAGCGCTCGGGGTCAGGCACATCCGCACCCGGCCTCGCCGCCCCCAGACCAACGGCAAGGCCGAGCGCTTCATCCGCACGATGCTGCGCGAGTGGGCCTACGCCGCCGTCTACGGCTCCTCATCGGAGAGGGCTGCCGCCCTCCCTGGCTGGCTCGAGCGCTACAACTACCGCCGACGACACGGCGCCCTCGGCCACCGGCCGCCGATTCAGCGGCTACGGGAGCTCGAGAGGAACAACGTGGCTGGCATCTACACCTAGCCGGTCGGCTGCGACTGCGTTTCCAGCCAGTCGAAGACGCGTTCGTTCCGTAGCTGCGGCGCCATCGGCTCGCAGTGGTACTCGCCGCCCTCGGCGATCGTGAAGTGGATCAGCGTGCTGCGGTCTTTGCCGATCCAGCGGTGCATGGTCTCCGCCTGACCGGGGAAGAACTGCTCGAGCTCAGGCGAGAGGATCGCGGCCGGGGTGGTGATGCGGCGGGCGGGGGCGCGGTCGAGCTTGAACTGCTGGGCGAGCATCAGCTGGTCGAAGGTGCTGCCGCTGCCGTAGATCTCGAGCCGCTTGGCGAGGCCGATGCGCTCGTATTCGTCGGCCCTGGCGATCACGTACTTGTTCCAGAGCCGGTTGAACTCGTCCCTGTCGCCGCTCTTGAACACCGGCAGCAGCGATTTGAGGTTGTCGCTCCAGCTGACGAAGCAGTCGTGGACGCCGGGGTCGGTCACCAGGCCCGCGAGCCGGTGCTCGGAGGCGGCGGCCCGCGCCGTCAGGTAGCCGCCGAAACTCTGGCCGACGAGCGAGATCCGCCGCTTGTCGACCTTCGGGTGGGCGCGCAGGAAGTCGACGACCGAGCTGACCACCCGACCCCAGTCGGGGGTGAACGGCTGACTGCGGAGGAATAGGTTCGCGCCCTGGCCCGGGCCTTCGAAGATCAGCGCGTTCCAGCCGCGTTCGCGCGCGGCGGCGCCGCCGTAGACGTACATGTCGATGTTCTGTGCGTCGGAGCCGTTGTTGAGGATCACCGTCGGCCGCCGACCGTCGCCGGAGCTGAGGAACCAGCCCGGCAGCTCGCCCGCCGAATAAGGGATGCGAACTGGCTCGAAGCGAGGTGAGAACAGCGCCCCCGCCTGCGCGAAGGCGCCCTCCATCTCGCGGTAGACGGCGCCCTCGTGCGCCCGCGTCGGGGTCTTCGAGGCGAGCGCGTAGAAGAGCGCCTGATCGAGGTACATCGCCGCCCGCAGGTAGCAGAGCCGGGCGCTCTCCCGGCGGCCGGCGTCGCGCTCGCGATCGCCGCGGGCGCGGATCTGGCGGCCGAGGCGGAGGAACTCCTCGTAGACCGAGCGCAGCGTTTCGCCCTTGCCGTGGATGCGGTCGAAGGTGGCCAGCACCTCACCGACCTCGGAAGCCCCGTAGCCGGCGCCGCCCAGCGCGAACAGCATCTGGAAGTTGAGCGCCGGTTCGGCGAAGAAGGTCGTCGCCGGCCGCTTCACGGTCTTGCCGGCGTCGCCAGGCGAGGCGGCGCGGGCGAGCCCCGGCACCTGGGCGAGCGCCCCCGCGGTGCCGGCCGCCGCGGCTCCGGCGAGCAGCTGACGACGGCTGACTGAGGATCCTTGATCCATGGCGGCTCCTTGCTGGGGGTCCCCGGCGGCTGCCGGCGGAGCGCGGATTCTGGCCACCGCCTCGGACTTAAAGCACAGATCGGTAATTCCACGGCGAGGTGTGAGGTCCGGGTATGCGCCCGGCCGTGATGCCTCATCGGTACTCCCACGTTTCCAGAGTTCACCCCGCTATAGGGAGTTCAATCCTGGAAACGCGTGATTCTCGGTGGCTCCGCCATTCCTCCCGCCGCGCCTCGGCGACTGGGCGGCCCGGATCGTGGAGCACTCGTCTATCCCGCGGGCGCCAGCTCGAGCACTTCCCAGGGCCCCTCGCCGCACATCGGCTGGGTGCGGCCGTTGAGCCAGTCGGCCTGCAGGTCGTCGTAGTGGCGGCTCGCCGGGTGCCCGGACTGGCCGGTGAACATCTGCCAGCGGGAGCGGTCGGGGGCGACCGGGTCGGCGACCATCCGCCAGCTCGGCCCCCAGACCGCGCGGTAGGGGTCGTTGGGGTCGTAGGCGACCTGGCTGACCGTCTCCTGGGCGCCGCCGGCGCGCAGGCGGCGGTTGAGGATCCTGTGCAGCAGCGGGTTGGCTTCGCCGAGCGGATGCGGGAACTCCATCTCGTGGACGCTGCCCCAGCGCCAGGCGTCGGGATCGGGGCCGAAGCGGTCGGTGAGGTCGTCGAGGGCGCCGGCCAGCGCTTCGGTCGCCAGGTCCTCCCAGGGCCGGCCGATCAGCCGCGGGTCCTCTTCCTCCCAGAGCGCCATCAGGTGCGAGTGCCAGCGCCAGGGTGAGGTGCTGTGGGTGGTGAAGCCGTTGTCGGCGCGGTCGAGCCAGCGCTCGCCGAGGTCGCGGTCGCCGATCGCCGCCCGCGCCACCTCGCGGGCGAAGCGCAGGATGAAGGCCTGGTAGATCGTGCCGGCGACGGTGTCGGGGTCGAGCCGGCCGTCCCAGGAGCGCAGCCGCTCGATCGCCGAGCGCTCGCGCTGGCCGCGCGGGTGGAGGCGGCCGAGCCGCCGCGCCGCCTCGAGCCCGGGCAGCGAGAGGACGTCGGCCTGCATCGCCTCGAAGTCGTCGAGGTCGTGGCGCTCGCGCTCGCCCAGCATTTCCTCGATCCGCCGGGCGCGGAAGCCGTCGAGCCACTCGCTGGTGATGTGGTGCGGGTACTCGTCGCCGACGATCCGGTTGTTGGCGGTGACGAGGAAGCCGCTCGGCGGGTCGATCACCTCGGGCAGCTCGTCGTAGGGGATCAGCCCCTCCCACTCGAACTCGCCGTCCCAGCCCGGCTTCGGCAGGTCGGGGCTGCCACCGCGGCGCAGCGGCAGGCGGCCGATCAGCTTGTAGCCGATCGAGTCGCGGTCGGCCCAGATCAGGTTCGAGGGCGGCGCGGTGTGGCCCGCAAGCAGCTCGACCAGCTCCGGCCCCGACTCGACGTCGAACACCTCGAGCATCCCGGCGAAGGCGGTCGGTTCGCCCAGCGCCGTCCAGGCCAGGGCCAGCGGCTCGGCCTCGTCGGCGCCGAGCGCCTCGTTGACGATTGGCCCGTGGTGGGTCGAGCGCACGGTCAGGCGCTCCGGCGCGCGGCCGTTGACCGGGATCTCCTCCTCGACGATCTCCAGCGGCCGCCACTCGCCTTCGAACAGGTAACTCTCGCCCTCGACCCGCTCGATGAAGAGGTCCTGGCAGTCGCCCATCACGTTGGTGATCGTCCAGGCGACATCATTGGCCTGGCCCATGTAGATGCCGGGCATACCCGGCAGCGAGGCGCCGCGGACGAAGCGACCGCCGTGGCGCAGCTCGATCTCGAACCAGATGCCCGGCATGCTCGGCGGCAGGTGCGGGTCGCCGGCGATCAGCGGCGAGCCGGTCGCCGAGCGCTCACCCGAGACCGCCCAGTTGTTGGAGCCGCTGGCCTCGGCGGCGAGCCCGAGCGAGCGCCGCGCGCCTGCGAGATCGCACAGCGCTACACGACACCGACGCACAATCACCATCCGCTCGAGCCTCCGTGCGTCATGGCGCGCTGGCAGGGTGACGCTCTGCTCGTCCACGCCACGACGCAAGCGGTGTTCGCACACCGCCGACGACTCGCCGAGCACTTCGGCGTACCCATCGACGGCATCCGCGTCGTGTCGCGCCTGCTCGGCGGCGGCTTCGGCGCGAAGGGCAGCGCCTGGTACCCGTGTCTCGTGCTCGGCGTGCTTGCCGCGCGCCACGCAGGCCGGCCGGTCGCCCTCGAGCTCACGCGCGCCGAGATGTTCACGCTCATCGGTCGCCGCCAGGAAACCATCCAGGACCTGCGGCTCGCAGCGACGTCGCGCGGCGAGCTCACCGCGATCACCCATGACACGATCGCCCAGACGTCGACGTTCGGCGAGTACGCTGATCCGACGGCCACCGTGTCGCGTGTGCTCTACGCGTGCCGCAATGTCGCGACCACCCACCGGCTCGTGCGCGTCCACGCGCCGCAGCCGAACCCGATGCGCGCGCCCGGCGAAGGTCCCGGCAGCTTCGCGCTCGAGTGCGCGCTCGACGAGCTGGCCCACGAGCTCGGCCTCGATCCGCTCGAGCTACGCCTGCGCAACCACGCCGATCGCGACCAGCACACCGGCCTCCCCTGGTCGAGCAACAGCCTCCGCGCGTGCTACCGCGCAGCCGCCGACGCCTTCGGCTGGCATGCCCGGCCAATCCAGATCGGCAGCCTCCGCGACGGCCGCTCCGTCCTCGGCTGGGGCATGGCCGCCGCCTGCTATCCGGTCTACCGCATGGCGTCGCAGGCCGAGGTCGCCCTCGA
>Ga0081455_10009315_pt1 | contig 10107 bp, 10 predicted proteins | sample TabmetS3T2R1_FD_70207 | JGI IMG/M metagenome (GOLD analysis project Ga0081455, IMG submission 70207) | Tabebuia heterophylla rhizosphere microbial communities from the University of Puerto Rico - S3T2R1 | ecosystem: Host-associated > Plants > Roots > Rhizosphere ... | reverse complement strand
CGACCGCGCTGCGCACATAGTCAGCCTCGCCGGTTGATACGCCACCCGTGGTCACGATGAGATCGTGGGCGTTCGCTGATTCCCGCAACCTGAGCGACAATCTTTCCGGATCATCGGCGAGAATCCCGAGATCCGTAACGGTCACGCCGAGGCGCTCCAGCAACTCCGTAAGCAGAAAGCGATTGGAATCATAGATCGCAGCCTCGCCTCGTTTCGAGCCCGGCTCCACAACTTCGTCGCCGGTCGAAAACACCGCAACTTTCAACCGCCGGCGCACAGTGATGTCGGTCATCCCGAGCGCGGCAGCGAGCGCAATGTGCTGGGCCTCCAGCACCGTTCCGGCCGGGAACACCACGGCGCCGGCTGGCACGTCTTCGCCCGCGACACGACGGTTGGCGCCGAGCTTTAGTCCTTTAGGCACCGTGACTTGTTCGTCGGTAATCGTGACGTCTTCCTGCATGAAGACCGTGTCCGCTCCTTTGGGCATGGCAGCGCCGGTAAAAATGCGAATTGCTTGTCCCGGTTTGAGCGCAAGTTGAGTGCCCGCGCCTGCAGTCAGGCGGCCCACAACAGCGAGCGTGGTTTCGGCATCGGGACGCAAATCGGAGTGCCGCACGGCGTACCCATCGACAGCCGAATTGTCGAAAGGCGGCAGATCGACTGGCGCTTTGACATCATGGGCGACGACACGGCCCCGCGCTCCATGCAACGGAACGCGCTCGGACTCGGAAACTGGATCGATCCGATCCGCGATCAGCCGTTCCATATCGTCGAGCCGCAACAACGGTCCTGAAAAAGCAAAGCAATCGTCGGTGAGCTGTGCCATCACCGACTCCGTGCAGCTGCAGCTGCGGTCGCTTCTGCTGCACTGACCGGCACGGCGCGTTCCAGCAACAGATTGGCGATCGCTTCAATATCATTGAGGTCAATGACGGGAACCTTTGCCTGCGGCAGCGCAACGTCGGAGGCGACCGCGACAATGTGCGGATCATCGGGATGGATAAGCGGCTTGCCGTTCGCTACGCGGTGGATTTCCAGTTTCGGAAAGACATCGCGTTTGAACCCTTCGACGAGCACCAGGTCGACGGGAGACATCTTGTTCACCAACCCACCCAGATCCCATTCGGGCTCCTCGCGCAGCTCATGCAGGATCGCCCAGCGCTTGGCCGATGAAATGATGACTTCGGTGGCACCGGCTGCGCGATGGAAGAAAGAGTCCTTGCCGGGCTGGTCCAGATCAAAGCCATGATGTGCGTGCTTGAGCGTCGAGACTTTCACCCCGCGCGCAATCAGACGCGGAATCAGCTTGGTGATCAGCGTAGTTTTGCCGGAACCGCTCCAGCCAGCGAGGCCAATAATGCGCATGGTGCCCTATATAGCAAAACGCCCGACCGCAAAGGCCGGGCGTTTTGGAACGTATTTAACTGCGCTATTCGGCGGGAGTTGCCATTGGCTGCCGCCGAGACTCGTTCGGGCCTGTGCGCGCCAGTTCATCCTCCAGCCATAGCCGGTGATGTTCCCTCGCCCAATTGACATCAACCGTGCCTTCGCCCATCGCCTCGAAAGCGCCTTCCATGCCGATGGTGCCGATGTAGATGTGGCCAAGCATGGCGGCGATGAACAACATGGCCACGACCGCGTGCACGACCTGCGCTATCTGCATTCCTTCGATGCCGCTAGCGTAGAAGGGGAACAGCAGCAGATATCCGGTCACCGCCGAGGCACCCCCACCGATCACCACGATCCAGTAGATCATCTTCTGGCCCGCATTGAATCGGTACGCGGGAGGATGGTCATGTCCAACGATACCACCTCCGCGCTTGATCCATTCGACATCGGCGCGATTTGGAATATTTCCGCCGACCCACATCAGAAAGATCAGCACCACACCGATGGTGAACGGGAAGCTCAGATAGTTGTGTGCATACTTCGCCAGCTCCGACCAGGTCGTGAAAGCTTCAGGCCCGAGCAATGGCAGCAGCAGCGGCTTGCCAAACGTAATGTTGAGGCCCGACAGCGCCAGGATGATAAAGCAGGTCGCCGTCATCCAGTGAACAAAGCGTTCGAAACCGGTGAAGCGGACGATCTTGCGGCCCGACCGGCCCTTCTCGATCTTCACCATGCCCCGCCAAAGATAAAAGATCACCAGGATGGCCAGCATGCCAAGGAGAGCGATCGCACCGATCCAGCGCAGCGTGACTTCATGGAATTGACGCCACTCGCGCCCCATGGGCTGCTCGATAACGTAAGACCTCGCGTCAGGGATGGTGCCCCGACCTTGAATCCTTCCCAACTCCTGAAGCAGTTGCTGTTCCTTGACCGCCGACGCTGTGGGATTCACGGGCGCGCCTTGCTGCGCGGATGCCGGAACAGCCATCGCGATGAACAATGCCAACGCAAGAGTGCCGGCGATGGAGGCGCCCCAGTGAATTAGCTTCGCCATACCATTCTCTCCCTTATTCAAGTTTCTTGTTGCCCCTTGCGACGGCGCACGAATTCACCGTGCGCCGTCGTTAGTGATCACGTTGCGATCGACTCGCGGTATGCCGTCTGCCAACCCCAAGCGCCGGAACCGTAGCCGCGCTTGGCCACTCGTTCCTTGTAGATCTGGGCGATGACGTCGCCGTCTCCGGCGAGCAGCGACTTCGTCGAGCACATCTCGGCGCACAGCGGCAGCTTGCCTTCGGCCAGCCGGTTGGCGCCGTATTTCTCGTACTCTTCCTTGCTGAAGTCGTTTTCCGGGCCGCCGGCGCAGAAGGTGCATTTGTCCATCTTGCCGCGCGAGCCAAAGTTTCCGACTTTCGGATATTGCGGCGCGCCAAACGGACAGGCGTAGAAGCAATAGCCGCAGCCAATGCACAGATCCTTGGAGTGCAGCACGACTGCGTCCGCGGTGGTGTAGAAGCAGTTCACCGGGCAAACCGCCGCGCACGGCGCGTCGGTGCAGTGCATGCAGGCCATGGAGATCGACCGTTCGCCCGGCTTGCCGTCATTGATTGTGACGACACGCCGGCGGTTCATACCCCACGGCACCTCGTGCTCGTTCTTGCAGGCGGTGACGCAAGCGTTGCATTCGATGCAACGATCGGCGTCGCAGAGAAATTTCATACGTGCCATGGTCGTTGCTCCTTATGCCGCTCTGATCTGGCAGAGGGTTGCTTTGGGTTCTTGCATTCCTGTGACCGGATCGTAGCCGTACGTGGTGAGCGTGTTGACGCTTTCGCCGAGCACGATTGGATCCGCTCCCTTGGGATACTTGCCGCGCTGATCCTCGGTCATGAACCAGCCGGCGAAGTGGAATGGCGTCCAGGTGACGCCCTTGCCGACTCGTTCGGTGACGAGAGCTTTCATGCGGCAGACCTTCCCGCTTGGCATCTCGGCGCCGGAGACGAGGACCCAGGCGCCGTCCTTGATGCCGCGATCGGCGGCATCGGCAGGGTTGATCTCGATGAACATGTCTTGCTGCAATTCGGCCAGCCACTTGTTCGATCGGGTTTCTTCGCCGCCGCCTTCATATTCGACCAAGCGGCCCGATGAGAGGATCAACGGGAATTGCTTGGCGATGCCCTTGTCGACCGCCGCCTTTTGCACCGTGAAACCGATGTTGGGCAGGCGGAACTGCTTGGCGTCGGGCAGGGTCGGATATTTCTCAACCAGTTCCACACGCGGCGTGTAGATCGGTTCGCGGTGGACCGGTATCGCATCGGGCAAGCCGAAGGCATTCGCCCGCGCCTTCCCATTCCCATACGGGATACAGCCGTGTTCGATCGCAACACGCTGGATGCCACCCGACAGATCGATCGACCAGGACACCGCATCCGGCGTGGTCGGATTGACCTTGTTGATCACGGCGAGCTCGGCCTCGGTGAGGTCCTTGTCCCAACCGAGCTTCTTGAGGACGCCGAGGGTGAACTCCGGATAACCGTCCTTGATCTCGGAGTCTTTGGAGTAATAGCCGTTACCGAGCATGCTCACCTTGCGGGTGGTGCCGTCCGGCAGCTTCTCCTCGCGCTCAACACCGAAGCGAGCACGGAACGTGCCGCCGCCGTCTTTGATCGACAGGTTCGTGTTGTAGAGGAGCGGCGTGCCGGGATGTCGGATCGCCGGCGAGCCCCAACACGGCCAGGGTAGACCGTAATAGTCCCCCTTGTTGGGTCCCGTCGTTGCCTTCTGGGTGCGCATGTCAAAGTCGGACTGATGCGCCATGTGTGACTTGATGCGCTCCGGTGATTGTCCGCAGTAGCCGGTCGACCACCCACCGCGGTTGATTTCTCGAAGGAGATCCTCCGCCACCGGCAGATTGCCGTTGACCTTGATGTTCCTGAACATCCGGTCCGCGAAACCGAGCTTCTTGGCGAGGAGATACATGATCTCCAGGTCGTCCTTCGACTCGAAGATCGGCTTGACGATCTGCTCGCCCCACTGCATCGCGCGGTTTGACGCCACGCGCGATCCCTCGGTCTCATAGCTGGTGGCCGCAGGCAGCAGGTAAGTGTTTTCCTTGCGATCGCCGAGAACCGCCCAGGTCGTCGGATGCGGGTCGGCGACAACAAGGAGATCCAGGTTCGCCAGCGCCTTAGCCGCTTCAGGCATACGGGTGACGGTATTGCCGCCATGGCCCATGACGAACATGCACTTGATGTTGTCGGTCTGGGCAACCTGATCCTTGGCGAGCAGCGTAGCGTCATGCCACCGCGTGGACGGGATGCCAGGCACGTTCATCAGCTTCGGATCGTCGAAGCGACTCTTTAACCACTCGAAATCTTCCTCCCAGACCCGGCTCCAGTGGCGCCAGGCCGGCTCGGCGAGACCGTAGTAGAGCGGCAATGTCACGATATCGAGGCCGAGATCGGTCGCACCCTGAACGTTGGTGTGGCCACGGAATATGTTGGCGCCCATGCCGGGACCACCAACATTGCCTGTCGCCAGCAGCAGGATGCAGCTCGCGCGGACGTTTGCGGTGCCGACCGTATGCTGCGTCTGACCCATCGCCCAGATGAGGCAGGAGGGCCTGTCCTTGGCGAACTTTTCAGCGACATGTTTGAGCTGCGCACCCGGCACGCCAGTGATGCGTTCAACCTCTTCCGGCGTGTATTTCTCGACCTCCTTGCGGATGTCGTCCATGCCGTACACGCGCTGCTCGATGAACTGCTTGTCCTCCCAGCCATTCTTGAAGATGTGCCACAGCATTCCATAGAGTATGGGGATGTCCGTGCCCGGCCGGATCCGCACGTATTCGGTTGCATGCGCACCGGTGCGCGTCATTCGCGGATCAATGACGATAAAGTTGGCGCGGTTAAGCTCTTTCCCTTCAAGCAAGTGCTGCAGCGACACCGGATGCGCTTCGGCAGGGTTGCCGCCGAGGAACAGCAGCGTCTTTGAATTTCGGATATCGGTGTAGCTGTTGGTCATCGCGCCGTAGCCCCAGGTATTGGCTACGCCGGCGACGGTGGTTGAATGGCAGATGCGCGCCTGGTGATCCGAATTATTGGTTCCCCAGTACGCCGCGAACTTGCGATTGAGATACGCACCCTCGTTGGTGAACTTGGCAGAACCCAACCAGTAGACCGACTCAGCGCCTGACTTGGCGCGGATTTCCATCATCTTGTCGCCGATCTCGTTGATCGCGGTCTCCCACGAAATCCGGGTCCACTGGCCATTCACCAGCTTCATCGGATAACGAAGACGACGGTCGCCATGCACCAGCTCGCGGGTCGCAGCGCCCTTCGCGCAATGCGAGCCACGGTTGATCGGGCTTTCCCAGCCCGGCTCCTGGCCGACCCACACTCCGTTCGACACTTCGGCTATCACCGTGCAGCCCACGGAGCAGTGGGTGCAGATATTCTTGCGAATGGTGGCCCCGCCGACATTCGGACCGGCGGCTTCGGCTTTCTGCACGCTGGCGAGCGGCAGTGCACCGATTGTTGCAAGGCCGCCGGCAACGAGACCGGAACGGCGCAGGAACGTACGACGATCGAGACCAATGCCCGATTGACTGCCGACTGTCGCTGCAAGACTGCTTCGACGCGCCTGGCGCTCTGTTCTTTTGATCAGCACGGCTCAGCCTCCCTCAGCTCGGATACCGGTTAACCTTGTAGAAGGTCTGCACGTCGGCGGAGTTCGCCTGGTACCGGGCCTTCTTCTTGTCCGCATCGGTTTCGGCCGCAGCGGCTTCGGTCGCGAGCGGCGCGGCCGTCGCTACCGCCAGACCCGCGCCTGCGCCCATTGCACGCAGGAAGTCGCGACGACCCACCTTTGACTTTTCATGTTCTTTCATCGCCGTTCTCTCCTCGAATTCCTCCAGTTTTCCTTCGACTGTCTCAAGCCGGCAGATCGAAGGCCTCCGATTCAATGTTCACGTACACGCGGCCGAGTGCTCCCACCCGCTTGTAGAAATCCGCAGCCGCGGCATTTTCAAGGTCGTTGAAGAATCGACCGATCCATGGAGCCAAGTGCTTGTCGAAGATCATGCGGTCGGAGCCAGATGGCGCCGGCAGGCGTTGGCTCGCAAGACCCGACATTATTTCGCACAGAATGCCGGCATGATCTTCCGGCTCGACGATGCCTTCGGCGCGATTAATCCCGATTTTCGCCAGATCGTCGCGCAAGCGCGCCAGCGGCCGTTCGAGCATGAACCCGGTAAGGTAATACGACCCGTAGGGCATCAACTCGCCGCGGCCGAGCCCGATAAAAAGATCGAAATATTCGCGCTCGACCTTTTCGGCTGTGGTTCTTTCTGCAGCTTCAGCCAGCGCAGCATGTGCCAATCCGAGCGGTGAGGCATCGGCACGCAACTCGGATATCTTTGCCAAGAAGCCTGCATCGGGCGCACGCATAAGCAACGCGGCGAGCAGCGCATATTCCTGCGCTCGGGCGAGATCTACTTCGTCGACCTCCCCTGATAGCTCTTTCCCACCGTAGAGATCCGGCCGCAGCACGGAACGGTCGACCCGCGTGACTGCTTCAACGGAAACGACCCTTTCGGCCGGCACGCGAGTCCAGTTCGATACCGACGGTTGGGAAATGCCTATTTGGCGTGCAAGCTGACCCACGCCGCCAGCGGCGCGAATCGCTTCCATTAGCCCGGGTTCCCTCATCACACTTTGTTCTTGTTTTGAATTATCACAATGAAAGCGTACCGGCCCACCGCAAGTCGGGTCAATAGCTTGAGGCTATAAGCCCAAACAAACCTGCGCGATTTTCATTCCGGCAGCGCGGAGCCATGACGTCGCGTAGCACGCTGCTCTACCGGATTGTCGGCGGGATCGTTTTGCGATGCAGCAACCTTGGTAGCGTCGGATCGAGGACCCTCGGTGGTATTATGTTCCGGCACGCTCGCAGGCTTTGCTTCACTAGCCGGGCGCGAAACCGCTGCTGAGGCACCAGAAGCATTTGAAGAATCATGTTCAGCCTTCTTTGAGGGGCTTTCGCCGAACAACCCGGAGACCATCCGCTTGACGTCGACACCGGGATCAAGATCGCCGAAGCCGGCGACTGCGGCAGGCCCCGTCACATCACTCCAGTAGTTTTCATTCAGACCGACGAAGTCGCGAATTGATGCATCGGCAGACCAGGCGCGACGAAGGGCCGCATGCCTAAGCTCCGACGGCACGCCATCCCGCAAGAACGCGGTGATGTCGGTGCCTGCCTCGATCGATTCAATTGGCGGCAGGCTGGCCGGATCGAATTCGGCAGCGTCCGCGTTCGCCAGTTTGGATTCTTCGGAGCTCAGACTGGCGCTCCGATCAGTCTCCTTGGCCGCGTCAGCAATGCCCGGCTGTTCGCCTTGGGCTTTTTCATCGGCAGCTTCGCGCTTACGGCGCGACCAGCGGCTGATGAAATTTTCACGATCGTTCATTTGTGATCCTCACGCGCCGACGGGCCTCGACGTGCCAGTGCTTCCGGGTCAGCGCGGTCGCGCTTTCTTTTCACGAATTCCCGCTCAACGTGGTGCTCGGCAACGAAGGCTGCAATCGTCTCCTGCATCGAAATCGGCATCGCCACCGTTTCAACCACGTTGGCGCCGGCTTCAGTCATGGCTTCACCCTCTGCCGGATCGGCCGTAACCGATGCCAATTCGTACGGCGGATCACCATCGACGGGCCGCAACGTAATCCACAGCAGCGGCGTTCCCAGGCGCAGGTTGTCCCTATAGTTGGCAGTTTCGGTTCGGAACAGTTCGACCTGCACTGCGCCTGCATAGAATGTCGCGCGCTCGCCGTCGTCGGACAGTCTGGTCCACGGCGATGCCTGCGGAACCCCGCTCAGCACCCCGACCGGACGCCAATGAAAGTCCGCCCACTGGCTGGCGCTTTTGCTGCGCTCCACGACAACGCCGACAGGAATGGTCAAAAGGGCGGTCAACTTACGGGCTCCAGATGCCGGATTGGCAGACCGGTCAACAGATTCTGAGGTTTCATACGTATGGTCTTGTCCGAGGTCATCGCCAGGATCAAGTACACCGGTTCGCCTCTTATCTTCTCGAGCATGAGTTCGGGATCGTGAAAGGTCACCCGGAACAATCCGATGACGCGGGACATAGTGGCTTCATCAATATCTTCTCCGTGCCAGAGCATGTCTCCGATTTTGGTCCCATCGGCGTCGAGTCCGACGTACCAGGCGAGATTGACGTCATTCAGTTCCTTCAAAGGTTCGATGGTGACATCTACCCCAATCAGATGGTCGATCCAGCGCTGCATCGCCTGTGCGAGCGCCTCGAGCCCTTCACGACCGGCAGTCAGATCGAGCGCCATGTCGAACTGATCGCTGCGCTGCCAATAGCTGCGCGCATTCTCGGCATTAATGATATCGATATTGGCCTCGGCGGGAATGCCGAGCATCGACACAAGCGGCGTCACCGGCGCCGTATTGAGACCGCCGATCGTTTCTTCGTCGGCGACGATCAGTGAGCCATCGTGGAGAGTGACGCGCTGGGTGCGGAAAAACAGCTCCGCGGCACGCAACACACGCGTGTCCTCGACGCTATCGAGCGCATTGCGCAGAATCACATGTACAAGCTGATTGATGAAAAGCGGAGGAACGTTGCTCGTTCCTTTGCGCACAAAAGCGCTGAAAGCAGCCTCAAGTGTCTTGTGCCGCAGCAGATGATCGCGGAAATCGATCAGCAGTTGCCAGTTTTCGCGCGCATCTGGATCGGCGATGGCCTTTATGTCCGACGAGGCGATCGGCCGGCAAGGATCGGCCATCAAGGTGGCATGCAGCGTTCGCTCGACCGCGCAAGCCTCCGGTGGCGGCAGCAATTCCGGACGGGCGAGGTACAATTTCAGGAACTCGTCGGTCACGTGCAGGCCTCCATTCTCGTCCCGATCGAGCAGATGGTGGCCGCTGGAAATCCAGAAATCGCTCATTTGCGCTCCCGCTCGACCATCGCAATCAGGTCGACCTGTTCACCCGGCTGCTCGGGCTCGCCTTCGACCTCAAAAAAGGAAAAAGCTCGTGCCGGCTTGGGTCCGCTGCGTGGACGCAACGTGCGGAAAGACTCTTTCACTGCACCATCTTCGAATGTGCGATGCACGGCGACAAGCGTGTCCTGCGGTTGTGAACACAGCGATTCAGCGAAGGCAACTTCCTCCTCCGCAGCAGCAAGCGCGTCCTCGATCGTTGGCGCGCCGAACCTGGCCACCAACTGTCTTGCCAGGGTGTCGACGACGTCGCGTCGATCGTCGTCGTTCGCGGCAACAATCTGCACTAGCGTCGACCAACCAAGCGTCGACACGCCCAGAAATCCGCTGCGAAACGCCGACCGCGCCTTGCCTTCCAGCGACGCTGCATCACGATTCCAGAACGCAAAGGCGCCCGATACGGCCCATTCACCTGGCTCCGCCGCTTTCTCGAATACAAAGGTGTCCGAAGCATCGAGCCGTATTGTGCGGAGAAGCTTCATGACCGCGGTCCTCTGGTCTTGGCATCGAACCAGGCCGGTTGATCGAGGCGCGGCAGAAGCTTTTGTTTCGCTACCTCGACCTTGCCCATTTTGCGGATCAGCAGATCGCCGTTCTCATCGATGTCACGACGCACGCCTTGTTCGCGCGGCAAACGTTGAAGATAGCTCTTCGCTACCGCGGCGAAGCCGTTCTCTTGCCAGGC
>Ga0081455_10009314_pt1 | contig 10107 bp, 7 predicted proteins | sample TabmetS3T2R1_FD_70207 | JGI IMG/M metagenome (GOLD analysis project Ga0081455, IMG submission 70207) | Tabebuia heterophylla rhizosphere microbial communities from the University of Puerto Rico - S3T2R1 | ecosystem: Host-associated > Plants > Roots > Rhizosphere ... | reverse complement strand
CGATGCGGTCCTCGAGCAAGGCCTCCAGAACGTCCTCGCGCTGCTGGGCGCCGAGCGCCAGAGCTGAGGAATCGCGCTGACATCACCGCTGAACTCCGAGTGGAGGATGGCCAAGCGTCAGGAGCGTGGTGGACGGGCAAGCCCGGCGGTCGGGTACCCGTCGCCGTCGACGATGGTGCAATCGCGGGCTGGTCGGCCTTCATGCACAGGTTTCTGCGGTAGCCCAACGTTCCGACAGACCTTCGCGGCTCTAACTCAATCCGGCGCCCGCAGGAGGGTCGTCCTAAGGGCAGGCAGCCCGTACCTGCCAGTGACACGAGGAGGGCTTGTCTGATTGCTGGCAGCCTGGGAGACTCAGCCGCTTTCTGGGCGCAGCGGCAGCTGGGTGATCCAGTAATCCGTCGCTGGAGTCGGCGGTGTAGTGAACCGGGCGTTGACTACCCAAAGCCGGCCCGCGGCCACGGTCGCCGTCGTCGGGACATCTAGGCCCGGATCTGTTATTTCGCCGAGCACCACACCGCTGGCCAGGCGAGCCCCGAGCCGGACCACCGTCACCATGCCGCCGCCGACCACATAGAGCGTATTCCCCCGCAGCTCCAGACCATCCGGGCCGGGCAGCACCTCGCCGCCGAGGTCGACCGTGTCAGCGCTCTCAGTGTCAGGGTCGACGCGGAAGAGGTTCCCTGTGTTGGAATCCCCTACAAGGAGCGTCCCGTTCTTTGCGACGATCCCATTGAGGTTGGGAACATCTGGGGCCTGGACGAAGTCGCCTGTGACTTGCAGCAGCCTCCCGGAATCGGCCGATGGCAGCGATCCGTCAGCTGGCAGCGGGATCCTGACAAGCTGCGCGTTAAAAGAGTCAGTCACGTACACCGCGTCATGTGTGATCGCCACGTCGTTGAGGAACCCGACATCCCCAGGCGGGAGGAAGGTCGCCAGCAGGTCGCCGCTTGACGCGTCGTAGACCCGCACATCACCCGCACCGAAGAATCCGGGTCCGCCACCCGCAACCCACAACCAGTTCCGGCTCGCATCATAGGCGATGCCGACCGAGACCCGCCCTGTCGCGCCGGGCGCGAGCTCTTCGCGCGAGCCCGTGCGTAGGTCGCCGCGCCAGATCGCGCCATCAGCGAGGGAGCCGACGAAAAACGACGTGCCTCGGCCACTCTCAATGCCTTCCGGACGGAACCCATTGGGCAGCTCGATACGGTCCGGGAAGTTGTCAGGCGGTGCAGCCGTGGCTGGCCACGGAGCGAGAACGAAAGCAAGGACAGCAATGAATAGCACGACGAACCTGCGCACAACCAACCCCCTTTTGGCGAGGTGAGCATATCCTCGGGCAGTGGTGCTCAAGGCGCGAACCGGGCAACCCGCCAGAAATCTTTGGCTGAAATAACGCCGACAATTTCCCAAATCCGCCCGAAACGTCCCGGCCTCGCCACCGGCGATCGAACTCACTGGCTCCCATCTCCACGTATCTGTTGCCGACCCCTCGGTGACTAAAGTCCCGGAATCTGCCGGGCTTTCGTCTCGCCATGCCCGCTGATCCTTTCCTTCCGGGAGCCGCGCCGGCGCCCAGCCCCGCTCGCGCAGTTGGGACTGACCCCGACTGGCTCGGCCGACTACTTGACGGCAGGATCGACGCGACTTCCGCCGGTGACTGCTGGAGCTTGCAACGGCCTCTCGGTGCCAGTGTGCTGTCCGTCCTGCCCGGCTAGCGTTCCTCCAGGGCAATCTTGCGAGCTGCTTGAACTGTTCGCTGAGGGGTCCGCTTGCGGAACTGGTCCCCCGGTATGAAGTGGGCACCAGCCGACCCGACAGCCTCAGGCCGCCACCGGCACGCTTTGAGGCCCGTGGATAGCGGTCGAGCGCTGCATCCTCACGGCTCCGGCGAGTCGCAGAGTGGGTAGACGCTGGGCCAGTGCCCGAAAGGCTGCGGCCAGCTCGAGCCGCGCCAACGGGGCGCCCAGGCAGTAGTGGATGCCGCCGGAGAACGCGAGGTGATCAACCCCGGGCCTGCGGGTGATGTCGAAGCTGTTCGGCGACGCGTACGCCGCCGGATCCCGATTGGCTCCCGCCAGCAGCAGCACTGCGGCCTGACCGCGGGCCACGGGGACGCCGGCCACCTCGGTGGCGTCGCGAGCCGCACGAGCCGTCACCTGTACCGGAGGGTCATAGCGGAGCACTTCTTCGACCACCGCCGGCGCTCGGTCGGGATCCTCGACCAGCATCTGCCACTGATCCGGGTTTGCCAGCAGCGCCCGGACGCCGTTACCGATCGCGTTGACGGTTGTCTCGAACCCGGCGACCAACAGCAGCCGGCACAGCGGGCCGAGCAGGGCGGGCGTGACCTCCTCGTTCTGCTCGGCGAGCAGCGCGGAGACGATGTCGTCGCGTGGGTCAGCGGTGCGCCGCTCGAAGAGGTCGGCGAAGATCTGCCGTAGCTGGCTCTGGGCCTGCAGCAGGCGGCGTAGGTGGCCGACGGAGGAGATGCCGTCGAGGGCGGTAGCCAGGGTGGCACCGTAGGCGGCGAACGCCTTCTCGTCGACGTCGGGCACGCCGAGCAGCGCGCTGATCACCGCGATCGGCAGTGGAGCGGCGAACTCGCTGACCAGGTCGAAGCCCGCGTGCGGGTCCACGGCCTCGAGGAGCTCACCGATTCTTTGTGCCACCAAGGTCTCGTACTTCGCCATTCGGCGCGGTGTGAAGGCCGGGGCGACGAGGCGGCGGAGCCGGGTGTGCTCGGGTGGGTCCATCTCGAGCAGCGAGAGGTCCAGCATCTCGCGCGGCAGCGGGTCGTCGGCGGCCTGCTCCGGCCGGAACACGACGAAGGAGCGGCTGCGGACGATCTCCGAACACACCGCGTGTGTAGCCGAGATGAGGTTTCCTAGCCGGGTCGGAGCCAGCGGTCCGTGGTCCCGGATCTGGTCGTAGATCGGGTACGGGTCGGCTTGATATTCGGCCAGGCCCAACCGGGCGGCCGGGTCCTTCTGCACCCGGGCGGCATAGGTCGTTAAGGCCCGGTCGCGATAAATTCCGCCGATCACCTTCGCTCCGGCCACCGCCGTCGCCCACCGGCTGGCCGGACGGGCGGTGGTGGTGCTCATATGTTCATTGTGCCGGTCCCACCAGAAGTTCCCGTTGGAGGCACTCTGCCCCAGAAGCTCGTCACGGGCCCGCCCGTCACGGCAAGGGCCCAGACCCAGTCCAATGGGCCAGCGCGGCGTGCGAACTGTGCCGCACGACGGACCTCTCATGGCGACCGGTTCTCGTATGGCCGGTGGGCATGCGAGGCAGGATCGACCGAGTCCATTAGGCAGGTGCGGCGTCGGCGAGATACTCAATTTACCGGCCGGGCCTTGATTTGTTTTCAGATGGGCGAGGGATGCCGATGCGAACCTTCCAGGGTCACTTTGACGCCATGGTCTTGGTCGTCGTAGCGCTCTTGCGTGCAGCGCTCAGGTCGGTTGCTCGAACAGCGGGCAGTCGAATCGGTCCGGCTCGGCAAGCCCAACATCGGCGAGCAGGTCGCCTGCCGAGCCGACGGATGCGAATCGGTTGTCGCGCAGTCAGGCGGTTTTGGACCAAGCGGTCCAGGGAGGGCAGCGAGCCGGGCTGCTCGACAGCGGTAGGTCGGCGTGGGGAGATTCTGTGGACTGGTGTAGCCGGAGTGTCCAACGTGCAGCGCAGGGATCCGATCACCGCTGACACGGTCTTCCACGCTGGATCAGTGAGCAAACAGTTCACAGCAACAGCGGTTCTGCTTCTGCAGCAGGAGGGCAAGCTCTCCGTCGACGATCGGCTGTCACGTAATGTTGATGGTCTACCGGCTTGGTCAGATCAGGTGACGCTCGCCAGCTGATGCATCACGTCAGCGGCATCCCCGAGACGGAGGACATACTGCTCAACAAGGGCTTCCAGCCCCAAGATGGTGTCAAGCGAGCGACGCTGCGAAAGGCGATCACCGATGTCGAACACCTGAACTTCCAGCCCGGCGAGCGATGGGCGTACAGCCCGAACTACTTCCTGCTCGCCGAAGTGGTCGAACGCCGGTCCGGCCAGCAGCTCGGCGGCTACCCTAAAGACGCGCATCTTTGAGCCGCTTCACCTGAAGATAAGCGTCTGGCGGCGACTCTCCGGTTCCCGGCACAGGCAACCTCATACAAGTACAACAATCTCAACCAGCCGCGGGTCGCCGACTGGCGCTGGGGCGCCTTCGGTTCCAGCGGCCTTCAGACGACCCCGATCCGGCTGGTGGTGTGGGCCGACAACTACCGCAGCGGCACCGTGGGCGGAACCGACGTCCAACGAAACCAGCTCGCCGGCGCGGTGTCGATCGACCACCTAGGGCAGTCCCATCCTTCCGACTCCGAGGTGTACGGCGCCGGAATCTTCAGACTGACTGACGGACGGAAGCCTGTTCCACGGGGATACCTACGGCGGATTCCACACCTGGCTGAGCATCTCGCCCGACCGCAGCACGGCTATAGCCGTCGCCTGCAACCTTTGCGACATCAACATCGAGACTGTCGCCGAAAACCTTCAGCTCGTCTGGGAGTGACCGCAGCCCGGCAGTAGCCGACAAGCAACGCGGTGCCGGTCGATGCCCCTGATCAGGCGATATGGATGATGAACAGCGGGCGGTCTGGATGCAGCTTCCGAGCGTTGACCATCGCGGGTGCCGCGAGAGGACGGCTGAACCGCCACGCCGTGAGCGTTTGGTTTAGGAACCTTGCGCTTGGTCTATCGGTCAGGCAGACGGTCGCGGCGTACCACGGCAAGCGAGTCCCGTTGAGGCACCCTGAGCCGGGTTCATCGGTCAGCCCATCGCCGGCCGGCGCATGCCTGCAAACGGGTCCTTATGAGAACCAGGGCCCGCGCCGGGTCGCGGGTCGTGGATTGGCCGGTGCGTATGTAGTACAAGGGTGTCGTGACCGATGCTCCTGACGCGCCCCGCGAGCCCGCAGGGTCGGGCGGCGCGCAGTCGACCGAGATGCCGGAGCTCCCGGGCGCATGCGTCACGCTCTCGACCGGCCTGCGGATGCACGTCGCCGAAGCCGGAAACCCGGATGCCCCGACGGTGCTGCTCCTGCACGGCTTCCCGCAGCACTGGTGGGAGTGGCGCAAGATCATCCCCGGGCTTGCCGAGCACTACCGAGTCGTCGCTCCCGACCTGCGCGGCGCTGGTTGACGGACGCATCGGCCGACGGATACACCGTGGACCAGATTCTCGCCGACGTGCTGGCGCTGCTCGACGCGCTCGGGCTTCGGCGGGTCGGACTGGTCGCCCATGACTTTAGTGCGTTCGTTGGGTTCCGGCTCTGCTTTGACCACCCGGAACGTGTCGCGGGCTTTCTGTGCCTCGGCCCGCACCCCTACCTGCGTTTCAAGCCGCAGATGCTCGCCGGTATCCCGCAGCTGTGGTTCCAGCCCGTTGTCGCCACGCCACGGCTGGGGCCATGGGCCCTGCGCACCGACTGGCTTGCGCACCACCTGCTGACCGGGTTCACCACCACGCCCGACTCGATCACCGATCATGACCTGAAGGTTTTCACTGGACGCCTTCACGCGCCGGGGCACCCTGAGGCTGGCTCGGCGCTGTACCGGAACCTCATCCTCCCCGAGATGGGCCGTTTCCTGGCCTCGACGTCGTATCGCGAGAGACGGCTCACCGTCCCAACCGTCTCGCTCATGGGCGGCGCTGATGCCGGCGTCCGGCCGGGCATGCTCGACGTCTACGGCGGCCAGGCAGACGACCTCGCCGGCCACATCATCGACGGCGCGGCCCATTTCCTCGCCGATGACCGTCCCGACGTCGTCGTGACGCACGCGCTGACATTGTTCGCCCGTGTCCTCTGACAGACCCGAGAGCGGTCGGCTTGCGGAAGGCATGCCATCGGAATTGATCCAAATAGCCGTCGCTGCTCGCCCATCGTTCGAAACACGATGGACCGGATCCCTCCTAGGCCAACAGTCGAGATCATCCCCGACCCACACGCTGGCGCCATGATCAATACGCCGAACCATTTCGCGGTGCAGTTTGGCTAGCATCAGCGGCGTGGCCGCATCTCATGTTCTTCCCGGTCATCCCCGGCGGGGATCGAAGCGGTCAATCGTGCGCTTGCTCGATCGACTGTCCGATCTTGGCTCCGGACCTGCGGATCCTCCTGATGAGCGCCTCCGTCACGGGACGCTGATTTTCGCGTCGGTGCTGATCGCGCTGATCTCGGTGATCTGGGTCGCGACCTACCTCGCCTACGGCTACCGCACCTCGGCGGCGATCCCGGCGCTATACCAGCTGACCACGGTGGTCGGGCTTGTGGCGCTGGTGCGGACGCGGCGGTTTGGCGTGTTTCGCACCACGCAGCTCCTCGCGTTCCTTGTGCTACCTGCCCTACTCCAGGTCTCGCTCGGCGGCTTCGTCGCATCGAGCGCGATGATCTTGTGGGCGATCTTCACACCGCTCGCGGCGCTCGCCCTGCAGGGCCTTCGGCGCTCGATTGTGTGGTTTGTAGCGTTCCTCGCCGAGCTCGTCGCGCTCGCTTTGCTCGACCCCCGCCTCTCCCAAAACCCGGCGGCGCTCCCGACAGGCTTTGTCATCACCTTCTTCGTGCTGAACGTCATGGGGCTCACCTTGAGCACGTATGTGATGCTCGGATATTTCGTAGAACAGCGTGAGCGAGCACATCGCGCGCTCCAGGCGGAGCGGGAGCGGTCGGAGCGCCTCCTTCTCAACGTCTTGCCGAGGTCCATTGCCGAGCGACTGAAGGTCGGCACCGGGGTGATCGCGGACCACTACGACACAGTGAGCGTGCTCTTCGCCGACCTTGTCGGCTTCACCGAGCGGTCGTTGGTCATGGCCGCCGACGAACTCGTGGCACTCCTGGACCAGATCTTCTCTACGTTCGACCGGCTCGCCGATGCGGCGCGCCTCGAGAAGATCAAGACAATCGGCGACGCCTACATGGTGGCCGGCGGGCTGCCAGAGGCACGGCCAGACCACCTCGAGGCGGTCGCCCGCATGGCGCTCGCGATGCTAGATGAGGTCGCGGCCATCGCCAAGGAGACCGGAAAGGACTGGCTCGCCGTCCGGATCGGAATCGACACCGGTCCGGTGGTGGCGGGCGTGATCGGCCGACGCAAATTCATCTACGACCTCTGGGGCGACACCGTGAACACGGCGAGCCGTATGGAGTCCCAAGGTCTACCGGGCCAGATCCATGTCACCGACCGCGTCGCGGCCGCGCTTGGTCCAGGGTTCGTCCTGCGGCCGCGCGGAACGAGCGAGGTGAAGGGAAAGGGACCGATGACGACGTTCCTGCTTGACGGCGCCGACTAACTGACGCCCGCGGACCACCCTCCCTAGTTGCGCCGCACACGGTGTCGACCGCTGCCGCAGTTGATCGTACGCACTGCACCTCGTAGCGCTCGGCAGCGAGGTGCAGGGTATTCGCCATTGGCGGATTCGTGCCGCGACAGTGACTTGAGTCTTTTGGGGCTGGATCAGGCACAAACCTGGATGTGGTCCGCTCTTAGGAGGCTATCTTACGTCTGAAACAGACCTTTAGCGCGATATGCATAAGCGAATGTGCTGTCAGCCGTCGCTGCTTCATACGGCTGACAATTCTTAAGCTATTTGTCGAATGCTTTGGTGCATGGCTTGTTGACAGATACGGCAGGGTTCTTCCTCTTCGAAGCCGATCAGCCACTGGCGCCCGGCCTTCCACCATGGTTCATAATCCGCGAAAGCGACGAGATCAGCCAGTTCACGCAACACCCATCCGATAATGCCGGAGAGCCTGACCTTGCCCCACACTACCGTTGCCCAGCGTTCGCCGACAGGTATTACCGTGATGGGCTTGTGGATCTGATAACTGCGCGGATCCTTGCCTTTTGTCCGCCGTTTAATGACATCGGCGACATATTCGCCGTCATGCATCGCGGTTTGCGCCATCCCGCTATAGGGCGTATTGGCATTATCCCCGACAACAAATACGTTGTCGTCAGTCTCGAGATACAGGTTGGTAGCCACTTTGCCGCGCGGAGTGAGCATGAATCCGTTGTTGCTGAAGAACGGATGGTTGGTGATACCGGCGGTCCACACGACGGTGTGGCTCTTGATCGAATTGCCGCTGACGATGAGCTGGTCAGCTGCCACTCCTTGGACTGTGCTGTCTGTATACAGTTTCACACCATTACGGCGCAGACGCCTCGCGACACTTAGCGAGGCTGCCTCTGGCATGCGTGGCAGCAGGCGGGGTGCCGCCTCGATGAGGTCGATGTAGACCGCCTTCTGTTTGACGCCGTGTATATCCATTACCTTGCGCAGGTACTCCGGCAGCGCCCCAGCGAGCTCAATTCCCGTTGGCCCAGCCCCCACGATGACATAATTCAGATCTGGCCTGCGTTCATCCTCGATCTGATTGTGCAGATGTTCCTTGAACCGCTTGATGCCGTCAAACGACTTGATACTGTACGAGAAATCCTCCATTCCAGGAATTCCGAAGTAATTCGTCACCACTCCCAAGCCAAGTATGACCATGTCATAATCCAGCACTTCGCCCCCGGCCAGCGTCAGAGTCTGCGCCTTCCTGTCGATTGTCTCGGCGGTGCCTTGGATTATCTTCACTTTCCTATCACTCAAAAGAGTCATGAGCGGTATGCTCGATCCCGCCACCACACCGCCGGTCGCTGTCCGGTATAGCGCCGGATAATATCGGAAATTGGCTTGGTCGGACACCAACGTGATATCAAACTTGCTATTATCGCCCTTGCTGAGTGTCAGTGCCGCTTTGACGCCGCCAAAACCACCGCCCACGACCAGGATTTTCTGCTTCCTCACGGGCTCATGGTAAGCCATTAGCGCTTTCTCCTTTCGCAAGGTTGCCGTTGAGGTGAAGATAATTGTGTCGTCGACGAAAGGCCATACCGGCGACGGAGAGAGGTCTGGGCGTAGTGGCTGAGGTGGGTACTGCCGGCGTGGGCGTTCAGTGTCCCGGCGACGTCTCGCCTTCGGTCTCGCGCCTAATAAGCCATCGCCCCACCACTATCTGCGGCCCGATCATCGCCGGTCTCGTGGTCGTCATCCTCATCATCGATCGCCCGCAGTTCAAAGCTGCCCGCGACGTGAAACCTCGCGGCCTGAGGCGGTTTCCGAACCAAGTAAATCGCGCGACCTGGTGCTCAAGCTGGTTCCAGCGTGATCTACCGGCGACGGAGTCATGCCCGGCGGTGAGCGCTTGTGCGCAACTACCGCCAACTGTGAACTGCGCCAGGCGCGAGATTCTGGTGCTCGTGAGAATGGGGGTCGAGGCTTCTTTTTGTGCGCGTCACTTGGTCGGCGTCTTGGATCAGTCTTGCCTTGAAGCCGGCAGTTAGGTCCATGGCTGCGTTGGTTGGAGGTGTGGGAGCTTTGGAAAGGATGATGGACCGGGGAGTCGGGTCCTGGATCGAGCGGCGGGCTCGAATCGCGCCCGATCAGCCTGCACTGATCCACGATGAGGGCCGCTGGACCTACAGTGAGCTCGCGAACCGGGTTCGCCGCCTGGCGCACGGGTTGAGCGAGCTCGGCGTGCAGCGGGGAGACCGTGTCGGCTGGCTTGGCGCCAACCATCCGGCGTTCCTCGAAGTCTTGTTCGCGGCCGCGAAGCTCGGTGCAATCATGGCACCGGTCAATCATCGGCTCGACCACGCCGTCATCACCGATGTGCTGATGAGATATTCCCCCACGGTCGTCGTGGTGGAACAGACCGCGGCTGGCGTTTCGCTTCCGCCGGGCATGGGGCCCCGTGTCGTTGTCGGTACCGCGACGGGCGCGGAGATCGACTACGAGCATCTCGTCGTGGACTCCAACGACGGTCCCGTCAACCACATCATCGGTCCCGACGATGTGTGCATGCTGCCACATACCTCTGGTACCACGGGGACCCCCAAGGGGGTGATGCTGACGCACGGCAACATCACCTGGAACGTCATCAACCTCCTCTCGATGGTCGATTTCCGCAGCGACGACGTGACGATCGCTATCGCGCCGTTCTTCCGGACTGGTGGCACCGGCGTGAACGTGCTACCAGTCCTGTTCACAGGCGGGACAGTCCTCATCCCCAA
>Ga0081455_10009313_pt1 | contig 10109 bp, 8 predicted proteins | sample TabmetS3T2R1_FD_70207 | JGI IMG/M metagenome (GOLD analysis project Ga0081455, IMG submission 70207) | Tabebuia heterophylla rhizosphere microbial communities from the University of Puerto Rico - S3T2R1 | ecosystem: Host-associated > Plants > Roots > Rhizosphere ... | reverse complement strand
CACTCGCTTGTGGCGCAGACGCAGTCATGGTGGGCAGCGCTTTTGCCAAGGCGCACGAAGCACCAGGACGGGGCTACCATTGGGGCATGGCTACTCCACACGCCAATCTTCCTCGTGGCACCCGCATCAAGGTAGGCGCGACCGGTTCATTAAAGCAAATTCTCTTTGGTCCGGCCGAAGTAGACGACGGCAGCCAAAATCTCGTCGGTGCAATCACCACCTGTATGGGCAACGTAGGTGCGCGCAATCTGCCTGAGTTCCAGCAAACTGAAATTATCATTGCGCCTTCGATCAGGACGGAAGGAAAACTCTTCCAGACCGTGCAAAACGTCGGCATGGGGACCAGCTGACGCTTTCAGGTTTCAACCTTAACGCTATATCGCCATGCCCGAGCGCAGAGTAGTCATCACTGGTATGGGTGTTGTCACACCGATTGGCAACAGCCTTGAGACATTTTGGTCGAATCTGAAGAACGGCGTCAGCGGCATTCGTGCGATCGACGCGTTCGATACCACCGGATACGATTGCAAAATCGGGGGGCAAGTCTGCGATTTCGATCCGAAGCCGTTTTTTAAAAACCCAAAAGATGTGCGGCGTACCGACCGCTTTACGCATCTGGCAATGGCCGCAGCAAAAATGGCGGTGGCTGACAGCGGAATCGATATCGACAATCTGAAAGAACGCGACCGTTTCGGCGTAATCGTTAGCACCGGAATTGGAGGCCTGAAAACGTTGCAGGACCAATTGCGGATCCTTTTGACGAAGGGGCCCGGCCGAAACTCACCCTTCACGATCCCAATGTTGATCAGCAATATGGCCGGCGGCGTCATCTCGATGGAGTTCGACCTGCGCGGTCCGAATCTCTGTATCGTTACCGCTTGCGCCACATCGAACAACGCCATCGGTGAGTCCTGGCGAATCATCAAATCGGGCGACGCAGATATTTTCCTCGCCGGAGGCGCCGAGGCGTCCATTGTCGAAATCGGCGTTGCCGGATTTTCAGCCATGAAGGCACTTAGCACGCGCAATGATGAGCCCGAGCGCGCCTCGCGGCCGTTCGATCGGGACCGCGATGGTTTTGTGATGAGCGAAGGCTCAGGGGTCGTCGTTGTGGAGGAGCTGGAACACGCCAGAGCGCGGGGCGCAAAAATTTACTGTGAAATCACCGGATACGGCGTGTCTGCTGATGCCTACCACATGACTGCGCCGCCTCCGGGTGGGGAAGGCGCCGCGCGTGCCATGAAACTGGCGCTGGATCATGCGCGCGTATCACCTGAGCAGGTCGATTACATCAACGCGCACGCTACTTCCACCGACATCGGCGATCTTTGCGAAACCCGTGCCATCAAGCAAATCTTTGGCGAATATGCGGGCAAGGTTTCGATCAGTGCAACGAAATCGATGACCGGCCACTTGTTAGGCGGCGCCGGTGGAATAGAGATGGCCGCCTGCGCAATGGCCATCCGGGACTCTGTAATTCCGCCCACGATCAACCTGGAAAATCCGGGCGAAGAATGCGACCTCGACTACACACCCAACGTTGCCCGCGAAAAGAGAGTGCGTGTCGCACTGAATAATTCCTTTGGGTTTGGCGGCCATAACGCCACCCTTGTCGCGAGCGCGTTTGAAGGTTAGCACCTCCGCGGCGAACCGCGATTGCGACAGTTCAATCGCTTTGACTACTCACTCGGCACTTGGCAATGTTGACTATTCAGTGTCCGATGCGGGCATAGCTTAATGGTAAAGTTCCAGCCTTCCAAGCTGGCCATGCGGGTTCGATTCCCGTTGCCCGCTATTTGATGGCAGTGTCTAGCGAAATTCCGGGCATTTTGGCAGTTCGCGATTTTGCACGTGAGATTATGCTGCAGCCGACTGAAGTGGGCTGTGCTAAAGACAAGAACTGGCTCTTGTTCGACCCAAACCAGCTCGAGAGATTTGCTCATCAAAAGGGAGGCATCATCAAAAACGGGAGAGGAAAAGTCCTAGTGACTGGGCTAAACGATTTTGATTTCTTTATCGGAAAGTGGCGCGTTCATCACCGCCGACTAAAGGAGCGGCTCGCTCATAATGACGATTGGGAACAGTTCGAAGGAACAAGCACGGTGCAAAAGATTCTCGGCGGTCTAGGCAATATGGATGACAACGTCATCGAATTGCCGAGCGGGACATATCGCGCGGCGACAATTCGAACCTACGATTCAGCAAAGCAGACCTGGACGATCTGGTGGATCGACAGTCGCAACCCCGGGCAGCTCGATCCGCCAGTAGCCGGTCGCTTCGAGAAGGGAGTCGGCACGTTTTACGCCGACGATCAGTTCAAAGGAAAACCGATTCGCGTTCGCTATTTGTGGAATGCGTTAACGGCGCCGCACTGGGAGCAGGCGTTCTCCGCCGACGGAGGAAAAACTTGGGAAACCAACTGGGAAATGGATTTCACACGGATGCAATGAGCGATGAAACCTGCTGTCCCGTAGTGGAACTTCGGCAATACACTCTCGTGCTCGGCGGACGCGATGTGCTGATCTCACTTTTCGAGCGGCACTTCATCGAAAGTCAGGAAGCGACCGGCATGACCGTGATCGGACAGTTTCGCGACCTGAATAATCCGGATCGCTTCGTCTGGTTACGCGGGTTTGCCGACATGGTTTCGCGCGCACGTCAACTGGAAGAATTTTACGGTGGCCCGGTTTGGAAAAAGCATCGCGAGGCAGCCAATGCCACAATGATCGACTCGGACAATGTCTTGCTTCTTCGACCCGCGCGTACGAACTCTGGGTTCGGCCTAGAAAACCTTAAGCGCCCAGCTTACGGAAACGAAGAGGACTCAAACGGCCTGGTCGTAGCCACGATCTATCATCTTAGCGGCAACACCCATGGCGACTTTCTCCGATTCTTCGAATGCAACCTCGAGCCGAAGCTGACCTCGGCGGGCGGTTCGATACTCGCAACTTTCATTAATGAAAATCATCCGAACACTTTTCCGGCGCTGCCCGTACGCGAAGGTATGAACGTTTTTGTCTCGTTTTCACATTTTGCGGATCGTGGGTCTTACGAGCAACACGCCGCGATCTTCACTGATTCTATCTCGGCGAACGGCGTTGCTGAAAAACTATCCACGCTCATCAAAGGACGAGCCGAGGTATTGCTGCTCGCACCGACATCTCGATCGCTCCTGCGATGAGGACGCGCGAATCAGCCGATGCTGTAATCCGCGTCTACGATGCGGCTGGCAACGTGATCGAGACGTATTAGCGAACAAAGCGTGCTTCGAACTTCTTTTTACTTCCTAATTTCTTCTGTTATCGAACTTCGATGTCAGTCGCTCCAAAAGACACCGCAAAGTCTTCGCTCGCAGCGATGGTGTCGATCAAGGAGATACGGCGATGTTTTCCGGCGCTTGCGCGCACTTATTTTGGTAATCCGGTAGCCTATTTCGACGGACCCGGCGGAACCCAAGTGCCAACGGCGGTGGTGGAAGCAATGAACGATTACCTTTATCACCATAACGCCAATACGCATTGGGCTTATCCGACAAGCGCGGAGACTGACGTGATCATCGACTCTGCCCGGAGTGTGCTGGCCGATTTTCTCAACGCTGGACCGACTGAAATCGTGTTTGGCGCCAACATGACGACGTTAACCTTTCATCTCGCGCGCTCTCTCGGCCGCGGCTGCAGGCGTGACGACGAGATCTTGGTCACGGAGCTGGACCATCATGCCAATATCGCGCCATGGCGGAGGCTGGAGAATGAAACAGGTGCAAAGCTGCGCATAGTTAAAATGATTCCTGAAACCGGCAAGCTCGATTGGGATGATTTTTCCCGACTGTTGACCAAGCGCACGAAAGTGGTCGCAGTCGGCGCAGCATCGAACGCTCTCGGCACGATCAACGATGTGCGCCGCGCCGCCGAAATGGCGCACTCGGTAGATGCGCAAATCTTTGTCGACGCTGTCCATTACGCTCCGCATGAGTTGATTGATGTGCACGATTGGAACTGCGACTTCCTGGCTTGCTCTGCTTATAAGTTTTATGGCCCGCACATCGGAATTCTCTACGGTCGGCACAACCTGCTCGGGTCGCTTGATTTTCCGAAACTGATCCCGGCACCCGATTCAGCGCCAGAACGGGCAGAGACCGGCACCCAGAATCATGAAGGAATTGCAGGCGCGGCCGCTGCGGTTGATTTTCTGGCCTCCCTCGGAGTGGGCTCGACGCGTCGCAAACGTCTGCGTAATGCGTTCCAGCAACTACACGAGCGCGGCGACGCATTAATCAAACAACTCTGGAAAGGGCTGACGAAAATAGAGCGTGTCCGTCTCTACGGACCGCCGCCCGACACGCAGCGCACGCCCACGATTGCGTTCACTGTGGACGGCGTATCGTCGATAGAGGTGGCGGAAAAGTTGGCGGCGCGAGGAGTTTTCGTCTCACACGGCGACTTCTACGCGCTGACAGTCATCGAGCGGCTGGGCCAAGCTTTGCACGGGCTGGTTCGCGCCGGCTGTGCCTGCTATACCACAGCGGAAGAGGTGGACCGGTTACTCACCGGCGTGCGCGCGTTGTAATCAGGCGCAGACCACGTGCGGCTTGTCAGGGATCGAAGCCGAAATCCTCAGAATCTCTACATTACCTGCTTTTTCATAGTAAATTGGTCGAGCGGGCTTTGTCCCAAGAGTTCTCAAATGAGCTCAAAAGATGTCGTCGGTGTACAAAGAAGTGGACAAAGCGCCAGACGCGGGGGCCTCTTAAAATTCCTCGTCTCGAAAGCTCAAATACTTGCGGCGGCACCCCTTTTTTCTGCGGAAGCAGCTAACGCTTCAAATCTTAGCCATCGAGTGCACGGCGTATTTTCTCAAATCCGCGGCGCTACCCAAGTTCAGCTTTTGCTTGATCCGCATTTGATGCGTTTCAACAGTCTTGCCGCTTACTCCTAGTTTCTCTGCCATTTCCACAACCCCAGCGCCTCGGCCAATGAGGGTGAAGACTTCCAGTTCCCGGTCAGTGAGCAGATTTGCGTCGGCTTTTGTTGGCCTGAGTGCGCCACGCGCGAAGCTTTTTAAGACGACGCTCCATAAGCGTTTGCTGACGTAATAAGTTCCAGCAGTAATCGTCTCGAGAGCAATTGGTAATTCTAAGTCACCATCCTCGACGGTTAGATAACCAACTGCGCCCGCACGTAACGCCCGACAAATCGACATGACGCCCTCGTCGGATGAAAGCACAAGAATTAAGGCTGCTGGGGATAGTTTGATCAGTGACTTAATAAAGTTAAAACCGTCGCCATGCGCTAATACTAGATCCAGAACAACAATTTTGGGCTGATGCTGCTCGAATAACGCTATGGCGTTTCGCGGATCGTCAGTCTCGGCGCAGACGGCAAATCGTTCGCTTTGATCGATCAAATTCCGCACCGCGCGACGAATCCAGCACACATGATGAACAATCAGTATTTTTGTTTTCGCCAGCGGGTTTATCAGGGTTTTCCCTGACGATTCGTCAGGGAATGGCGTACGACCTCCCATGTTGCTTGTGGCACAGGCAAAAGCTTCTTTCCCCTCGCTTTTGCGTAGCGGCTTCATCTCTTGTGCCACAGAAGCGTTTTGTAGGGTGTCCGCCGACAGAATTGCAAGACAAAAATCCGGCTTTTTCCCGACTAGACGAGTTGGCACGGTTTTCCATAAAAAGGATGCCGGAAAAAACCCCGATTTTACGTCGGGCACAGCCTGTACCCTACGTAAGACTTAACCTAACAAAAGGAGAAACCCATGATCAGAATCGAACTTTGCAAGTTCGGATTCCTGCGCATGACTCTCATAGCCTGCGTTGGAATTCCTCTCACTATCGCCTCGAACGCATTTGCGCAGGACGTCGAGCCGATGTCGACGCTTATAGGTGCTGCCCCGACACCGCCACTGACAACGGAGGCCGAGCGCGTCATCGTAACGGGTTCGAACATTCCAACGGCAGAAGAAGTTGGACCTAACCCTGTTGATATCTACAACCGCGAGAACATGAGCCAATCAGGTAGGACCACCACAGAGACATTTCTCCAAAGCCTTCCCATCGCCAACGCCAACATAATTCCGACTTCGAATAATGAAAACGGCTCTAACACCGCTGTGGGTGCTGCGACAATTGCTCTGCGCGGTTTCGATGCCAGAGCGACTCTCATCCTCTTGGATGGGCGCCGGGTAGCTGTTTATCCCACGGGCAACAATCCAGGCTTGGTCAATGTGATGTTCGTCGATTTGAATTCGATTCCCCAAGCTGCGATTAGCAGCATCGAAATTCTAAAAGACGGCGCGTCCACCACCTATGGCGCGGATGCGGTGGCTGGCGTCGTGAATCTTAAGATGCGTCACGATTATAATGGCGCGGAGGCCAGAATCGAATACGGCAACACGCTCGATAAAGACTCGGGTCTATTGGACGCATACGCCATCTTTGGTGTAGGCAAGGGAGATACCAACATTACCGGCGTCTTGAATTATTATCATCGAAACTCGATCTTCAACCACGATCGCGGTTTCTCGCTCACTCCGCCGTTTCTGAGCTCGAATAACAGCCCGTATAATCTTCAGCTCAGTAGCGATGTGGCGGGAGCCGCTGGTGGCAAGAATTTGAATCCTGGTGGGACTGAATTCGCATCTGCTCCGGATTTTACAAACGGACTGTCCCCGGCAAACAGGTATCTCTACGATGCTAACGCCCGTGTCAGGGCGGCCGGCGGTCTACGCCCTGGCTTTAATTTCAATCTGTTCTCGTCCTCGCTCCCGGAATCGGAGCGTTACGGGGTGTGGTTAAGCGGTGACCACAAGATCTTCGGCGACCAGATGGTCTTCTATGCGGATGGGTTTTATCAGAACGTAACAACGAACAACGAATTGGCGGCGCCAGCAACCGGTTCGTTCCAAACTAAGGGTCAGACAATATTGGCGATTCCGCCGCATTCGCCGATTGCGCCAGGCTCGGAACCACCCAACACGCCCACGCACGCGGAAACTGGTGTCCCGGCTGACGCGTTCAATCCTTTTAATCCCTTCGATCAAATCATTTCCGGCGGCACGCGGGCGCGTCTGGCTGAATTCGGGAACCGTATATTCGAAAATGAAACTGACGCGTGGCTGAGCACCATCGGCATCAAGGGCGACAAACTGTTTGATGGCAGCTGGGGTTACGACGCCGGGTTTCGCTACAGTCAGATTAAGAACGTGCAGACTGGGACGCAGGTGTCCGCCTCGCGATTCAACCGGATCCTGAATCAAGCCGATCCAATCTTTGATCCGACGTCTCCGCAATTCATCGGCACGACTGTCGCGTTTAATCCGTTTGGTGATTATCGCGTTCCAATCCCGTCTAATTCGGCCACGGTCGAGTTCGCCAGAGTGCACCCCAAGGACGAGGACACCTCAAAGTTGGCCACGTTAGATGCCACCATCTACACAACCGATCTCTTTCACCTGCCGGCTGGCGGCGTTGGCTTCGCCATTGGTGGTCAATGGCGGCGGGAGCAACTGAATGAGGATCCCGATATACTCAATTTGGAGGGAGACATCGTCGGCAACTCGCCAGTTCCAAGTGCTCAGGGCAGCCGAAATTCTTATGCGTTTTATGCAGAGACCAGAATTCCGATCTTCAGCCCCGTGACGCGTACCTACTCCAAAGGCGACGGCAAAAATCCGCAGATCCAGAGCGAGACCACTGCAGCAATTCCCGGCTTTTATTCCCTGGAGTTTACGGCTGGGGGGCGCTTTGAAGAGTTTCTGAACAACGATAGCAATGTCTTGGTGCCAAAGGTGGGCATGCGCTGGCAACCGTTCGACGAGCAGTTGACCCTGCGCGTGACTTGGGGTGAAGGCTTTCGTGAGCCGTCCCTCGAGGAATTGTTTGGGTCTCCAGTCTCAACGTTGCAGGTTACCCACGATCCCCTCAAAGGCGGACTGCTCGAATCTGAGACGAACACTCTTATCGTCAGCAACCCCAATCTTCAACCTGAAGATTCCCGCTCGTTCACGGCGGGTTTTGTTTACTCGCCAAAATACGCGCCTGGTTTGAACATGTCGGTTGACTTCTGGGATATCGAGCGCACGGGAGTTGTGACCGCGCCGCTGGCTCAGCAGGTCCTGGATGGCCTCGCTCCAGGAATTGTCGAGCGCGATGAGGGCGGATTCATCACCCGCATTATCATTGCAAACGAGAACTTCGGTTCTCAAGAGGCTCGCGGGTGGGACTTCGGCCTTTACTACCAGAGGCCAACGCAGTGGGGGACGTTCATTTCTCAGACTCAAGTAACCTACCTGGATGAATTCCTTTTCCCTCAATTCATCTTCGCTGAGTTCGGACCAACATCGGGCAATCTGGCCGGCAGAACTACGGACCCAGGTCTCTCGAATGAGGGTTGGTATAAATGGAAAGGTAATTCCAGCCTCGAGTGGACATGGAAGGGCTTCGATCTCGTTACCACCGTGCGTTTCATCGACGGATTCCACGAATTTACGCCAAACCTTCACCCACACTGGGTTCACCAGACTTGGTTCTTCGATGTCCAGGCTTCCTACGATTTCACCGCTCTTCTTCCGGTTGAAGCCAATCCTGTGCCTGGTTATTCCAAGGGCGAAAAAGAGGTCGTTCGCGGTAAGGACGGTGTTCCTCTAGAAAAGGCTTCGGCTCAGACCAGCAACTTCGGTCGTACCGTCTGGGACCATTTACTACGAGGCACGATCCTTACGATTGGATGTAATGATGTTTTCGGTCAGGACCCGCCCAAGGCATTCGGCGAAGGTGGAAACGGTGTCGGTTATCCCGGCTTCACGTACGACGCCACTGGCCGATTCGTTTACGGGCGCCTAACGAAGCACTTTTAAATTCCTTAAGTTTGGGTTAGGTCGGAGAGGCAGTGGCAACAACCATTGCCTCTCTTGCTTTTCATGGGGAAAGGCCATCGCCATCGTTTCAATAATTTGGACACCGCAACTTCCCGGGTGTAGTTTTTGTTTGTGAAGACGCCCATAGCGAAAACCGCTGCAATTCTCTTAGCGACGAGCATGTTTTCCGGTACGGTACTCGCCGATCCGACGGTCAGTCAAGGTTCCAAACATAACCAGAAAGTAGAAGCAGTTTTCATTACGGGTTCACTCATCCCGCAACGTGTTAAAGTGCTCCCTATTGGTACGTTGACGGTCTCGCCGGTTCGAATTATTGACCGCCATGAAATTGATTGGATCGCGCGGCCGACGACGCCGGGCGCTTTTATCAACGAACCGTCGGTGCGCGTAATCGGTCGGTAATCTCCCACGTCCAAGCAGGTGACCGCCGGTGGGATCTTCAAGTTGAGGCTTTACCGCTAGGATCAGACGTCTTCTCGTTGGCGGCGCTGGTACTGCCTCGAATCGATGCTGGCCTTTGGCTTTGAGAGATTCGTTTAGGACGGGTAAGCCCTGGGCCAACAATTGCTCGGATTCTTTCATGCCAGTGCAATTCCTGCTTCAATGTATCGATGCACCCAAACTGGTAATCGAGCCACCGGTGCGAAAGGCCGCCTTCGGCTGCGCCCAAGATCTTTTTGCGCGGATTGATTCGCAATGCTGAAAGTGTCGTTTCTTTGTCTCGAATAGCCCTCTAAATAAGCTTGCCCAAAATTCGAAACGGAATCACAATCACGGTATGAGAATGGAAAACAGGTTTAGTCGCCTGTGCGGTGCGTCGGTTCGGTGCGCGAGTCTCGTGCTCGCGTTCACATTTTGCGCATCGGCATTTGCTGCTGATCCCAGCAAAAACGTAGTGCTTCCGGCACAGCCACGGCGGATCATGAAGGCCGCGAACAAAATGTGCTACACGTTCACTACTACATCCGGTATTCCCGTGCCTTGTGAGAGGGTCAGCGGAATTCCGACGACCGCCAGCCCCATGACTATCTACATAAACCCGGCGATGAGATAAAATAAGTTCCGGCAAGACTGCCTTCGCCAAAGGACCGCAATGCGCTGTTCAACAGCGCCTCATCTCTCGATGAGTCTCATGAACTGCTGGTGACGCTCATGTTCTCGCGAAATTCGAGTTCCGAATTCAAGCGGTCCGTCAAAACCTAATCGTAACTTGATTCGAGCAA
>Ga0081455_10009312_pt1 | contig 10109 bp, 8 predicted proteins | sample TabmetS3T2R1_FD_70207 | JGI IMG/M metagenome (GOLD analysis project Ga0081455, IMG submission 70207) | Tabebuia heterophylla rhizosphere microbial communities from the University of Puerto Rico - S3T2R1 | ecosystem: Host-associated > Plants > Roots > Rhizosphere ... | reverse complement strand
GGACGTCGCCGGGAAGATCAAGATCCTCACGAAGGAGACGTACCCGGACGCGCGCTTCTGGGGCGTTGCCGGCAGCTCGCGGCACGACCGCACCGAGCACCTCTCCGAGTACATGGAGCACCTGAACAACCTGGTCGAAAGTGGGCCCAGGTCGCTGTCGGACCTGCAGACGTTCATGCGCAGTGCCTTCATGCCGCTCGGAAGTGCCACCTGGCCCGCGTTGGGCCCCGATCCGTTCTCGCCGCCGTTCTGTTGCGGGCACGGCTGGACGATGATCCCGCTCGAGGAGATGCTCCACTTGATCTCCGAGCAGGTGTACGCGGTGCGGCACTACGCGGGCAGCCATCCGCACGGCGCTCCGGCGGGCCGGCTCGGCTTCTCGTGGCAGCCGACCAATAACTTCAACCTGCCGCCTGCGGAATGGCTCGCCGCGAGGCAGGCACTGGCCGCTCGGATCGCCAGTGCAATCCACTACGGCTACCGGGAAGGCGGGGCGTCTGCCGAGGGAGCCTGCTCCCCGCCGGATAGCGGCATCGACTGGTGCGCGGGTGGCGACGTCCCCGGCGCCACCTTCGACCCGCGCTGGGCGATGTTCGAGTCCTGGAACTGAGAAGAGGTCACGGCAGGGTTTGCGCCGGCAGCCGCAACGGCCGCGGCTGCCGGCGCGACACGCCTACTCGGGCTGATCGGCGGCCCGCTGGTCTGCATCTCGGGAGTCCTCGTGTCTCGGAACGCGGCTCTAGATCGAGTACGGCTATGACCGGCTGATTTCGCGCAGGAATGGCCGCATGGTCTCGGCGAGCTCCTTCGGTCGGTCGTGGTAGGCCCCGTGTCTGCCCGGAGTTGTCGCTACGTCGACGCCGAGTCGCGCGCTGAGTCGCTGGGCGACCTCGGCGAAGAAGCCGTGGCTGTCCTCGCTCACGACCAGAAGCACAGGAACGGCGATGGCGGCCAGCGCCTGATCGTCCGGGATGTGCCGCTCATAAGTGCCGAGCTCAACGTCGAAGAGAGTGCTGGCGCTGGCACACAGCCGTTCGCGGAGCGCAGGGGGAAGGTGTGTCCACGCGTCCGCTCCGGCGATGTATTGCCAGAACCGCTCCACCGCCAGGTGAGGTCCGCCTTCGAGCATCGACTGCCGGATCACCGTCTGCAGGGGTAAGCGCACCGCGGCAAAGTCGTCGAGGAGCGCATACACGCCTGGCTCGTGCAGGATGGCGCCTCGGACGATCGCGGGGTGGCGGGTCAACATCCAGAGCGCGAAGTTCCCGCCGCTGCTGGTGCCAAAGACCGCCGCAGGACCGAGCACCAACGAATCGATCAGGGCCGCCGCATCATCGGCCTGCTCCTCGGGCGACGTCGTCGTCCATCCTGCCGGAGCCGGACTCCGGCCGTTCCCGCGCCGGTCGTAGGTGACGACCGTGAATTCGTCGGCCAGGAGATCAGCGAGCGTGTCGAAATGACCGCCGTCGCCGGTCGCCCCCATGATGAGTAGAAGTGACGGGCCGCTGCCACGGACCTCGTGGTAGAGGTCGGCACCGTTGACGCTGACCATCGGCATCGCGAAGGCTCCGATTGGGATCTCAGGACATCGTGGCTCTTCCCCCGCATCAGCGCAACCTTCGTGCAGGCGGGGCTCCTCTCCTCGACTATCGAGCCGATTCGAGGGTGGGCCTCGCGTCCGCCAGGTAACGCTTAGAACACGTTCGCCGCCGACTTCCACTCGTCGAGGCGTTGCGCGATGAGCTCCGCCCGCTCCTCTGCGCTCCGCCCGTCCAGGACCTGAAGGTCCGAGGGGTCGGCTCGAAAGTAGATACCGGACGTTCGGGCAATCAGCCCGGGGTCGCGATCCGACCGTGTCGTCCAGTACCCGGTGGCGCGGTCGGCGCTCTCCAGCCGGATCTCGCCGGCGCCCTCGAGCTGCGGGGCGTCCGGGTGGCGAGGGCGCTCGCCCTTCCAGAAGTAGAGGATGCCGGCCGGATCTCTGCGCTCCTTCGCGGCCTCGCTCCAGTAGCGGGCCGACAGCATCCCGTCCTCCTGCCAGCCCCGGCCATTCACGGTCAGGCCGCCGTCGCGGTCCCGCGAAATCTGCAGGAGGCTCACCGCTGACGGTTCGAACTCGCTCCGCACGGTAAGCGAGAGCTGCCACCACAGCCCCTCGACGAGGCCGCGGTGACCCTCGGTCTCGATCGCCTTGCGGAGCTTCTCGTTGATCGCCTGAATCTCCTCCGGGCCGGTTTCCGGGTCGTAGCGGACGGAGGTCAGCCCGAGCAGGTCGGTCGGCAGCTTCGACCCGTTCGCGTGGAGGATGAACGTGCGCCGGATCCCGAGCGCGCCGCCGAACAGCCCGGCCTCGAACACGACGTTGTCTCGCGGCGACGCCTCACCGGCCTGAGACGCGTCCGTCGTCGTCCAGTCGTCCTGGGCGAACACGAACGCGGCGAAATCGACCTCCTGGGAGAGCTCGACGAGCCGGTCGAGGGTCGACCGCCCGGGGTTGAACGTGGTCGTCCAGGGCTCCACGTCGGCGACGTCCTCGAGGCCGCGCGTGATCGCTTCGAGCAGCTCTGCCTGCTTGCCCGACGAGCCGAGGAAGATGCGCGGCTTGATCATGCGCGATTCATGATGACGGAGACAGCACGAGCCACGCGTTCCGCCCTCCGCGTGCTTTGAACCTGCGCGCGACCGGCGTACACTCGTTCGCTGTGGGCGAGGGCTCTGCGGCCATACGCACCTTCCTGATCGCCGACATCCGCGGCTACACGCGCTTCACACAGGACCAGGGCGACGAGGCAGCGGCTCGGCTTGCGTCGACGTTCGCCGATATCGTCGGCGCGACGGTTGCTGCTCACGACGGCGAGTTGATCGAGCTTCGTGGTGACGAGGCTCTCGTCGTCTTCGCCTCCGCCCGCGGGGCGCTGCGCGCCGCCGTCGAGGTCCAGCGCCGCTGCCGTGAGCCGGGCGAGCTCGGTGCGGCGCTACCGCTCGGAGTCGGGATCGGGCTCGATTCGGGCGAGGCGGTCGCGCTCGAAGGCGGAGGCTTCCGTGGCGGCGCGCTCAACCTCGCCGCGCGGCTCTGCTCCGTCGCGAAGCCGGGCGAGATCCTGGCCAGCGAGGGCGTCGTCCACCTCGCTCGGCATGTGGACGGCCTCCGCTTCGTGCAACGCCGCGCAGAGCGCTTCAAGGGAATCGCGGAACGCGTGCGCCCCGTCGAGGTCGTGCCCGACGAGCCATTGCCGCCGCTTCCGGAGCCGATGGCTTCCCCGCCGCCGCGTTCGAACGTGCGCGTCGGCGCTGCGGGGCTCGTCGTCGCCGTGGCCGTGGCGGCGGCCGCGCTCGCGATCATGGCCACCCGCTCCGGCGGCGGGACGGCCGCTCCCCTGGCAGCGGACTCCGCGAGCCTGATCGGTTCGAGCGGCAAGGTCGTCGCGCGGGTCCCGATCGCGGGGCGTCCGGCTGGAATCGCCGTTGGCGAAGGCGCGGTCTGGATCACCGATTCCGTCAATGGGACGCTGCTGCGCGTCGACCAGGAGAAGGAGGTCGTAGTCGATCGAATTCGTGTCGGCGCGGAGCCAAGCGGTGTCGCCGCCGGGGCCGGCGCGATCTGGGTCGCAAACAGCGCGGACGGCACGGTCTCGCAGGTGAACCCAGGGACGGATGAGGTGGTGGCGAGGCACCGCGTGGGCAATGGGCCGACGTCGATCGCATTCGGCGCCGGCAGGGTGTGGGTGCTGAACGTCGTCGACTCGACGGTCACGGCGATCGCCCCCGCAACCGGGCGCAAGAGCACGATTCCGCTTGGACAGAACCCGACGCGGCTCGCATTCGGCCTCGGCGCGGTGTGGATTACGAGCTCGGAGGCCGGCGTCCTCCTCCGTCTCGACCCGGCCGCCAAGAGCGTCGTGAACGCGATTCCCGTCGGGAATGGGCCGGTCGGCGTCGCCGCCGGGAACGGCGCGGTGTGGGTCGCGAACACGCCGGACAGGACGGTTTCGCGCGTGAATCCCGCGACCGGGATGGTTTCCAAGATCGCGCTCTCCGGTGGGCCGGTGGAGCTCGGCGTCACCCGTGCGGAGTTGTGGGCGGCCAACACGCTCGATCGCACGCTCTCGATGATCGACGCCCGCGAAGGCCGTGTTCTCCGCACGCTCACCACGAGCGGCGACCCGACGGCACTCGCGCCGTCGAGGGACCGGGTCTGGGCGCTTGCGCTCGCCTCGTCACCCTCCCATCGCGGAGGGACCCTTCGCGTCGTGTCGCAAGGCGAAGACGAGTTCGACACGATCGATCCCGGGGCCGCGTTCCGACCGGCGACGTGGCAGATGATTTCGATGGTCTACGACGGGCTCGTGACGTACCGGCGAAGCGGCGGTCCGAGTGGTCAGGAGATCGTCCCCGACCTCGCCACCGCACTCCCGGTCGTGCAAGGCGGCGGCCGGACGTATGTCTTCCAGCTTCGGAGCGGTGCGCGTTACTCGGACGGCACGCCCGTGAAGGCGAGCGACGTGCGCGCCTCGCTCGAGCGCCAGTACCGGGCGGGCACGGGGCTCTCGTACTTCCTCGGGATCAGGGGCGCTGACCGGTGCTCGCAGCGGCATTGCGATCTCTCCCGCGGTGTCGTCGCCGACGACGGGGCGGGCACGGTGGCCTTCCATCTCGAAGCTCCCGATCCGGACTTCCTGTTCAAGCTCGCGCTTCCGGGGGGCTCCGTCGTGCCGAAAGGCGCGCCGCCGGTCGGCGCCGGGAACCGGGCGCTGCCGGGGACCGGGGCCTATCGCATCGCCCGCTATGTCCCTAACGACTCGCTCGTCTTGACACGCAACCCACGCTTCCGCGAATGGTCCTCCGCGGCACAACCAGACGGCTATCCGGATCGCATCGCCTACCGGTTCGGCGTCGATCCGGCGGAGTCGACGGGCGCCGTCGAGCAGGGCCTCGCGGACATCATGCTCGACTCGCCACCGAGAAACCGACTGCGCGAGATCGAGACGCGGTTCCCGAGCCGCGCCCATCTTTTCGTCGAGCCGACCGTCTTCTACCTCTTCCTCAATACGCGCATTCCGCCGTTCGACGACGTGCGCGTGCGCCGCGCGCTCAACTTCGCCGTCGACCGCGAGCGGCTCGTCCGGCTCTCGGGCGGCCCCCTGCTGGCGCGGCCGACCTGCCAAGTCCTGCCGCCGGGCATCGCGGGCTACCGGCCGTACTGCCCGTATACCGCCGACCCCTCCGCGGCCGGGAGCTGGAAGGCGCCCAACCTCGCGCGTGCCCGCGCGCTGATCGCGTCGGCCGGCGGCCCACGCGGAGCCGTGACGGTGCACGTGACCGACGACGACCGCCGGCCCATCGCGCAGTACTTCGCCGACGTGTTGGGTCGCCTGGGCTTCGACGCTCGGCTGCGCACGTACCCCGATGTGCAGGCGTTCTACGAGGCGGCCGGCCGGTCGAGCACACGTGCCAATGCCGGTGTGGCAGGCTGGGAATCGAACTTCCCCCGAGCCTCGGACTTCTTCCCCGGCCTCCTCGCGTGTGCTGCATATCAGCCCAAGGCGGAGATCAACCTCAACGCCTCCGGCTTCTGCGACTCCACGCTCGACAAGAAGATCGCTCGGGCCCGATCGCTTGCGGCCACCGATCCCGCCGCGTCGGCCGCACTCTGGAGCCGTGTCGACCGCGACGTCGTCGATGCTGCGCCCTGGGTCGCGTTCCTCAACCGTGCCGGCATCGACCTGACGTCCGCGCGTGTCGGCAACTACGAGCGCAACCAGCAGTTCGGCGTGTTGCTCGACCAGCTCTGGGTGCGTTAGTCCGGATACTCGTCCTTCCGCCACGCTAGGCGTGCGTGGACCTCGGTTTTGATGGTGCGCGGCCGGGAACCCATCGGAGACACGCCGAAAGGAGCGAGATGGGCACCAAAGTTTCAGAAGTGATGACCCAAAGACCCCGTGCCGTGACGCCTCAGACGCCTCTGAACGAGGTCGCCGAGGTGATGGAGACCGAAGACGTGGGCGCGGTTCCGCTCGTCGAAGGCGATCGGCTCGTTGGGATCGTCACCGATCGCGACATCGTTGTCCGCGCCGTCGCCCAGGGCAAGGATCCAAGTGGGATGCCGGCGTCCGAGGTCTCCTCGCGCGAGCTGCTCACGGTGAGCCCCGACGACGATCTCTCGGACGCTCTCACGCTCATGGCGCAGCACCAGGTCCGCCGTCTGGCCGTGACCGCCGAGGACGATCGCCTGGTCGGAGTCGTCTCGCAGGCCGACGTCGCTCGGCAGGGGAAGGACAAGGACACGGGACAGGTTGTCGAGAGCATTTCGCGACAGCCCGACGGCCCGCGCACGCCCTGACGCACGGGTTCGAATAGTCGTCGAGCGAGGCGCCGCAAGGCGCCTCGCTCACCCCCGGCTAGACTCGGGCTGTGGCCGGCTCTGATCCGAGCTGGATGAGAGTCGACGATCCCGAGGCGGCGCTCTGGCTCGCCGATCCCGAGCGTCGGCGCTGGCTGGTTCCGTTCGTCGGCGGGGAGCGGACGCTGGCCGAGGTCGGGCGTGAGCTCGACGTTCCCGTCAACGCCGTGCTCTACCGGGCCCGCCTGCTGGTGAAGCACGGGTTGGTCCGCGTGGTGGGCGAGGAACGGCGGCGCGGGCGCCCGATGAAGCGCTACTCGGCGGCCGCGCAGGCGTTCATCGTCCCTGTGACGCTCGTTCCGGTCGGCACCCTGGACGGGCTGCTCGCGTTGAACGAGCTGCGGGGCCAGGAGGAGCTGACGCGAGCGCTTGCGCGTGCGGTTCGGCGCCTGGCCGATCCGGACCGGCTCGTCCTCCGGATCGGCGTCGACGAGTCCGGCATGTTCGGGGCCGGCCTGGCGCGCGAGGGGGAGGGGTTCGATCTCGCGGAGGAGCTCACCCGAGAGTCGGCGCCGCCCTTGTGGTCGTCCTGGTCCGCGCTCTCGCTGACCGACAGCGAGGCGAAGTCGTTGCAGCGCGAGCTGGTCGCGTTGTGGAGGCGCTATCAGGGCGGCTCGGCCCCGACGAGCTACACGCTGCGCCTCGCGCTCGTCCCGGATCGCGAGAGCTGAGGAGGGAGCCGCGCCGGCTCGCGTGCTACCCGAGCGTTTCGCCGGGGGCCCAGCCAGGCGCCGTAGACGACGTGCCAGATGAGGTACTCGGCGAGGCGGAAGGTCAAGGTCGCGAGGAACCCGAAGGCCCAGAACAGGTAGCCCTGGAGCAGGTTCGTCAGGAACAGGGGCCGGACGAGGAAGCCGAGGGCCCGCACCCTGGCGAGGCCCGTCGCCTCACGTGCGGCCGCGAGCATGAACGGGGAGGGCTCGTAGAGCGCGGCGATCACCGCTGCGATCCAGAATGCCGAGCCCTCGACGCCGTCGCCGAACGCAAGCACCGGCAGCCAGACGAGCACCGAGATCGCGAAGAGCCGCAGGAGCACCTCGAGGAGGATCGCCCCGTAGGCGTAGAAGAGCGGGGAGAACGCGCCCTCGAGGTGCACCGGAGCCGGTCTGGGCAGGTCGCTCACCGCCATCCACGTGCCGTACGCGAGCCCGAGCGCCGCAGGCAGCGCGAAGATCAGCCACGGCGAGACCCCCGAGCCCCAGAAGCCCGGGACCCCGAGCGAGTCCGAGAGCACGATTCCGGTGCAGCCCATCGCCGCGATCAGCGCGATCATGCGCCACGAGAGGGCGAACTCCTGGCTCGGGATCGGGGCGCGCAGCCCCAGCCGGCGGAAGCCGAGCTTCACGAGCACCATGAAGCCGAGGAGTGCCGCGAAGATCGCAAGCGAGACCGTCATCACGGCCACGAGTGTTCCGGCCGCCAACGTGAAACACAATGGCCGCGTTCGAGTAGAGGCTCAGTCCGCTTCGGGGGCCCGAACCGACTCGAGGAACGCCAGGACGCGCTCCGTGAGCAGCGTCGCCGCAGCGGCGTCGTACTGCGGTAGCGAGGAGTCGGCGAAGAGGTGCTCCTCTCCGGGGTAGAGGAAGAGCTCGGCGCCGACGGTCGATTCGACGAGTGCCTGTGCGGCGGCGAGGTCTTCGAGGAAGAACTCGTCGGCGTCCTTGCCGTGCACCTGCACCGGAACGCCTTCGGGCCAGCCGTTCCCGAACTCCGACACCGGGAGGCACGAGTACATGAGCAGGGCCCCTCGGGCGCCCGGCCGGGTCTGCGCCAGATGCTGGGCGACCATGACTCCGAACGAGAAGCCCGCGTGGACGATGTCGTCCCCGAACGACTCGGCGGCGGCCACGCCGCGCTCGTGGAGCGCGCCGAACCCCGTTTCGCGCGCGTAGGCCATGCCTTCGTCGATGGTGTCGAAGGTGCGCCCGTCGAACAGGTCGGGTGTGTGCACGGTGTGGCCCGCCTCGCGCAACTCGTCGGCGAACGAGCGGACTCCGTCGGTCAGCCCCTGGATGTGGTGGTAGAGCAGAACTTCAGTCATCTGAGCGCCTCCTTCACAATTGATCCATTAGTTTGGAACATTCCATGATGTTAGTCTATTCGCACGTGGCCGGCAACCCGCCCGATTACGAGCTCGCCGACCGACTCGCGCTCACGCAGCCTGCGCAGGTGAAGGCGATCGGCCATCCCCTCCGCACGACGATCCTGAGCCTGCTCCACGAGCGGGCGGCCACGGTGAGCGAGCTCGCTGTCGCGGTCGAGCGCCCGAAGAGCACGGTCGCCCATCACGTCAAGGTTCTCGCCGAGGCCGGGTTGGTGCAAGTGGTGAGAACCCGGCGGGTGCGGGCGATCGAGGAGCGGTTCTACGGCCGCACGGCGCGGATGTTCTACGTCGCCCTCGAGCGGAGCGCGGAGGCCGACGAGTGGCCCCGGGACTTCAACGACTTCGAGGTCGCCGCCGGGGAGTCGGCCCAGGCGTACCGCAACGGGAAGCTGTGGGGCTTCATCCGGCACGCTCGCATCTCAGAGGCTCAGGCCTCGGAGTTCTGGGAGCGGATGGCGGAGCTGGTGGCGGAGTTCGACCAGCTTCCGCGCTCGGGCGAAACCGTCTACGGATTTGCCGTCGGCGTCTATCCCACCGACCATCCGACCCTACCCGGCAGCGCAGAGCGAAAACCGCTCAGACCGTGACCATCGCCGGGCGAACGGGATCTTCGAGCATCCTCCGGAGCTCTCGCTCCAGCCGTCGGAGCCCCGCGTGCCGACGAAGCTCGGGAACGGTGTCCAGCATCCTGACGTACGAGGCGCCCCAGAGCCGATAGTCGGCGAACTTCCGCAGGCGCCGTTCGAACCCTTTCTTGCGCCACGACCACGGCTTGATCCCCGCGAAATGAAGGCCACGGGCGAGCTCCAGCGATGGATAGCCGTAGAGGGCGGAGAAGCTGGGGTCAACGCTCGTCCAGCGACCGGACCAGTAGAGCGTGGCGGCCTGCTGGTCGATCCAGCGCCAGTGGCTGCGGATGTGCCGGTTGATCTCGGGCGTCGAGACCCACCGCATGAAGTCCTCGTAGCTCGCCATCGACGGTTCAATGACGAGAAGGGACGCGTTGACACCGAAATTCTCGGGATCGACCGCGACCCGGTCGGTGATCTCCCGCGGTATGGGGACCCCGTGTGGGCAGATCGAACCGTAGACGTCATGCCAGATCCATCTGGAAGTACGGAGTGACTCGGGACGTACGACGAGGCGACCGTGCTGATCGATCTCGACCATGTGCTCGCGCCGCTCGTTGATGATTCCGGCCGGCGCCGGCAGGCTCCACAGCGTTTCGAAATCACGGACCGGCAAGAGGTCGGCGTCGATCAGCACCACCTTCTCGAACGAGCATCCGAGGTCGCCGTCGCGCCCCAGCCGCAGGCTGGCGAATCGCGTGAGGGCACCTTCTTCCACTCGAGCTGACCCGGTTCGCGTCACGCGAGAGCGCCTCGCGCCAGAACCGGTAGGAATCGGGACGTACTCGACCTCGACGACGGCGTCGTACAGCGTGTCCAGGGCGTTTCTCGTGTGCGACGAGATATCGGGCGTGACGACACAGACTCGGCGTGATGGGCTCTGTTGCTCGAGAAGCCCGTGGGCTGCCATCAGACATCCGGGGAGATAGCTGTCGTTGAAGATCAGGAACGTCACGAACGCTCGGCGGTGGGG
>Ga0081455_10009311_pt1 | contig 10109 bp, 7 predicted proteins | sample TabmetS3T2R1_FD_70207 | JGI IMG/M metagenome (GOLD analysis project Ga0081455, IMG submission 70207) | Tabebuia heterophylla rhizosphere microbial communities from the University of Puerto Rico - S3T2R1 | ecosystem: Host-associated > Plants > Roots > Rhizosphere ... | reverse complement strand
CCCGCCTCGCCGATAGCTAAGCGTCGCCTCGACGTCCTCCAGCACACGCGGTAACTGGTCGAAGTCGCGCACCACGAACAGCTGCGGCTGCGGCCGCGTGATGTCGTAGCCGACGTCGATACACGCCGCCGTCAGCGGCAGCTTTTGCACGCTGCGCTCGTGGCAAAAATGCCCTTCCCCGAGCGACGACAGAAGCCCGGCGCCGTACAAACGATAATCTTCCGGCGTGCCTTGCAGCCCGTATTCGACCGTCCACCAGTACAGCCGCGCGAGGCGTGCGGCTTCACTCGGCTCGGTCGCCCGGCTCGTGAGCTCGGCAAGTCGAGCTTCCGCACGCGCGATCTGATCCGGGGTGCTCGCAGGATCCTCTTTGACCTCCGAGAGCAGGTACACGGCGTCGTACAGCTCACGGTCGTACGCGTTCGCGAAGGCTTTCTCCGACACGGCGCCGATCCGCCGCAGGTAGTGCGCGTACGCCGGATGCGGCAGAAACGGCGCATGCCCCGCCGCTTCGTGAATGATGTCGGGCGCCGGCGTGTACGCGAGATGTTCGACGGTTCGGATGTCGGCCGCGATCGGCAAGAAGCCATTCGCTTGAAAGGCCTGGAATGCGCGCGGCGGGATGAAGCCGTCGACGCACACCGCGCCGAAGCCGTGTTCGGACAGACGGTCGTTCATCTCGGCGATGTGCGGGATGCGGTCGACCGAGATGCCTGCAGCCGAAAAACCGGCGACGTACGAGGCGTGCCCGGCGTGTGCCAGCCGCGCGTAGGTCTGCAGCAGCACGAAGCGCCAGACCGCTTGATCGCGTTCGGTGTAGGCCGCGTAGTCTTGCGTCACGACGTACTGACGCAAGTGCGGCGGCACCATGTGCGACGCATCCATGAGGATGCTCGATCTTAGCGCGGCCGGCTTGCCCGCGCGAATGACGCGGCGCTGAGATTGGCGACGCCCACGCACACGTGGAGGGGCCGTAGCCCCAGATGCCGGCAGCGTGAATCACGAAGCTCTCAGACCCGGGTGCGACCGCTTCGCGGACAGGCGCCCGCCCGTCTAGACCCTCAGGTGTGCCGCGTGAGCGTAGGCGAGCGCGGCGCACTTGCGCCGGTAACACTTTTGTCTGAATCGTGTTACCCACGTCCCCGTGAGCTCGTTGATCACCGGTTGGGTGTTGGCTTTGGCGCTCGGCATTCGCCACGCGTCTGAACCGGATCACCTGGTCGCCGTATCCACGCTCGTCGCGGACGCGCGCAGCCCGCGCCGCGCCGCGGTGCTCGGCGCCATCTGGGGCATCGGCCATTCGCTCTCGCTGTTTGCGGTGGGCGGCGCGCTCCTGTTGTTGCGCGGCGAAATGCCGGAACGGATCGCGGATCTGTTCGAGCTCGGCGTCGCAGGCATGCTGCTCGTGCTCGGCGCGCGCTCGATCGCACATGCCATGCGGCTGCGCGTTGCCGAGATCGAGCACGTCCGCGGTGAACACGGCTCGACGCCGGCGTTTGGCCTGCACCGTCACGGTTCCGGCGCCCCGCATCGCCACATCGCGTCGACGAATCCGTTTCGCATTCGCGAACGTGGCGAGTCCTCAGAAAGCCGCACGCCGCTCGTCATCGGTTTGGTGGATGGGCTCGCAGGTAGCGGCGCACTCACCGCGCTCGCGCTCTCGAACATGCCGTCGGTCGGCTCCGCCTTGGCCTACATCGCGTTTTTCGGCCTCGGTTCGGTGCTCGGCATGGCGGCGATCTCGGGCTTCGTCGGGATTCCCTTGGCCCGTGCGGCGACGCGCGTGCGGGTTCAGACTGCCGCGCTCGCGGCGACCGGCGTGTTGTCGCTCGCGGTTGGCGTCGCATGGGGTTGGCCGCTGCTCGCGCGTCTCAGCGGCAGTTGACCGCACGCTCGCCGCTTCGCCAGCCACTTGCCCGACTGGGGTTTTCGGTCTATGGCCCCGGCCGCGCCATGCATCCCTCCGACAAGCGTCGCACGTTTGCGATCATCTCCCACCCCGACGCAGGCAAGACCACGCTGACCGAGAAGCTGCTCTTGTACGGAGGCGCGATCCATCAGGCCGGCGCCGTGAAGTCGCGCAAAGCCGCGCGGGCCGCGACCAGCGACTGGATGGAGATCGAGCGCAAGCGCGGCATCTCGGTGACTTCGAGCGCGATGGCGTTCGAGTTCGGCGGCTACCGCTACAACCTACTGGACACCCCCGGCCACCAAGACTTCAGCGAAGACACGTACCGGACGCTGACGGCGGCGGACTGCGCGATCATGCTGATCGACGCCGCGAAGGGTGTCGAAACGCAGACTCGCAAGCTCTTCGAAGTCTGCCGCATGCGCGGCACGCCGATCGTCACCTTCGTGAACAAGCTCGATCGCCCCGCGCGCGATCCGATGGATCTCATGACCGAGGTCGAAGAGGTGCTGAAGCTCCGCACCGCGCCCGTGGCCTGGCCGATCGGCAGCGGCGATCGCTTTCAGGGCGTGTACGATCGCATGAACCGGCGCGTGCTCACGTTCGAGCGCACCGCGCAAAACGCGCAAAAGGTGCCCGTGAAGGTGACGGGCATCAACGACGCCGCGCTCGACGCGATGCTCGGCGACGAAGCGGTGAAGGAGTTGCGCGCCGAAGTCGAGCTATTGGATGGCGCCGGCGAGCAGTACGCCGTCGAGCGCTTCCTCAGGGGCGAGATCACGCCCGTGTTCTTCGGTTCCGCGCTCACGAACTTCGGCGTCGAGCCGTTTCTCGAAGCGTTCGCGGACATGTGTCCGAAGCCCGCGCCACATCTCACGAACGAGGGCATCATCGAACCCGAAGACGAGCGCTTCAGCGGCTTCGTGTTCAAGGTGCAGGCGAACATGGATCCGTCGCACCGCGACCGCATCGCGTTTTTGCGCGTGTGTTCGGGCAAGTTCGTGGGCGGCATGCGCGTGCAGCACTACCGGCTCGGCAAAGAGATCAGGCTCGCGCGCGCCGAGCAGATGATGGCGCAGGAGCGCCAGAGCATCGACGAAGCTTGGGCCGGCGACATCATCGGTTTGTACGACCCGGGCGTGTTTCGCATCGGCGACACGCTTTCGAGCGAGGCCGGCTTGGCGTTCGACACCGTGCCGCGGTTTTCGCCGGAATTCTTTGCGCGCTTGCTGCTGCGCGATCCCATGAAGCGCAAGCAACTGCAAAAGGGCATCGAGCAACTCGCGGAAGAAGGCACGATCCAGCTCTTCAGCGAGCCGGGGCGCGAGAAGGATCCGATCCTGGGCGTGGTCGGTGAACTGCAGTTCGATGTGCTGCGCTTCCGACTCGAACACGAGTATGGCGCACGCGTCGAGATCGAGCGGCTCGGCTTCAGTCACGCGCGCTGGGTGGAAGGGCCGAGCACCCCGCAGGAGCTGACGCGCGCGCGCATCGCCATGGGTGTCACCGACCAAGACGGGCGGCCGGTCGCCCTGATGCGCGACGATTGGGAGTTGCGCCGCGCACAACAAGACAACCCCAAGTGGAAGTTCAGCCAGACTGCGCCGATCCGCGCCTGAACGCTTTATGGCCTTGCACCCGCTGCGTACGCTGACTCGCTTGCTGCGTCGGAAGCCGCGCGCAACGCCGCAGATCGAGGTGCCGAGCCTGCATCTCGGCAGCGAGTACGGCGGCTACGTGGTCGCGAGCGCGTGCGTGAACGCAGATTCGATCGTGTACTCGTTCGGCATCGGTGAGGACCTCAGCTTCGACCTGGCGCTGATCGAACGTTTCGGCTGCACGGTGCACGCGTTCGATCCCACGCCGCGTTCCTTGGCGTGGGCCAAACAGCAGCAGTTGCCGGACAAGCTCCACGTACATGGTGTGGGCCTCGCTGATCACGATGGGACCGCGAGCTTCACGGCTCCGAGCAACCCCAACCACGTGTCGCACACCCTGAGCCGTAACATCTCCGGCGGCGAGCGCTTCGAGTTTCCCGTACGTTCACTCCGCAGCTTGATGCATGCGCTAGGCCACCAGCGGCTCGACATCCTGAAGATGGACATCGAGGGCGCCGAGTACGGCGTGATCGAAGCGCTGGCCGCGGGGGCGATTCGGCCGGGCCAGATCCTGCTCGAGTTCCATCATCAGCTGCGGGGGATATCCGTATCTCAGACCAACGCAGCCCTAGCCAGACTGGCCTCAATTGGCTATAGGGTGTTTCACCGCCAGGCCAGCGGACACGAGTTCTCGCTCTTGTATAAGAGCCTGAGTTGAGTGGCCTGCTTCGACTGTAACCGTAAGTAATCTATCACGTTTGTGTGGTGGCCAAGATTTGCACTACGCGCCTTGGGCACGACCTGAACTTGAGCTAGAGTCGCTGTCAGGTGCAAAAAGTGCTGGGTGTCCCCGCGTCAGTTCCCAGGTGTCTGGCACACCCGGCCGCCGAGCGAAGCTCGCGTCTGGTGGCAGCCTGGCTGCTGATCGTTGGCGCGCTCAGCGCCTGCAGCGTGTACGACCCCAACCTGCTGCGTGGCGCGCCGGGTCAACTGTTGTCGCCGTCGACGGCGGGAGCTTCCGGTCAGCCCTCGCCCGAGCCTGGTCCCGTGCTCGATGCGAGCGGCCTCGGGATCGACGCCGGCAAAGCCATGGATCCGGATACGCCATCGTCGCCACCGCCAAAAGTGGATGCAGCGATGCCGGAAGACGTGCAGCGCTGCGGCGACGGAAAGATCACCGGCACCGAGAAGTGCGACATCGCGATCGAAGCAGGCAAAGATGGCGCCTGCCCGAAGGAATGCGAGATGCTCGAGAAGTGCGTGCCGCGCGCGGTCACGGGCACCGCGTGTCAAGCCACGTGCGTGCTGCGTCAGCTGTTGTGCGAAGCGGGCGACGGCTGCTGCCCGGGTAACTGCACGCCCCAGAACGACAAAGACTGCTCGGCGCAGTGCGGCGACAAAGAAGTCGATAAGAACACGGAAACCTGTGAGCCAGACACGGACAAGCCGTGCATCACCAACCCCGCCGAGTGCGACGACAAGAACGCGTGCACGACGGACACGCTGATCGGGTCGGTGAAGAATTGCAACACGTCCTGCGCGCATGCCCCCGTCACCGATCCCAAGAACGCTGACGGCTGTTGCCCGATGAGCGCGAACGCGAACACGGACAACGACTGCAAGCCCAAGTGCGGCAACAACGTGAAGGAAGCCGGGGAAGAGTGTGACGGCGGCATGGCCTGCAACGCCATGTGCAAGATGATCATGCTGACCGATCAGCAGAAGTGCATGGCGATGGCGAAAGACGCCTGCGACAACTGTGCGTGCATGAACTGCGCAGCCGATGAAGTCGCCTGCCGCATGAGTGCCAGTGCCGATTTCAATACCAAGTGCACGGCGATCATCGAGTGCGCGCGTAAGAACAACTGCACGGGTTCGGCATGTCTCGGGACCAGCACCGTGCCGGGCCCATGCCAGGCGGAGATCGAAGCCGCAGCCGGGACGGACAACCCGCTGTTGATCCTGACGCTGACCGGAGATCCGCTGACCCCCGTCGGGCGCTCGTACGCCATCGGCACTTGTGTCACCGCAGCGTGCCCGATGGCCTGCCGCACGACGATGCCGTAAACGTTCGCGCGGCTTTCGACGCGGCACGGATTGCGAAGCGGTACGGGCTCGTGCTAGCCGACAAGTGTTTAGTCACGTGTTAGTCGGCGGCTAACCGAAGGAGTATCTCGATATGACAAGCACGCGTTGGAGAGCGGCCCTGGCCTGGTGCGCGCTCTTAACTGTGAGCTGCGCGTTCCCGCAGGGACGAGAGCCGGAAGCGAGCAGCGAAACTGAGGTCGGTTACTTGGCCGAGGCCTTGACGACCACAGCGTTCACGATGCCGAGCGCGTACTACTCGACGAACTCATCGGGTACGTGCAGTTCGTCCAGCAAGAAGACCATCTGGGGCTATGAACCCAGTGAAGACGGCACGTTCCCCGTGTTCATCTATCTCACGGGCACGAACATGCCATTCAACTCGGCCGATGCGCAGCCGATCATCCAGGACATGGCCGCGCGCGGCTTCGTGGCCGCCACCGTCGAGTACACAAACGGCAACTATCCAACCTGCGGCACCATGCAGAAGCGCGCAGGTTGCATCTTCAACGGCAGTTCGGCGAACAGCGCCATCGGCAAGGTCTGCGCACGCGCCAAAGCCAACTGTGCGCGGGGGGTGGTGGTGTCAGGCTTCAGCCAGGGCGCCAACCTGGCGGCGCTGGCGAAGAACTACGATGCGCGCGTACGCGCCGCGTATTTGCTCGGTCACGGCGACAAGGCCTCGGGCATCATCGACGTGTCGAGTTGTGCCGACAACTCGCGCACCACGTTGCTGCCGAGTCAGATGCGTTCGATCAACGGCGAGAACGACGAGTTCTTCGGCAGTAACGCCAACGGCGTGCGCACGCAGCTGCAGAAGGTCGTGGGCGTGAGCTGTCCCGGCGGCTGGAACTGCCTGCAAGCGGACGGTAGCGGCTGGCAAATGGTGCGCCCGAGCGAACTCTCGGATGGCACGGCGAACCATTGCTACTTCTTCCAGAACGGCAACCGCGCCTGCACTTCCAACACGGGCTACGATCCGACGTGGCGCACCGGCAGCGCCAGCTGGTCGCTCGGACCAAACTTGGATTGGCTCGCGAGCCGCACCGATCCCTAGAGAACGAACCGCTTTGGGTTCGGTTCTCTAGTTTTGTGAACAAAGCGGTTGATCGCGCGTTAGTTCACGAGCTCAGGGATGTTGGCTTCGCGACAGAACGCCTCTTCGACGGCGCAGTAGTCTACATCGACGTCGAGGCGTGCCAACACCGAGTAGAAACCGAACTGCAGGCGGTTCATGAACAACAGGCCCTCGGGCAGCGGCACGAAGCTGCGGTCCTTGGCGAAAAGCTGTTCTTTGAGTGCCAACACGCTCTGGACCATCTGCGCCACGAACTCGCGCGTCATGTGAAACGGTGAGGTGAACAGCGGCGCCATGCTCAAGCGCGAGTGTGCAAGCGCGGCCTGTTCGTAGCCGCCACCGTGCGTGCCCAAGATCGCGACGCAGTGTTCTCGAAACGCGCTTTCGTCGTGACGACGCGCTGCCACGTGCAAGGCGCGCGCGCGGCGCAGACGCTCGGGACGGATCGGCTGAACACAACCGAAATCCAGAAACGCAATTTGACCGTCGGCATTGAACAGATAGTTGCCGGGATGCGGGTCCGCGTTGAACAGACCACCGACCAAGTTGCCGCGAAACACGAAGCGCCAGAGTGTTTCGGCGAACTGGCGGCGCAATTCGGGAGCTTGGGCAGCGGCCCACTCCAGATTCTCCCCAGACATGAACTCCATCGTGAGTACGCGCCGCGAACTGCGCTCGGGGATCACCGCCGGCACGCGGATGCTGCGATCACCGGCGTGGATGCGCGCGAACATGCTCTGGCGTTCGGCCTCGAGTTGGTAGTCGAGTTCCTCGCGAATGCGTTGCGCCACCTCGGTGTACATGCGCCGGCTGTCCAGCGCTTTGGGCCCCAACGCGCTGACCAAGCCCTCGATCACCGCGCCATTCTTCAGATCGGCGTCGATCGCGCGTTCGATGCCCGGATGCTGCACCTTGACTGCGACTGCGCGACCGTCGCTCAGCTCTGCGCGATGCACCTGTCCGATCGACGCGCTCGCGAACGGCGTATCGTCCCAGCGTGCAAAGAGCTGATCGATCGGTGCACCCAACTCGCGCTCGACCGCCTGGCGCACCGCCTGGGGCGAGGATTGCGGCGCAGCTGCCCGCAGGCCGCGCAGCGCCAACTCGTAACTCTCACGATGGGCCTCGGGGATGAAGCCGTCCACGTAACTAGCCATTTGGCCGGCTTTGGCGGCCAAACCACGCAGCTGACCCAGGATCTCCGCGGCTTGTTTAGCGGCCGAATCTCCCTCGCGCGACAGCAGCAAGGATGCACCGCTGCGCAGGCCCACGCGCGCGAGACTCGTCAAACGCGCCAAACGTCCAACCGGCAGATTTTTGGGATGCGACCCCACGATCGAACCCGACTCTACCAGCAAACCGAGCTTGCGCTGGGCCGGGCCGCGCTTACTCGGCAACGCGACTCCGTGAACTCCACACACGCGACCCTACATCTGGCCTGAGCCTGCTCCCCCGAGAAATCAGCCCGGTTCGTGAGATCGTTCACAGCCGACAGCCGCAGATGAGTCATGCCATCATAGAGATGGGGACGCAGGATGGCGCTGAACACTAGCGACGAACTGTCGGTGCTGGGCGGTCACGGGCTATCGCCCGCGGGCGTGCTCCATGACCTGAAGCGCTCGCTCGCGCAACAACGCTTCATCTGCACGTATTTCGATCAACTCAACGTGGAGTACGAGACGTTGTGTCCCGCGCAGTACCACGAGCAAACCTCTGCCGTGGCGCGGCAGTTGCGCGCGCAGCATGCCACCCAACCCAGCTGGGCGCTGAATCATCGCTTCGAACATCTGGTGATGGCGGGGGTCGCGCCCGAAGTGCTCGAACAGCGCATCGTCATCTATCGCGAGCGACTCAAGACCTTGCTCGGTGCCGCCGGCGCAGCCAGCGTCGACGCTCTGTTCGATCCGTCCGCTGCGCTGGAATCGCGGCGCACGATGGCGCTGGGCCTGTTGGCGGAGATTCAGCGCTTGCGCGACGTGCGCAGCGAGTTCGAGCGCCTGCGCAATCGCCTGCTGTGGTGCCTGCTCGCAGCCGGAGGGTTCTTCGGCATGGTGTGCTTCACGTTGTTGCAGCAGAGCTGGCAATGGTTGCCCCCGATGGTGCATGTACTGTCGGCAGGCTTGCTCGGCGGTTACTTCAGCGTGCTCTTGAAGCTGGGCGCGTTGCGCTTCTGCCTCGAGTACAACAGCAACTATCAGCAGGTCGATCGCTTGTTCTGGAACATCTCGTACAATCTGCTGCTGTCGATGTTCGAAGGCGCCGTCGGCGCGCTGATCCTGTACACGATCTTTCTGGCAGGCCTGTTGAAGGGCAGTTTGTTCCCCGAGTTTCCGGCGCAGCCCGTGGGTACGATCTCGGAGCTGTTTTGGATGAGCCCGGTTCTGCACGAAGAAGCGGCAAAGTTGATCGTGTGGTGCGTGATCGCAGGCTTTTCGGAACGCCTGATCCCGGACTTTCTATCCACGCTCACGCAGCAAGTGAAGCAGCCGCGCGCTGCCGCTGACGGCGACGCACCGGGAGCGAAGCCGGCCGAGCCCGCGCAGCCACCGACCGAGCGCTGAGCTATTTTTCGCGCGCCTGGATCGGAATGCGAAAGGTGACGCCACGCGTCAGGCGCGGGAAACGTGTGCTCTTCGCTACGGAGATCAGACAGTTGCCCAGGGCGCTGCCGCCCAGCTTCGCAGGCGCCAGCACGGCTTTGGCCACGCTGCCGGAACTGGCCACGTGAAACTCCACGACGATCTCGTTGCTCGAATCGCCGGATTGCGCATGCGAAGTGAAGCAACGCTGCACGCGCGGTTGTTCGCGCGCAAACGTGCTCGTCAGCACCGCGGACTCGGGATCGACGGCCGCGGCTGGCTTCGCGCTCGGGGCCTTGGCGGTGGCAGTCGGGGTCGCCGGCTTGATCGCTGTCGGCGCTTCCGGCGGATCGGAGTCGGACGCCTGCGGCCCGGGACTTTCGTCCGCCGGCGCGTTGGCTTCGCGTTCGATCACGATCACGCGATCGGGCTTGGGTTCGACCAGGCGCAACACGCTCGCGACGATCGCGACCCCGAACAGCGTCAGTGAGCCCGCCAGCATCCAGCGCACGCGCATCGGCGACGGCATGAGACTGGGGTTGTCGATCGGGCGCTCGCGAATGCTCGACACGTCGCCCAACGCGAACTCACCACCCGGCACGGTGTCGAGATTGTCGAGATCGGCTTCGAGCGGATCGCGCGCCCCGGCGGGAGGTTCGGTTTGACCGCGGCGCGGAATCGGCGAACCCGGCGGCGCGTTCAGCGCGGTTTCGATGCTCTCGGCGTCGTCCGCGGCGCTGCGCCAAACGTCGTCCGATGCTGACAGCGGCTCGATGCCGAGCGTGTCGGCGAGCGGCCCGGCGAACGCGCTTTGCACGGCCACGCGCAGGCGCGCCTGACACACTTCGTCCGGCGCGGGG
>Ga0081455_10009310_pt1 | contig 10109 bp, 10 predicted proteins | sample TabmetS3T2R1_FD_70207 | JGI IMG/M metagenome (GOLD analysis project Ga0081455, IMG submission 70207) | Tabebuia heterophylla rhizosphere microbial communities from the University of Puerto Rico - S3T2R1 | ecosystem: Host-associated > Plants > Roots > Rhizosphere ... | reverse complement strand
CCACCCGCACGTCGTGGGCGGGTTGGCCATGGCGGGCAGTGCTGTCGCCGAGCGGGTCCGGGCGCTGCAGCAGCCCGAGCCGGCTCCGCGCCGGTTGGCCCCCGCGCTGGTGATCGCCGCGGCCCTCGCCTGCTGGCTGGCCGCCGGTGCGGCCACCTGGCGGGTCGACGAGCTGATCCAGCTGGCCGAGCGGGTGTTCACCCGGAACTGAGCGCGATCGCGTCCAGCTCGGTCCAGAGCGGGGCCGGCAGCTCGGCGCTCGCCCACTCGACGTTGGCGGCCACGTGCTCGGCGGTGCGCATGCCCGTGACGACCGCCGCCACCGCCGGGTGCCGCAGCGGGAACCGCAACGCCGCGTGCGGCAGCCCCGCCTGATGGCGCTGGCAGGCCTCGGCCAGCCGCCTGGCCCGGTGCAGCACGTCGGGCCGGGCCGGCCGGTAGTCGAACAACGCGCCGTCGGGCGGCCATGAGTGAGCCAGCAGTCCCGAGTTGAACGGGGCCGCGGCCAGCACCGACACGCCGCGGTCGACGCAGGCGGCCAGCAGCGGGGCGGCCCGGCGATCGGCCAGCGTCCAGCGCCCGGCCACCATCACGACGTCCACATCGGACTCGTCGACGATGCGGCCCAGCGGCTCGGCGAAGTTCATGCCGGCACCGACCGCGCCGATCACGCCCTGCTCGCGGAGCTCGACCAGCGCCGGGATCGCCTGCCGCAGCGCGTCGTCCATGAAGTCCTCGGGATCGTGCACCAGAGCGATGTCGACGCGGTCGAGCCCGAGCCGGCTCAAGCTCGACTCGAGGCTGCGCCGCACCCCGTCGGCCGAGTAGTCGCGCACCCGCATCAGGTCGTCGGGCACGTCGAAGTCGGCGGCGGCCAGGTCCGACCCGGTCGGCGCCGGGTTGTCGACGAGCAGCCGGCCCACCTTGGTCGAGACGACGTACTCGTCGCGCGGGCGCCCGGCCAGCGCCGCGCCGAGACGGCGCTCGGACAGGCCCAACCCGTAGTGCGGGGCGGTGTCGAAGTAGCGGACGCCCAGCTGCCAGGCGCACTCGACGGTAGCGGCGGCCACCTCGTCGGACAGGGCGGCGTGCAGGTTGCCGATCGGCGCCGCGCCGAAGCCGAGCTCGGTGACCTCGACCGAGGTCCGGCCCAGCCGGCGGCGTCTCACAGCCGGTACCACTCCGCGGCGGTGCCACCGAAGATCGCCTCGCGCTCGACGGCGGTCAGCCCGGCCGTCAGCGCCGTCGCGGCGTTCACCCAGGTCTCGTAGGACGCGGCGAGCAGGCACACCGGCCAGTCCGAGCCGAACATGATCCGTTGCGGACCGAACTCCTCGAGCAGCACGTCGACGTAGGGACGCAGCTGGTCCACCGTCCAGGCGTCGTGATCCGCCTCGGTGACCAGGCCGGACAGCTTCACCGCGACGTTGGGCTCGATCGACAGGTCGGCCAGGTAGGACGCCCACGGCTGCAGGGCGCCGTCGGCGATGTCCGGCTTACCCGCGTGGTCGAGCACGAACCGCAACTGCGGCAGGGCGGCGACCGTCTCGATCGCGGCCGGCAGCTGGGTCGGGCGGATGAGCAGGTCGTAGGCCAGGCCGGCCTCGGCGACGGCAGCCAGCCCGCGGCGCACGTCCGCGCGGCACAGCCAGCGGGGATCGACTTCGTCCTGGGCGGGGTGCCGGATTCCGACGAGGGACTCTCCACCCGGCTGGGCGCCGAGCGCAGCCAGCCGGGTGGGAACATCCGCGGCGGTGAGGTCGAGCCATCCGACTACACCGGCGACGATCGGTTCCGCCGCGGCCAACGCGAGCAGTTCCGGCGTCTCGTCAGGGACGCTAACCGTTTGGACGACCACTGTCGCGTCGAAGTGGTTCGCAGCAAGCGCCGGCGCAACATCGGACAGGGCGAACGACCGCTCCAAGGTCTCCAGCCCGGCTGTCCAAGGCTCCTCCCGCACGGACAGATCCCAGACGTGGTGGTGGGCGTCAATCCGCATGGAATACCTCCTCGGCCGGTGCCCACCACTCTCCCGCATCCGCGGTGTCGAGGGGTTGCTGGCACGGGTCGGTCAGCTTCCACCAGCGCTGGGTCTCCGGGTCGGCGGCGATGCGGGCGGTGTCAGCGGCGTAGTCGTCGCCGGTGTATTCCAGATAGCTGAACAGCACCCCGTCGCGCAGGAAGATCGAGTAGTTGGTGATGTGCGCCGCGCGCAGCGTCGCCAGCACGCCGGGCCAGGCGGCGGCGTGCAGTTCGCGGTAGGTCTGCTCCTGCTCGGGCCGCAGCCGGATCACCGCCGCCACCCGCTTCATCGCCGCAACCTGAGCCGATCCATGCCACCGTCGACGGCCAGCCAGGTGCCGGTGGTCGAGCCGGCATCCGGACCGGCCAAGTACGCGATGGCCCCGGCCACCTCGTCGGCCGACACGAGGCGCCCGTGCGGCTGGCGCGCCTCGAGAGCGGCGCGCTCGGCGGCCGGGTCGTCGGCCGCGTCGAGCAGCCGGCCGACCCAGGGCGTGTCGGCGGTGCCGGGGTTGACGGCGTTGACCCGGATGCCCTCGGGCAGCAGGTCGGCGGCCATCGCCATGGTCAGCGACAGCACCGCCCCCTTCGTCGCCGAGTAGAGCGCCCGGTTGGGCAACCCGACCGTGGCGGCCACCGAGCAGGTGTTGACGATCGCGGCCCGCTCGGAGTTTCGCAGCGCCGGCAGCGCCGCCCGGGTGACGCGCACCAGGCCGACGACGTTCACGTCGAAGACCCGGTGCCACTCGTCGTCGTCGTTCGCCTCGACGCCGCCCTGTGCGCCGACGCCGGCGTTGTTGACCAGGACGTCCAGCCCGCCCAGTTCAGCGACGGCGCGCTCGACCGCGGCGCGCACCGCGGCGTCGTCGGTGACGTCGGCCCGCACGTAGGTGTACGGCCCGTCATCGGCCCGGTCGAGCACCGCGACCGACGCGCCGTCCTTGGCCAGCCGTTGGGCGGCGGCCAGGCCGATGCCCGACGCGCCGCCGGTGACCAGTGCGCGCAGGCCGGTCAGCCCCGTCATGCCTGGCCGAACGTCTGCCGCTGCCGGCCCAGGCCGTCGATCTCCAGCTCGACGACGTCGCCGGCCCGCAGGTACGGCTGGTCGGGCCGGCCCATGGCCACGCCGGCCGGCGTCCCGGTGTTGATCACGTCGCCTGGGCGCAACACCATGAACTGGCTGAGGTACCAGACGAGGTGGTCGACCCCGAAGATCATCTCCTTGGTCGAGCTGTCTTGGCGGGCCTCGCCGTTGACCCACAGCCGCAGGCCCAGCGCCTGCGGGTCGGGCACCTCGTCGGCGGTGCGGATCCACGGGCCGAGCGGGTTGAACGTCTCGCAGTTCTTGCCCTTGTCCCACTGCCCGCCGCGCTCGATCTGGAACTCGCGCTCCGAGACGTCGTTGCTGATCGCGTACCCGGCGATGCACGCGCGGGCCTCGTCCGGCGAGGACAGGTAGCGGGCGGTCGCGCCGATCACGACGGCCAGCTCCACCTCCCAGTCGGTCTTGGTCGAACCGCGGGGGACGAGCACCTCGTCGTTCGGGCCGACCACCGTGTCGGGCGTCTTGAGGAACAGGATCGGCTCCTCGGGGATCGCGGCCCCGGTCTCGGCGGCGTGGTCGCGGTAGTTCAACCCGATGCAGACGATCTTTCCCGGACGGATCGGCGGCCCGAACCGCGCCGGCTCGACCGGCGCCAGCGACCCCGCGGCCAACGCGACCCGGGCCTGGTCGAGGCCGTCGGCCAGGAACGCGGGGTCGATCGCGGCGGTCAGCGAGCTCAGGTCGTGCCAGAGCTCGTCGGATCCGGCCACGACCGGACGTTCGGAGCCGGGTTCTCCCATGTGGGCCAGACGCATCAGTCAGTTGCCTTTCCGCTCAGCAGTCGAGTGATCACCAGGACGGCGAGGATCACGGCGCCGTCCAGGAAATCGAACCACTCGCCGCTGACCCCGGCGAAGGTGAGTACGTTCTGCACGAGGAAAAGCAGCAGGATGCCGGTGAGCGCCCCGAACACGCTGCCCTTGCCGCCGTTGAGGCTGACCCCGCCGATCACCGCCGCGGCGAACACCGTGAAGATCGCGCCGTTGCCCTGGCTGGACGCCACCGAGGCGAGGTGCCCGGACAGCATGATGCCGGCCAGCGCGGCCAGCAGGCTGCCCAGCACGAGCGCCCCGAAGATCATCCGGTCGGTGCGGATGCCGGCCGCCCGCGCCGCCTCGGCGTTGCCGCCCACCGCGTAGAGCGCCCGGCCGGCCCGCAGGTAGCGCAGCGCGAAGATCGCTACCGCGTAGGCGATGACGAATACCCAGATCGGCGCCGGGATACCGAACCAGTTGGCCGTGCCGAGATACATCATCGACTTGCCCATGCCGAAGAACGTCTGCCCGGACGAGATGCCGGTGAGCAGCCCGCGCAGGGTGATCAACATGCCGAGCGTGACGATGAACGCGTTAAGCCCGAGCCAGACGACCAGCACGCCGTTGACCACGCCGACCAGCACGCCCACCGCGAGCGCGATCGGCACCGCCCAGGCCGACGGCACCAGGTCCGCGCCGTGGTTGATGCCCTTGGGCAGGGTGAGCCAGGCGGCCACGCCCGGCGCGAGGCCCACCGTCGACTCCAGCGAGAGATCCATCTTGCCGGTGAGCAGGATGATGCCCTCGGCCAGCACGAGCAGCGCCACCCAGGACATCGACACGAGGACGTCCTGCAGGTTGTTGCGGGTCAGGAACGCCGGCGACACGAAGGCGCCGATGATCACGATGATGATGATCGGCGGGATGAGCGCGACGTCGCGCAGTCGGGCGGCGGCGACGCGCAGCGAGAACCCCGAGTCGGTGCCGCCGAGCGCCTTCTTCGCGGCGGTGAGCGTGTCAGTCATGGCTGAGGTCGACCCCTTCCATGGCGGCGACGACCTCGCGGTCGTCCCACGTTCCGGTCATGCTGGCGACGAGCTCGCCGCGAAACATCACGAGGATGCGGTGGCAGTAGCGCAGGTCGTCGAGGTCGTCGGTGACGAGCAGCACGCCGGCCCCGCCCCGGGCCGCCGCCACCGCCTGATCCATCACGGCCTGCTTGGACTTGACGTCCACGCCCAGCGTCGGCGCCATCAGCACGAGCACGCGCGGCTGGTCGGCCAGCGCGCGCGCCATCACGACCTTCTGCTGGTTGCCGCCGGACAGATCGGCCACCGCCACCTCGGGCCGCGGCGGCACGATGTCCAGCGTGCGGATGGCCTCGCGGCCCAGCTCGGTGCGCTGGCTCGGGCTGGCGAACCCGTGCCGGCCGAGCCGGTGCGGCACGGTCATGGTGGCGTTCTCGGCGATGGACAGCCCGCCGACGAATCCCTCGCGGTGCCGGTCGCGGGGCACCACGCCCACGCCGGCGTGCAGCGCCCGGGGCACGCTGCCCGGACGCAGTGGCCGGCCGTCTACTCGGATCCGGCCGCCGTCCGCCCGTTCGAAGCCGGCGATCGAGTCGGCGACGGCGAACTTGCCGCTGGCTCCGGCGCCGGCCAGCCCGACGATCTCGCCGGCGCCGACCTCGAACGACACGTCGCGACACTGCTCGCCGACGGTCAGCCCGGCCACTTCGAGCACCGGGGCGGTCGTGTCCGGCTGCGGTGGGCGAGGATCGGCCATCTCGCTGACCGGCTCGCCGGTCATCGCCTCGACCAGTGCGGAGTGGCTGATGTCGCCGATCGGCGCCGTGATGATGTGCCGGGCGTCGCGGAACACGGTCACCCGCTGGCACAGCTCGAAGATCTCCTGCAGGTGGTGACTGATGAACAGGAACGTGACGCCCTGCCGCTGCAACGCGCGGATGCGCTCGAAGAGCCGGGCGATGCCGCCGGCATCCAGCCTGGCTGTGGGTTCGTCGAGAATGATGAAGCGTGCTCCGAACGACAGGGCCCGGGCGATCTCGAGCAGTTGCCGCTGCTCGACGTTGAGTTCGCCGGCCGGCCCGCGCGGGTCGACGTCGAGCGCCCACGTGTCGAGCAGCTCGCGGGCCTGGCGCCGCATTGCGGTCCAGCCGATGACCCGACCCGATGCGGCCTGGCGGTTGAGGAACAGGTTCTCCGCCACCGACAGGCCGGGAATGATCGTCAGCTTCTGGTACACGCAGGCCACGACCTGGCGCCAAGCCAGCCGATCGCCGAGCGGGGGCGCCGGCCGGCCGCCGAAGTGCACCGTGCCGGTGTCGGGAGCTGCCAGTCCGGTCAGGATCGTGACCAGCGTGGACTTGCCCGCCCCGTTGCGCCCGACGAGTGCGTGCACCTCGCCGGGCGCGACGGCCAGTCGCACGTCGTCGAGGGCGAGCGTGGCGCCGAAACGCTTGCTCACCCCGACGACGTCGGCGACTGGTTGGCTGGGGGTATCCATCAGCTGATCTGGTTGCCCCAGAGGGACTTGTCGTCCACGCTCACCGAGCTCGGATACTGGCCGTCGGAAGTCACCAGCGGGGCCGGGATCTGGTCCTCGAGCATGTCCGAGCCGACCTGGACGATCTGCCCGCCGTGCCCGTCCGAGCCGGGCTGCTGCTTCTTGCCGGCGATGGCGTCCTGCACGTACTGCAGCGCGTACTTGGCGTAGAGATCGGCCGGCTGCGACACCGTCGCGTCCATCGTGCCGTCCTTGATCGCCTTGTACTCGGACGGAACGCCGTCGTTGGAGACGATGACGATGTGTCCGGCCTGGCCGCGCGGCTTGATCAGGCCCTTCTGCTGCAGCGCCTGGATGGTGGCCGGCAGGTAGATGCTGGCCTGCATGTAGATCGCGTCGATCTTGTTGCCGGCCAGAACGGTGTTCAGCTTCTGGACGGCGGTCGGCGGATCCCACTTGGTCGGCTCGCCGAACACCTTGATGTTCGGGTAGCTCTGCTTCATGCAGGCGTTGAAGGCATCGGTGCGGTCGCGGCCGTTGATCGAGGCCAGGTCGCCCTCGAACATCACGACGTTGCCCTTGCCCTTGAGCTGGTCGACGAGGAACTGGGCGCCCTGCTTGCCGAACTCGCGCTGATTCGTGTTGACCTTCATCGCGCACGGGGCCGTGACGACGTTGTCGAACGACACGACGACGATCCCGCGGTCGCATGCCTGCTTGATGATCCCGTTGAGACCCGTCGGCGAGGCCGCGTTCAGGACGATCGCGTCGACGCGCTGGGAGATGAGGTTCGAGATCTGCTGCGTCTGCTTGCCGACGTCGTTGCCCGAGTTGTAGACCGAGCACGTGACCCGCTTCGCGTACGGGGCCATCTTGCAGCCCGCCTTGAAGAGGTTCGCCATCTCGACCCGCCACGTGTTGCCGATGAACGAGTTGGCGAGCGCAATCTTGAAGGGGCCCTCGGCGCCGGTGCGACTCGACCCGGCGGAAGCCGCCGCGATCGAGGTGGCAGCCGCGAGCAGCGCGACCAGGAGGGCTGTCCAGCGTGGAACCTTCATCGGTTCGTGCTCCTTTCGAGTGGGCTTTCCCGCCAAACCACCGGTCGTCAGTGCGCTCCTTTCGCCTCTGGTTATACTGGTCTTACCGGTCGATCCGGCACCTTACGACGGCCCGTTGCGAATGTCAATGCACCCGGGAGAGGCCGAACGCCCAGGCAAATGCAGCCCCGCGAGACACCGACCTCAACGCCGCCCCTCCCCGGGCTCCAAGGGCTCCGGGCCATCCGCCATGTCGTGCTGCTCGGGCTGATGGGAAGCGGCAAGACGGCGGTGGGCGCACGGCTGGCGCGACAGCTGGCGATCAGGTTCGAGGACGGCGACGGCCGACTGACCACCGCGTCTGGCCTGACCGCGAGGGAGCTTCGGCTCCGCTGCGGCGAGGCGGCGCTCCGCAGGGCGCGCGACTTCGCGATCGAGGGGATCGGGCCGCGCTGGGACGCGCTGCTTGCCGAGTTGGCCGGTCGCTAGGCTCCGACGGCCTTGACGAGCGGGTTGAGCGACAGACGCGCGAGCACAGGCGCCGGACCGGCGTCTGCCACCACGCCGCCCGCCGTCCGCGGGCGGCACGTCGACGTCGCGATGGTGTTCGCGACGGCGGCGGGGAGCGACGGCGGTCCGGCCGCGCTCCTTCCCTGGCACGACGGCACGCTGCTCGGCCGGCTGACCGGCCAGCTCGCCTCGCTCGGCGTGGCGCGCATCGTCGTCGTGACCCGGCCGCCGTGGGAGGCAGCGGTCCGCGCCGCCCTGCAGCGCTCCGGCACCGTCGCCGAGGTGGTCGCCTCGGCGGGCGTGGAGCACGACCTGAAGAGCTTCGCCGCGCTCGTCGCCGACTCCAACGGCCGCGGTCTCGCCGCCCTCTACGGCGACATCGTGACGCACCGTGAGGCGCTCGCGGGCCTGCTCGCCAACCCCCAGACCAACAGCCTCATCCTCGGCGGCGGGCGGATGCGGCCGATGGTCTTCCGCGTGCGCGCCCGCCGCGGCCGCGTGCTCAGCGCCGGTTCGGCGTATCACGCCGTGCACCGGCCCACGGGCACCTTCCTCGGCGTGCTGAGGATCGCGCCGACGGACCTGGCGGCGGTGGGGGCCGCCGCCCTCGCGCTCGCGCCGCTCGCGGCGGCGCCGCCGGAGTCGTGGCTCGGCGAGCTCGACCGCAAGGCCGCCTCGTGGCGCCTCGCGCTCGCGCGGCTGGCGGAGGGCGACGTCGACGCCGCCGCGCTCGACGACGACCAGGCCTCGCCCGACGACGTCGACGAGGAGATCGAAGCACCGGGCGACGTGCAGGACGTGGAGCTCTCCGAGGCCGACGAGGCGCGCCTGCGCGACCGGCTCGCCACCGCTCCGGATGACGCCGTCGCGCTGTTGCTGGTCGGGCTCGTCCGAAGCGGCGCGCCGATCGCCATCAGCCACCTGCGACGCCTGTTCTGGGCGCGGCCGCTGTCCGCCGAGGCGCTCGCCGAGGCCGAGCGCGGCATCGCCGACATCGACGAGGACCGCGTGCTGCTCGACTCTGCCGTCAAGGGCAGCGACGGCTTCTTCACGACGTTCTTCGTCAGCCCGTACTCGAAGTACATCGCGCGCTGGTGCGCGCGCCGCGGCTTCACGCCGAACCAGGTGACCACGGTCTCGGTCCTGATCGGCCTGGCCGCCGCGATCGCGTTCGCCACCGGCGAGCGCTGGGGCCTCATCACGGGCGCGGTGCTGCTGCAGCTCGCGTTCACCACCGACTGCGTCGACGGCCAGCTTGCGCGCTACACGCGGCAGTTCTCGAAGCTCGGCGCGTGGCTCGACTCGGTGTTCGACCGCACCAAGGAGTACCTCGCCTTCGCGGGTCTGGCGATCGGCGCGAGCCGGATGGGCGATCCCGTGTGGCTGCTCGCGTGTGCCGCGATCACGCTCCAGACCGCGCGCCACATGTCCGACTTCTCGTTCGGCGGCTCCCAGCGCGATGCGCTCGGCGCCACGTCGCAGCCGCCGCTCGCGCAGGCGGCCGACGCCGCCGGCCAGGCCGCCGGGATGCGTCGCAACGACCGGCGCGAGGCGGTCGAGACGGTCGTGGTGCAGCGCCCGCTGCCCGCCCGCGTGCTGAGCGCCTGGCACGGGATCGACCGCGCTCCTGGCGTGCGCTGGATCAAGAAGATGATCACCTTCCCGATCGGCGAGCGGTTCGCGGCGATCTCGATCACCGCGGCGCTGTTCACGCCGCGCGTCACGTTCATCACCGTGCTCGCCTGGGGCTCGCTGGGGATCGCCTACTCCCTGACCGGGCGGGTGCTGAGGTCCCTGCGATGAACGCGATCCCGTCCACCCTCGGCGTGCTCACCGTGCGATGACCGCCGCCGCCGTCACCGCCTCCGCACCGGCCCTGGCGCCGCCGGATCCGATCACCGTCTACCGCGACGACGGCCCGCTCTCGCGCGCGCTCGGGATGCTCCTGGGCCGCGCCCTGCCGCTGCCGGGCGCGGGGCTCATCCTCCTGGCGTTCCTGGTGCTGGTCGCCACCATCGCGATCGGCGGCGGCGACACGTCGCGGCTCGTGGCGGCCGCCGTGCTGGTCGTGGTCGTGCTGCTGGCTGGCGCCTCGAGCGGCTCGCCGCCGCGCCCGAGGATCCGCTGGGCCGAACTGCCGCTGCTGCGGGCCAC
>Ga0081455_10009309_pt1 | contig 10109 bp, 5 predicted proteins | sample TabmetS3T2R1_FD_70207 | JGI IMG/M metagenome (GOLD analysis project Ga0081455, IMG submission 70207) | Tabebuia heterophylla rhizosphere microbial communities from the University of Puerto Rico - S3T2R1 | ecosystem: Host-associated > Plants > Roots > Rhizosphere ... | reverse complement strand
TTTTGGCATTCGAAAACGCGCATCACTGTTGCGGTGTGAGGCTCATTTCGTCGTTCCGCTCGTAATTCGGTCAGCAACAGCTCAAGCTCGGGAATCATCGGGACAAAGCGCGTTTCTCCATTCTTTGTGGCAGTTTCCGGGTCTCCTCGCACGTGCAGTTGGTGACGCGCGAAATTCACGTCGGCCCAGGTGACGTACTTTGCCTCGCCGATTCTCAGTCCGCTATAGGCGAGAAAACAGACAAGGTTTGCGCAGTCCTTCGACTGTCTTGCGCCTGCATTGCGGATCGCATCCACAAATTTCAAAAACTCTCCGCGGGACGGAAGCTCTAGTCGTTTCTGCCGAATCTTTACTCGCGACAGCCCGGCAGCGGGATTGTTGAATCGCGCTCCGGAGCTGATCGCTTCATCGAAAATAGCTCGTAAGGTGCCAATGCTGTTGTTGATGACGCTTGGGGAGTACCGCTGTTGATATCGGCCGAGCCAAAGGTCGCAGTCGCGTGGAGATACTTTGCGCACGTCGGTCTCGAAAAGCGACGGCCAGGAACGGCAAATGAAGTCGATCATTAACTCGCGGTAATCTTTTGATCTCGGCTTGAGTGATATGCTCGCGCGTACTTTCTGTAGATAAACGTCCGCAGCATTGCCGACCGTCATTTTGCCTTCAGTGAACGCGGTAAATGATTCAATTTTCGAGCGGTGATCACGTAGTGTGTCGGGCAATCGTTGTTTCGCGACGGAAAAGGTCGCGGTCTTCAAGCTTTTCCAGGTAAGTTTACCGCCAACGCGGAAGCGTGCGAAATATGTACCTGATGGTGCATACCTGACGAGATTCTGCACGGCAGTTGGCTGCCAAACCTTTTCCTCCGACGCGCTCATTCACGCCCTCCTGTCGGTCCAGCATTGCTCGGACAAATGCCGTCGCGGCTCCAAGCGTGGAGCCGATGCGTCGTTGCAGAAGCGCCAAAACGGTGCGAATTACCGCGCGTGCGCTCGGGTCGAGTCGAAGCTGAAGCCTCTAGAGGCGCCAAACCTTGCCGTATAGAAAACGCGTATAGAAAGGGATTCGCCGAAGCCGCCTGAGAGAGTATTTTCCATCGTAAGCGCCGGCATAGCTCAGCTGGTAGAGCAGCTGATTTGTAATCAGCAGGTCGTCGGTTCGAATCCGACTGCCGGCTCAGTCGATTTGCAATTTGCGATTCGCCTTAGCTGAAGCTACGGCGGACAGGTTGCCGATTTGCGATTGGATCGAATCGAGCTAACGCTCGCCGTTCTAATTGCGAACTGCGCTGGCAAAGCGCTCTAAATACATTCGTCGTAAATCATCGACGCTGAGTTTCGCCGGGGCGAGGTCGAACTCTACCTTTTCGATCGTACCCCTGAAATATTTCGGTAGCACTTTGGCGTACTCGAATTTCGGGACGACTGGCAAGCCGTTATCGGTGCCGATATCCATGCCTTCGTACGAGGCGAACCGGAACGGCACGCTATGCTCCATTTTCAACTCGGCTTGTTGTTTGCCATTGATGAAAAGCTTGCTAGTGCCGCCGGTGCCGAACTCGCCGGGCTTATCGGCAGTGAATTCGTAGCGCACGTTGACTTTGCCCGTAGGCAACGCATCGCGCGAACTGATAGTGTCCAGTTTTAAGCCAAGTAAGCTGTAGGTGTGCTTGAGGTGACCGTTTTCGACGTAAAGCGAAAAGCCGCCAAGAAAACTGGACTCGGCCACGATCACGCCCGCGAGACCGGGACGCAATCCGAGCGCGCCTGCGCGGCCCGGATTGTCGAGGTCTGCGCTTATGCTGTACGAACGATTGTAAATCGGCGGGATCATGCCGGAAGAAATGTTTTCAGTACCGTTGTAGTAAACGAATTTCGTCTGGTCCGGTAAACCTTTCGGAAAACCCCACACCGCCGCCATCTCTCCAAGTAACGGCAATACCTGATACTTCTCCGCCTCTGACCAAAAAAGCGCGGTTAGCTCGCGTACTTTGTCGGGATTCTTATCTGCGATGTTGTCGGCCTGTGAGAAATCTTCGTCGAGATTATACAATTCGCATTTGTCTTGATCCGGATTCCACTTGCCAGGTGCGAAGCGCGCGAGCGTTTCGGGATCGATCTTCCACGGGATCCGGTCCAGTCGCCAGCACGCGAGCCAGCCGTCCTTGTACATTGCGCGGTTTCCGAGAATCTCGAAATATTGTTGGGTGTGCCGGGAGGGCGCGTTGGCGTCATCGAACGTGAAAGAGAAACTCACACCGTGCATCGGCATTTGCGGCACGCCATTGACTTGGTTTGGCGCAGGCAAGCCGGCAGCTTCGAGAATGGTTGGAGCAATATCAATGCAATGCGTGAATTGACTGCGCACACCGCCCTTGTCTGTGATGCGTTTTGGCCAGCGAATTACCATCGCGTCACGAATGCCGCCGAGATGTGATGCGACTTGTTTGCCCCATTGAAACGGTGTGTTGCCAGCCCATGCCCACGCCGCTGCGTAATGCGGAGCCATGTCGGGCCCTCCCCATTTTTCCAGGCCGCCATAAGCTTTGATGGCTTTCAACTGTTGATCGGCTGTGAGCGGCACACCGTTGAGCGTGGTCATCTCGTTGAACGTTCCGGTCTCGGTGCCTTCCATGCTCGCGCCGTTATCGCCGAAGATGTAAAAGATCAGTGTGTTGTCAGCGAGGCCCATATCCTCGATCGCTTTCACCACGCGGCCGACAGCGTTGTCAGTGTTTTCCTGATAGCCTGCATAAACTTCCATCTGGTGCGCATACAATTTCTTCACGTCGGGCGGAACGTTGTCCCAGGCGGGGAACGCCGGATCGCGCGGCGTGAGTTTCGCGTTTTGAGGAATCACACCGAGTTGCTTCTGACGCGCGAACGTTTGTTCGCGCAACGTGTCCCAGCCCTGATCGAACTTGCCCTTGTACTTGTTGCTCCATTCTTTCGGCACTTGATGCGGCGCGTGCGTGGCGCCGGTTGAGAAATACAGGAAGAACGGCTTGTCAGGCGCCTGCGCCTTCTGACTCCGGATCCAATTGATCGAATGCTGGACCATTGCGTCGTTGAAATAGAAATTCTTGTCCGTTGGCACTCCGATGATCGTGTTGTTCTCAGTCAACACCGGATCGAACTGGCCGGTTTCGCCGCCGAGAAATCCCCAGAAATAATCGAAACCGAGCGCGTTCGGCCAACGATCAAAAGGGCCGGCCGGGCCCTGTTGGTTGTCGGGTGTCAGGTGCCACTTGCCGATGGCAGCGGTGTTGTAGCCGTTGCCCTGAAGAATCTTGGCGATGGAAGCCGCGCTGGTGGGCCAATTCGTGTTGTAGCCAGGCCAACCTCCGGGCACTTCAGCAATCGACCCGAATCCTACGGCATGATGATTTCGTCCCGACAACAACGCCGCGCGCGTTGGCGAACAAAGTGCTGTGACGTGGAACCGATTGTAACGCAGTCCCTGGGCCGCGAGTTTGTCGAACGTCGGCGTAGCGACAGGTCCGCCGAACGTGGACGGATTTCCGAACCCCGCATCATCGATCAATACGAGCAGAATGTTCGGCGCATCTGGTGGAGCCTTAACCGGTTGCGTAAACGAGGCTACAGATCCTTCGAGCGTCCGTTTCGTAACGCCTTCAAATGGCTGTGGCGGACGCGGCAGAACAGTTCGATCCCATTCGGTATCTGAAGCCGCGACTGATTTTGGTTGAGTTGTAACCGCAAGTGCGATTCCACTGAATAAGATGATCCATTTTCGCATCCTGATTTCCCTCCCTGAGCTTGCGAGGCTATGTGAGACGTTTTGAAAACACACGCCAAAAACGGCGTTACCAATCACAAAATTTTGGATGATGTCGCGGCTGTTGCACGCGCCGAAGGCACCGCTCTAATCGTGCATTTGGACTACAGCGCCGCAGTCGTCCAACACGCGGATAATTGCCCGCTGCGACCGGAAGTGGGAGCGATACTTTGCGTACGCGACCGCGTACCGAACCGCGTCGGGCCCTGCGTACCAGATCGGGCCGTATCGAAACAACTCATTGCTTAGATCAAAGCCATCTCTGTCTTTGCGCGGACGGACCTCGTAAAGGTCGTGACCGGCCCTGAACCCAAGGCTGCTCTGTTCGGTACGCTTGGCTTCCATACTGTCCATGTATCAACGAATTTGCGCCGATAAAAGGGACATTTCTGTTACTTTTTTAAACGCGGATGCCCGGCCCCAGTTCCGTCCTTCTCGAACTACAAAATTTGTGACTTCGCTGCTCAGCGCGAATCCGGGCGGCGCACGTAAAGTGCTCTGCCGCCCGTGTCAATGACCGCGAAGTTGGTCGAGAGATAGTCCTGCCCCAACACGCCTGCATTGGATTCCGCTGCCGATTTCGAGAGCAGAATGTCTCCCGATACATGCGCCACGACCACTTCGGCATTTGCTAGTTTGAAATTTCCGATCGCGAGTTCTTTCACACCGGTGCGATTCACTCCTTCCACCAAGTTGCCGGCGCCCCCCGCGCCGTACCCGGCGAGGGCCGTCACACCGGTTCCAGATTTCACGGCAACCTGCGTGTCGATCAGCGTGTTGGCCGAGCCCGTGTCCACGAGAAAGCGGGTCGCGTGTCCATTCAGCGCGCCTTCAACATCGAAGTGGGCATTCGCGTTGAGTCGCATCGGAATTCTTGTAAAACCGCGACCGGCAAGGAAACTCGCGAGACTTTGGCTCACGGAAGAGCTTGAACCGTTGGGATTGACGTAAAGCATCTGCCGGGTGCAATCGATGATCATCCCAAACTTGACCATCTCGCGCGCGCCGAGCACGCCGTTCAGATGTGCCATCGCCTTGGAATCGGAGATGTGCGATCCAGTTGCGGCAGCGCTGCGCTCCGGATTCATACCGGACAAATCGGCGATGGCCACAGGAACGTTTGTTACCACGCAGTTGCCCATCGCGATGCTTTTCACCTTGCTCATGCCGAAACGTTCCCAACTGCGGCCAAACAAACCGCCGACACTTGAGTCGGTCTTTTCCACCGTAAGACCGAACGTGTTCACGCTGTTGCGATCGATGAGCGTATTAGGCGATCCGGTATCGATCATCAGCGCGCCGCGCCGATTGTTTATGGAAACGGGAACCAACAGATGGTTGCCATAACGTCGTTCCAGCTTCGCGCTAGCAAGTCCCTGGCTGGCGAGCGCGCCAGCGAGTGTGCCGCCGGGTTGCTGTCCTCGCGCCCAAAATGGCGTCACTAGCCCAAGGAGGAAGATTGGGCCGAACAGTTTCCTCATGCCACGGTTCTAGAACAATGTGTTCGCTTGGTCGAGTCCTATTGCGAACCCCGCCTCGACGGTGCTAGCGGCAGACTTGTCAGTACTGGCGACAGCAACTGAGGAAGCCTTACTCAGAGAAATTTCCCGCTAGAAAACCGAACGGTTGCGCGCGGGTGCATCCACGTCAGCGTCGAAGACGCTCTTGCGTGGCTACCCCGCTTGGATTCGAACCAAGAATAACGCCTCCAAAGGGCGCTGTGTTACCGTTACACCACGGGGTATGAGGATTTGCGATTTAGATTCGCAAATTTCGCCTCCGGCGCAATTTCCAAAGTGTATTCGGTTAATTATTAAGACTCCGGCTCGGCCGGCCCGGCCGTTGCCGGTTCCCAGAATCACGTTCTCCTGAAGGCAAATGCCGAGCAACTCGCTGCCAAAATCAAGGTTGAATCATCGCGGCACCGTCAGATCGTAGCTGTGCTGCGGCCAACGAGGCCGGTTATGGAGCGCACGACATTCCTGAAAAATTACCGCATCCGTCTTCAATATGACGGCAGCCCGTATGAACCCGATCGCAACGGTCCAGCAATCAGCTACGAAGCCGTGGATGAGAGAACTGGGGAGCCAGTCTCTGTGACGCTCATTCCTGCAGAGAGTATCGATCCGGCGGAGCGGCAGCAATTTGAGGAGGATGCCTTGGCGGCGCAGAAGCTGCGGCACGTTAACATTGCAAAAGTCTTCGACTTTGGGCGCGAAGGTGACGACTACGTTTACGTCTCGGAGCGCCTCGCGGGTGAAACACTTGCGTCATGGGTGCGCAACCACGGGCCGATGCCTGCTGACGCTGCACTACGAGTGAGCGAACAGATCGTAAGTGTGCTGTCCTCTGCGGGTTTTCACAAGCTCCCCTATCCTCCTATTCAGCCCTCCGACATCATGCTGGTGCCAGGGCAGACGGCAGAAGGCAGTTGGCCGTTGGTGAAGGTGACCAATTTCGGGTTACCAGCGCTAATGGCTCGTCCCGAACCTCAGCTAACTGAATCAGAGAAGGCTGACCAAACCGCCGCTGCCGAACAGGTCAGGAACGATCAAAAATTCCGAGAGCCCACAAAGGACATCCGCTCGGAAATCTATTCGCTTGGTGTGACACTCTATTTTTTGCTCACTGGAATTACGCTGTCAGCCGGGGCGCTCCAACAGGGTCCGACGTTTTTAGGATTTCCGAAGCCGTTGCGAGCCTTGTTAGGCAGACTGTTGCATCGCGATCCCGATCAGCGTCCAACGGACTTGCTGGTAGTCACGGAAATGTTCCGAGAATCTCTTGGGAAAATCGAGCGCCGACGCGCATTGTCGGATCGCTACGGGATTCCCTTGAGGACAAGCGTTCCGCGGCCGAGAAACGCTCGGCCGAGGCGCCTGATGAGAACCGCGGCGGTGGTTGGGGTCCTCCTGTTGCTGGCGGCGGCAATTGCGCCTGTGGTTTTCCCGGACTCAATCCGCAAATTGGTCCGTGCCATTCAAAAGCCAAAGCAAATTGGCGTTCTGGTCGGCGTGCCGGACTCTTCACCAGTGGCAAATGAGCCACGTGCCGTATCTCGAGTCCCTGGAAACACTTCGGCATCGCCCGCCGCCGCAGTGTCATCGAAACCGCTGAACGCAAACGCTGTGCCTGAAACTCCGGGAGCGGCAACTGCCGCGACGACTGCGAATCCGTTTCACGTCGCGCCGGCCGATGTTCAGCAGGCTCAAATAGCGAGCGCTCAACCGCAGATGTCGGCTCCTCCAACGACCTCAGTGGAAGATTCTGCAGCCCCGACGCCCGAGAGCTCCGTTTCGGCGAACACCGACGCAAACGCATCCGCTCAGGCAAACACCGAACCGCCGCCAAATACTGCCAGTCCGTCCACTTCTCACAGCAAAGAGAAATCTGTTGCCTCCAAATCCAAACGCGCCCGTGATAGTCGAAGTTCGGCGGCATACTCTTCGCGAGGCCGCTCTGGTTCCGTGCGCAGTCGTTTCGTTGGTATTACCTCAGATGGACGATTAATTCTTCGTCTGCCTTCGGGGCGCACTGCCATTGTGGCGCCGGACGAAGAAGTCCCCCCACGGCATCGAAATCGGGTTTTCATTGACCGCGACCAGATGTTCGGTCCCCCGCCAGGATTTGGGTCAGATTATTTCCCGGACGACTGACAATTTCGCTGCGCGATACGACTGCATGCGGCAGCCTGGGTAAATCGGCAATCCCAGACATTTTTTCGAAAAAAAAGCTTGCCATGGCTTGTGATTTCCGGCATACCTCGCGCTCGTGCGGAGACCACGAATCTTTTTAGCGCTGGCAACTGCATTGTTTTCAATGGCTTTCGTCGCGGGCGCACGCGCGCAGGCGCTGGCGCCGCCCACTTTGGGTGGCGAAAATCCCACGGGCGGAAACACAGGCGATGTGGTGCAAGTAATCACGGCAAAGACGGCACCGGCGCTTGCCAAAAAGACGAGACCGGTCGCGAAAGAACCGGCCCGCACGAGCAGTGAGAAACGGATATCGTCGACCGTGCAAAAACCGGCACAATCGATCGCGAAAGCGCCGGCCCGCGCAACCTTTACGATGGAGCCAGTGCGTCCGATGAATCAACAAACGGTAAACCAAACGGCCGAGCATGGCAGCCGTTTCAGCTTCAAGACTGCGACCGGTAAGAGGGAATCGGTTCCTGTCATCAGCCAATATTATCCAAAGCGAATTGTCTATCCGTATGCCAAAGTCGACAAGCGCATCGACAGCAGATTAGTGCAAGCGGCAACGCTCGCTCAAGAGCGCTCCCATGCGCATTCGCGCTCGCGCTGCTGGCATTATGTCAAAGACGCGTTGCTCGCTTCAGGAGTCATCGAGTCCCGCCCGAAGACCGAGCTTGCCAGAGACGCTGCATCGGAACTCGTCCACAATTACGGATTCAAAAAGCTATCGATAACGGATCCATTCTCCGCACCTGTAGGCTCGGTGCTCGTGTATGGCACGGCTCGCAGCGTTGGCCATGTTGAGATTCGTACCAAAGATGGTTTCGTCAGCGATTTCCGTTCACCGACACCGTCGAAACGTCCGCTGGTGGGCGTCTACGCAAAGCTGTAGTCCATCTCGGCTGCGGAGAAGAATCGGCGTAGCTCACGCCTGCGGCTGGCAAAGGCACGAACTCGTAATGGTGAGATCAGCTTTCGCCCAAACTTTTTCAAACTGCGCGCGCGTTTGAGCGACTTCGTCTGCGTTTTTCTTTTGCTTCCGCAAACTTTCTGCCAGGCCAAGTAACGACCAGCCGTTTTGGGGCAAACGCGCGAGATCGTCGCGATAGACCTGCTCCGCTTCGACGAAACGTTGTTGCTTCATCAACACCGCTCCGAGCGAGTGACGCACCGGAATCAACCATCCGGGTGGCTCATCATATTTGAGGGCATCTTCCTTTTGGATTGCGTCGCGCAGTTGCTCAATTCCGCTATCAATCTTTCCTTCGGCGATCAGAATTTCTCCTTCGACCATCGGCCTGACGACGGCGAGAAGCGCTTCGCAACCGTTGTTGCTCACAAAATCTTCCTTTGGCACGAGCTTGGCGCATTCGACAAAAACAGTTTGGGCTTTGCGCGCGTTGGCGGCGTCACCTTTCGCGGCGTATGCGATCGCGCGAGCGGCATGATGAAATGCGCGGGTGAACCACATCTTGTGGGTGTACTTTTCCGGCTCGGCGAGGATTTCATCCCACAGGCCAAAGCGCACCATCACTTCCAGCGGCATCGCGACGTTTCCTTCCGCTTGCAATGCGTTTTCCTCTAGAAAATCGGCCGGCATCTCCGCGACCATGGCGCGAATGTGCTTCATCGCCAGGTCGCGCTGCCCCGTCATCATCGCGGCGTAGGCAAGCATGTGGCGGTTATGCGCTATGTACACGTTTAGAAAACCTTTGGGCGGCCCGAAGATCTTGCGGTACCGCTGATCTGCTTCTACTGCCTTTGCATTTGTATCCACGGCCTTCTGCCATTGGCCGGTGCGAATGTCGATGTGCGATGGCATATGCACGTTGTGAGCGAGGCCTGGCTGTAAATTGCGAAGCCGGTCAGCGGCAGCGAGGGCGCGCTCGGGATTCGGCGAGGCTTCTATCGCGTGAATGTAAAGATGATTCGCCAATGGATGCTTCGGATTGAGTGTCAACACGGCGTCGAGCGTGGCGATGATCTCATCCGTTCCGGGTTGCGGCTTGCCGTCTGGTGTCCATTGATCCCAAGGCCGCAAGTTCATCATGGCTTCCGCGAAAAAAGCGCCGACGTCTGGATCCTTTGGATATTTTTTCCACACTTCGCGCATCGCGTCGGCATAAGCGCGATCCAGCCCACTGCGATCTTCCGGCTGCGGATTAGCGTAACGTCTTGCGAGCGCGTCGATCAGCGCCCGTTCAACCGGTGACGCGTTCGCGGCATTCTCCTTGGCGAGATTCAGTTCTTTCCAAGCGAGCTCTGCCGCGGGTGGCGGAACGGGCATAGAATTAATGTGCGGACCGCACGCGAGCGCTACGCCCCAATGCGCCATCGCGCATTTCGGATCGAGTTCCGCGCCCTGCTGAAACGCGCGGATCGCCGCGCGATGATTGAATCCGTGGAGAAAACCGAGGCCCTGATCGAAATAGCGCTGTGCTTCGGCCGAGTTGGTCGTGACCTTGCGCGAATAGGAGCCGAGGCCGTCGTAAAGAGGCTCCTTTGCGTCGAGCGCATCGCAGGCTGCAAACACGAACGCTGAACAAACGAGGATTTGAAAGGATTTGCTCTTCAGTTTCATAACAGTGAACGAAAATTTTGGGCGGTGGGAACTGT
>Ga0081455_10009308_pt1 | contig 10110 bp, 7 predicted proteins | sample TabmetS3T2R1_FD_70207 | JGI IMG/M metagenome (GOLD analysis project Ga0081455, IMG submission 70207) | Tabebuia heterophylla rhizosphere microbial communities from the University of Puerto Rico - S3T2R1 | ecosystem: Host-associated > Plants > Roots > Rhizosphere ... | reverse complement strand
CCGCGACGCACGAGACACCTCTCTCGCGGAATCGAGCAGCAAGGTCGGGGGCTCCGGCAAAGCCACCAACCGTGTGACCGTACGCTGCCGCGGTCTGCACGATCCGAGTCAGCGGGCTGCCATCGGCGTCGTCGTCAAGCAACGCCTCGAACGTCGTCCCTAGGGAGAGAGACAAGTCGTGCGGCCCGACGAACAGTTGATCAACTCCGGGAACCGCCGCTATCTCCTCGACGTTGGAAAGAGCTTTGGCGGACTCGATCATGACGGCACAGGTGGTAGCGCGATTGGCCTCCTCCGGCGTCAAAGTCGGAGCACCCCAGATGCGCCCGATCGGACCCCGGCTGCGCTCACCATCTGGAGGGTGGAAGGTGGCGGCAACGGCGCGCTCTGCCTGCGCAGCCGACTCAATCTGCGGGACGATCACCGCTGTGGCGCCGGCGTCCAACGCGGCGCCGATGGCAGCGAAGTCACACGCGGCAACCCGCACCACCAGTTCACCCAAGCCGGATGGAAAACTCCGTGCCGCGTCAAGGATCTCGGTACGTCCGTACCCGCCATGTTGAGCGTCAAGGCACACCCAGTCGAATCCCAGATGCGCCAGCCGCGCCACCATCCCCGGACTGGTGTCGCTACACCACGCTCCACTGCTCGACTCATCGAATCCACGAGGTTTCTGCCGCTCTACCGTCACGCGACCCATTCTGGCGGGTGGACCTCACGATGCGTCGTCAGCCGTCACCTTCGGCGGCAGCGAGCAGCTCCTTACGGTGTGCCAGGGTAGTGCGCATCCGCCCATGTCGGGCGCCCAGCTCCACCTCCGCGGCGTCGATGCGACGCCAGGCGGGCATGCCAAGGGCCCGAATTCCTCGTTGCCCGAGCAGCCGGTCCAGGAGGCCTGACCGTCCGTGTGCCTGGACAGCACCGTCGTGCACGTCGGCCAGCAGTGACGTCACCGTCTCCACGGCGTCGGACTTGTTGGTACCGATGACGCCAGTCGGCCCTCGCTTGATCCAACCAGTCACATACTCATCCGCTGAAAATCCGCCATCGCGGATCACGCGGCCCTCGGCATGCGGCACCCGTGCCGTCTTCTCATCGAAGGGAACACCCGACAGCGGCAGGCCCCGGTAGCCGACCGAACGCACCACGAGATCGGCCGTCAAAGTCGAACCTGCGCCGGCGCTCACCACGAAGCCCTCGGAATTGATCATTGTCCGCTCGACTTCGACCGCGGTGACTCGGTCGTTGCCGATGATCTTTGTCGGTCGGGTCCAGAAGTGGAAGCTGATGCGACGGGAGGCCCCGCTCAACGGCCGAGTCGCCCAATCCTGCAGTACCACCAGGTTGCGTGCAGCGACCTTGTTCTGTTGCACGATCGCTTGACTCGACGGATCCAGCTCCAGGTCCGCGGGGTCGATGATCACATCCACATCTGCCAGCTGACCCATTTCACGAAGCTCCTTGGTGGTAAAGGCCGTGTACGCGGGGCCGCGGCGACCGAGCACATGAACGTCGGTGACGTTCTTGCGAGCCAGCGATTCAAGCACGTCGTCTGCCATGTCGGTGTCGTCGAGCTGATCGGCCGTCTTGATCAAAATGCGGGCGACGTCGAGGGCGACGTTGCCAATGCCAACCACTATGGCGTGGCGCGAGGTAGTGACCAGCTGGTCGATCTCGGACGCCACGAGATGATCATTGGTGCTGACTTGATCGGTGTCCGGATGTACATCGGGATGCCCGCAGTACCAGGCCACCAGCTCGGCCGCAGCCATGCTGCCCGGCAGCTGCTCGCCGGGAATCTCAAGCCGCCTGTCAGTTCCTGCGCCGTACGCGTAGATGATCGCATCGACGCACTCCCGAAGCTCGGCAATGCTCAGGTCCGAGCCAATCGCTACATCGCCATAGAACCGGACAGCCGGCTTCTCCAGCGTGCGCTCGAGCGTATTGCGGATCGACCGGATGGACTCATGGTCCGGCGCGACGCCGTAGCGGACCAATCCAAAGGGCACCGGTAGCCGATCGATGACCGCAACCTCCACTGCAACATCGGTTTGATGGCTGAGGGCCTCCGCGGCGTAGATGCCCGCCGGTCCGGCTCCGACGATCGCAACGACGAGGGGTATTCCCATGCGCCCTGAGTCTGTCGCAGGGCGCGCTTCGACAGGCTCAGCGCTCATCTGTCGCGTCGGGCTTTGTCACGACGGCACCGTTGTTCAGCTCGACACCGCCGGCTCGCTCTGCGGCTCGGCCGCATCCTGTTCCGGACCCGCAGCGGCACGACGGCTACGACTGCTGCGGCGGGTGCGGGCGGGCCGCTCCTCGGACGCTCCCTCAGTGCTGCCGTCCAATGCCCCTGCCGATATCGCGTTGTCCGTCGCCTTCCCAGAGCCAGATTGGGCGTTATTGCGACGATCCCGGGTACGGGACTCGCGCGCTCCGCCGTCGGCCTGTCTGTGTGACTCGACGGGCATGTCGTGCAACTCGTAGCCGCGGCCATGGCAGTGGGGGCACTCGGTACTAAACGCCTCCAGCAGTCCGGTGCCAATCCGCTTGCGGGTCATCTGAACCAGGCCGAGGCTGGTGATCTCGGCCACCTGATGCCGGGTTCGATCCCGACCCAGACACTCGACGAGCCGGCGCAGCAGCAGCTCACGGTTGCTGGGCAGCACCATGTCGATGAAGTCGATCACGATGATGCCGCCGATATCGCGAAGTCGGAGCTGCCGCACGATCTCCTCGGCGGCTTCCAAGTTGTTGCTGGTGACCGTTGCCTCCAGGTTGCCCCCGGTGCCGGTGAACTTGCCGGTGTTCACGTCGATGACAGTCATCGCCTCGGTACGGTCGATGATCAATGAGCCACCTGACGGCAGGAACACCTTTCGCTCCAGGGCTTTGGCAATCTGCTCATCCAGCCGATACTCGGCGAAAAGATCACGATCACCGTCCCAGCGACGCAGCCGGTCCTTCAAATGGGGCGCCACGTGGGAGACGTAGGCCTCGATCGAGTCGTAGGCGTCAGTCATTCTGCCGTTGCCCGAGATGATCAATTCTGAGAAGTCTTCGGTGAACAGATCTCGGACAATGCGTACGGTGAGATCGGGCTCGGCGTAGAGGAGCTGCGGCGCGTTTCCCGTGGCGACCTTGCGTTCGATGTCTTCCCACTGCGCCTTCAGCCGGTTGACGTCGCGTACCAGCTCTTCCTCGCTGGCCCCCTCCGCAGCGGTGCGGACGATCACGCTGGCGGATTCACCGACCAGTTCCGACAAGATCTCCTTGAGCCGGCGGCGTTCGCTTTCGGGCAGCTTCCGGGAGATGCCGGAGAGATGGCCGCCCGGCGCGTAGACGATGTAGCGGCCCGGGATCGAGACGTGGTTGGTCAGCCGCGCGCCCTTGGCACCGACGGGGTCTTTGGTGACCTGAACCAAGATCGTCTGTCCCGACTTGAGCACCTTTTCGACCTTGCGATTCTGGCCTTCGGCACCGAAATAGTCCCAGTCGATCTCTCCTGCGTAGATCACCCCGTTGCGGCCCCGGCCGATGTCGACGAAGGCAGCCTCCATGGACGGCAGCACGTTCTGGACGCGGCCCAGGTAGACGTTGCCGATCAAGGATCCGTGAGTAGCGCGGTCGACATAGTGCTCGACCAGGATGTCGTCTTCCAGGACCGCAATCTGGGCAAGCTCGTCACGCTGCCTGATGATCATCTTGCGGACCACCGATTCGCGCCTGGCGAGGAACTCTGCCTCACTCAGGACGGGTGTGCGGCGCCGGCCGGCCTCACGGCCTTCGCGTCGCCGCTGCCGCTTGGCCTCCATCCGAGTCGACCCGTCGATGCCGGCGACCTCATCGCTGGCCTCCTGCCGGCGGGGCTCGCGTACCCGGAGCACCGTATCCGTCGGGTCGTCAGGCGCCGCTGCGGCCTCCTCACCCCGCCGTCGGCGGCGACGACGACGGCGGCGCGGCTCCTCAGCTGTGAGCTCAGTACCGCCGTTGCCCTCGACGACCTCGTCCTCCTCAGGCTGCTCGGCTCCAGCAGCTGCGCCCTCGTCTGACGTGGTGCGGCGACGACGGCGACCTCCCCTACGCCGGCGGCGCCGACGGCCCTCGCCGGCTTCGCTCTCGGCGGCTTCGCCCTCGGCGGCCGTGTGCTCCGCTGCCTCGGACTCGCCCTCCTCCTGGGGTGCAGCTTCCTCCACCGAAGGCTCCTCCAAGGAAGGTTGCCTTAGCTCGATTTCCTCGGGAGCTGGTTGGTCTGACGCAGCTCCAGGTCCTTCCCCGGGGGTGGCATCAGATGCCGCATCGGTCTCAGAAGTCGGCACATCCTGGCGCAGCAGTGCCGCGTCCTCCATCTCTGCAGAGGGCGCTGGAGCCTCGTCGGGGGAAGCTTCTGGCGCCATGGCCGTGGTCTTCTTGGCTGTTCTCTTGCGCGGGTTTTTGGCCACCTTGCCCTCGCCCAGCGGGGTCTCGGCCGAAGATTTCTTGGTGGTCCGCTTGGCCGCTGCCTTCTTGGTGGTCTTCTCGGCCGGGGCCGTGATCTCGGTCCCGGCGGAATCAGCGCTGACCGGCTCCTGGCCCTCGTCGACGCTCTCGATCGTTGGTGCGTCCGGCGCCGTGGACGGCGGACCCGCTGCTCGACTTGCCGCTCGCCGACGACGCGGGGCGGGCTGAGTGGCCGGTTGTTCGTTCGTTTCTTGGGTTGATGTATCTGGCTCGTCGGGGTCGAGCATCAAACTCCTCTGTGGCGCACATGCGCACTTTTCTCATTCGCCGCACCGGGCGTAGCCGGGCAGCGGAAAGCTTGCGGAACCGATGTGGTGGGCCCGAGCCTCCCGCGGTCAAGCACCGGCTACGTCCACTCGAGCCGGGCTCGTCGCGGTGGAGGAATCAGATCCACCTGCTGTCGCGACGTGTTACGCCGCGCAATTTTGACATCGAGGCTGGACGCAACCAGCGTCCAAGCCGCATCCAGTATCACACACGTCACGCCTGCCCTTCGTGACGTGAGCCAGCTGCTCTCAATGCCCGGGCTCAGAGATGACTCCAGAATCGGGGTCGAGCCTGCCTTGAGTAAGCCGCGTGAGCACCGGCGGCTCGTCCGGAGCAAACTCGGGACTCGCCGCTCGCAAGCCGGCCAGCACGTCATCCGGTCGGACCAGCGGTACCTGATGAGCGAGGGTCAGCACTAGCCGACCGTCTTCTGCCTCGAGCGCTACCACGGCTGCGCGCGCATCGAACTCGCGCATTCCGTTCTTGGTCATCCGCTCGATGAATACCAGATCCCGAGCCAGGAATTCATCACGAGCACTCTGCAGGGTTGCGGCAGGCAGACCTGGGATATCGACCTGCCAGCGCGACCCGGTCAGCTCTTCAGCGAGTGCTCCAGGCCGCGCCACGGCCACCTCGACCACGTCAAGGCCAGGCGGAAGGGCGGCGTCGAGAGCATCTCGTACCTTCACTGGATCGCATGCCGCCGCCAGCCCGATCTCCAGGTATTCGGCTTCGCTTGCCGCCCCGGTCGGGGAGGCATTCGGGTATGAGATCCGTGGATGCGGGGAGAATCCGGACGAGTACGCCATAGGCACCGCCGCCCGGCGCAGTGCCCGCTCGAACGCCCGCCCGAAATCCCGATGACTGGTGAAACGAGCACGGCCGCGCTTGGCGTATTTCACCCGAAGCCACTGCACCGGCGGCGGGTGTTGCTCGGGCTGCGCGCGCGGGCGCGGCGAGGTCACGAGCTGAGACTAACGAGGACAGCTCAAGATTCCGACCACAGCGGAGTTCTCAACCGCCACAGGCGAGTGTGACAGCCAAATTCCGACCACTGCGGACCTCTCGACCACCACAGGCGAGTGTGACGGTCAAAATTCCGACCACTGCGGACTTCTCGACCACCACAGGCGACCGAGAGGATCAAGAATCCGACCAATGCGGACTTTTTGAAGCACCGGCGCCGGAGTACGAGCGCTGAGCTCGTCGAAGCGCGCTCTTCGACAGGTTCAGGAAGCAGCAAACGAGCTCAAGGGCATCGACGGCCACCACGGCGAGCATCGATCTTCCCTGGAGGTCAGTAGAGGTTGTTGGCGTACTGGTCGCCGTAGTACGCGGTCAGTTCTTCGAGCGTCCGATCCGGCGCATCCAAGGACTTGGCGATCACCGGCCGGGACGGCACTGGATCGAGCCAGGTTTCCGGGCGCCACAGCTGAGACCGCAGGAACGCCTTGGCACAGTGGTGGAAGATCTGCTCGATTTCGACCACCAGAGCCAGAATCGGCCGATGGCCCTTGACGATCATGTCGTCGAAGAACGGCGCATCGGACACCAGCCGCGCCCGGCCGTTGATCCGCAGCGTGTCACCGCGACCGGGAATCAAGAAGATCAGGCCGACATGCGGGTTTGCCAGGACGTTCTTGTATCCGTCGGCGCGCCGGTTCCCGGGACGTTCAGCGAGGGCGATGGTCGTCTCGTTGATCACGTGCGCCAGCTGCCCGGGCGGATCTCCCTTGGGTGACACGTCGCATGCCCCTGTCTCGTCGGCCGTCGCCACCAGACAGAACGGCGCAGAAGCGAGCCACTCCCGGTCCAGCTCATGCAGTGTTGTCCTGACCTTATTGGCGACCCGCGGCAGGGGCACTCCAATCAACTCCACCAGCTCGCCGACCGTAGTGATCTGATGCTCAGTCATGCCGTTCAGCGTAGGAGGAAACTGTCCGGTGGGCCGAACGCCTTTGACCGGCCACGCAACGACCCTATTAGGGTCAGCTGGTTCTGGACAGATCGGTGGCGGGGGTCAGCGGGAGCAGCTTGCGCCCGGTTGGACCAATCTGAATGGTGGTGTCCAACTGCGGGCAGACGCCGCAGTCGAAGCACGGCGTCCATCGGCAGTCGTCGACTTCCACCTCGTCTACAGCGTCCTGCCAGTCCTCCCAGAGCCACTCCCGATCAAGGCCGGCGTCCAGGTGATCCCACGGCAGTACCTCGGCGTAGTCCCGTTCCCGCGTGGTGTACCAAGCAAGATCGACTCCACTTCCCTGCAGGCAGCGCTCCGCGCAGTCAGCCCAGCGCTCATAGGAGAAGTGCTCGCTCCAGCCATCGAACCGCCCACCCGCCCGCCAGACCGCCTCGACGACCGCGCCGACGCGGCGGTCGCCACGACTCAACAATCCTTCGATGACGCTCGGTTTTCCATCGTGGTAACGAAAGCCGATGGCCCGGCCGTACTCCCGGTCGCTGCGGATGGCCGTCCCAAGCTTGGCAAGCCGGGCATCCACGGTTTCATGATCAGATTGCGCAGCCCACTGGAACGGCGTATGCGGCTTGGGTACGAAACCTCCGATGCTCACTGTGCATCGGATATCTCGGCGTCCACTGACCTCCCGACCCGTAGCGATCACCCGCTTGGCGAGATCGGCAATCGCCAGCACGTCCTCATCGGTTTCAGTCGGCAGGCCACACATGAAATACAGCTTGACCTGGCGCCAGCCATGCGAGTACGCCGCTGCCACCGTACGGATCAGATCGTCTTCGCTGACCATCTTGTTGATCACCTTGCGCATCCGCTCAGTGCCGCCCTCCGGGGCGAAGGTCAGTCCGGAACGTCGGCCGTTGCGGGACAACTCGTTGGCGAGGTCGACGTTGAACGCATCCACTCGCGTGCTCGGCAGCGAGAGCGAGACGTTGCTGCCTTCGTACCGATCGGCGAGCTGCCGAGTGATGTCAGCAATCTCGGAATGATCACTGCTCGACAGGCTGAGCAGGCCCACCTCCTCGAGCCCGGTGGCCTCGATGCCTTGCTGCACCATGGCACCGACCACATCAATGCTGCGTTCGCGGACCGGCCGAGTGATCATGCCCGCCTGACAGAAGCGGCAGCCACGGGTACAACCGCGGAAGATTTCGACGGCATAGCGCTCATGCACCGTCTCCGCGAGCGGCACCAGTGGTTTCTTCGGGTACGGCCAGTTGTCCAGATCCATCAGAGTGTGCTTGGCGACGCGGAACGGCGCGCCCAACCGATTTGGTGCCACGCGATGGATCCGGCCATCGGGCAGGTAGTCGACGTCATAGAACTTCGGCACATAGACCCCGCCTCCTGCCGCCAGTCGCAGCAGGAGGCCGTCCCGGCCACCCGGTCGACCCTCGGCCTTCCACTGCCGAATGATCTCCGAGATCGACAGCGCGATCTCCTCACCGTCGCCCAGCACCGCAGCATCCAGGAAGTCTGCGATCGGTTCGGGGTTGAACGCTGCATGCCCGCCCGCAAGAACGATGGGGTCATCTTCCCGGCGGTCTGCAGCGTGGATCGGGATTCCGGCCAGATCGAGTTCGGTCAGCATGTTGGTGTAGCCGAGTTCGGTGGCGAAGCTGAGCCCAAAAACGTCGAACTCTCCGACTGGGCGGTGCGAGTCAAGAGTGAACTGCGGCACGCTGTGCTCGCGCATCAGGGCTTCCATGTCGGCCCACACCGCGTACGTCCGCTCGGCAAGAATCCAGTCCTGCTCGTTGAGGATCTCGTACAAGATCGCGATGCCCTGATTGGGCAAGCCCACCTCGTACGCGTCCGGATAACTGAGGCACCAACGAACCTCGACCGATTCCCAATCCTTGGTCACGCTGTTCAACTCACCACCCACGTACTGGATGGGCTTGCTGACCTGCGCCAGCAGCGGTTCGAGGCGCGGGAATATCGAAGCGGGACCTGTCGCGATCGTCGTCATGACGCTCCCAGCGTAACGGCGATCAGATGATCAGCACTCAGACGAGATCAGCAAACCAGAGCGCAATCTCACGCTTGGCCGACTCCAAGGAGTCGGAGCCGTGCACAAGGTTTTCTCGATTGGAGAGAGCAAAGTCACCGCGGATGCTGCCAGGCGCGGCCTTCCGGCCGTCGGTCGCCCCGTTCATTGTGCGGACGACATCAACGGCCTCGTCGCCCTCAACGACCATTGCTATGGATGGACCGGACGTGACGAACAACCGCAGCGGCGGGTAGAAGTCCCGCTCGACATGCTCGGCGTAGAGCTGATCGGCAAGCTCACCAGTCATCTGTCGCAGCTCCATCGCCACGATCGTCAAGCCCTTGGATTCAATCCGGCTGATGATGGCCCCGGCAAGACCGCGGCGAACGGCATCTGGCTTGATCAGCACGAACGAACGCTGGGTCGGCACGGGCGGTGCGGCGTAGGTCATGCCAGCACCCTAGGCTAAATCGCCACCCTCTGGGGAAGTCTCCGGGCGCGAATCCAGCCGCTTGCCCAAGCCGAAGGACAGCACCCACACCGCCGCGAGCAGCGCCCCCACAACGAACATCATCGGCGTCACGAAACCGAGAGCGATGCCCACAACTTGGGCAGCCCAGCCGAGGATGTATCCCACCCGCGAACGAAGAAGTCCAGCAGCCAGAATGGCCAGCAGCGCGGCGCCACCCCCGAATCCAGCAGCCGCCGCAGCAGGCATGCCTGAGATCAAGATCATGACGGGTATCGCGAGTCCGAAGACGACCACCTCGAAGATCAGCACCGTTATCAGCACGACCCGCATCGGGTTGCCAGGGCTGAGACTGATCACCGCCAATCCCGGTCCACCTCGTGCCCGTCTTCGGAGTAGTCGGCGTCCCATTCGTTATCGAGGTTCTCGCGGGTAGCAGCAACGACCACCGGCTCGTCCCTGACGAGCAACGTCCGTGCTTCACCGATCGCAATCACCGATCCGGTGATCAACACTCCTGGCGAGCCGACGACGTCCGCCTCCGCCAGTGCCACCGCCCGCTCGATCGCATCGTCCAGCCGGGGAATCACAGTCACCCGGGAGGCACCGAAGACCTCCGCGGCCAACTCCCCCAGCGCCTCAGCCGGCATTCCTCGGGAAGTCGAGGCGACCTGGGTGATCACGACATGGTTCATGATCTCCTCGAATGCTTCGAGGATGCCGCGTACATCCTTGTCCGCCATCACCGCAACGACGCCGATCAGCGGGGCGAATGCGAAGGCCTCGATGACCGCGGCTGCGGCGGCTCGAGCACCGTGTGGGTTATGCGCCGCATCGAGGACTACGGCCGGCGAGCGGCGTACCAGTTCCAATCTGCCGGGAAACCGGACCTGGGCGAAACCTTCG
>Ga0081455_10009307_pt1 | contig 10113 bp, 10 predicted proteins | sample TabmetS3T2R1_FD_70207 | JGI IMG/M metagenome (GOLD analysis project Ga0081455, IMG submission 70207) | Tabebuia heterophylla rhizosphere microbial communities from the University of Puerto Rico - S3T2R1 | ecosystem: Host-associated > Plants > Roots > Rhizosphere ... | reverse complement strand
AGGCTATCCTTTGCGACGTCGGAGATTGCTAATTTGCCTTCTTTCAGCTTATCCCCTGTGGCATTAAGGTGGGCATCGTTGATTCGCTTGAGAACTACACGGCCTACGCCAGTCGCGACAAAACCTTCACCAGCCGACCGAACGAGCCCTGCGAGGAAGAGAATCCATAAAGCGGCTGCCACGAAGTTCGCTGCGACGCCAAAATCAGTAGGCTTAACGCGCGCGATTCGAACTTCATGCACAATGTGGGCAAATGACTTTGGTAGCTCACTAGCAGCCAACACCGTAAGAACAGTGCGCAAGTTTAAGGCGTGACTAACCAGCTCCAAAGTCCGATCCTCGATCGGCTGCAAATGTTGAACAACGCGCGAGTGGATGCTTCGATCGTCCGATGCCGTTGGTTTCCTGCGCCTCAAGTCCACACGGATAAGCCAGGTTCCAAGGGCAATAACTGCCCATAGAACGAGGCCAATACCCAATACAACGAGCGAACTAAGAAGTGCGGAATTCACATTGATATTTTTTCTAAAGTCGAATTGATTTGTGTTATCCAGCTCAAATTTTACTGCACGCCGTCGAACTGGCTAAGATTCATATTGGATTATATCGATAGTTTTTGACTATCGTCTTGGCTTCGTGTGCGAACCCGCACTGAATAGCAAAATGGCGCGTGTCATCGAAAGGGAAGACGTACATTCCGTCACAGCCTTCGCGGCGACCATCTGCGAAAACTATGTCTGCACTGAGTGCGTCTTTAGCGAAACCTCATGGTGGACGGCGAGATGTGAACAGGTAACTGATTCACATTTGGCTTTGGCTTATTTGTTTCGAAATAGCTGCTTATGTTTTCGTGTTGCGGTCTATAATGCCGGGCTCCTGGAACGAGCAAGCCGTCTTGTTCTGCGCACGCGAACAACATGGGGCTTGGCTTTGCACTCGGCAGGCGAGCACTCGGCCGCTGCAAGCCGAAGGCCAAGGAATTCCAGCAAGGCAGAATCGGCGCGGAAATGATGACCCTTGTCAAAGTTCTTGATATCAGTGTGGTTGCTTTCGGTTTTCATAGCACCCGCATTGTCAGGCGAATTGCTAGTTTCGACTAAGACTCAGATTCAATTAGACCGATAGCTTTTGATTATCTAACGTCACAGCGTGGAATGGCTGAACTTTCATCATCTACGTTACTTTTGGATGGTGGCGAAGAAGGGCGGCGTGCGCAAAGCGGCGGAAGAGTTGCACGTTTCTCAACCATCGATCAGCACGCAGTTGCGTCTCCTCGAGGAATCACTCGGACAAAAGCTTTTCAAGCGGAGCGGACGGGCACTTGTTCTTAGCGAAATGGGCCAGCTTGTACTCACTTATGCGGATGAAATTTTCTCTGCGGGCCGTGAACTGATGAATGCCGTGAAACAGCGTCCCGGCGGGCGTTTGCTCCGACTAAATGTCGGAATGACGGACTCGATTTCCAAGCTGATGGGTTTTGAATTCCTCAAACCTGCGATCAGGTTTTCCGAACCGGTCCATGTCGTTTGTCGGATGGCGGCGATCGAGGTTTTGGTCAATCAATTGCAGGCGCACCGACTCGACATCGTGCTCGCTGATGAGCCAGCCTCGAGCAGCCTGAAGGCAAAGACTTTTAACCATCGGCTCGGGCGCTCTGGTGTCACTTTTTGTGCGGTGCCAGCGATGGCCAAGAAGCTCCGGCGCAATTTCCCACAATCTTTGAATGGGGCTACTGCATTGCTGCCGACAGAAAACATGGGCATGCGAGCGGTGCTAGAGACCTGGTTCGATACTAAGGGAATTCATCCTCGTCTCCTCGGCGAGTACGAGGACTCTGCACTGATGGTTTTTTGTGCCACTGCCGGACGCGGCTTTACCGTCGTGCCTACCGTGGTTGCGCGAGAAATCCTGAAACATTGGGGCCTGAAAGTTATCGCGAATGTCGATGAGTGTGGGACGGAATTCTATGCGATCACCGCAGAGCGGCGCGTGAAAAACCCGGCAGCGATCGCGATTACGGAACACGCGTACATCAATCTATTCGGCAGCCGGTAAGGTTTACTAGGGTCTGGGGATCATCGCACCGAGCGCTGCAGGAGCGCCCCCATTTCGCAATTGTGCCATTGTATCGACCGCAATGATATCGAGCTTCGCAGCCTGTTTTTCCGGAAATCGTGCTGCTTTAGCGTCCCGACATTGCGGCAGCTTCGGGCTGATAATGAATCTGGTTCACGCGCATGTGGCGCACCCCGTCCGGTACCTGCCACTCAAATTCATCATTTACGCGATAGCCGAGCATCGCTGCGCCAATCGGCGCCAGAACGGAGATGTTCCCAGCTTCGATGTTTGCCCGCGAGGGGAAAACAAGCGTGAAGGTCACTGTCTCGCCTATATCGAGATCGACCAACTCGGCGCGCGAGTTCATTGTGATGACATCGCGGGGAACCTGCTGGGGCTCAACGATAATGGCCCGCTTCAATTCTTCAGCGAGAGCTTTTAAGTCACTTCGCGATGCCGGGCGCAAGGCTTCGGTTTCGGCAAGCAGTTCCTCGAGCAACCGCTTGTCATGACTCGTGATGTGAATGGGATTTTTGGCGGAGTGATTCACTGAATCGCCTGGCTTGGATACCGTAGTCATCGGTGAACTTTACGCTACTCCCAGCGATAGACCATGACTTAACGTCAATCAGATCGATAGTTTTTGACTAAGTCTTCGATTGATGTCTAACGGAGTTCAGGTGCGCAACTAGCGTTTTGTGAGAAGCTCCTGAAGAACGACGGCTTCGTTATGTTCTTGATCACGGGCACCGTAAATCAGAGTGACTATTCCTTCTTTAGCCTTGCTCTTTATCAACTGGAGCGGAGCGCTGTGCTTTTTTAGCTCAGCCCGATAGCGACTGCGGAAGTTTCGCCACTTGGTTTGATCGTGTCCAAACCACTTTCGCAATTCCGTGCTCGGAGCGACTTCCTTAAGCCAAAGATCGATCGCTGCTTTCTCTTTCGTTAGGCCTCGGGGCCAGAGACGGTCAACGAGAATACGGGTGCCATCCGTTCTTTCCGGTTTTTCGTAGGCGCGTTTAAGTCGAATAGTCATCGGGTCGTCGTTAGTTGTAATTCGTTCGCGGACAGCTGAGGAATTCAGTCTTCGATTTCACAAAGATAGCAGGGTGGGCTAGCACATCTGATCGGCTCGCCTTTCGTTGCACGAGTCTTTTCTGCTAACTTTGCGGAGGCGGCTTTACTCTGCCGGACGCGGTTGGATGCGACGGCATCCGACGGGCGCTTCGCGCTGCCCTGGCGCCGGTGCCTCGGCTTTTCCGTTGGGGAATCATACTGCTACTTCACCGTTACGGTCGCCTTCATGTCCGGGTGGAATGTGCAGGTGTAGGGAAAACTGCCTGGCTCAGTGAAGGTGTGCCGCCATGATTTATCAGGATCGATCGAAGCGGAATCGAATAACGGAGCTGAGGTCGCCGTATGCGGAGTGATATCTTCGTTCTTCCATTCAACGACATCTCCGCTTTTCACTTCAAGCGCAGAGGGCTCAAATTTCATGTTCTTAATGACTACATGCACGACCGTCGGCGCGTTGGGGTCTGCGATGGCAGCGGGAACGGCAGTTGCGCGATTACCGTCCGCTGGGAAGGTTTGTAGATTCTGCTCTGATTGCGGCGAGTTGCCACGATTCAGACTCGCATTATTCGAGTTGCTGACGTAACGCGACCAACAAAAGCTGGCAAGGAAGATCGCCAGACCGCAAACAACCAACGTCCGTAGCGAGAATGGCTTGATGATTACGCGTGGGGTGCGCTCCTCGCGCCCTATGACCGCGTGCAGCCTTTGCGCATCGATCGTTTCTTCGTAATCGACGTCTTGGCGGGGGTGTTCGGGTGAGGGGCTGATCATATCGGCACGTTCTGTGGAGTCGCTGAACCGACGTTCTCTGTCATGAGCGGAATTTGATTGCGCGCGCTAACGCTTCGCGGCGGGAGATTTCGCTCCCGCCGCAAGAGCGACTTTCGCCTTTCTCGCTATTTAGTTAGCGATTTCTGAAGCTGTTTCGCGTGCTCCAGATGCGAGACGAAGATCGGGCGACCGCTCTCCAGGAGATTCTTCAGTTCCGCATTTTTGGCATTCGGAAGCAGGGTGTTGTCGAGAGCGCCAATGACCGACTCATGGTAGCTGACTTCGTTATCGATGTAAGCCTTATCGAACTCGGCCCCATGCATTGCCTTCAGGTTTGCCAGCATTTTGTCGCCGTCAGCCTTGAGGCTCTTGCTGGTGTCGCTGTCCTCGGGGGTGACGCCAAGTTTCTTTGCCAGGGCGGTAGCCTTGGCATTCACGGCTGAGTGGTCGCGAACCATGGTTTCGGCGAACGCCTTCACTTCCGAGTTGCTGGTCTTGTTCGCAGCCATTTCGCCGTAATCGACGTCCACCGTATCGGCGGTGAGCACGATCTGGGCGATCTGGGCATCATTGGGCGGTGATCCAGCAGCGCTGGCCTGAGCGTGGGTGGTGCCAAACGCCGCCAAAGCGGCTGAGATGGCGATAATAGCGATTGATTTCATCATATGTGGGTTTTCCTTTTGGTTGTTGATGTCTGGCGGATCACTTTCGCGCTCGCCCGAGCACCATTGGTTTGGGGAAGTTGGATTCGTCCCGAATTAGTCAAAATACTTATTTACTAATTGTAAGATAGCTTTTAGCTATCTCGGTCCACACGTTGATGCCAGTAAATTTCTTCTTGGCTATCCTCACGAACCTCATCAGTGACCGTCTCGGGGTTACTTCACCGGGACATTGATTGGAGGGGCGAGGTCCTCCTAGCCCGATCACCCATCCGGTGTCGCAGAGCCTGCCTGAGCTTGTCGCAGAAGCTCCGCAATCCGGCGACGTAAGCTGTCTCAGCCCCAATATTAATTCGCGCGAGCGACCCGCCCACCCATAAACTCTTTCGCATGAAAACGAGACCGCTCGTCGCGTTCCTGCTCTTTGCTGCCTCGATCACGTTCGCCGCCAGTCCCTCGCCAATTTCTACCGCAAGTCCGCTGGCTTCGACATCAGCGACCGCCGCCCAACCGCGCAATCTAAAACCGGAAGATTACGCCGGGTTGCGCGATGTGGACGAGCCAAAGTTTTCGGCGGACGGGAATCACGTCGTCTATATCCTGAAAACGGCGGACATGGAGAAAGACAAAGTGGCCGGCAACCTCTGGCTGGCGAAATGGGACGGCTCGGAAAACCGCCCACTCACATATGGAAACAATGACCAGTCGCATCCGCGCTGGAGTCCGGATGGAAAATGGATCGCGTTCCTTTCGGGACGCGAAGACGAGAACGAGATCGATCAACTTTGGATCCTGCCGACCAACGGTGGTGAAGCCGAGAAGATTACGGACGCGAAAGGCGGCGTCGAGGATTTCGCCTGGTCGCCGGATTCAAAGCGTATTGTGCTCGTGGTGCGTGATCCCGATCCGCGCGAGCCGGAGAAGAGGGAAAAAGAGAAGAAGACTGTCCCGCCACTCGTCATCAATCGTTTTCACTTTAAACAGGATATTGACGGTTATCTGACCGATCGCTGGTCGCACCTGCAATTGCTCGACCTGGCCACGCGCAAGATCGACATTCTCACCTCCGGAAAACATGACGAATTCCTGCCGGCTTGGTCTCCGGGCGGCAAGGAAATCGCATTCGTGACGAAGCGGGGGGACGATCCCGACCGCACGGTTAATTGGGACGTCTGGGTGGTCGGCGCGAAACCGGGCGCGGCGGAGCGGCAAATTACCACCTCTCCTGAAGCCGACCCGGATCCTGACTGGGAAAGCGCGCCGGCTTGGAGTCCCGATGGTAAAACTATCGCTTACATCCACGGCGGCGATCCAAAGAAGGTCGAATATGCCGTGCACACTCTCGCCGTTATTCCGGCGGCGGGTGGTGAAGCGAAAGTGCTCACGCAAAATTTGGATCGCAACGTTGTTCAGCCGCGTTGGTCCGCCGATGGCAAATCGATCTTCGTCTTGTTGGAGGATGACGGTGTGCAAACCCTCCTGCGCATTCCAGTTTCCGGCGGCGCGCCCGAACCGGTGGTTGGCGGCCGGCGCAGCATCACCGCTTATGACGTGAGCAAGAATGGAAAAGTGATCGTGCGTTCGAGCACACCGGATCGCCCCTATGAAATCTTCGCAGCCGAGAAAAACGATCTGCGCAACCTAACCAAACAGAACGATGTGTGGTTGAAGCAGTTCAAACTCGCGCGCGTTGAGGAAACAAAATTCAAAAGCAAAGACGGCACCGAAGTGCACGGCTTTTTCGTTCACCCTGTCGATCTTGCCGCCGGGGTGAAGCCGCCTGCGATATTGCGACCGCACGGCGGTCCGGCATCGCAATTTGCGAATGAGTTCGGGTTTGAGATGCAAGTTTTTGCCGCCAACGGTTACGCCGTCATCATGCCGAATCCGCGCGGCTCCACTGGTCGTGGCGAAGAATTCGCCCTCGGCATCTTCGCCGCCTGGGGGAGTGTCGATCTCAAGGACGATCTCGCGGCGGTCGATACCGCGGTTACGGGCGGCCTGGTCGATCCCGATCGTCTTGGCGTGGGCGGTTGGAGTTACGGCGGGATTTCCACGAACTATCTGATCGCCAGCACCACACGTTTCAAAGCCGCCTACAGCGGCGCATCGGCCTCGAACATTCTCGCCGGTTACGGGACCGACGAATATATCATCGATTACGAACAGGAGCTGGGTATGCCGTGGAAAAATACGGACACATACCTGAAGCTTTCTTATCCATTTCTGCACGCCGACCGGATCAAGACGCCGACGCTATTTCTGTGCGGCGGGAACGATTTCAACGTCCCATTGCTCAACAGCGAACAGATGTATCAAGCCCTGCGCAGCCTCAATGTTCCCACCGAACTCGTAATCTATCCCGGCCAATTCCACAGCCTCAAGAAACCGAGCTATCTCATCGACCGCTACAAGCGCTGTCTTGATTGGTACGCGAAGTGGATCACGGCGAAGGCTGCGCAATAAAAGTCCGGCACTAGGAAGGTGATGACCGCCATCTATGCTTTGCGCAGGCAGCAACACGCCCGCGCTTTGGTGAGCCTATGCGTCGGGGTTGTCCAAGGCGTTGCTTTGGACCTTGAGCAGGGCTTTGACCTTTCGGAGCGTGTCCGAAGTCCCAAAACGCTTTGCCAATCACGGTGACAACGGGAGCATTGTTTCCGCGCCGTTAATGCTGCAGTCGAGATGCTCGCGATTTCAGCGAAGACTTGCCATTCGCAGTTGCTTCTGCGAATTACAATGATGAAGCCAAGCACATTGTCTAAGAAATCCACTCGTCAATCCGCCTTCTTTAATCTCCGGGGTTTAATCGGACTGCTTGCCATTTTGGCTGGCGCCTTTCTGGCGCTGTTCGTCAAGTCCGCCCAAATACGAGGACCGGAACGCGCAGTCAATCATATGTCAGCCTCGGGCGGTGTACAGGAAGAATGGGTTGCCCGCTATAACGGGCCGGGGAACTACATTGACGAAGCCCATGCGATCGCCATTGATAGCGCTGGCAATGTCTATGTGACGGGAGGGAGTTTCAGCTCAGACACTGATTCTGATTACGCCACGATCAAGTATGACAGTTCCGGACAACAGCAGTGGATCGCCCGCTACGACGGAATGGATTCCAATGACACTGCAACTAGCATCGCCATCGACAGCACGGGCAATGTCTATGTGACAGGAGAGAGTATTGGCTCAGACACGGATTATGATTACGCCACGGTCAAGTACGACAGTTCCGGGCAACAGCAGTGGGTTGCCCGCTACAACGGGACGGCGAATGCCCATGACACTGCAACTAGCATCGCTGTTGACAGCGCAGGCAATGTTTATGTGACCGGACAGAGTTTCGGCCCACACACGGATTATGATTATGCCACGGTCAAGTACGACAGTTCCGGACAACAGCAGTGGGTTGCTCGCTACAACGGGCCGGCGAATTCCGCTGATACTGCGAATGGCATCGCAATTGACAGCGCAGGCAATGTCTATGTGACGGGACAGAGTTTCGGCTCAGGCAGTATTTATCTTGATTACGCCACGATCAAGTACAACGCAGCCGGGCAACAGCAATGGCTCGCCCGATATGATGGACCGGGAAATGGCTTTGACGAAGCCCATGCCATCGCAGTTGATGCGGCAGGGAATGTCTATGTTACGGGAGAGAGTGTCGGCTCAGGCACTTATTATGATTACGCCACGATCAAGTACAATACTTCTGGACAACAGCAGTGGGTCGCCCGCTACAACGGGCCGATGAATTCCGATGACGAAGCAACTAGCATGGCCATTGACAGCGCAGGCAATGTCTATGTGACGGGAGAGAGTGTTGGCTCAGGCACTAATTATGATTATGCCACGGTCAAGTACGACAGTTTTGGACAACAGCAGTGGGTCGCCCGCTACAACGGACTACGAAATGGCTTTGATGAAGCCGATGCCATCGCAGTTGATGGCGCAGGCAATGTCTATGTTACGGGGCAGAGCAGCCGCTCAACCAGTAATCTAACTGGTGAGGTTGCGCAAAACTTCGGAACTCAGGGGCTTGTGCCACTCTCAAGACCTACTCCAACACCTACGCCGCGTCGGACACCTCGGCCGACACCTACGCCTCGCCCCACGCCCCAAGGCGCTAACGTTGACTACGTCACGGTCAAGTACGACAGTTCCGGACAAGAGCAGTGGGTCGCTCGCTACAACGGACCGGGGAATTCCGAGGACGAACCTCATGGGATCGCCATTGATAGCACAGGCAATGTCTATGTAACGGGGCAGAGCGGCCCACCCATTGCTTTAGATTATGCCACCATCAAGTATTCTCCATAGGCACGCGCGCTGCGCGCTGGCACACGCCCAGCCCTCCCCGCCCATTGGCGCGAGCACAGCGGCCTCGAATACTTTTTACGCATCTTGTCCACCGCCTTGTGTAATTGCTTGGGGCTGTGCGGTGCGGTTACCGCACTCTTGGGCTTCCATATCGGAAATCGTCTGCTTATGGATCTCTTGGAGACTGGCGCGCTGCGCTCGGCAAGCACGAACACATCGCCCTTCGTCCGTATGTTCAGTTGGATTATCAGCGACGAACGATCTGGATTGTTAACGCGCATCGCGACGGAAAGCGTCGAGCGTGCCGATGAGAAGCTGACTGCGTTTGTGGAACTGGAAAGATCGATTTACGAGTTTGCGGTGGATTTGATCTCATAAGACTTCACCACTCTTTGAAATCGCCAGTGTGCTTCTGCGTGTCGATCACGTTGCCCGCATCATGGTAAACACGAACCACAGCGTCATGTGAGCGGCTGTAAAAGTAGCTTCGGACCGCTAAGTCGAACTGGCCGCGCAGCTCTACTTTCCGGGCGGGCGATACTTGACCGTCTTCATCTTCTTCGTGGCTTGGTCAGTTTCCTCTGGCGTGATCAGTACCGTTATTCGCGACTCCACGGCTCCGCTGGCATTGACGGCCAACGACAAGGCCGCTGCGTCCACGTTGCTCGGCAGATCCGCAATGATTACGAAGTCGTCGCTCCCAAAGGCATAATAGTAGGCTTCCAGTCGTCCACCCATTCCTTTGATTAATTGCTCGGCAGCTTCGCGGCGTTTCGATCCGCCCTCTTTGAGCAACCCCTGCAAACCTTGCTGCGAATACGATCCGCGAAACAGGTATTTTGGCATTTGCTCGCTCCTTTCCACCGTTAAAACTGTCCTCACGCTACCACTTGATACGAGCCGCATCAAATCGCTGTCGTCATGAGTGATGGTGACTTTTCCAAGCAGCGTAGTCCGTTACGCCCAAAGACGAATTAGAAAGCGCCAAGGCGCTCACCAATGTGCTACAGATGCATCGAGCACAACGGCCATTTTAAGGAGCCTTCCTGATGACCGGTGGGTCGCAGTTTGAGGCTCGGCTTATTCGCGGTAGGCGAGTCAACTACGTCAAATAGATGGTGAGCGTTTGCGTAACTCCGTATGGGTCGGTGGCGGTTAACCTGTATAAGCTTCCAGCGACTGGCGAGAGTACCATCGATATCTGATAGCTGGAGCTCCCTGCTGGTAT
>Ga0081455_10009306_pt1 | contig 10114 bp, 9 predicted proteins | sample TabmetS3T2R1_FD_70207 | JGI IMG/M metagenome (GOLD analysis project Ga0081455, IMG submission 70207) | Tabebuia heterophylla rhizosphere microbial communities from the University of Puerto Rico - S3T2R1 | ecosystem: Host-associated > Plants > Roots > Rhizosphere ... | reverse complement strand
GCTCGGCAGGTCCCGCCATAGAGGCGCCCCTCGAACCAGGTCATTGCCTGCACGTACGAATTCCAGCCGTCGCCGAAGCCGCGAACGGCGAGCGGGATGAAATCCTCCTGCCGGATATAACCGGAGTCCGGATTCGTCCGGTGCGTCGCCTCGCTTGGCAACATGGTCCTGCGACGGATGAGTTGCATGGCGGTCATACGTGCATCATAGCCGCGCTGCGGCAGCTCGCAGCCGGCCAAGTGAACGGTCGGTCAGGCAGCATGATTCGTTTCACGGGGACCGCAGCCATCCACCCGATCTAGAGCGCTGCCGCCAGCGCCGGCACGCGGTCGCCGCCAATGAACGATGTCACTGCGTCAACGAAACGTTCGGGCTGCTTGCCGGGGAAAAAGTGTCCGACACCGGGCACGATCTCGAGGTGCGCGTCAGGCAGGAGTCGCGCCAACGCTCGCGCCGTCGGAAGCGCCTGCGAATGCTCCCCGTACAGCAGCAGCGTCGGCACGGCCAGCGTCTCCAGACGGTCGAGGGGCACGCCGGCCCCGTGCAAGAAATCGTCGCGAACCGTGCTCGAGTCGAGCAACTTGAGCCACTGGCGGGCGACCGCTTCGCCGCCGCCGGCGTGGAATTTTGCGGCCCAGCCTCGTGTCGGTGAGCTCGATGCCTTCTGGGCAAAGAAGCAGCGCGTGCTCGCCAAGCAAGACCTGCTGGGGCGGCAGCACAAGTACGAGCCAATTGAGGTGCCCAAGAATAGTCCGGTCGGTTTCGTGACGGCGTTCTTCGCAGTGATCACCGGTTTCGCCCTGATCTGGCACATCTGGTGGATTGTCTGCGTCGGACTTCTCGGTACGGCCGCGACGTTGCTCGCCTTCATGTTCCGCGTCGAGGACGAGGTTGAGATCTCCGCAGAACAGGTCGGTCGATTCGATCGGGCACACCCGGTGGAGGTATCGCTATGAACGTCGCAGTTGAAATGGAAGATGTCCGCCGGAGCGAGCTGGTGAACATCAGTGAAGCCGGTCCCGCACCCAAGCGGATCGTCGCAGGCTTTGGCTTCTGGATATTCCTGCTGAGCGACATCGTGATGTTCTCGGCGCTGTTTGCGAGCTATGCCGTGCTGGCAAAAGCGACCGCGGGCGGCCCGACCGGTGCCCAGCTGTTCAACCTGCGGACCGCCGCAATGGAGACGGCATTTCTCCTGCTCTCCAGCTACAGCTGCGGACTGATGTCGCTCGCCATCAACTCGCGGCATCATCTCGGCGTCTTCTTTGGCGCCGTGGTGACGTTCCTGTTGGGCGCGGCGTTTCTCAATCTCGAGCTTCGCGAATTCTCCGACATGATTGCGGCGGGGGCCGGCCCGCAACGCAGCGCATTTCTGTCCGCCTTCTTCACGCTGGTCGGTTGTCACGGGCTGCATGTGGCGATCGGACTGGCCTGGCTGGTTCTCATGATGGTTCAGCTGTCGATCAGGGGATTTGCAGGGGTTGTGGTCCGCCGCCTGCTCTGTTTCTCGCTGTTCTGGCATGCGCTCGACATCATCTGGGTTCTGATCTTCACCATTGTCTATCTGATGGGAGTCCTTCCATGACCGACACGCGTTGGGATGTTGCACCGGGAGACAGGCCAGCAATCCCGGCCTCGGAGCAAAACGCTTCTTCCGGCTTCCTTGTGTACACGATCGGCTTGGTGCTGGCGGTGATCCTGACCGTCACATCCTTCTGGGTGGCAAACACCTCGGCGATCTGGCCGCCTGGCGTGCCGGCCGGACTTGCTGTCCTTGCCATCGCCCAGATGGGAGTGCACCTGGTGTTCTTCCTTCACATTACGACAGGACCGGACAGCACTCACAACGTCCTGGCGCTCGCGTTCGGCGTGCTCATCGTATTCCTTGTCCTCGCGGGGTCGCTCGTGATCATGGCCAACTTGAACGAGAACATGATGGCACATGGCGAAATGATGAATCTGCAAATCCAGCGGTGACGAGCGGGACATCACCTGCGTTCAACGGAGCAACAAGTGACTACGCAAGCTAGACCTCGCGTTGGCTACTGGGCCGCGTACTACATCGACCGTAATGGTAGCTGGAGCGCCGCATGCGACGCGCTCGGTCGCATCATCCGGTGCGAGACCGAGAAACTGGCGCTCTCAGTCGCGCGCCATCGCCGTCGCCGTCTCTAGCCGCTACGCGGGGAGAACGCTTCTTGAGAGCACCAGCACACGTTAGTGCAATGTCAGCCGCGCCCTCTCTTCGCTGCAACATTTTGGAGTTGGTGTTTTGCCGGCTCGGAACCGGCGCCGGCCGATAGCGGTTCATTGCGCGAATGCCCTCCTCTACCGCCTAACTCGCAAGCTTTGTGTAATTTCCTTATCAGTCGCGACTCTACCTTGAATTTCCGCTGTCGGCCGCACGCGGACGCCAATTTCACTACGAGAGACGTCGGCTTTGGGTCAAAAGCAGACGTTCCGACCTTCGCTGCTCTGGGTCTGCCCTTCCCTTGGAAGCAGACGTCAAGTCTGTCACATGGAAAGTCTGCTACGGCCATGCGCAGATATCGACACTGTTAGGCGACTAAGCTGGCAGGGCGCTCCCTACCCAGCACGAGCTACCTTTGCTTTGCGTGCATCCTCTAAATATACGCCAAGCCGCAGCGGCACGGGACTTGAGTAGACGCTCAATCGCGTCGGGTTGTCCCATTGCATCTCAAGGCCCGCCTGGCGCCCACATCGGGTACGTGATGGAGTGCGAATTAGTCTCCGACACGTTTGGGGGCTGAACGCGGCAATCTTCAGAGCCCTCAGCCGGATTCTCGATCTCGGCTGGCAAGCTTTCGGGATTGTGGAGGTTAGCCTCATCAGCGACGCCGATACCGGCCGGGTCGTTGGACGCCGAGGGCGTGCCGACCTCTACTACCAACAGGTCGTCGCTGGGGGGCTTGCGAAGCTCAAATGCGCGCGCGACGTTGCCGGCACGCGGCATGACCTTGCACGCAACCCCGATTATTCCGGGGCGGCGACGGCCATGTACCACGCGACCGTATTTTGCCTGCGTCCTGTCCGTGCAGTGTCCGCAGGCCGCCGCGACGGCTATTCCGGCGCCGACCGTGGCCTTCCAATCGGCGATGGCCTGGTTGCGGAAGACGTTGGGGGTGATGGTGACATCGCAATCCGGCAATGCGACCTTACCCAGGCGCATCAACTTCTTGCGGCTCGCTTCCTTGGAGACCAGACTGACCGTGATGGGGCCGTCGCTGCACCGCGCCGCAAGGTAGGAGGCCGGCGCCGCCGCCTTCTGCGGGTCAATCTTGACGATCGTCAGGCCGGTGCCGAACCGGCCTCCGTGCGATTTAGCGGGCGTGATGATGATGTCGATGCGATGTGGCGAATGCAGTTTCACCGTTGCGCCATCCGACCATCCGAGGGCGCGCTCCCCCGGCATGAGGTCCTCCGAGCGAACGGGTGCGATCATTCGGACCGCCAAGGCATCGAGATCTCGCTGATCTGAGGGATCCTTCCAGATCTCGATGGCTTTGCCCCACACAAGCTCGTCCCACTGCGGCGGCAACAAGGGTAACACTTCGCGCTTGCTATTAGTGCCGCGCTTGGGATGTGGACCGGCGGCGGCCCTCCACCGTGAAGCGGGCGATTGCAAGGCCGAGGCTCCCTCCTTGAGAGGTGGATCACGTTCCAAAGCCGGCTCGATGCGGTCCAAGAGCCGTTTCAATACGGCGACATGCAGCCTGGCTGCCTCAGAATCCCTGCGCTCAACAGCGACCTCCCACCTCTGGTGAACGCGCACGAGAATGAAGCGGCTGCCCCAGTGGAAGGCGGCACGTCGGTACCCGTACGTCTCGCGCGCGATGTCAGGCTTCAAAGGATCGAGGATCGGCTCTCGCAACATGAGGGCGAATGCCTTTCGATACTTCTTCTCGGTCTCGACGCTGACCTCGCGCTTCGGCAACCCGCCGATGCAGGTTGTCGTTCTCTCCAGGATTGCCGCGTAGTCCATGTCTGCCGGCCCACCTCGTTATTGTCGGACGCGGATTCAGCTTCGACGGACCCACAACCGCCGTCACAAAGCCCACGTCCAACCTGGACTGAGACGCTAGTCCGAAACCCTGCAAGTCGGCATAGCCGGCTGAGTTGAGATGAGAAGAAAAGACCTGACGAAGTCCGGTCGCTGTATGGTGCGACTTGACGGTTGCATGGTCCCCGAATGTGGTCCAAGGTGATCCGGCAATTCCGTCGTCTGCCCGAAAAACGATCGTTAGATCAGCGCCTTGGCAAAGTCTTCGAGTGTCCGTGGGAATCCAGGTCCCCCAGCCACTTCTTCCGAAAAAGCTGAACAGCTCCAGCGCCTTTGATCACCCGATCTGAAAGCCGCCAGCCCATGGCCTGGTTGGCTTTGCGGCAGCTCTGTCGCCGGCGTTGCTCCCTTCAGTCGCCCGCAATCTTCGCATGCCGGACATGTCCTCCGCGCGCAGACGTCGCAGCATCCGTAAACTCTGGATTAAGCCGGCCAACCTAATGTCCGACGATCGCAAATGCCGGACACCTCTCATGAAAATCGGTACGCTTCTGACCGCCGCCATCGTCTCACTGTCGAGCGTCGGGGGCGGCCTTGCCGTCTACGTCGCCGTGACGAAATACCAGACCATGGACAGGATCGCGGAGGCGCAAGGCCGGCTCGCGATCGTCCGCGCGGTCAGCGACATCCCGCGCTATCTCAATCCCGAGCGCGGCTTTGCCACCAATATTCTCTATGGACCTGCTGCCGTCGACCCGGTGCAACTTGCCGAGCATGACAAGCTGCGCAGGCAGACCGACGCTGCCCGCGACAAGATGAACATGCTGCGCAAGGAGCTGTCCGGCGCGCTGGACGACAGCAACGTCATCGGCGGCAACATTGACGCCATCAATTCGAAATTCACTGCGCTGCGCGAGGCCATCGACAAGGCCATCGCGGGACCGGCGGAGGCGCGCAAGGACGCCGCCAGGAAGATCGTCGCCGACAACGCCGTCCTGAATGCCGGCGTCACGGCGCTGCTCAACGAGCAGGTCCGCCGCATGGCCATCCTGAACGGCGATGCCTACCGCCAGGCCAGTTACGCCAACATCGCCATGGTGCTGCGCGATATCGGCGGCCTCAATGCCAGCGTGCACAAGAACCTCGTCGGCGGAAAGAAGGTGGCGAGCGATGCCGAGAAGGCGGAGTTCGCCCGCTCCCAGGGCCGCGCCGACCAGATCGTCATGTCGCTCACGGAATTGCGCGGCAATCCGGCAACGCCGGCGAACGTCGAGGCCGCGCTGGAGAAGATGAATTCGATCTACGTCGAGGAATTCGGCCGCGAGTTGAAGCTCGTGAAAGATGGTGCCGTCAGCGGCAAGTACGAGCACGACGTCGACACCTATTACGCGGCTTCACAGCGCGCTCTCGGCACGGTCATCGGTGTGCGCGACGCGCTGTATGACAATGCGGAACATATCCTCGCTGGCGCCTCCTCGGCCGCACGGACCAGCTTCATCATCGCGCTCGCAGTCCTGATCGCGGTGCTGGTCGCCAGCATCGGCCTTGTCGTGATGGTTCGCCGGCGGATCTGTGGACCCATTGTCAGCCTGACGTCGCGGATGTCGCGGCTCGCCAATGGCGAGGTCACCGAAGCAATCCCGGGCGCCGAGCGCTCCGACGAGATCGGGGCCATGGCCGCGGCCGTGCAGGTCTTCAAGGACAACATGATCCGCGCCGAGCGGCTCGCGGCCGAGAAGCAGGCCGAGAACGACGGCAAGATGCGGCGCGCGCAGGTGCTCGACGACCTCACCCGCGCTTTCGAGGCGAAGGTTACCGAGCTCATCGGCGGCCTGTCCCGGGCCTCTTCCACCATGGAGAGCACGGCGCAGTCGATGACCTCGACCGCCGTCCAGACCAACAGTCAGGCCGCTGTCGTGGCGGCCGCATCCGAGCAAACTTCGAGCAACGTGCAGACGGTGGCCAGCGCGACCGAGGAGCTGACCACCTCGATTGCCGAGATTGGCCGTCAGGTCGCCACATCCACGGAGATCGCGGCCCGCGCTGTCGACAACGCCCGCCGCACCGGCGACACCGCTCGCGCCCTCGCCGAGGGCGCGCAGAAGATCGGCGATGTCGTCACGCTGATCCAGAGCATCGCCGAGCAGACCAACCTGCTGGCGCTGAACGCGACGATCGAGGCCGCACGCGCCGGAGAGGCAGGCCGCGGCTTTGCCGTGGTTGCTTCCGAAGTGAAGTCGCTGGCCGGCCAGACCGCCAAGGCGACCACCGAGATCTCCGAACAGATCGCGGCCATCCAGACCGCGAGCGACGAGACCGTGACGGCGATCCGCAACGTCGCCAACGTCATCGCCGAGATCGATCAGATCGGTACCGCCATCGCGGCTGCGATCGAGGAACAGGGCTCCGCGACCAAGGAGATCGCCCGCAGCGTCCAGGAGGCTGCGCGCGGGACCCAGGAGGTCAACACCAACATCACCGGCGTGCAGCGCGCAGCCGACGACACCGGGGCTGCCGCCAAGGAGGTTCTCGACGCGGCCCAGCATCTTTCGACACAGTCGCGTGACCTTGCCGGGCAATTCGACCGCTTCCTTGTCGAAGTGAGAGCGGCATAACGGCTTTGTCAGCTTCGCCATCAGCGACAAGCTGTTGACAGGGCTGTTTTGTTTCCGTGTATGGTCGGGACACCAAGTCCCCACCATATCGGTCCCATGAAGCAGATCGGATTTCTCTCTTTCGGTCATTGGAGCCCCTCGCCCCAATCCGGAACGCGCTCAGCCGCGGATACGCTGCTGCAATCCATTGATCTGGCCGTCGCGGCCGAACAGCTCGGTGCGGACGGCGCCTATTTTCGTGTCCATCACTTCGCCCGCCAGCTGGCTTCGCCGTTTCCGTTGCTGGCGGCCGTCGGCGCCAGGACGAGCCGCATCGAGATCGGCACCGCCGTCATCGACATGCGCTACGAGAACCCGCTCTACATGATCGAGGACGCCGGCGCCGCCGATCTGATTTCGGGTGGACGGCTTCAGCTCGGCATCAGCCGCGGTTCACCGGAGCAGGTGATCGACGGCTGGCGCTATTTCGGCTATCGCCCGGCGGAAGGCCAGGACGACGCCGACATGGGACGGCGTCACGCAGAGGTTTTCCTCGACCTGCTGCGCGGCCAGGGTTTCGCACAGCCGAATCCGCGCCCGATGTTTCCCAATCCGCCTGGCCTGCTCCGTCTCGAACCGCTCTCACCGGGCCTGCGCGAGCGCATCTGGTGGGGCGCCGGCTCCAACGCGACCGCGGTGTGGGCGGCCAAGCTCGGCATGAACTTGCAGAGCTCGACGCTCAAAAGCGATGAGACCGGGGAGGCCTTCCACATCCAGCAGGCCGCCCAGATCCGCGCCTACCGCGCCGCCTGGAAAGAGGCCGGCCATACGCGCGAGCCCCGCGTCTCGGTCAGTCGCAGCATCTTCGCGCTGGTCGATGATCGCGATCGCGCCTATTTCGGACATGAGCGCGAGGGCGAGGATCAGATCGGATTCATCGACGAGCGAACGCGGGCGATCTTCGGCCGAAGCTACGCCGCCGAGCCGGATGTGCTGATCGAGCAGCTCAAGGCGGATGAAGCCATCGCTGAGGCCGACACGCTGCTTCTGACCGTCCCCAACCAGCTGGGCGTTGACTACAACGCGCATGTGATCGAGGCCATTCTGCAGCGTGTCGCCCCAGCGATGGGATGGCGCTGAAGATTTGGCTTTCGCGCCAGCCTGGGTTGTCGATTGAGCATGATCTTTTCGGAAAACCGCTTCACACTTTTCCGGATCATGCTCTAGTCGCGCTTGAGCCCGATCGACCTGACGATTGGCGTGAGGCGCTTCATTTCCTCTTCGACCAGCCGCTGGAACTTGTCCGGGCTGGAATCGAGGTCGGGCTCGATGCCCTGGGCGCGGTAGGTTTCCTGCAAGGCGGGATCGGCCATGGCCGTGCGTGTCGCTTGCGCGATGCGCTCGACGATCGCGTCAGTCGTCGCCCTTGGCGCAAACAGGCCGAACCATCCTGCATAAGTGAGGTCCGGCATGCCGGCTTCGGTTACGGTCGGAATATCCCTGGCGCCGCTCAGCCGCCGCTCGCTGGTGACGGCGAGTATTCGCAGCTTGCCGGCCTGGTTGAGCTGCAGCAATTGGCTCGACATCACCGCAATGACCAGGGCGATCTGTTCGCCGACGAGGTCGTTGGTCGCCGGCCCCATGCCCCTGTAGGGAACATGGACAATGTCCGCACCGCCCGAGCGCTGCCGAAACATCTCGCCGACCAGATGATTGCCGGTGCCGATCCCCGGAGTGCCGTAGGAAAGCTTCCCGGGATTGGCCGCGGCATGGGCGGCCAGCTCTTTCAGGTCATTGACGGGGAGCGAGGTGGAGACGGCGAATGCCAGCGTGCTGGTGATCAGCCGATAGACGGCGCGAAAATCGCGGATCGGATCGTAGGCGGGATGCGTGGAGGCCAGCGGGATCATGACCTGGGTGCTGCCGTTGCCGAGCAGCAGCGAATAGCCGTCGGGCGGGCTCTGCGCGATCGCCGCGGTGCCAACGGCGCCGCCGGCACCACCGATGTTCTCGACAAAGGTTGGACCGAGCAGCGATGTCATCTTGTCGGCCCAGGGCCGGCCGATCTGGTCACCTGCGGCACCGGCCGTATAGGGGATCACCAGCCGGATCGGACGAGACGGGTAATTGTCCGCTCTCGTGGTGCGCGACATCGCCAGCAGCGCCGAGGCGCCCGCCGCCTGTCCCAGTATTTGTCGCCGTGAAAGCCGAGCCATCCTGGATCAAGACTAGCACAGCAGCAGTGAGGTGACAGAACGCCTCTACACAGCACCCATGCGATCGCAGCTCATGGCGCCGACACGGATACCGGCTGACCGGCATCGACCAGGCGGCAGACGCGGGCGGGTGGCCGATCGCATCCGGCCGCCCATTGTACCGGAACCGCCGGTCCGGAATAGCTCACCGAGGCCACGCCCAAGGCATCGACAACACCGGGCCGCTGTTGATGCGAAGGACCGCGCGCGGCGGCGAAGAAGACGGAGATCGCTATCGCGACACCACAATTGCGGATCAACGCAAGCAGAAAACGGGACATGTCTTCCTCCGGATGACGCGTATTCGGCCATGTCGTCTCAGGCTGCGTAGCGAAGTTCCTGCTTCCACTGCGCCGGCGATTTTCCGGTGAAACGCTTGAACACCGTCGAGAAGTGAGCCTGCGCGTTGAAGCCGACGGCGAACGCGACCTCGACCAGCGGTATCGTGCTTGCGGTCATCATGGCCTTGGCCCGCTCGATCCGCTTGAGCAGCAGATATTCGCGCGGCCGAAAGCCGGTCGCCACGCGAAACTGGGCGGCAAAATGCATCTTGGAGAGGCCGACCGCGGCGGCCATGTCGTCGAGGCTGATCCGCTTTTCGATATTGGCGGCAACAAATTCCTCGAGCCGCCTGACCCGCCATTTCGGCAGCGCGCCGCAGCGGCGCTCGGGCTGCTGCAATGTGACGATCGGCGTTGCGACAACCCCGGCAGATTCCGCTTCGGTGAACATCCAGTCCTCCTCTCGATGCGATTGCCTGTGCGTGTCTTGCGCGGCCATCGGCGGCTCGTTCGATGGCCCCCATGGTATTCAGGGGGCCGCAGGAGGCGAGTTAAGTTGTGTGAATCCGAGTGATTTCATGCCGGCTAACGCGGCACATCAATTCATTGACTTAAATAGGAAATTTCCGGTTCCCGGCTTTCATTTGCCGGATGCGGGCTGGATGGCGCCGACCAGTAGTTGCTGGGCCTTGGCAAGGCGTTCGACCAGTTCGGCCAGGATGGCATAACGGTCCAGCACCTGCCGCGCCGGATGGAATGCGATCACCGTTTCGCCGCGCTCCGTCTCGCGGATCAGCACGCGAAGCGGCAAATCGAGCGCGGCGGCGGGCGCGGCTTGCATCACCGGCGTGCCGCCTCGTGCATGTCCGTAGATCAGGACGACGGAAGGCAGCAGATGCATGCCGACGTCCCTGGCGCCGGCGGCATGATCGATCTTCGCGAAGACGTTCATGCCCACCTTCT
>Ga0081455_10009305_pt1 | contig 10115 bp, 7 predicted proteins | sample TabmetS3T2R1_FD_70207 | JGI IMG/M metagenome (GOLD analysis project Ga0081455, IMG submission 70207) | Tabebuia heterophylla rhizosphere microbial communities from the University of Puerto Rico - S3T2R1 | ecosystem: Host-associated > Plants > Roots > Rhizosphere ... | reverse complement strand
TTGAGTGGAGGACGACCCTCGTTTCTCGCGCCCGGATTGGCCGCTCCAACGACCAATCCGGGCGCGAGAACGCGTGACGCGTAACTTCCGCGAGCGCCCACTAGGGATCGAGCGTGATGCCGAGCTGGTCGCGCAGCTCCTGGCGCAGCAGGCCCCTGGGATAGAGCTGCACCGTCCGTTGCAGTTCGTCGATGAGTGCGATGTGGGGCCCGCGGGCGAAGTCGAACTCGTACGTCACGCAGCCCTCCACGAACACGTCGTAGAAGCGGCCCGCGTAGCGGGGTGACACCGACTCGGTGAGCAGGTAGGTGCGGACCCCCTCGTCTCGCGGAGCGACCGGCGTCGCGGTTCCTACGTCACACGTCGCCGCGAGCTCGACGTGCACCGGACGGTCCGAGCGATCGGATCGCAGTGAGAACCGCGTGCCGTCATCGTCGACATGGAACGACTCGAAGCTCCAGCCCGGGAGCAGCTCGGCGACGCAAGGGACGTAGGCGGCCCCGGGCACCGACTGGGCGACGATGCCGAGCCGCTGGCTGGCCTCGCACGTCGGCCTCGCGGCCGTGGCCGTGACGGCGCAACCGGTCGAGGCGAGGAGCCCCGACGCCAGGACCGCGCCGGCCCACCGAGGGCTGCTCATGCCAGCCCCGCCAGCCGGAGGTTCACGGCCACCAGCGCGACCGCCAGCCCTGCGCCGGCGACGACCGCCAGCGTGAGCACGGCCCGGCGCAGGCTCCAGCGCTGGATGGCGACCGGCGGTGTCGGCGGGGCCAGCTCACGGAACCGGGCCAGCAGGTCGTCGTCGCGCCGCCGCAGCAGCGATCGGAGCTGGGACGGGATCGTGACTCCACGGCTGGCCGCGAACGCCTCGCCGATCTCCTTGGGCGTGAAGACCGACAGAGCGCGCTCGTACACCCGCTCCGCCGACGTGCACAGGGCCAGCGTGAGCATCATGTTGGCCAGGTCGACCGCCTGCCGCCACGGGGTGGGGCGGACCTCGGCGAACGCCACGTCGATCAGCCACACGCGACCGTCCCGCACCAGGACGTTGCCCGGCTTGATGTCGCGGTGCGCCAGGCCGGAGTCCCAGAGCTGCCGGACGGAGCCGAGGGCGCCGTCGATCGTGCCGTCGGTGACCTCGCCGTCGGTGATGTGGACCGCGTCGGCGAGGAACTCGGTCAGGATGAGGTACTCGCGATCCGGCGTGATCTCCACGATGCCCAGGGGAAGCGGGGTGGGGAGCCCGGCGTCGCGCAGCACCCGCAGCATGTGGTCCTCGTATTCGACCAGGCGTCGCACCGTGTTGAAGGGCCGCTCGTCCTCGAGTCGCCCGTAGCGGACCGTGCGTGCCAGCTTGTACCAGCGATCCGACCAGAGATGCGTCGACGCGTACAGCTTGCCGAAGAGCTGCCGCCCGGTGCCCGCCTCGACGACGTCGATCCTGAGCGGCGTGGAGCCCGCCGAGCTGCCATGCCCGAACGGCTCGACGCCCACGACGCTGACACCCACCTCACTGGCCAGCGCCGCCCGAATGGCCTCCCCCCGCCGCCCGCCCACGTCGAGGTGCGCCCGTACGCCCCGGCGATAGGTGACGGGGAAGGCCTCCTCGGGCGTGAGCATCCGGAGAGCGACGGCCGGCAGGGCGACGCCGGTGACGAGCGCCGCGGCCACGTCGGTCGGGTGGTCGACGGCGAGGAACAGCCGGGCCACAGCGACGAGCACGATCGCGCTGCCCGCCAGCCAGGCCGCCCGCGCCCGCCACAGTCCCGGAGGGATGAGCGTGAGCAGCATGACCGTGAGGCCGAGGGCGATGCTGGCCACGGGCGCCGAAGGATGGGCGTAGCCGTCCCACGAACCGACGATCGTGACGCCCGTCGGCCGCATGCGTCCGAGCCCGACGGTGACCAGGTTGTTCAGCAGCGATACGACCAGGAACACCGCGAACGCCGCGAGCAGGTGCTGGAACCGACGGGCTGCCAGCAGCACGATGAGCGTCGTCCACGCCACCACCCTGAACGTCCACACGGTTCCCAGCGCCGCGACGGCCTGGCCCACGTCGACGAGGACATCCGTTCGCAGGCGGGCGAGGGCGTCGAGGACGGCGACGTCGCCCCGCGTCACCACCCGGACGCCCAGTTCGGTCGTGAGCGCCGCCCAGAGCAGGACGACCATTGCCCCGGCGACGAGAAAGGCGCGCGTGCCGCGGCTGACCGGTCGGGGCAGCGGCGGCGGCTCACCCGACGGGCGTCGCCGGACCAGTGGCGCGGCACGCTCGGTGTCGCGAGGTGGAGCGGTCGATGACAGCGCCGGCGGCGCCACCGGCCTTCGGCGTTCCTTGCCCGGCAATGTCATGCGCATGGCCCCCGTCCGCGCTGCGTCGACAATGCTATGGGTGTGGCCAGGATCGACGCGGCCCGATCGGCGGTTCGGTCGGCGGGATGGTGATGGGCGGTCGTGCCTGGCCGGCGCCGCTTGCCCGGATGGCCGGTGTCGTCCTCGCGCTGGCCGCTTGTGGCGGGGGGCACGAGGCCCCGTCGGTGCCGGCCGAGGGAGTGGCCATCGCATCGTTCAACTTCGCGGAAAGCCGGTTGGTGGCCGAGATCTACGCGCAGGCGCTGGAAGACGAGGGGATCCCCGTGCGACGGGAGCTGGATCTCGGGCCTCGCGAGCTCGTGCTCCCCGCGCTGCGCCAGGGGCGTGTCGACATCGTGCCCGAATATCTCGGGTCAGCCCTGACCGCAGCGGCGCCGGCCGCAACAGTGGACCGGTCGGATCCCGACGCGGTCAGGGCGGCGCTGGCCGCGGCGATCCAACCGTGGGACCTTCGGCTGTTGGCCTACGCCGACGCCCAGAATCAGAACGGCTTGGTGGTCACGCGCGCCACGGCCGAGCGCCTGGACCTTCGCGCCACGAGCGACCTGGGTCCGGTTGCAGGGCGGCTCACCGTGGGTGGACCACCCGAATGCCCCTCCCGCCGGTATTGCCTCGAGGGTCTGGCCGACGTCTACGGGCTGCGCTTCGCGGCATTCGTGCCGCTCGCCAGGCAGTCGTACGTGGGCCAAGCCCTGGAGGACTACGTGATCGACGTGGGGGTGATGTTCACCACCGACGGCAACCTCGCGAGTGAGGACCTCGTGCTGCTCGACGACGACCGCGGCCTCCAGCCTGCAGAGAACCTGGTCCCGATGGTGCGGTCCGACATCCTCGAGGCCACCGATGGCGCGCGGGTTGCCGCCGCCCTCGACGAGGTGTCCCAGCGCCTCACGACCGCCAACCTCCGGTTCCTGAACTGGCGAGTGTCGGCGGCAGGCAACGACCCCGCATCCGAGGCGCGGGGGTGGCTCATCCGCCAAGGTCTCGGCGACAGGTGACGAGCCGTCGCCCGTCGTCCTGGGGGGGCGAGCCCGACCCGGCGGTCAGCTGCCGGCCCAGGCCGCCGTAGCCTCGGCCTCCAGGCGGGCGGCGGTGCCGGCGATGTCGCTCGGATCGGCGAGGAAGTCGCGGAACACCGCCCACATGCCGGCGTCGGTGGTGCCCCCGAACTCGACGGGCTGCAGGTCGGAGAGGTCGAAGCGGAAGCCATCCCCCGCCTCCAGCACGCCCCGGGCGATGTCGCGCGTGGTGTCATCGGGATAGACGGTCAGGTCGACGTCCTGGTTGGCTGAGACGAACCCGCCCCGCGCGGCCCAGATCTCGCCGGCCTCGCCGCTGGCCAGGAACCGCAGCAGCGCCGCCCCGGCGTCCGATCGCCGCATCTGCACGGCGACGTCACCACCGCCGACGACGAGGCGGCCCCCCACGCGACCCTCCGGAAACGGGAAGACGTCGACGTCGACGCCCAACTCGGCATCGCTCGTGCCCGCCACGACGCCGGGGACGAAGTCGCCCTCGACCACCATCGCAGCGCGGGGTGCTCTGGAGAAGACCGCCGCGGCCGCGTCGGTCAGCGGGGTGGTTAGGGCCGACGCCGGCCCGCCGGCGATGAATCGCGGCGGAACGAGGCGGGCGAGCAGGTCGAGCGTGGTCCGAACGCTCTCGTCGGTCCAGGGCAGGCGGTGCTCGGCGAGTGCGTCGTACTGCTCGGGCCCGGCGACGCGGAGGTACAGGTTCTCGAACCAGTCGGTGAGCGTCCATGCGTCCTCCGGCGCTGCCGCCACCGCGAACGGCGGGGTTCCCGACCTGGCCAGCGCCGCCGCCACATCGTCCAACCGATCGAGGTTGTCGGGCGGCACCACGCCGGCCCGTTCGAACGCTCCGATGCTGTACCACACGAGGCTCTTGTTGGCGGCCTTGAACCAGACGCCATACAGCTCACCGTCCACCGTGGCCAGCCGGCGCCACTGGCTGCCGTAACGGGCCCGGACCTCCGTGGTGAGCCGGTCCCCAAGCGGAACGATCGCCCCCGCACGGGCGTAGCGCTGCAGGAGGCCGGGCTGGGGAAGCATGGCCACATCGGGCGGGTCGCCGCGCGCGATCCTGGCGTCCAGCGCGGCGCTGACGTCCTTGCCCCCGGTTGAGCTGAACTCGACGGTCGCCCCAGTGCGTGTCTCGAACGCCGCCAGGACCTGCTCGAACGCGTCGGCCTCGGCGTCGCTCCACACGGCCACGACCTCGACTGTGGTGCCCGAGAGGTCGGGCCACTCGTCGCCCCCCGCCGAGCAGCCGGCAGAGGATGCCAGGAGGACCGGCGCACAAACCGCCACCACTCGCCGCCACGCCGACCGGTTCGCCACGGAACCCCCCGGAGAATGGTCCTGCCGCGTTGGCATTCTGCCACGGGGCGCATGGACCTTCGGCCCTACCGCCTCACGGTTCAGCGGCGCACGGTGGGCCTGATACCAGAGACGCGGTTGCCCAGTGCGGCGGGGCCGCGAATTCGATCACGGGCGACGCAGGAGGGCGAGATGGCAACGAGACTTGACGAGTCGCGCGGGGATGCTGCCCTGGCCGTCGCGGCGGCGGCAACGAAAGGGGCCGTCAAGGTCTACGGCGAGGGTGACACCGCCGTGCGGGCGCTGGACGACGTGAGCGTGACGTTCGAGGCCGGCCGGTTCACGGCCATCATGGGCCCGTCCGGGTCGGGAAAGTCGACGCTCCTGCACTGCACCGCCGGGCTCGATTCGCTGACCGAGGGCAAGGCGTTCATCGGCGACACCGACCTGAGCACCCTCGACGACACCGAGCTGACGGTGCTGCGACGCGAGCACGTGGGCTTCGTCTTCCAGGCGTTCAACCTGGTCCCCACGCTCACCGCCGAGGAGAACATCACGCTGCCCTTGGCGCTCGCTGGTCGCAAGGGCGATCGGGAGTGGATCCGCCAGGTGGCGGACACGCTCGGCCTGAGCAAACGGCTCCGCCACCGCCCGAGCGAGATGTCGGGCGGCGAGCAGCAGCGCGTGGCCGTCGCCCGCGCGCTGGCGACCCGGCCCCAGATCATCTTCGCCGACGAGCCGACCGGCAACCTCGACTCGCGGGCCGGGGCCGAGGTGTTGCGCTTCATGCGTCGAGCCGTCGATGACCTGGGCCAGACCATCGTCACGGTGACGCACGACCCCGTGGCCGCCAGCTACGCCGACCGGGTGGTCTTCCTCGCCGACGGCCGGATCGTCGACGAGATGTTCGATCCCACCGCCGAGCGCGTGCTCGACCGCATGAAGCGATTCGGGGACTGACGGAGGCCAACCATGCTGAAGACCGCGCTCCGCAACCTGCTGGCGCACAGGGTGCGCCTGTTCACCACCGGCCTGGCGGTGGCGCTCGGCGTGGCGTTCATCGCCGGGACGCTCGTCCTCACCGACACCGTCACCAAGACCTTCGACGACCTGTTCACGGACGCGCTCGCCGACACCGACGCGATGGTGCGGGCCAAGGCGTCGTTCGACGACCCCAACGGCTTCGGCGAGCTCAGGGGCCGGATCGACGCCTCGCTCGTCGAGAAGGTCGCCGACGTCGACGGTGTCGCCGTCGCGTCGGGCGACGTGTGGGGCTTCGCTCAGGTCGTCGACAACGAGGGGGAGCCGGTGGGGAACCCCGGCGCCGGGCCGCCGACGTTCGGCGTCAACTGGCCGGAGAGCGAGGAGCTCAACACCTGGACCCTCGTCGAGGGGAGCCCGCCACGAGGCGAGCGTGACGTCGTTCTGGACAAGGGCGTCGCCGACGACGCCGGCTACACCGTCGGCGACCGGGGGACCGTGCTCGTGCAGGGTGCGCCGCTCGACGTGACCATCACCGGCATCGCCCGCATCGGCGGCGCCGATTCCCCGGGTGGCGCCACGTTCACGATGTTCACCACCGACGCGGCGCAGCGCTACGTGGGCGAGGTCGGCAAGTTCGACAGCATCTCGATCGCCGGGGACGAGGGCGTGTCGCAACAGGAGCTCGTCGACCGCCTGACGACCGTCCTTCCCGATGGCGTCGAGGCGGTGACAGGCAAGACGGTCACCGAGGAGAACCAGGACGCCATGCGCGAGGGCCTGTCGTTCTTCAACACCTTCATGCTCGTGTTCGCCCTCGTGGCCCTGCTGGTGGGCGGGTTCATCATCTTCAACACGTTCTTCATCACCGTGGCCCAGCGCACGCGCGAGAACGCGCTGCTGCGGGCGATCGGCGCCAGCCGCCGCCAGGTGCTCGGCGCCGTGCTGCTCGAGGCGCTGGGCATCGGGCTGGTGGCCTCGGCGATCGGACTGGCGGCCGGCATCCCGCTGGCCGCCGGGCTCAAGGCCCTACTCGCCGCCTTCGGGTTCCCCATTCCGGCCAGCGGCATCGTCCTGGCGACCAGCAGCGCGGTGATCGCCTTCTCGTCCGGCGTGATCGTCACCGTGGTGGCGGCCGTGTCTCCCAGCCGGAAGGCGGCCAAGGTCCCTCCCGTCGCCGCCATGAGGGATGTCGCGGTGGGCAGCACCGGGTATGGGTCGAGGCAGCGGATCTTCGTGGGCTTCGCGATCCTCGGCTTGGGGGCGGCGGCCCTGCTGTACGGCTTGCTCGGCGATCCCGGCAACGCCTTGGCCATCGTCGGCCTCGGGGTGCTGCTCGTGTTCTTCGGCGTGGCGGCGCTGGGGCGGACCGTGGCGCTCCCGCTCAGCCGCGTCATCGGGCTGCCGCTCCCTCGCCTGCGGGGCATCGCCGGCCAGCTGGCCCGCGAGAACGCCATGCGCAACCCCAAGCGCACGGCCGCCACCGCCTCGGCGCTCATGATCGGCGTCGGCCTGGTCAGCTTCATCACGATCTTCGCGGCGTCGACCAAGGCGTCGTTCAGCAACACCGTCGACGAGGCGTTCACCGGTGACTTCATCGCCACGTCCGGCCAGATGGGGATGGGCGGCGTCTCCCCCGAGTTCACCACCCGGGTGCAGGAACTGCCCGAGATCGCGGAGGCCGGCGGGCTGCGGGCGGGGCTGGCCGAGATCGACGGCAGTCCTCAATCGGTGCTCGCCCCCAGCCGGGAGGTTTTCGACCTCTTCGACGTCGAGCCGGTGGCGGGCTCGCCGGACGACCTCGACGCCACCTCGATCGCCGTCTTCGACAACGTCGCCCAAGACAAGGGCCTGGGCATCGGCGACCGTGTGCCGGTGAATTTCACGGAGACCGGCCCGCAGGGGCTGACCGTGGCCATGATCTACGGCGAGAACGCCGCCGCGGGCGACTGGCTGCTCGGGACCGACGCCTTCGAAGCCAACTTCCCCGACCAGAAGGACGTCCAGGTCTTCATCCAGAAGGCCGACGGGGTTTCGGCCGACGACGCGCTGGCCGCCGTGGACGGCGTGGCCGCGGACTACCCCGGCGTCGACGTGCTGGACCAGACCCAGTACAAGGAGGAGCAGATGGGCTTCGTCGACCAGATGCTCGGCCTCGTCTACGCCATGCTGGCCCTGGCGATCATCATCGCCCTGATCGGCATCGGCAACACGCTGGCCCTGTCGATCGTCGAGCGGACCCGCGAGCTCGGCGTGCTCCGTGCCGTGGGAATGACCCGAAAGCAGCTGCGATCGACGATCCGATGGGAGTCGGTCATCATCGCCGTGCAGGGCGCGCTGCTTGGCCTGCTCATCGGCGTGTTCTTCGGTTGGGCGCTCGTCACCGCCATGGCGGACGAGGGGTTGAACACCTTCACCGTGCCGGTCGTCAGCCTGGTCGTGGTGGTCGTGCTCGCCGCGCTCGCGGGCGTCGTGGCCGCCGTCATGCCGGCCCGGCGGGCCGCCCGCCTCGACGTGCTGCGGGCGATCGTGACCGAATGAGGTCGTGTCAGGCGGGCTTCGGCCCGGCGGCTCGGATCTCGGGCGCGGCCAGGTCGCTGTATTGCGTGAAGTTGTCGGCGAAGCGCGATGCGAGGCCTGCCGCGGCATTTGCGTACGCGTCGCTGTCCGCCCAGGTCCGCTGCGGGTCGAGCACCTCGCTGGGGACACCGGGGCACGACTCGGGCACGTCGAAGCCGAACACCGGGTCGTGGCGGTAGTCGACGTCGGCGAGCGCACCGGTCAGCGCGGCGTCGATGACGGCCCGGGAGTACTTGATGCTGATGCGGGAGCCCGTGCCGTACGGTCCGCCCGTCCACCCGGTGTTCACCAGCCACACCGCGGCGCCGGTGGACGCCAGGTATCGGCCGAACAGGGCGGCGTACACCGTGGGATGGCGGGTCATGAACGGTGCGCCGAAGCACGGTGAGAACGTGGCCGTCGGTTCTGTCACGCCGCGCTCGGTGCCGGCGACCTTCGCGGTGTAGCCCGAGATGAAGTAGTACATGGCCTGCTCGGGCGACAGGCGGGCGATCGGTGGCAGCACGCCGAACGCGTCGGCGGTGAGCATGATGACATTGCGGGGCGGCCCACCCGTGCCCTCACGCACGATGTTGGGGATGTGCGTGATCGGGTACGAGGCCCGGGTGTTCTCGGTCAGCGAGTCGTCGTCGAGGTCGAGCCGCCGGGTGTCGAAGTCGACTGCCACGTTCTCGAGCACGGTGCCGAAGCGGCGCGTCGTCTCGTAGATCTCGGGCTCCGCCTTCGGGTCGAGCCGGATGACCTTCGCATAGCAGCCGCCCTCGAAGTTGAACACGCCGTCGTCGCTCCAGCCGTGCTCGTCGTCGCCGATGAGCAGGCGAGTGGGGTCGGCGGACAGTGTCGTCTTGCCGGTGCCGGACAGGCCGAAGAAGATCGCCGTGTCGCCGTCTCGTCCGACGTTCGCCGAACAGTGCATCGGGAAGACGTCCTCGGCGGGGAGGATGAAGTTCAGCGTCGAGAACACCGACTTCTTGATCTCCCCGGCGTAGCTGGTGCCGCCGATGATGACGAGGCGTTCGGCGAAGTTGAGGATGATGAACACCTCGCTGCGGGTGCCGTCCACATCGGGGATCGCGTGGAAGCCGGGACACTGCAACACCGTGATGTCGGGCTCGAAGTCGGCGAGGATCTCGGGGTCGAACTCGCGCAGGAACATGTTGCGGGCGAACATGTTGTGCCAGGCCTGCTCGGTGACGATCCGGACGCGGCGCCGATGTCGCGGATCGGCACCGGCGTAGCCGTCCTGCACGTACACGTCGCGACCCTGCAGGTATGCCTCCAGGCGGCGCCTCAGCCCATCGAAGCGCTCGGGTTCGATGGGGGCGTTGTAGTTGCCCCACCAGATGTCGGCCTCGGTCGACGGCTCCCGCACGACGAACTTGTCCTCGGCCGACCGGCCCGTGTATTGGCCGGTGCGGACCACGAGGGCGCCGAGGTGCGCGACCCAGCCCTCCCGCCGCCGGATGGCCTCCTCGTACAGCGCCGGAGTGGAGAGGTTGTGGTGCACCGGCCCGGTGTGGGCCAGCCCCAGCCTCGAGAGCAGCTCGGACACGGCATCGGCTCCTGTCGTGATCCTGGTCGTGGTGGGCTTTGACCCAATTGATTTGGGGCCATAGTGCCCTATCCCTCGCGCACCGAGGAGGCGCAGGCTCGCGGTAAGCGAAATGTGCCAGGGCCAAGGGCGCCATGGAGCGGGAGGTGGTCCAATGGGCACGTCAGGAATGTCGCGGCGGGACTTCCTCCGCATCGGCGGTGGTGCGGGTGCGGGTTTGGTCTTCATCGGCCGGATCGGCGGCCTGTTGTTCCGGGTACCCGTGGCGGCGGCACGGATACCGGGCGGCA
>Ga0081455_10009304_pt1 | contig 10116 bp, 6 predicted proteins | sample TabmetS3T2R1_FD_70207 | JGI IMG/M metagenome (GOLD analysis project Ga0081455, IMG submission 70207) | Tabebuia heterophylla rhizosphere microbial communities from the University of Puerto Rico - S3T2R1 | ecosystem: Host-associated > Plants > Roots > Rhizosphere ... | reverse complement strand
ATGCCTTGCGTTCGAAAATTATTTTCGTGCCCAGAAAATGTTCGGAATCCCGCTGAGGGGTGAAATTGATTACAGCATCGATATCGATCTGAATCTCGCTGATGTACAGCCCAGCGTCGCCGGTCCCAAACGTCCGCAGGACAGAATCAATTTGCCGGACTTGGAAAAAACATTTCGCGAGTTGCTCGAAAAACCGGTCCCTGATGGCGGGTATGGCAAAAAGAATGTCGATCTCCGCGAAAAGCATGTCGTGGAATTGAACGGCAGTGCTCCTCGCGACGAGGCGATGGCTTCGACCGATACGAAGGAGGACCAGGGAATTAATCCCGGGGATGAACTCAACAAGATTGAGATGGTTGCAAACCGGCCAACGCCCGATCCGGGCAAAGAAATCGAAGCTGAATCCAGCGATGTCTTTGAGCAGGGGCGCACCCAGATTGGGCACGGCAGCGTTCTGATCGCAGCGATCACCAGTTGCACGAACACGAGCAATCCGAGCGTGATGATCGCGGCCGGATTGCTCGCCAAGAAAGCGGTTGAGCGGGGTCTGCACGTTGGCCCTGGTGTTAAAACATCGCTCGCACCCGGCTCACGTGTGGTTTCCGATTACCTCCACAAGACAGGTCTTCAGAAATACCTCGATCAACTCGGTTTTAACCTGGTCGGTTATGGTTGTACGACCTGCATCGGTAACTCGGGACCGTTGCACCCAAACATTGAGAAGGCCATTCACGAACACGATCTGGTCGCCGCATCAGTTCTTTCGGGAAATCGCAATTTCGAAGCCAGGGTACACCAGCATATCAAGGCAAACTTCCTGATGTCGCCGCCGTTGGTGGTGGCATTCGCCCTGGCAGGCCGCGTGCACATTAATCTTTCGCGAGAACCGCTGGGGAAAGATAAGGAAGGCAATAAAACTTTCTTGCGGGATCTGTGGCCGACCCTGAGCGAAATTCGCGAAGCCATGCAGACGGCGCTTGGGCCGGAGACCTTCCGCAAGCTCTATCGCGATTTTGCCGATCAAAATCCAAAGTGGAACGACATTCCTTCGAGCACCGGCGACATTTACCAGTGGGACGAAAAGAGCGACTACATTCACGAGCCGCCGTTTTTCAAAAATTTTTCAATGGAAGCCGGCCACATTGAAGAAATTCGAGGCGCTCGCGCCCTTGGCATTTTCGGCGACACAGTGACGACCGATCACATTTCTCCAGCCGGGGCGATCAAGGAGAGTTCGCCTGCCGGAAAGTATTTAAGGTCGCGCGGAATTCAGTCGCGCGATTTCAACAGTTATGGCAGCCGGCGCGGCAACGATCTGGTGATGACGCGCGGGACATTCGCCAATGTGCGGATCAAGAACTTAATGGTGCCGGGAACTGAAGGCGGCATAACCAAATATTTTGGTCCGAGCCGGAGTGGCGGCAAGGGTGAAGGCGAAGAGATGTCGATCTTCGATGCAGCGATGAGGTACGCGGAGACAAATACTTCATTGGTAATTCTTGCCGGGCACGAGTACGGCACCGGTTCATCGCGAGACTGGGCCGCGAAGGGAACGCGTTTGCTGGGTGTAAAGGCGGTTGTCGCTGCAAGCTTTGAACGGATTCATCGTTCCAACCTCGTGGGCATGGGAGTGTTGCCATTGCAATTTCCTGATGGCACAAATGCCCAGTCGCTCGGGCTGGATGGCTCCGAAATGTTTTCGATCGTTGGCATCTCGGATACCATTAAGCCCGGGCAAACAGCGACGCTCGAAATCGAAGACAAAAGTAAACAGAAGCGCTCGGTGGCTGTAAAGGTTCGTATCGATACGCCAATCGAAATCGATTACTATCGGCACGGCGGGATATTGCCGTTTGTCCTCAGGCAATTGTTATCAAGATAACAAGATCTCGCGCGTTTGGACCGTAATTGGGGAACCATCGGCAATGAATGCTGAGCGCGGCCCCTGACTCAACGTTTCGGCGAATTGCTCGCCATAGAGAGCAGCTACGTTAGCTTGGAAGTCAAAATTAGCGGCGTTCCAGATTTTCCAGCGCGGATGTTCCACGCGATATTCGCTACAGCCTTCCCGCACGCATGTATATCCCCAATAATGTTCGGTAATAAACTCAGCGTGTGACCCGGCAGGAATCGACTGCGGTTCGCCGGATGCGCTGATTTTTAGAAATTCCCATTTCTTTGCAGGCCGCCAGGAATATTCGACGCTCAATCTTCCATCGACGTGCTCAATGTCGTGTTTCATTGGAAGAGCAAAATAGCGTTCTCCATAAAATGCACGGGCGACAAGCGCGATCGCGCGGCGAGGCACAAGCTCACGGATAAAAACTACGCCGCGTCGCCAGGTATCTGCCGACTTTTTCCTAACGTAAAAGCGCAGATTCACCTCTTCGAAATCGCGATGCAGCGGGATCGGAAAACCGAGAAGGCGGGTATCGAGAAACAGGAACCCGACAATGCTGACGAAGGTCTCGCCGTTGTCATAATCAATTTCCGTGCCTGCCGGAACGAGCCGTTCAATCAAAGCCGGATCGACGACGTAATTCAGCATCGCCAGATAGCGCCAATTGGCGGTAAGAAATGGTTTCACGCTGCGGTTCGGCGGTTACACTTCACTTGTAGAATCAATCGCTAGCCGGGCGAACACGATAGCGGAGGGCCATTCGCTCCGACTCAGACACGGGACTGAGATCGGCACGTTGCGTGGCGAAAATCCAATCAGACCACGCTTCGTCTTCCTTTCGTGGATTGGAAGAAATTCTCAATTCAATAAATTGCGACGAAACTGGTTCATTGCCGATTGAGACCAGCAGCGATCTGGTTTTGCTATGTGTCAACAGTGGGACATGTCCAGGGATCGTGTAGTGTTTTGGATCTCTAACGATTCCGTTCCAATCGACGAAAGCATAATCATCTTGCCGATTGTCCGTGTAAAGACTGACTCGGATATTGTAACCGTCGGGCTGGTCTGGAATTTTAAATGTCGCCGGGGCGCGAAGCTCGAATTGTAATTCGAGGCGTTTGCCATCCACAGTTGGAGGTTTGTCCGACAGTAGATAAGGAACGCCGGCGAGCAGAGCGGCGAGGCCGCAAAGAATCAAAAGCGACCAACCTTGTGCCACGAAAAATCCAGCGGGTCCTGGCCGCCGGACCCGAATGGACGAAACGATTCCGACCACCAAACCCACGAAAATTCCAAGCGGAGCGCACACAAACACGACGAACATGCCTCGGCCGCCTTCCATGTTAGACATGTGTGACAGGCTGCTTAGGTAATCGCCGACAAAAAAAGCCAGAAGACAGCCGATCACCGCCGTGACAAGCGCGACAACTGAAGCACGGAGAACGAGCATGAAGATTGTTGCAGCTAGCTTGCCTTGCCTGCGTCGAACAAATGGCCGTCAGGTTCCGACGTTACTCACCAGAAAAAGTCATTCGGATCCCTGGGCGGAACTTTCGGACATTGCTTTCTCTGGTGCGATACTTACGCCGTGAAAGTTTTCCTTCGCAGCGTGTTCAACCCCCTGCGAATCCCCGGGTCCGTCTTTTTTCGACCCATTCGAGTTGTTGGTTGTAGCTTCGCCTTCAACTGAGCTTCCCGAGGATTTTTTTGCAAAAATGAAACTAGCGGTCACTGCGGCGTCACCCCTATCCGACACTGAAATCACAGGCTGTTGCAGCAGATCGAGTTCTTCGACACTTAATTTCGTAACCGGCTGAGCGAGAAATCCGATTTCTCTGTTTAACGCATCCGATTTGATTTTTAACCTGTTGAGTTCCGTCAGTATCAATTTTCTTGCGTCTTCCCGACGCGCTTCTTCGTGGCGTTCGCGCACGACGATGTTTCGCAGCAGCTCGTTTTCTCGCATCAGGCGGTCAGTCTCCTCGCTGTTTTGTCCGTTTAGTTTCGCACTCTGGAGCTGGGCGCCAACGGTATCCAACTGCACCCAAAGCTCGGCGATTCTGGCTACAAGATACTGGTTTTGTTTCTGACTCTCGGCGAGTTGCTGTTGCAACTGCGTAGCCTGCTGCTGCACTTCCTCTAATCCCTCAACACTTTTGGAATTATCGTTAACAGACACATTTTCCTTCAAATTTGTCGGGCTCAGGTCGAAATCGAGAGTCCTGGCGAGAAACCCCTGCGTCGGTTGTTCCATTTCGCTTCCTGTTTTTAGCTCAGTGAGCGCTTCATCGTGCTGTTGTTCTGCCGCAACGATTCGCCTGTTTGCCTCGGCAAGTTTCGCGTTGGCTTCGTCCCTTTGCCTTTCCGCTGTCGCCCGCGCCTCTTCAGCGAGAGCATTTTGATTTCTCAAATCTGCAATCTGCACGCGCAACTGCTCGGTAGTGCTGTTCTCCTGCGAGGCCTGGAGCTGCGCGAGTTGAGCGTGTGCCTGACGTTCTGACTCCTTCGACTTCTCAATTTCTTTTTGTGCATTCTCAAGCTTGGAACTTGTATCCTCCCACCGCGCGCTGACGGCCTCTTTTTCTTTTCGCGCGGTTTCAAGATCGCGGTGTGATTTTTCAACTGCCGTCTGCAACTCATCGATCTTCCGGCGCAATTTTCGCGTTGCTTCTTCCATTGCACCATCGCTGGCCCATTGGGAAATCCTCTCGGATTCTTGCGGAGCCACGACTTCGGGCCCAGGCTCCGTCCAAACCTCACTCTCGGGAAGCGAAGGAACAACTTCCGGCAGCGGAGCCGCTGCTGCGTTAAGGTCATTATGCCGCGAAATGTGTTCCTGAATTCGCAGGATTTCCTCGCCGATCTTGCGGCCGCGATATTCGACGATCGCCGACTGCCAACCCGAATGCGATCTTTTCAATTCCTCGATGAGGCTGCCGGCGAACCGAAGTTTGGCCAGGGCAGCTTTAAATTGGTTTTCGTGTTCCAGCTTCTCGCCCTGCTGCGCCGTCAGATAGGCTTTAAGAAAAACTTCACTCGGATCGTCCTCTTGTGCTGGAAGAACGCAGACGAAAACCGTAAAAAAAAGACAAATAAGCAAAGCTCGACTAACTCGCCACGCCACCTGGTGAAGCGGGAGAGTGAGCCGACTCCAGGTAGATTTTTGTTCCACCGGCGCCGACAATTAGTGGAGCGACCGGGAAAAGTCGAGTCCTTTGTTTGCAAAAAAGAATTGGAATTTTAAGGTCTCATTTCTGCATCAGCGATGGTGGCCGTAGCTCAATGGTAGAGCCCCAGATTGTGGTTCTGGTTGTTGCGGGTTCGAGTCCCGTCGGCCACCCGGGTCAACCCCCCTCGAATTTGGCGATCAAAGCCTTCGTGTAACCGCTGTCTTACCTGCCCGGATCGTTGCTTGAAAAATTACAAAATTGTTATTGACGCAATATTGCAGACTTGTAATCTCGGGCGCCATGTTCACAAGTCACACAGGCACATGGCACTCTTTAGGGCGATTACATTTACGTAACAATCATTGGCGCGCTGTTAGCTTGGCGTTATTGACGCAATATTGCAGACTTGTAATCTCGGGCGCCATGTTCACAAGTCACACAGGCACATGGCACTCTTTAGGGCGATTACATTTACGTAACAATCATTGGCGCGCTGTTAGCTTGGCGGTTTTGGCTCTGCTACTTCTCGCAAGACAAACGGGCAACTGCCAAACTGCGGAAGCCGGAACAGTAACGGTTACCGGAGAAGCAATTCCGAGTCCGACGCCGCACGACAATTTCCGTGAAATGCGACAACATATCATGCCCGAAGTGTCGGGAACGGAAATCACGGTTACAAAAAAGGCCACCGTCATAAAGCTCGACCAACAGCCGCCAATCGAAAATAACAACGAACAGGAGCTTTTCGTCAAAGCCCCTGGATTTCTAATCACGGAGCAACACACGCCGGGACAATTTAACTTTAACTATCGGGGCCTGGGCAATCCCCAGGAATCCGAGTTCACGCTTGTGCTGCGCGACGGCCTGCCACTCATGAGTGATTGGATTGGTTTCCCTACTCTCTATTATCTGCCGTTTCCACAAAGCATAAAAGAGATTCAATTCATCCGCGGCGGCAACAGCTTGCTTTACGGACCGGAACCAGCGCCGGTAGTGAATTTTATAAGCAAACGTCCCGAACCGGGTTCGCCATGGAATTTTTATACGGAACAGATCGGTGGCGGTTACGGATATTATTCCACTTACAATGTGATTCAGGAAGCTACGGGTCCGTTGGAATTTCGCCTGGACGGCGGGTATGTGCGTGCGGATGGGCAACGCAACAATAGCCAATATGATATATGGCAAACGGATCTGTATTTGGGCTGGAGACCTGACGAACACCAATTGCTGGCACTCGATTTTTACTCCAGTCGATTTGATGGCGGTGACCCGGGACGCATCACGTATAAGCAGTGGGTGAACGATCCAAATTTTTCCTTCACTCCATTCAACAATAACTGGGTTGATCGGTACACCACGGTTCTTCGATACGAACGTGACTTTGGAGGCGGCTGGCTTTTGCAGGCCAAAGGGTGGTTCACTCATCAGGAGATCGACCAGCGCACTGCTCCTAACAATAATCCAGGAGCACCCAATCCCTTTCCTTTAAGCACTACCTTTGGTTACGAGACATTTAATAATGGCGGGGCTGACATACGCTTCAGAAAGCTTTGGGGAGACGGCACCATCTTTAAAGGCAGTGCTCTCACGTTTGGCGGCGTTGTTTATCACGGTGATGCGCCGTTTATCCGATACACCCTTACGGAGGAAACAAATGGGCCCGACTTCTTGACGGCATCGCGCGGGTCGACTTCCGACATTATCCCCCTCGATCAATCCAGGACCGCAGACTATCAGGCGATCTTTATCGAGGATCTCGTCAGAATTGGAAAATTTCACATGGTCGGCTCTTTCCGCCTCGACCATGAAAATGTCGAAGTCGATTCAACCCACGCACCGTGGTTGGCAACTGTGCCTCCGACGGGTCCGGCAAGCATCAGCGCTAACCATTGGATTCCGCTCTGGGGATTTGGAATGGGTAACGATTTCGGAAACCGAAACGAGACCTATTTCAACGCGTCTTCAGGCTGGCGGCCGACGCGATTCTTCGATATTGCAGGAACTTCGCGAACGATCGCATTCGGAGAAGAAATACCGGACCCGTTCCATTCTTTGGACTTCGAATTAGGCGTACACGGTACGCCCTATAAAGGCTTTTGGTATGATATCGGCCTGTTTTGGATGCTGTTCGATAACAGGACGGAAACGCAAAACATTAGTAACACCGATTTCATCATCCTGAACACTGGCAGCAGTCGTCATCGCGGTTTGGAAGGCGAACTTTATTACGACTTTCTGGCTCCCTTCCAGCATCCGCCGTTGCCCCAGCTGGAGCCCGAGGCTGGCAAGGGAGTCGTCGACTCGAGCAAAGGACCACCTGTGCCTGGCGTACTGCCGTCAGATTACCGCCCATTCAAGCTGATCGCCTTTAGCAATGTTCAGTTCCTCGACGCCGAATTTACGGAAAGCCAGCTGCTCATCCCGGATACGGATAGAACCATCGTCGGCAATACGCCGGCATTCGCGCCAGACATTGTGTTAAAGGGTGGAATTTCTTTTCAAAGAGAACGGTCTTTCAACATTGCTTTGACGGCTGTGTACGTGTCGCAGCAATTTTGGCAGGACACGAATATCGGGAGCCCGGCAATCCCAAAAGCGAAAATTCCTCCTTACAGTGTCTTCAATCTTTCGGCGGATTATTACCTTACCAGGAATCTCCGTTTGATCGGCGGCATCTCCAATCTAACCGACGCGAAATATTACAATCGCGTATTTGCCAACGGAATCGAGCCTGCACCACGCTTATCCGGTTACGCTGGTGTGTCACTGACATTTTGACCGGGCCTGGCGCTGGTGAGAACAGTGGATCGTGAATGGCCGCTTGCGCCTGTTCACTAATCACGTATCACAACACGTTCTCAGCAGTGCCTGTAGCTCAACCGGATAGAGCTTCTGACTTCGGATCAGAAGGTTGGGGGTTCGAATCCCTCCAGGCACGAATTAGTCTCGCCCGAGACTGCTTGTCGCCCGCTGCAGTAATGTTCTGAACGGCGGCGAGCCCAAAAATACGGGAGCGCCGTTGCCTCTGCGGGCGCGAACAACTATTGATTTTCCGAACCAATGAATAGGTCCCTCGACGAAAGATTCATGCGCGCCGCTCTAAAAGAAGCCAAGAAGGCGATAGGCCAGACGAGCCCAAATCCCGCTGTTGGCGCAGTTCTAGTCATCGGCAACCAAATCGTGGCCAGAGGACATCATCGCGGGGCCGGCCACCATCATGCTGAAGTTGAATGCCTCCACAATTTTCGGGCGCCACTACCCCCCGGCGCCACGCTTTATGTTACGCTGGAACCGTGCTCCACCGAAGGACGCACGGCTCCGTGCACAGACGCGATACTTCAAGCGGGCCTTAGAAACGTCGTGGTTGGCACGATTGACGTGAATCCGCGTCACTCAGGCAAGGGCATTGTGCGATTGCAAAGCGCGGGCGTCGTGGTACGGCAGGGCGTTTTGGCCGAAGACTGCGCACAAATCAACGAGGCCTTTAACAAGTGGATTGTCGCCAAGCGTCCTTTTGTTATCGCAAAGTGCGGAATGTCACTCGATGGACGATTGACCCGCCCTGCTGGTGAGTCTCATTGGATCACAGATACTCTTGCCCGCCGTGACGCACATCAACTTCGGGCCACGGTAGACGCAATTTTAGTTGGAGCGGAAACAGTCCGATCGGACAATCCTCGATTGACAGTGCGCGGTGTTGGTGGAGCGCGACAACCCTGGCGGGTGGTGTTGACTGGCTCAGAAAGGCTACCGCGACGCGCTAACCTATTTTCTGATGCGTTCAGTTCACGGACGCTGGTTTATAAACGCAAGTCTTTGACTGCCGTGCTGGAAGATCTAGGCAAACGAGACATCATGAGCGTGTTAATTGAGGGCGGCGGCAACGTACTGGGCCAGGCAGTCGATGCATGCCTCATTGACAAGTTGCAACTTTATCTGGGCCCGATTTTAACCGGAGGACCCGTAATCGCATTTCCGGGAGGCGGCGCCGAAACCCCCTCGAATGCGTTCCGCCTTCGGCGTGTTTCCTACCGACAAATCGGCCAAAGCGTTTGCATCACGGCATATCCGGAAAGTTCTGGACTAGAATAAATCGGAAAACTTTCTCTTCTCAGTTCTGTTTAATTTATAGGGAGGAAAAACATGAACTGGAAAAAACTTCTCTTAATAGGATCGGTGGCAGGGCTAATGGCTTTTGTTCCGGTGCAGCGCTCTGACGCAGGTGTATCAATTGGAATAGGGTTCGGATTTCCGGGGTATTATGGGTATTACCCGTACGGATACTACTATCCGTATCGCTATTCCTACTACCGACCATACCGGTATTATGGTTACAATCGGCCCTATTATCGGTACGGCGGGCACCGTTATTACCGCCATCATCGGTATCATCACTACTATCGCCGGTAACTTTTACCTGGCGTAGTATCTAGAAAGAAATCCAGATCGAGCTGGCTCGAGAGCAATCTCGAGCCAGTTTCTCTTTTTTCGGAATCCGCTGTTTTTGGATCGAAGAAAGGCCGCGGTCGCTACTTCTTTGGCGACTCCACCGGTTTCGTCGCCGGAGCTTTGGTGGGCTGGTCAATTTGGAATTCTTTTCTTAGTTCCTGGATTAGCGCCGGGATTTCCTTTTGGCGCTCCGTTTCAATTTGTTGCCGCAACGTGCGTTCCACTTTTCGACGTTCCTGAATGTAGCGCGACTCGAATTGAGCGCGTTGCTGTGAGTTCAATTGGAGGCCCGAGTCGCGAAGCGCCGCATCCGTCTCCCGTCTGATAGTCTGGCGTCGCAGATTCTCTCGTTGTCGCATGACGTTGCGCTCTGCAGGACTCATCCGCAACCAACGTTCGGCGTTACGCTGAAAATTTTGGCGTGCCGCCGGAGGCATGGCCATCCATCGGTCACGCATGTTCTGACTCGCTGGTCCACGCGGTAGCCCACCTGTCGGCCCGCGCGGGGGTCCGGCAGCCTGGTGGCCCGCAGGCCTATGTGGCTGCGGTTGCCCTTGTGCGACAGCGCAGAGCAAAACGAATGCCGACGAAGCG
>Ga0081455_10009303_pt1 | contig 10116 bp, 11 predicted proteins | sample TabmetS3T2R1_FD_70207 | JGI IMG/M metagenome (GOLD analysis project Ga0081455, IMG submission 70207) | Tabebuia heterophylla rhizosphere microbial communities from the University of Puerto Rico - S3T2R1 | ecosystem: Host-associated > Plants > Roots > Rhizosphere ... | reverse complement strand
GCTCCCGCCGGAGGTTTTCGCGAAGGACAAGGCGCTTGTCGTAGGTCTGACCATTTCGGCTGACCGCCTCATCATGATCCGCAAGAACCGCCTCGCCGCGATGAAAGAAACGCGCGCCGGCGACTACACGGAAGAAGACGCGGTGCGCCAGGAAGTGATGGCGGCGCAGAAATTGTTCGAGCGCGAAGGCTGGCCAACGATCGATGTTTCACGGCGTTCGATCGAAGAAACGGCCGCGGCGATCCTGAACCTGCTTGCCGACCATCGCGGGGAGCACCGCGCTTCGTGAGCCTCATCCTCGCTTCCGGCAGCGCCGCGCGTAAACAGATGCTTGGGGCTGCCGGGCTCGCGTTTGAGATAGATGTGCCGCGCGTGGATGAAGAAGCGGCGAAAGCCAGTTTGCGCGCTGAGGGGATGAAGCCGCGCGACCAGGCCGATGCTCTGGCGGAGCTGAAAGCGCTCAGTGTTTCACGCCGGCGCGAAGGGTTCGTGATCGGCGCCGATCAAATGTTGGCGGTCGAAGGCGAGGCGTTCGACAAGCCGAAAGACCGCGCCGAGGCGCGCGCGCACTTGCAACACCTGCGCGGACGCGCACACGAACTGCTGACGGCGGCGGTCGTTGCAAGAGACGGCGCAGTGATCTGGCGACATATCGAAACGCCGCGACTGCGCATGCGCGCATTCTCGGATGCGTTTCTCGACGACTATCTGGATCGGGTAGGGGATGCCGCCCTGCATTCGGTCGGCGCCTATCAATTGGAAGGTCTGGGCGCGCAGTTGTTCGAGCGCATCGAGGGCGATCACTTCGTGATCCTCGGGCTGCCACTCCTGCCGCTGCTGGCCCATGCCCGCGGCGCCGGATGGCTGGCGGCGTGAAACGGCCTGGCCTTTAGGCTATTGCAGGGGAGCATGTTCATCCTAGGCCTCACCGGTTCGCTCGGCATGGGAAAGTCGACGATGGCGCGCTTCTTCGCGGAAGAAGGCGTGCCGGTGCACGATGCCGACGCGGTGGTGCACCGGCTCTACGAGGGGGAGGCGGCGGCGGCGATCGAGGCGGTGTTTCCCGGCACGACTGCCGGTGGCAAGGTTGATCGTACCAGGCTCGCCGCGCGCGTGCTCGGCGATGGCGCTGCGCTCGCGCGGCTCGAGGCGATCGTGCATCCGCTCGTGCAGGACGCCGAGCGGCGCCTGATCGCGGAGGCGAAGGCGCGCGGCGAGAAGGTCGCAGTGCTCGATATTCCACTCCTGTTCGAGAGCGGGGCCGACCGGCGGGTCGACGCCGTGGTGGTGGTATCGGCGCCCCCCGACGTGCAGCGCGCGCGTGTGCTCGAGCGGCCCGGCATGACCGTGGAGAAGCTCGAGGCCATTCTGGCGCGGCAGATGCCCGACGCCGAGAAGCGCGCCCGCGCGGATTTTGTCGTGGACACCTCGCAGGGATTCGACGCCGCCCGCGCCCAGGTGCGTGCGATCCTCGCCGCCGTCGCTACAATGCCGAAGCGGCGGCGGTGATTCGCGCGGCTGCGGAGCATGGCGGGACCTGATGATGCGTGAAATCGTGCTCGACACCGAGACGACCGGGCTCGATCCCTTCCAGGGGCATCGGCTGGTCGAGATCGGCTGCGTCGAGCTGGTCAACGGCATCCCGAGCGGGCAGTCGTTTCATCGCTATCTCAATCCCGAGCGCGACGTGCCGGCCGAGGCCTTCGCCATCCACGGTCTGTCCGCCGAGTTCCTCAAGGACAAGCCGTTCTTCGCCGAAATCGTCGAGGAGCTCGTGGCGTTCATCGGCGATGCGCCGCTCGTCGCTCACAATGCGCTGTTCGATCTCGGCTTCCTCAATGCCGAGCTCGAGCGCGCGGGAAAAACGCAGGTGGCGCGCCAGCGCCTCGTCGACACGCTGATGCTGGCGCGGCGCAAGCACCCGGCCGGGCCCAACCGGCTCGACGATCTGTGCGCGCGCTACGGCATCGACAACAGCCGCCGCACCAAGCACGGCGCGCTGCTCGACGCCGAGATCCTCGCCGAAGTCTATGTCGAGCTGATCGGCGCCCGCCAGGCGCAACTCGGTCTGGTGGATACCGACATCGGCATGGCCCGAGGCGCCGCGGGTATGGTCGTGGTCCGTGTGCGGCCGCAGCCACTTGGCTCCCGCCTCACCGCCGCCGAGCACGCAGCGCATGTCACGTTCATCGCCACGCTCGGCGACGGCGCGATCTGGCGCGACTATTTGCGCGAGGTCGATTTAGCCCGCAGCGCGTGAGCGGCATCCGGTCGTCATTGCCGGCTCGACCCGGCAATCCACGTCTTTGCGAAAGAGATTCTGACCAAGAAGTATGGACCCGCGGGTCAAGCCCGCAGATGACGAACCAAACTGAACTTGCGCTAAGCCTCGGTGCTGGGCGCCGGCTGCGCGCTCTGCATCTGCGCCGCGCGCTGCTGATAGAGCGCGACGAAATCGACCGGATCGAGCAGCAGCGGGGGAAAGCCGCCGTTGCGCACGGCGTTAGCGACGATCTCGCGCGCGAACGGAAACAAGAGGCGCGGACACTCGATCATGACGAGCGGCTGGATCGTCTCTGCCGGCACGTTCTGCACCCGGAACACCCCGGCGAAGGTCAGCTCGAACGCAAACAGCACGGTTCCGGCGCTGTCGGCCTTGCCTTCGAGCTTGAGCGCGACCTCGTAGTCGGTCTGGGCGAGCTGCTGGACGATCACGTTGATCTGGATGTTGATCGCCGGCGGCTTGTCGGACGGCGCCAGCGAGCGCGGCGCGTTCGGGTTCTCGAACGACAGATCCTTGATGTATTGGCCGAGGACGTTGAGCTGCGCCTGGCCCGGCTGCGCGCTCGGGGTCTGCGCAGGGCCGCCATTGCCACCGGGGGTCGCCATCGACTCTACCTCTCGCCGTTCTCCGCTACCGTAGTGGCGGCGTGGCTAACACAGGGGCCCCAGCCGGACAAGGACGTCAGGTTCCGCGCTCGACCCCGTCTTTGGGCTTGCGACGACGTCGCCGCCGATCGGGAAGGTGATGCCATTCGCCGGGCTCGAGGTCGATGACGTGGTTGTCGCGCCGCCGCCCGGCGCGGCGCGTGCGCGTTGCGAGCTTGCCGGCGGCCCACCGCCGCAGCGGAGGCAGGTACAGCGCGGCGCCCAGGATATCGGTGATAAAACCCGGAAATACCAGGAGGATTCCACCGATCACGGGGGCGACGCCGGGGGTTTCCAGGCGGACCGCGCGAATCCCGTCGCGGGCGAAGGCGTTGCGGACGCGGTCGAGGTCGGCGCGTCCGGATTTTCGCAGCAGCAACACGCCCACAACCGAGGTGGCGACAAAAAGGGCAGCGGTCCACAGCCAGCCGATCAGCGCGGCCACCAGGATGAGTGCCAAGAGCTCCGCCGCCGGCAGCGCGGCGAGCCCGATAAAGGTCCATTTAACCAACGACATCGGCCCGTTTTCCTGCATCGGTGCTCGGCGTCAGCCATGTTGGCGCCACGGTTGGGATCGTCTATGGTCCGGCGTGCGAGATCTGCGCCGGTGGTTCGGCGCAAGCCCCTGGATCAGTGCGGTCGCGTGCTTACATATTGGTACGGGAACCGATGTCTGCCTTCGCAGATTTTGCATCTGCCGGCATTCCACTGATCCCGCGGTTCCGTCACGGCTGCCGAGAGCGTGCGAGACGTGTTCGATATCTACACCATCATCTTTCTGGCGCTGGCGGTGTTCATCTTCCTGCGCCTGCGAAGCGTGCTGGGTCAACGCACCGGGCGCGAGCGGCCGCCCTATGATCCCTATGCCCCCCGCGACGCCGTGCGGGGCGCGACCAACGACAATGTGGTGACCCTGCCCGGGCGCGCCGCCGAGGCGGCGCAGAAGCCGGTCGAGACGGCGGAACCGACCGAGCGCTGGAAGGGTATCGCCGAGGCCGGCTCGCCGGTGGCGGTCGGGCTCGATGCGCTGGTGCGGGAAGACAAGACCTTCGACGCCAAGCATTTCGTCGCCGGCGCCCGGGCGGCCTACGAGATGATCGTGCTCGCCTATGCCGAGGGCGACCGGCGCGCGCTCAGGAACCTGCTCTCGCGCGACGTCTACGAGGGGTTCGAGGGCGCGATCCGCGAGCGTGAAAGCAAGGGCGAGACGGTGGAGACCCGCTTCGTCGCGATCGACAAGTCCGACATCACCGGCACCGAGCTGCGCGGGCGCACGGCGCAGATCACCGTTCGCTTCGTCTCGCAGCTGGTCTCGGTGACCCGCGACAAGTCCGGCAACGTGATCGAGGGGAACCCGGACAAGGTCACCGACGTGACCGACGTGTGGACGTTTGCGCGCGACCTTTCCTCGCGCGATCCCAATTGGAAGCTTGTCGCCACCGAAGCCGGACAGTAACCGGGGCGGAACGGGGATGCCGGTGCGTCTGTGCGCCTTCTTCGGAAGCATGCTTGCGGCCGCGCTCTCCCTGGAGGGTCTTGCGCTCGCGCAAGACAGCGCCGAGCCGTTCAAGCTCCCCGACAGCCAGCTCGAGCCGGTGAAATGGTCCGAGGTCGACGGCTGGGCTGGTGACGATCACCTCGCTGCGTTCGCGGCCTACCAGGTGAGCTGCCAGACCTTCCGCAGCATCAAGCGGCCGCGCGACGAGCGGCCGGTTTTCATGGCGCTGTGGGAGGTCTGCCGGCGCGCTGCCGCGGTGCGGCCGGCGAACGCGGCGGCCGCGCGTGCGTTCTTCGAGGACAATTTCAGGCCGGTGCGCATCACGCGTCTGGGCGAGGCGCAGGGCTTTCTCACTGGCTACTACGAGCCGATCGTGCAGGGCTCGCGCTTTCCCAGTCCCGAATTCCACGTGCCGCTTTACCGCCGCCCGCAGGATCTGGTGGCGGCGGGCTTCAAGCCTGGTGCCGACAACTTTCCCAACAAGGGCGTTCCGGTCGGACGCCTCAACGAAAAAAGCGAGATCGTGCCGTATCACGATCGCGGCGCCATCGAGGCCGGCGCGCTCGACGGGCAGAAGCTCGAAATCTGCTGGCTCAAGGATCCTTTCGAGGCGCTCTCGATCCAGATCCAGGGCTCCGCCCGCGTGATCCTCGAGGACGGCACGCCACTGCGGGTGAACTACGACTCGCACAACGGCTATCCCTACAGCGCGGTCGGGCGCGTGCTGATCGAGCGCAATCTGGTCCCGCGCGACGAGATGTCGATGCAGCGCATCCGCGACTGGATGGCCGCCAATCCCGAGGAAGCGCCGAAGGTGCGCGCCACCAACCGCTCGTACGTCTTCTTCCGCATCACCGGCCTGTCGAACGAGGGCGAGCCCGTGGGCGCGGGAGGCGTCCCGCTGGTACCCGGCCGCTCGATTGCGGTCGACAAGCTCCACGTCTACGGCACCCCGTTTTTCATCGACGCCACCCTGCCGGTCGAGAGCGCGAAACCCACCACGCCGTTCCGCCACCTGATGATCGCGCAGGACACGGGCTCGGCCATCGTCGGGCCGGCGCGCGCGGATCTCTATTGGGGCGCCGGCGACGATGCTGCCCGCATCGCCGGCCGCATCCGCCATCCTGGTCGCTTCGTGATGCTGCTGCCGCGCGAGCTCGACATGGTCGAGGCCGGCAAGCGCATGCCGCTGCCGGTGCCGAAGCCGGTGATTCCCGAGGCCGAGGTCAAGAAAGAGGACGCCAAGGTCAAGGCGACGGCGGGCCGCGGCGGCGATCACCTGCGCACGCCCGCGAGCGCGCGCAAAGTGTACTGGCAGGCCGGCCCGCCGCAGCCGCGGCCGCGGCCGCGCTCATGAGCTCGCGCGGGCGGCGCGGGCCGAGCGAGGAGGATCGCGCGCTCTGGGCCCGGGTCACCCGCTCGGTCACCCCCTTGCGCAAAGGTTCCGCGCCGCCTGCTGCCGCCTGCCGCTTGGCGCCGCCGACGTCGCACATCCCTCCCGCCAAGGCGTCGGCCCGGACCGCCGCGGTCACGCACGCCGCCGCTACCAAGCCCTCGCCTGCGCCTGCGCCGCTTGCGCCGCTCGACCGGCGCCTCAAGGCGCGGCTCAAGCGCGGCACGCAGGCGATCGACGCGCGCATCGATCTGCACGGCATGACCCAGAACGAGGCGCACGCCGCGCTCATCCGCTTCCTGCGGCAGGCGCAGCGCGACGGCGCGCGCTTCGCCCTGGTGATCACGGGCAAGGGCGTCCGCGGCGACGACGACCGCGAGCGCGGCGTGCTGCGCCGCCAGGTGCCGCTGTGGCTGCGGCTCCCCGAATTCCGCCCCTATGTGATCGGCTTCGAGGCCGCCCATGTCGGCCACGGCGGGGAGGGCGCGCTCTACCTGCGCATCAGGAAATCGGGCGACAGATAGCGGACGGCGGATCATCTCCGCCGCCCGCTTCTGTCCCCAGCCGTCCGCCGTCGCTTACTGCACGACGACGGTCGTTCCCCAGCTCACGCGGTTGTAGAGGTCGAGGACGTCCGCATTGTACATGCGGATGCAGCCATAGGAGACGAAGCCGCCGATCGAGCCCGGGTTGTTGGTCCCGTGGATGGCGTATTCGCCGCCGCCGCTCAGCGTCATGGCGGCCGCGCCCATGGGATTGCTCGGGGCGCCGCCCGCGATCACGGCCGGCAGCGAGGGCTTGTCGCGCCGCACCTCCGCCGGCGGCGACCATGCCGGCTTGAGCTGCATGCCGTTGATGTAGGCGGTGCCGCTCCATTGCTTGCCGCGGCGGCCGACGCCGACCGGATAGCGCACGGCCTTGCCGTTGCCGAGCACGTAGTAGAGCGCCCGCTCGTTGGTTTTCACCACGATCGTGCCGCTCGAATAGCCGCCGGAAAATCCGACGATCTCGCGCGCTTGCGCCGGCTGCGGCAGCGCCGCGGCGGCAGCAAGCAAGAACGCAGCCAGCGAGGCTGCGAGCCAGCGTGGAAGGTGCATGGTATGACCGCGTATGTTTGTCTCTGTTTCCCTCGATCACGTCGCCTGTCGTTCCCCCCGGAGAGGTCCCGGGCAGGTGACGGAGTGACGGATCAGTAACCATAATACTCGAATCTCCGCGCGGCCCTGAGCGGAAACCGCGCGTGAGCATCGGCGAATGAAAAAATCTCGACGACTGTGCTGTGCGCGCAACAGTGGCGACAGGGATCAGCGAGTCGCAACGTACGGATCAACGCCGGTTGCCGCGGACTCGGTGCGCTCCCACAAAATTGGGCTGTCATGCCCGCGAAAGCGGGCATCCAGTAAATACCGGTCTCGGACTACTGGATCAGCCGCTTTCGCGGGTGATGACAGCCGAGACGGGTTGCCGCCTTACGCGTGTGCCTTGCGGTTCTGGCGATTGCCGACGAGGTCGTCGACCACGGTGGGGTCGGCGAGGGTGGAGGTGTCGCCGAGGTTGCCGTACTCGTCTTCGGCGATCTTGCGCAGGATTCTTCGCATGATCTTGCCGGAGCGCGTCTTCGGCAGGCCGGGCGCGAACTGGATCAGATCGGGCGAGGCGATCGGCCCGATCTCCTTGCGCACCCAGGCGATCAGCTCCTTGCGCAGCTCCTCGCTCGGGCTCTCGCCCGCCATCAGCGTGACATAGGCGTAGATGCCCTGGCCCTTGATGTCGTGCGGATAGCCCACCACCGCGGCCTCCGACACTTTGGCATGGGCGACCAGCGCGCTCTCGACCTCGGCGGTGCCGAGCCGATGGCCGGCGACGTTGATGACGTCGTCCACCCGCCCGGTGATCCAGTAGTAGCCGTCGCCGTCGCGCCGGCAGCCGTCGCCGGTGAAGTACTTGCCGGGATAGGACTTGAAATAGGTGTCGATGAAGCGCTGGTGGTCGCCGTACACCGTACGCATCATCCCGGGCCAGGCGTCGGCGATGCAGAGATTGCCGGTGGCGGCGCCCTCGAGCACCTTGCCGTCGGCGTCGACGATCTGCGGCACGACGCCGAAGAACGGGTTGGTCGCCGAGCCCGGCTTGAGCGCGGTCGCGCCGGGCAGGGGAGTGATGAGAATCCCGCCGGTCTCGGTCTGCCACCAGGTGTCGACGATCGGGCAGCGGCTGTCGCCGACCACGCGGTAGTACCACTCCCAGGCCTCGGGATTGATCGGCTCGCCCACGGTGCCGAGGAGCCGCAGCGATTTGCGCGAGGTCTTCTTCACCGGCGCGTCGCCCGCCTGCATCAGCGCGCGGATGGCGGTGGGCGCGGTGTAGATGGTGTTGACCTGGTGCTTGTCGCACACCTCCCAGAACCGCGACATCGAGGGATAGTTGGGCACGCCCTCGAAGATCATGGTGACGGCGCCGTTGGCGAGCGGGCCGTACACGATGTAGCTGTGGCCGGTCACCCAGCCGACGTCGGCGGTGCACCAGTAGATGTCGCCCTCGTGATAGTCGAACACGTATTGGTGCGTCAGCGAGGTGTAGACGAGATAGCCGCCGGTGGTGTGCAGCACGCCCTTCGGCTTGCCGGTCGAGCCCGAGGTGTAGAGGATGAACAGCGGGTCCTCCGCGTTCATGTGCTCGCACGGGCATTCCGAGGTCACCACCGCGGCGGCCTCGTGGTACCAGACGTCGCGCCCGGGCTCCATGTCGACCGGCGCGCCGGTGCGGCGCACGACGATGACGTGATCGACGCCGCCGGCCTTGGCGATGGCGGCGTCGGCATTGGCTTTCAGCGGCACCTTGCGCCCGCCGCGCACGCCCTCGTCCGCGGTGATCACCACGTTCGACTTGCAGTCCTCGATGCGGCCGGCGAGCGAGTCGGGCGAGAAGCCGCCGAACACCACGGAGTGGATCGCGCCGATGCGCGCGCAGGCGAGCATGGCGTAGGCCGCCTCCGGGATCATCGGCAGATAGATGGTGACGCGGTCGCCCTTCTCGACGTTGCGGTTGCGCAGGATGTTGGCGAACTTGCAGACCTCGTCGTGCAGCTCCTGATAGGTGATGTGCTTCGATTGGGAGGGATCGTCGCCTTCCCAGATGATCGCGGTCTCTTTGGCGCGCTTGGGCAGATGGCGGTCGATGCAGTTGTAGGCGGCGTTGAGCACGCCGTCCTCGAACCACTTGATCGCGACGTTGCCGGGCCCGAACGATACGTTCTTGATCTTGCTCGGCGCCTTGTACCAGTGGATGCGCTTGGCCTGCTCGGCCCAGAAGCCGTTCGGATCCTTGAGCGAGCGCTCGTACATTTCCTTGTATTTTGCGTCGTCGATATAGGCGCGCTTCTTCCACTCCGGCGGAACAGCGTAGATCTTGTCCGACATGTCTCTGCCTCCAGCATCGCGCCGGCCCCGCGGGGCGGCGCGCATGGGTCGTTCCCCTCGTTTGGTGCGTCGTTCCGGATCTTTCGGTCTTCCCGATCGGGGCTTCGCGCATTATGCGACGGCCGCCGCACGAGCGACAAGCCGGCGAGCATTCGACTTTAGCGCATGTTCGGCGCAAGCCTGCCCCGGACTTGATCCAGGGTGCCCCCGCCTGCGGCATGGCGCCGCCGCGGCGATGCGGTATGGTGGCGCGGTTCTTGCCGAGAGGAGAGCCCTCATGCGCCTGCATGCATGGATGCGGACCGCCTGCCTGACGATATGCCTGCTCGCGGGCGGCCCCGCCGGCGCACAATTGCCCGCGCCTTCGCCCGAGGCGATGGCGGCGGCGCGCGAGCTGATCGTCACCATGCGGGCGGCCGACTATTTCAAGGCGATCATGCCGGCCATCATCAACAACCTGAAGCCGGCGATCGTGCAGAACCGGCCGCAGGTCGAGCGCGACTACGACGCCATCATGCCGCTTCTCATCGCGAGCATGGACGCGCGGCTGAACGAGATCATCGACCAGGTCGCGGCGGTCTATGCCCGCAATTTCACCGCCGAGGAGCTGCGCGAGGTCGTCGCATTCTACCGCGGGCCGACCGGCCAGAAGTTCGTGCAGAAGCTGCCGCTGATCACGCAGGAGAGCATGCTGATCGGACAACGCTTCGGCCAGTCGGTCGGCGCCGAGATCCGCGCGCGCATGGTCGACGAGCTGCGCAAGCGCGGCCACGATATTTGAGGTGCGGGTTGGCTAGGAAGCTTTGGCCGCGACGGTGGTGAGCCGATGCCGGTGCCGCGGTTTTGCTGTGCTCCCTCTCCCCTGCGGGGAGAGGGAG
>Ga0081455_10009302_pt1 | contig 10116 bp, 9 predicted proteins | sample TabmetS3T2R1_FD_70207 | JGI IMG/M metagenome (GOLD analysis project Ga0081455, IMG submission 70207) | Tabebuia heterophylla rhizosphere microbial communities from the University of Puerto Rico - S3T2R1 | ecosystem: Host-associated > Plants > Roots > Rhizosphere ... | reverse complement strand
TCGGCCCCTCGCCACCCTGTTCGGCGAACTCGACGTCGAGGTTGACCGGTGCGGGCCCCGCCGTGTCCGCGCGGTGCGCCTCGACCGTTAGGCGGACCCCGTTGGTGGGGTCGAGCCGGACGACCAACTGGTTCTCGGCGGGCCGGCGATCGAACAGACCGAACCCGAGCTTCGGCGGGTGCTTGAACACGAGCCGCAGCTCGGTCTGCGTGATCGGCAGCCGCTTCCCGGCGCGGATGAAGAACGGGACGCCCGACCAGCGCCAGTTCTCGATATTCAGCCGGAGGGCCGCGAACGTCTCGGTCTCGGAGTCCGGGGCGACGCCGTCGATCTCGCGATAGCCGTCGTACTGCCCGCGCACGTATTGGGCCGGGTTCGCGGGTGGCATGGCCTGGAAGACCGACACCATCGCGTTCTTGAGCGTGTTCGCGTCGCGACCGGCCGGCGGCTCCATCGCTGCGGCCGCCACGACCTGCATCAGGTGGTTGACGACCACGTCGCGAAGGGCTCCGACGGGGTCATAGAAGTGACCGCGATCCTCGACGCCGAAGCTCTCGGCCATCGTGATCTGGACCGACGAGACGTAGTTGCGGTTCCAGATCGGCTCGAACATGGTGTTCGCGAACCGCAGGAACAGGATCTCGACGAGGCCCATCTTGCCCAGGAAGTGATCGATCCGGTAGAGCTGCGACTCGTCGAGGTACTGGTGGACCTGCTCGTTCAGCGCCTTCGCGGATGCGACGTCGTGACCGAACGGCTTCTCCACGACCACCCGCGCCGACTTGGTCAGACCCGCCTCCGCCAGCCCCTTGATGACCATCCCGAACAGGGACGGCGGGATCTCGAGGTAGAAGACCGGCGTGTGCGCATCCCCGACCGCCTGCGCGACCCGCCGATACGTGTCGTCGTCGGCGAAGTCGCCGGGTATATACGACAGCCTCGCTGCGAAGCGATCGAAGACCTCGTCGTCGATCGTCTCGCCGCAATCCGCGATGCACTTGCGGGCGTGCTTGCGCAGGTGCTCGACGTCCCAATCGTCGGCCGCCACGCCGATTATCGGGCAGTCGAGCAGGCCGCGCTGCTCGAGCCGATAGAGCGAGTGGAAGGTCATCACCTTGGCGAGATCGCCGGTGATGCCGAACACGACGAACACGTCGGCCGGCGCGGTGTCCGCGTCGCCCTCGGTCGCGCCGGTTTGTTCGCGCGCTGAGACTGCTGTGCTCACAGGCCGGGCCCTTCCGTCGGGAGCCAGGAGATTGTCAGGTGCGCATGGGTCCACTGCCTCACCCGGATCGGGTGATTAGGCGCCCACATCACCCGAATCAGACGAGGCGCGCCACGCCACAGCCCCCTAGCGTCCGTCGCGATGCCCCGCGTCGACGTCAGCGCGCCCGAGTTCCGCGAGCTGTTCGACGCGGTCTCCAACTGGGGGCGCTGGAACGAGACCCGCGAGCGAGGTGCGCTGAACCATCTCACGCCCGAGCGGGTCGCCGCCGCGGCTCGGCTCGTCGAGAGCGGGGTCACGGTCACGCTCAGCCACATGCTGCCGACCGAGGCACGGCCAGATGCGCCGGACCCCGCCGACCACCACATGACGATGCTGCCGGGTAACGAGGGCTTCGCGAAGGACTACGTCGGCGCCGACTACCACAACGACGGACTCAGCCACATCGACGCCTTCTGTCACGTCGCACACGAGGGGCTCCTGTTCGACGGGACACCGGCCAGCTCGATCACCGAACTGGGGGCGCGGACCGGAACGATCGAGCTCCTCAAGGACGGCCTCGTCGGGCGCGGCGTGCTCGTGGACGTGCCGCGGGCGCGGGGCATGCGCTGGGTCGAGCCCGGCGAGCACATCTTCCGCGAGGATCTCGAGATGGCCGAGCGGGATCAGGGGGTCATGGTCGGCCCCGGCGACATCCTGCTCGTCCGCACCGGCCACGCCCGGCGCCTGGCCGAGCTCGGGCCATGGGACACGCCTCAGTCGAAGGCCGGCCTGCACCCGACGGCGGCGTTGTTCATCGCCGAGCGAGAGGTCGCGGCGCTCGGGTCGGACGGCAACAACGACACGGCGCCGAGCACGACGGAGGATGTCGGGTTCCCGATTCACGTCCTCGCGCTGAACGCGATGGGCGTGCACCTGCTCGACTACCTGCAGCTCGAGGACCTCGCGCGGCATTGCGAGGCGGTCGGACGCTGGGAGTTCCTGTTCGGCGCCGCGCCTCTGCGCGTCGCCGGCGGGACCGGCTCTCTGATCAATCCCACGGCGGTGTTCTGACGGATGCTCCATCTCAGGGTCTACGGTCCGTCTGACTCGCTCACGGAGATCGGCGACGGGCTCGAGGCTCACGGCGCGGTCCGAAACGTTGCGGTGGCCCAGGGCATTCGGGCTGGGCACGTGTTGCTCACCGCCGAGGTTCCCGCCGAATGGGCCGACCGTGTGCTCGATCTCCTCATCAGCCGGGGAGTTGCGGAGGAGGACATCGGGCTCGCTCGTTTCGACGAGCTGGGCCCGATACGCCCGGGACATGCGGGGAGCTTGATCTGGACGGATGTGCTGGGCCAGGCTCGAGTGAACGCCCGGCCAGTCGCCCGCTACCTCGTCTTCATGATCGCCGCCGGCGTCATCGCCGGCTTTGGGGTGATCGAGAACAACGAGATCCTGATCGTCGGAGCGATGGCCGTGAGCCCCGATCTGCTGCCCATCACCGCGATCTGCGTCGGTCTCGTAAGCCACCGCGGCCGACTCGTGGCCCGCGCGCTCGCGACGCTGGCGGTCGGGATGGCCGCGACCTGCCTCACGGCGGCGGCTGTGACCGCAATCCTGGATCCTCTCGATCTGCTGCCCTCGAACTTCGCGCTCCGGTCGTCCTTTCTCTCAGGGTTGACGACCGTGAATGTCTCGACCATCGGTGTGGCTCTGGCCGCCGGCGTCGCCGGCATGCTCGCCCTGGAGACGCGCGCCAGTGCCGCCGTGGGCGTCGGCATCTCGATCACTACGATCCCGGCCGCCGCGTACCTGGGTGTGGCGGCTGCCGTAGGAGAGGCGGACGAGGCATGGGGCGCGCTCGCGGTCCTCGGAGTCAACGTGGCCATGTTGCTTATCGCCGGTACGCTGACGCTCTTTCTGCAACGCCGGTTCACCGAGACGGAACGGCGCGATGATGCCATCCAGCACGCCTGACAGCTCCACCGCTCCGGCCCGCGCCGGCGTGGTCCTCATCTCGCTGATCCTGGTCGCGGCGGTCGCGAACCTGAACCTGGCCGTGGCCAACGTCGCGCTGCCGGACATCGGCAAGGCGTTCGATGCGGGTCAGACCGCACTGAACCTGGTCGCCGTGGGCTACTCGCTCGGGCTCGCGGCGTCGGTGCTCTACCTCGGCGCCCTCGGGGACCGCCACGGCCGCAAGCTCATGCTCATCCTCGGCACGGCGCTCGCGATTCCCGCCTCCCTGGTCGCCGCACTCGCGCCGTCGGTCGAGGTGCTGTTCGGCGCTCGCGTGGTGGGTGGGCTCGCCGCCGGGATGGCCTACCCGACGACGCTCGCCCTGATCACCGCTCTGTGGTCGGGCCCGGCGCGCACGAGGTCGATCGCGCTCTGGTCGGCCCTTGGTGGCGCCATCGCGGCCCTGGGGCCGCTGCTGGCGGGCGCGCTGCTGACCGGATTCGAGTGGGGCTCCGTCTTCGTGGTGACCCTGCCGCTCGCCGTGCTGGCCCTGTACATGGCGGCCCGCTACGTGCCGGCTCACGTGAACGAGGCCACCGATCCGGTCGACAACCTCGGGGGCATCCTCTCGGTCGTGCTCGTCGCGGGGGTCGTCCTGGCGATCAACTTCGCACCGGTGCCCAACGAGGGCACGCTCGTCCTTGGACTCGCAGTTATCGCGCTGGCGGCCGGCGTGGCATTCGTCCTCCGGCAGCGACGGGCGGCGTCGCCCCTCTACGACCTGGCCATCGCGGGCCGCCGCATCTTCTGGGTCGCGGCGTGCGCGGGGATCATCGTGTTCGGCACGCTCATGGGAGCGATGTTCGTGGGCCAGCAGTTCCTGCAGAACGTCCTGGGCTATTCCACGCTCGATGCCGGCCTCGCGATCCTGCCCGCGGCGCTGTGCATGGTCGTGGTCGCGCCGCGCTCGGCGAAGCTCGTGGATGTGCAGGGCGCCCGCTTCACGCTCCTCATCGGCTACTTCTTCTGTCTCCTCGGCTTCCTCACGATGCTCCTGCTCTGGAAGGAGGACATCTCGTACTGGAAGGTGGCGCTCGGGTACGCCTTCATCGGCATCGGCGTCGGGTTCGCCGGCACGCCCGCCTCGCACTCGCTCACGGGGTCGGTCCCCGTCCGCCGCGCGGGCATGGCGTCGGGGACGGCCGACCTCCAGCGCGACCTGGGCGGCGCGATAATGCAGTCGATCCTCGGCGCGGTCCTCACGGCCGGCTACGCGGGCGCGATCGCATCGGCGGTCGCCGGCTCACCGGACCAGGACAAGATCACCAACCAGGTCCAGGCCGAGCTGACGAAGTCGTACGCGAGCGCGGTCGACACGGCCGAGCGTTATCCCCAGTACCAGGACCAGATCGTCGCGGCAGCGAAGTCGTCCTTCCTGCAGGGAGACGAGTGGGCCTATATCGCGGGGATCGTCGCGATCCTCATCGGCGCCGTGCTGATCTTCTTCCTCTTCCCGAAGAAGCAGCGAGAGCAGGAGCTGCTCGAGCAGTACCACGCAGAGGATGTGTCGGAGAGTGTCGAGGCCGCTACACCAGCGGCGTCGGCGGCTCCCGCCCCTCAATGACCGCGAACACGTTCTCGACGCAGAGGCGCGCCATGGCCTCCCTCGTCCTGCCGGTCGCCGAACCGATGTGCGGCAGGAGCACGGTGTTGGGAAGCTCGCGCAGCTCCCGCGGCACGTGCGGCTCGTCCTCGTAGACGTCGAGCCCGGCGGCGCCCAATGGGCCGCCGCGAAGCGCGTGGACAAGCGCCTTCGTGTCGATCACCCCGCCGCGACTCGTGTTCACGAGCACGGCGCCGCGCTTCATCTGCGCCAGACGTGACGCGTCGATCAGGTGCCGCGTCTCGCTCGTGAGCGGTACGTGCAGGCTGACGAAGTCCGAGCTCGCCAGGAGGTCGCCGAGCTCGCGTTGTTCGGCCCCGGGCGGGGCCGAGGCGTGCGATCGCGCGGTGAACAGAAGCCGCACCTCGAAGCCGCTCAGCAGCTCGGCGACGCGCCGGGCGATGCGCCCGAACCCCACGAGGCCGACGGTCGCGCCCGCGAGCTCCCGTCCCAGGAGAGCCTCCTCCTCGTGCCACTCGCCGCGGCGAGTCAGGGCATCCGCCTCCGCCACCCGCCGGGCGGCGGAGAGCATCAGCGTGATCGCAAGCTCCGCCGTGGCGTTCGTGAGCACATCGGGCGTGTTCGTGGCTCGGATGCCTCGTGCGCGGACGGCGTCGAGGTCGATGTTGTCGTGGCCGACGGCGAAGTTCGCCACCACCTTCAGGGACGGCCCTGCCGCGTCGAGCAGCGCCGCGTCGACCGGGACGCCCGGGTCCGCCACGATCGCCGCCGCGCCGGGAACGTGCGCCTGCAGCCAGCCCGGTTCCGGGCGTATGCCGCCGGCATCGACGTCGGCACGCCGGCGCAGCAGTTCGATGCCGACCGCCGGCATGGCCCCAACCACGACCACTCTCGGTCTGGCCGTCATCGCCTCGCAAGTTCATCAACTCCGGGTGATGCGCTGCCGGCCTCGCGGGCGTATCGTCGCCGCATGCTCATCGTGCGGACGCTTGCGCTTGTCGCGCTGCTGCTGGTTGCGGTCGCCGTAACCGGCTGCGGAGAGTCGGACGAGGAGAAGGCCCAGAACCAGGTCTGCGACGCGCGTGACGACATCCAGACGCAGATCAACGACCTCTCCAACCTCACGCTGTCGACGGCGACCGTCGACGCCGTGCAGGAGAATCTGAGCGCGATCCAGGACGACCTGATGGAGATCGCGAACGCGCAGGGCGACCTGAACGAGGACCGCAAGCAGCAGGTCCAGTCGGCGAACCAGGAGTTCAAGTCGCAGCTCGACTCGATCGCGAGCGGCCTGACCAGCAACCTCTCCCTCAGCGGGGCGCAGCAGAAGCTGACGGATGCGGCGCAGCAGCTGGCGAGCTCGTACAAGGACACCTTCGCCACGATCGACTGCGATTAGGGCGGCCTGCGACTTCACCCGGATCGGATGACCCCAACCGCCAGTGCCATCCGTACGGTCCGAGCCGTGGGTGCGCCCGCTGCGGACCCGGTCGGAGTGCTCGCGGTCGATGACCAATCGATCTTCCTCGACGTAGCCCGTGACGTCGTGGCCGCGACGCAGGGCTTCCGCTGGCTGGGGGGAGCCAAGTCGGGCGAGGAGGCGCTCGAGGCGGTGGCCAGGTTCGAACCGGACCTGGTGCTCATGGACGTGCGCATGCCCGGGATGGACGGGATCGAGGCCGCCCATCGGATCCGCGAGCGCCATTCCGGGGTCGTCGTGGTGCTGATCTCGGTGGAGGAGAGCCCGGCCATGGGGCCTGCGGTCGAGGCCTCGGGCGCCGCCACGCTCGTCCGCAAGCAGGATTTCAGCCCAGCGATGCTCCGCCGCGTGTGGCAAGCGCACAGCACTTCGGGCCGCTAGTCCCGGACGGGGATCGTCCCGACGACCGTCGTGCCGGCGCCCGGGCTCGAGCGGATCTCGAGCTGGCCGCCCACCGCGGAGATGCGATCGCGCATGTTCACGAGCCCATCGCCGGCAGCGTCGTCGAGGCGGAAGCCGGGGCCGTCGTCGCGCACCTCGAAGCGGAGATCGCCGTTGCGGCTGAGAGCGATCACCACCGCGTTTGCGTCGGGTGCATGCTTGGCGACGTTCTGCAGCGCCTCTATGCAGCAGAAGTACGCGGCGGTCTCGATCTCGCTCGGATAGCGGTCGGCGCCGTCGACCTCCACCGTGGTCGGCAGCGGCGACTGGAGCGCCGCCGTGCGAATCGCATCCGGGAGGCCGCGCGCGGCGAGCAGCGACGGATATACCCCCGCCGCGAGAGATCTGAGCTCGTCGAGCGCCGCATCCACATCGCTGCCAAGCCGGTGGAGCATGTTGCCCGCCCCGGCGGGATCCTGCTTCATCATCTCCTCGGCCAGTTCGAGCCTGATTCGCAGCGCGACCAGGCGCTGCTGGCCGCCGTCGTGAAGGTCGCGCTCGATGCGACGGCGCTCCTCATCGGCGGCCGCGAGTATCCGGGCCCGCGACTCGCGTAGCTCGGTCAACGAGCTCTCTACTCGCGCGGCGAGGCGGCGGTTGTCGTCCCAGACGAGCGCGTACGCTCCGACCGCCTCGACGAAGGACCTCTGCTCACTGAGCGCCGCGTCGTGGACCACTGCCGCCACCGGCTCGTCGTCCTCGAAGATCACAGTCGCGAGCCGGTCGCTGGACTCGGGGGGCAGCGACATGGGCTGCCCATCCGCGTCCACCCAACCCCCGCCCGCCGGCCGCCAGGACGCCAGCTCGACGGTCGGATCGGTCAGAGTCGCCGCGATCAGGTCGCGACGCTGCTCCGGCCCGCTGCGGCGACGAAGCCCATGCGCGAGCGCGACGAGGCAATCCGCGGTGTAGATGCGCCAGCGGATCAGGCCGACGAGGAAGCCGATGCACATCGCCGGCAGGCACAGCTCCGTTACCGCGGTGCTCGCCGCGAGGACCGAGTCATCGACTCCAGCCCGGCGAAGGGCGAAGCCCACGGCGATCGAGAGCGTCCGGAGGATCGCAAAGAACAGAACGGGCGTCAGCGTCCTGCGCATGAGGCGGGTGGCGCCTCGGATGCGATCCGCCAGGCGCACGACTACGGCGATGAGGACCAGCGCGGCCAGCAGCTCGCGCAGCGGGACGATGACCCCATCCACCCAGGAAGGCTCCGAGCTCAGCAGCATGAAGGCGTTGTCGGGGCAGTCGGAGAAGCAGGTCGAGAACTGCGAAGGCGCGGGATAGGAGTCCGTTATCAGAGCCGTCGGGAGGAACAGTGCGGCCACGACCGCCGCCACGGCGGCAACGAGCCCTCGGTCGAGGCGGGTGGTCAGGCGTCCCGAAGGGAAGGCGAGGATCAGGTAGATCAGGCCGACCTCGACGGTCCAACCGGACACGCGGCCGATGCTGTACAGGACGTCGTTGCTCGAGCTCGACAGCGCAGCGAGGAACCACGCCCCGCCGGCGAGCACGAGCAGGCGGCCGAAGCGCGCGTGGGTGCCCTCCCTCCAGGCGTAAAGGCCGACGGCGATCGGCGTCGCGACGGTCACCGCCTGCCGCTCGGCGAGGGAGACGTCGTGCGGCATGTCGCCGAGCAGCGCGACGACGGCGGCGACCGCGGCCAGCAGCGTGCCCGTCGCCGCAAGGGCGACCATGGCAGGCAAACGGATCCGGGGCGGATCGGTGGCGGTAGGGATGGGGTGCGAGCCCGTAGGCATCCTTCCACCGGCGGTCGGAGCAGCGGACTCTACTCGGCCAGGAACATCAGGGTCGCCTTGACCCGCTTCGAGACATCCTCGGATCCCGCGAGTCCAAGCTTCGTGAATATCGAGTTGATGTGCTTCTCCACGGCCCGTTTGGTCAGCACCAGCGAGTCGGCAATCGCACTATTGCTCTTGCCCTGGGCCATCTCGGCGAGCACGTCGCGCTCACGCGGCGTCAGCTCGGCGAGCGGCGAGCGCTCGGCGCCGGAGTTCGCCTCCACGAGCACCTCGACGATCTTCGGGTCGATCACCGATCCGCCGCGCGCGACGGTGTCGATCGCCGAGACCAGCTGTCCGCGATCGTGGATCCGCTCCTTGAGCAGGTAGCCGCGGCGATCCGAGCCGCGCTCGAGCAGAGCCAGGACGTACGGGGGCTCGGCGTACTGGCTCAGGACCACCACTCCGATCGAGGGACGGCTCTCGCGCAGGTGATCCGCGAGCCGTATCCCCTCGTCGGTGTTCGACGGGGGCATGCGGATGTCGGTGAGGATCACATCGGGCCGATCGCGCTCGACCTGGTCGAGCAGCGACTCGACGTCCCCGTAGGTCGCCACCACATCCAGGCTCGGCGATGCTGTGAGGAGCTGGTGCAGGCCCTCGCGGACGATCAGGCTGTCCTCGGCCAAGACGACGCGGATCGCCACGCCAGCACCATAGCCACTGCAGTCCCTGATGGCTCAGAGCGCGGCCAGCACTGCCTGCAGCTCGTCGACGACGTCGCCCTCCAGCTTGATCTCGGCGTCGTTGTCGTACGGGGTCGGTCCCTGCGTGATCAGCGCGAGCCGCCCGCCCGCGCCGCTCGTCATCGCCGGCAGGCCCGCCACCGGGTAGACCTCGAGCGACGAGCCGACGCACAGCATCAGGTCGGCGTCGAACGCGAGCGCCTGCGCCTCGGCGAGCGCGCGCTCGGGCAGGAGCTCGCCGAACAGCACGACGTCGGGCTTCAACGGGACGACGCAGGCCGGGCACTCGGGCGCGCCGTCGGCGGCGGTGAGCAGCTCCACGACGCGATCGATCGGCAGCTTCCCGCGGCACTGCATGCAGATGCTCCACTCGATCGAGCCGTGCATCTCGATCAGGCGCTCGCTGCCCGCGAGCCGGTGCAGGCGGTCGATGTTCTGCGTGATCACGCCCTGGATGAGGCCACGCCGCTCCAGCTCGGCGATCGCGTGATGGGCCTCGTTCGGAAGCTTGTCCGTGAGCGAGGCGAAGCGCTGCCCATAGAAGGACCAGAAGCGGTCGGGGTCGCGCCGCCAGGCATCGATGTGCGCGACCTCCATCGGGTCGACGTTCTCCCACAAGCCGGTGCCCGGCGTGCGGAAATCCGGGATGCCTGACGGCACGGATACGCCCGCGCCGGTGAGCACGACGGCGCGCTCGGCCGAGCGGAGCAGGTCGGCGACCTGTGCCGCGGGAGCTGATATCGCCGTCACTCGCCCTTGAACTCCGGGCGCCGCTTCTGCAGGAAGGCCGAGAAGCCCTCACGCGCGTCAGCGCTGGCGAACGCCCGAGCGAAGCCCTCGGCCTCGGTCCGCAGCCCCTCGTCGAGGTCGGCCACGTGCGAGCGCCGCTTGATCTCTCCGATCGCGATCGGCGCCTGGCC
>Ga0081455_10009301_pt1 | contig 10118 bp, 8 predicted proteins | sample TabmetS3T2R1_FD_70207 | JGI IMG/M metagenome (GOLD analysis project Ga0081455, IMG submission 70207) | Tabebuia heterophylla rhizosphere microbial communities from the University of Puerto Rico - S3T2R1 | ecosystem: Host-associated > Plants > Roots > Rhizosphere ... | reverse complement strand
GGATCTCGCAAAAATGCCGCTGGAGTTCTCGCCGGGCGAAGCCTGGAACTACTCGCTCTCGACCGACGTGATCGGCTACCTCATCGGCAAGATCTCGGGGATGCCGTTCGAGCAGTTCCTGAAGGAGCGCATCTTCAAGCCGCTCGGCATGAACGACACCGACTTCCACGTCCCCGCCGACAAGGCGCATCGCTTCGCCGCCTGCTATTCCGCCGATCCACCCGGCGAGATCAAGTTTCACGCCACCGAGCGCAAGGCCATGCTGACCTTGCAGGACGACCCGACCAAGAGCGCGTATCTCAAGCCGCCGACGTTCTTTTCCGGCGGCGGCGGATTGTGCTCGACGGCGGCCGACTATCTCACCTTCTGCCGCGCGCTGCTCAACCGCGGTGAACTTGGCGGCGTCCGCCTGCTCGGACCGAAGACGCTGGCGCTGATGACGACCAACCATCTGCCGGGTGGACGGGATCTTCCAGCGCTGTCGCGCTCGATGTTCAGCGAGGCGACCAACAACGGGATCGGCTTCGGGCTCGGCTTTGCCGTCACCATGGATCCGGCGCAGACGCTGATCGCGGGCAGTCCCGGCGAACATTTCTGGGGCGGCGCGGCGGCGACGGCGTTCTGGATCGATCCCGCCGAGGAGCTGATCACGATCTTCCTGACCCAGGTCATGCCCTCGACCGCCTATCCGATCCGGCGCGAGCTGCGCACCATGATCTACGCGGCGATCACGGACAGCAACCTGTAAGCCCGAAGACGGGTTTCGCAGCGCACACAGGTGGGATGGCGAAGCCCGGTTGCGGCTAAATTGCGCGGCCAAGCTTTGCCGCTTTTCTCAGATCATGATCCGATCTTCTTGTTGGAGCATGATCTTTTCGGAAAACCGGTGCCACTTTCCGGATCATGCTCTATGCTCCCGGCAGTTTGGCGTTGCTTCCGGGAACTTCGTGCCAAAGCTCTCCCTGCCAGTGCGTCTTGCCCTTCTGGTGGCGGGAACCACGCTGCCGCTGATCGTATTCGCGGCCGGCATCGTCTTCTACAATTACAAGCAGGACCGCAAGGACGCGACCCAGCGCGTGCTCGAAACCGTGCGCTCGATCCGCCTCGTGCTTGATGCCGAGGTGCAGCGCATGACCGGGGGATTGCAGGTGCTGTCCCTCACCAACTCGCTGCGCAACGGCGATTTCGACAGTTTTCGACGCATCGCGCTCGGCTTCCTCGAACAATATGGCAAGGACGGCGTGGTGCTGGTGGCCGACCGTCAGGGCCGGCAATTGTTCTCTTCCGTCAGCGAGGAGACTGCGAGCCTGCCGCCGCGCAACAACCGCGACATTGTCGAGAAAGTGTTTGCCAGCAGGCAGCCGGCCTATTCGAACCTGTTCCTCGGTGCGGTCAAGCAGAAGCTCATCGTCACCGTGGAGGTGCCTGTCATCAAGAACGGCGACGTGGTCTATGTCATCTCCTTCAGCCCGCCGATCGAGATATTTCAGACCATCATCGAAAAGCAGCGGCCGAGCGGGGATTGGACGATTTCGATTTTCGACGGCGAAGGCACCAATTTCGCCCGCGTGCCCAACCCGCAGGAAACCATCGGCCAGCGTGCGTCGCCGACGCTGTTTGCGGAGATGTTCCGCACAAAAGAGGCCACGCTGACGACGGTGACGCTTGAAGGCGTGCCGCTGATCACGAGCTTTACGCGCTCCGCACTAACCGGCTGGACGGTTGCCGGCGGCATTCCCGAAGATTTCCTGGTCAGACCATTGTGGCGCAACCTTGCGATCACAAGCGCGATCGGCGGCATCCTGCTGCTGGTCGGGCTTGCCTTTGCGGTGCGGATGGCGACGACGATCGCTCGCGGCGAGATGCTGCACGACCTGCTGGTGGAGGAGCTCAACCACCGAGTCAAGAATACGCTCGCGATATTACAGTCGATCGCGGCACAGACGTTTCGCAGCGCTAGCCGCCCGGAGCGGGAGAAATTCGAGGGCCGCCTGCGGGCGCTTGCCGAGGCGCACAATCTGCTGAGCACCGAGAAGTGGCAGGGCTCGGATCTGCAGGACGTGATCGACCGCGTGCTGCAGCCTTACTCGCTCAACGATCCCGCACGGGTGCGGATGTTCGGCCCCAGCGTGCCGCTCGCGCCGCGGCTTGCGGTGGTGCTCTCGATGATCCTGCACGAGATCGCGACCAACGCCGCCAAATATGGCGCGCTGTCCAACGACAGCGGCACGGTGTCGCTCGACTGGGAAATCCTCGAGGAGGACGCGGGACGAAAGCTGCGCCTGATCTGGACCGAGGCCGGCGGGCCGCCGGTGAGCGCGCCGGTGCAGCGCGGCTTCGGCTCGCGGCTGATCGAGCGCAGCGCACGCGACCAGCTCGGCGGCGAGGCAACCGTCGATTTCCTGCCTCGCGGCGTGGTCTACACGCTGACGGCGGCGCTGCAGGCCGAGGGTTAGCTGGTCTTATTCCATCAGCGTAAGGGCCGGCGACCTGGTCGGCGCGGCGCCTTGGCGTAGCACGCGTCTGGTCCGCGGCGGCTGAAGGGTATCTTTGTCAGAATGCGCCACCGGAGATGGCGGGACGTGCCTTGCTGTGCTGGGAGTTCTTGCCGGGTTGCTGCCGAAGCCGCCTTGGCGCCTTTGCGCGGCCAGAGATGCGGCAAAACCGCCCTATCCAAGTACCCTTAAGGGCCCGCAATTCGCCAAAAAATCCGTAAGAATCCGGTATTCGCGGCTGAGCGGCATTTTTAGGCGTGAATAATCGGGGCGCGAGACCCGCCCTGGTTGTACTACCCGCCATCTTCTGCCAAGATTAGCCGAGCTAGAGGGGCCTGTATGTCGCTCATGTTGGAAAGGGGTGTTCCGCAGGAAGAACGCCGGAACATATCTCTCGGCGGTCTTACCGATTGGGACGCGGCCCGCATATTTCTGGAGCTCGTGCGCTGCGGAAGCTTCCGCTCGGCTGCCGAGCGGCTGGACCTGTCGATCAACGTCGTGCGCCGGCGGATCGATGATTTCGAGCGGCAGGTTGGCGCCACGCTGTTCACCCGCGACGTTCACGGCACCCACCTGACCGACGAAGGCGCGATGGTGGTTTCCGCCGTCGAGCGGATGGAGGCCGCCGCCTTTGACCTGATGCGCGCCTCCAGCTCCGTCAACAGTACGATCTCCGGCGAAGTCCGTGTCGCCGTCACTGAAGGACTGGGCACCTTCTGGGTGGCGCCGCGCCTGGTCGAATTCCAGCGCTCCTATCCCAACATCCTCGTCGACCTCCACTGCGCGATGCGCTCGGCCGACGTTTCCCGTCACGAAGCAGACGTCGCCATTCATCTCTCGCAGCCGCCTTCGCTCGATGCCAAGCTGGTGCGGCTTGGCCGCATGCATCTGATGTTCTTCGCCAGCGAGCAATACATCGCCGCTCACGGCGCGCCGAAATCGTTCGCGGACCTCACCAGGCACCGGATGGTGCTGCAGAGCGCCGATCAGACCGCGACCAAGGAATTGTTCGAAAGTTTTTTCCCCGGTTTTTCCCAGCGCGACCTGCTGGCGATGCGCACCAATGTCTCCAGCGCCAATTACTGGGCCGTTGCCAACGGCGCAGGCGTCGGCGTGTTTCCGACCTACGCCTACGCGCTCGGCGGCCTCGTGCCGCTCGATATCGAGTTTCGCAGGCCATTCGACATCTGGCTCTCCTACCATCCCGGCAGCGGCCGTATCCCGCGGGTACGCCGCACGATCGACTGGCTGGTGGAGGCCTTCAATCCCGCCAAATTCCCTTGGTTCAAGGACGAGTTCGTCCATCCAAGCGAATTCAAGGCGGTGTATATGGGCGAGTCCCTGACCCATCTTTTCGGGGGCTTCTCGACCGAAGGACGTAGGAGCGAATGAACAAATCAGCAGCAAAGAGAATGAAACAACGTAGCGCGGGCAAGCCCGACATCGAACTTGGCAAGCGTATCCGGTTGCGGCGGGTCGAACAGAAGATCTCGCAGGCGGAACTCGGCGAAAAACTCGGCGTCAGCTTCCAGCAGGTCCAGAAGTACGAAAAGGGCGTCAATCGCGTCGGCGCGGCGCGTCTGCAGCAGATCGCCAATGCGCTCGATGTGCCCGTGACGTTCTTCTACGACGGCGACAACAAGGCGCGTGAGGTCGAGAGCCTCTTGTTCCTCGACAGCGCGTTCAGCCTGCGGTTGCTGCGGGCCTACAGCAAGATCAAGGACCAGACCGTGCAGCGGCAGCTGGTGTCTCTGATGGAATCGATCGCGGCCAACGAAGACTAGGCGCGCTAATGCGCCTGGTTTGCAGCACCGCGAACCCGATCTATCAACGCGAGACAATCGACGGGTAGCCTGTTGCTGCGCCAGGCCACGTGTTGGTCCGGCCTGGACAACACGAGGCTGTCACCATCCGGCTTGGTGGAGGCCGGGCGGGTGACGTCCAGAATTTTTAAAGGTAGGCCCCTGTTGCGCGCGGCGGCGCCAAGCGGGGCAACGTCGATCGACGCGTCGAACCGCAACAGCGTGAATTCCGGCCCCATCGCGTCATAAAGCGAACTTCCGTCCTTGCACCACAGATGCGGCGTGCGGCAGCCCGGCACGGTCGACGGCGTGTAGCTGTCCATCGTATAGGGCGGCGGCTGGCCGGCGTCATAGGCGATGATCGGCGAGCGGTCGTAATAGCTGCCGAAATTGAGCCCCGCACAGGCATATTGCCGGACGTTGATCTCGTAAGTGAGCCGACCGACTTCCTCGCGCGCGCACGCCCCCGTCGCGCCTTCATCCTCGATCTCTTCCGGCACCGATCCGCGGCGGCGGATTTCGGCCTCCGCATGCGACATGGCAAAGCGCGAGACCTGGCTCGTGATCGGCCAGCGCTCGGCCTCATAGGCATCGAGGATGGCAGCGGGCGCCCAGCCGTTGAGATGCGCCGATAGCAGCCATGACAGGTTCACGGCATCCGCAATGCCGGCATTCATGCCGTAGCCGGCATAGGGCACCCAGATGTGGGCGGCATCGCCGGCGATGAAGGCGCAGCGGTCGCGAAACTTGCTCGCAATCAACCGGCGGCCGTACCAGTCTTCCTTCGAGATGATCTCGTAGTCGAAATCGGTGCCGACGCCCAGAATGGTGCGGATGCAGGCATCACGATCCACCGAGTCGAAATCGCCCTCGCCCGGCTTCATGTAATTGTGCACCAGCCAGCGTTCGCGCCCGTCGATGGCGTAGACCATTCCGGAGCGGCGCGGATTGATCGAGCCGGTGCCCCAGGCGCTTTCATGACGTTGCAGCGCGAGCAATGCGGGCGCGCGGATATAGCTCGATTGCACGCGCTGCACCACGGCGTCGCCCGTCAACTCCGCGCCGATCGCCTTGCGCACAATGGAGCGCGCGCCGTCGCAGCCGATCAAATAGCAGCAGCTCATGCGCCTAACGGTGCCGGTATCGAGATCGCGCAAGGTAACGCCGGCCGAGTTTTCTTCGATCGCGACGTCTTCCGCAGCCGTCCGATTGAGGATGCGGATACGCGGTTGCGATGCTGCATGCTCGAACAGGATCGGCTCGAGGAAAATCTGGTTGATACGGTGCGGTGGCTCCGGCGTTGGCCAGTTGCAATCAGGGCCATCCTTCGCGGTGAAGCGATCGCGACGGCAGGGAATTTTGATCCGCGTCAGCTCTTTGCCGGTAAAGGTGGTGCGGTAGCTGATGTCATGCGGATAGTCCGCCGGCAGCCCGGCATTGCGGACCTTGTCGGCGAGGCCGAGCCGGCGGAAAATCTCCATGGTGCGGGCGGCGACGTGGTTGCATTTCGGCTCCGGCGGCTCGTGCGGCTTGCGCGTCTCCACCACCGTGACGTCGACGCCGCGCCAGGCAAGGTCAATGGCGAGCGTGAGGCCGACGGGGCCTGCGCCCACGATCAAGACATTGCAATCAGGCATGTCGTCGCTTGTTTTTCTTGTCCGGTTGCGAACCACAATAGCGATCCGGACGACATAGCAAAGGGGACGAAAGTCCGATTTTTCTGGGGGAGTTTGCGGCAGTGCAACAGCGTGTCGCGAGCTTGATCGGAACGCAACCCTTGCCCGCTAACGATCCCGACCTCTTCAGCGCTTTCCGCATTTCCGGGGCTTCCATCATGCAGAAGATGACGATCCTGGCCGTTGCCTCGATATTTGCAGCGGCGCCGGCGCTTGCCGACAATCCGCCGGCCGCGACCGGCGCGGCACCGCAGCCGGCCAGGCCTGCCGGCGTTACCCCACACCCACATGCGGCACCGGCAAAGCAGGCAGCCCCCGCTTCCACGCCGGAGCAGCGCTCGGCGGCCGCGCTCGCGCTGACGCATGAGCCGACCTATGACGAAGGGACCGCGCAGCGGATCAGGGAGGCCGCGTTCAGCTACTCCGACATCGCCGTGCGCGGCGGCTGGCCGGAGATTCCGGCCGAGGCAAAATTCGCCGTCGGCGTCACGGGACAGCATGACGATCTCCTGCGCAAGCGCCTTCTGATCAGCGGCGACCTTGCCGACGACAAGGGCACTGGCGCGCATGACGAAACCGTGGTCGAGGCACTCAAGCGCTTCCAGTCGCGGCACGGCCTTGCGCCAACGGGAACGATGACGCCGCGGACGCTGGCCGCGCTCAATGTATCCGTGCACAAGCGCATCAGGCAGCTCGAGGCATCGCTGGAGCGCCTCGCCAACACGAAATTCTCCTTCGGCCCGCGTTATATCGTGGTCAATTTGCCGGCGACCTATGCCGAAGCGGTCGAGGATGATGTCGTCGTCCGCCGCTACCGCGTCGTTGTCGGCAAGACCGAGAAACCATCGCCGACGCTGACCGCGGAAATCACCAGCGTGGTGCTCAATCCGACCTGGACGGTGCCCGCCTCGATCGCAAAGGCCGAAATTTCGGCGCATATGCGTAAGGATCCAGGTTATCTCTCGCGCATGCACATGGAGGTGCTCGACGCCCATGACCGGCCGATCGATCCGCATTCGGTCGACTGGTCCGGCACGCACACGCCGAATTTCACGGTGCGCCAGCAGTCGGGCACCTTCAACGCGCTCGGCGCGGTCAAGATCGACATGCCGAATTCTTATTCGGTCTATATGCACGACACGCAACAGCGCAATCTCTTCAACAACGACTACCGCTTCGACTCCCATGGCTGCTCGCGCGTGGACAATGTGCGTGACCTCGCAGCCTGGCTGCTCAAGGACCAGCCGAAGTGGAATCGCTCCGCGATCGATGCCACGATCGCAAGCGGCCAGCATCTCGACATTCCCGTCAGCAGGAAGGTTCCGGTGGCCTGGGTCTATCTCACGGCCTGGATGACCAAGGACCAGACTGTGCATTTCCGCAACGACGTCTACGCCCAGGACGAGCACCTCCTGGAGGCGACCGCCGAGGAAGCGGCGTTCATGAACAAGACCGCCGATCACCCGCTCAGCGCACATCTGGTGCAATAGGCGGAAGCATCGCGCCGTCAAGGCAGTGGCACGGCAAAGAAACATCCCTCTGGCGACGATGGCCGGGCTATGATGCGCCCCGAAGGGCTGAAATCCGCCCCAACGTTCGAAGGCTGCGCGCAATGCTCGACACTCCCAAGCCGACCCAAAAATCCTACGCCGACGGCAAGATTTTGCAGAGCGTCGACGACGGCGTCGGCGTCATCACCTTCAACAACCCCGACAAGCGCAACGCGATGTCGCTGGAGATGTGGGAAGGCCTCGGCAACGCGCTGACCGAGCTGCGCGATGATCCCGCGGTGCGCGTGGTCGTGCTGGTCGGCACCGGCGACAAGGCCTTTGTTTCGGGTGCCGATATCAGCCAGTTCGAGAAGACCCGACACAATGCGCAGGCGTCCGAGGAATATTCAAAGCGCAGCGAGGCGCAACGCGCGCTGCTGGCGAATTACCCCAAGCCGACCATTGCCTGCATCCGCGGCTTTTGTCTCGGCGGCGGCATGCAGGTGGCGATGCTCACCGATATCCGCTTCGCGGCGGAGAACAGCCAGTTCGGCATTCCCGCCGCAAAGCTCGGCATCGCCTATGGCTATGACGGCCTGCGCCATCTGGTGTCGCTGGTCGGCCCGTCCTGGGCGCGGCTGATCATGTATACGGGCATGCGGATCGACTCGGCGGAAGCGCTGCGCATCGGGCTCGTCGATCGCGTGCTGCCGGATGGCGAACTCTGGAATGCGACGATGGAGGTCGCACGCACCATCTCCGGCAACGCGCCGCTCGCCATTCAGGCAGCCAAGATCACCATCGCGCAGGTGCTGAAAGATCCCGACAAGCGCGACATGGATGCGATCAAGGCGATCGGCGCCGCCTGCATGGACAGCGAGGATTTCAAAGAAGGCCGCACCGCCTTCATGGAAAAGCGCAAGCCGCGGTTCAAGGGGAAATAGCACCGCGCACCGACAATTCGAGGCCGCCATGAAAAGGAAGCGTCATAGTCCGGAAACATTGGCGGGGGTCGTTGAGGAAATCGAAGTAGTCCGCGTATTCGCTTCGATAGAGCTCGGTGTTGTCGCAAACGACGCAAGCCCCTGCGCGCAGTCGAGGTGCCACCAATTCCAGCGCGATACGCGCCATTCCGATCCAGATATCGACCAGCAGAAAATCGATCGGGCCTTCGATCTCGCGCAATGTTTCGCGCAAATCGCCTTGCCGCAGTTCGATGTATTCGCTGAGGCCGGCCTGCTCGAAATGCGTCCTTGCGGCAGCAACCTTCGCCGGCTCGTATTCGGTACCAATCACAATACCGCGCTCGCCAGTTCCGGTATTGGCGCGCACCGCCGCGGCAAGATATAGCGTCGAGACACCGTAGGACGTGCCGATCTCGACGACACGCCGCGCACCTGTGGCGCAACAGAGCTGATAGCAGAACTCAGCCTTGTCACGGTCCAGCGCTACAAATTTGTCACTGCGGAATTGCCTGATTTCCTCATCGGTCGGAGGAATCGCCTGCGCGGCGTCTTGCGCCTCGAAGGCTTTCCACGCCGCGATCTGTGCGTCGCTCCTGGCATGGAGGTCCATCAGGAAGCGATTCAGCGTTTGATCTTGAATGACGCTCACAGCCGGCTCCATCCGTCTGGAAACACAGGCAATCTCGGAACAAGCGAGTCAACAATCGCGACGCATTCCTACAACGCCGCCAGCACTGCCTTCGTCACGTCGGCCGTGCCGTTGCTGCCGCCGAATTCCGTCGGCTTGATTCCTCCGGCGTAAGCCTTGTCCACCGCACGCTCGATGCGCTCGCCGGCTTCGGCCGCGCCTTCCACGCCGTGCTTGTCGGCGAGCCAGTCCAGCATCATCGCGGTGGAGAGGATCATGGCCGTCGGGTTGGCCTTGCCTTGCCCCATGATATCAGGCGCGGTGCCGTGGCAGGGCTGGAACATGGCGTGGCGATCGCCGATGTCGGCTGATGGCGCCATGCCGAGGCCGCCGATCAGGCTGGCGGTGAGATCAGACAGGATGTCGCCGAACATGTTCTCCGTGACAAGCACGTCGAAATCCCAGGGCCGCTTCACCAGATACGCCGAACACGCATCGACATAGACATGATCGGCCTTCACACCTGGGTGACGTTTGGCGGCCTCGTCAAAAATCTCGCGGAAGAAGGCGAAGGCGCGGAACACGTTCGCCTTGTCGACACAGGCGAGCGCGCCCGGGCGGCCGCGCGCCTTGCGGCGCTCGGCGAGGCGGAAGGAGAAATCGAACAGGCGCTGCGAGGTGTGGCGCGTGATCACCATGGTCTCGCGCGCTTCGCTGTCGGTCACGACGCCCTTACCCATCGAGGCGAACAGGCCTTCGGTGGATTCCCTGATCAGGACGAGATCGATGCCGCGCTGATCCGCGCCGACGATCGGGCTCGGCACGCCCGGAATGAGCCGCGCCGGGCGCACGCCGGCATAGAGGTCGAAATGGAAACGCAGCTCGATCTGCGGCGCGATTTCGGTGTTGTCGGGATAGCGCACCGATGGCAGTCCGCAGGCGCCGAGCAGGATCGCATCCGCCTCCTCACACAACCGGATGGTGGAATCCGGCATCGACTTGCCGGTCTCGCGATAATGGTTGGCGCCGGCAGGCGCCTCGGTGAAGCGGAAGGCGAGGTCC
>Ga0081455_10009300_pt1 | contig 10118 bp, 8 predicted proteins | sample TabmetS3T2R1_FD_70207 | JGI IMG/M metagenome (GOLD analysis project Ga0081455, IMG submission 70207) | Tabebuia heterophylla rhizosphere microbial communities from the University of Puerto Rico - S3T2R1 | ecosystem: Host-associated > Plants > Roots > Rhizosphere ... | reverse complement strand
GGGCGTGGCCTTTCGCCACATGGTCCTGCTGCTCGTCGCGTTCACGCGGTCCACCTTTGCTCCATTTCCCTGTAAATCATGTCCGAAAGTGCCAGCCCCGCCACTTTGGCAGCACTCCCTGCCCGATGCGGATCAACCGATCAAGCTGAACAGGCCGAAAGACATCAAATCATTGACCGTAACCAGCATCATCAGCGCCAGAAGCAGGGCAAGGCCGGAGCGGAACGCCCATTCCTGGACACGCGGACTGACGGGTTTGCGCTGCAACGCCTCGATTCCCTGAAAGAGGAGGTGACCCCCGTCGAGCATGGGAATTGGCAACAGGTTGATGAACCCCAAATTAATCGAGATCAATGCGATGAAGAAGATGAAGTCGGCGGGCCCCCGCACCGCCTGCTCCCCCGATATCTGCGCGATCTTGAGGGGGCCGCCCAGTTCGCTTACGGAACGGCGCCCGGTAATGACCTGGCCAAGCCCTTCCACCATCATGTGAACGATGGCGGCGGTTTGCCGCACCGCCACGACCGGGGCCATGACGGCCGAGACCGGCTGAACCACGGACGTCCAATTCATCACGCCGAGCATGCCGAGCCGATATTCATTGCCGAAGCGGTCCCGCTCCACGCGGACGCCAATGGTGACGGGCACCGTCAGCACCGCCCGCGGCACCTTCCGGACGCCCTGCTTCATGCCCGTGGGGACCCGGGGGGCGGTGCGGACGCTGTCGTCGGCCGACCTCGAGGGCCTGGGGGCCGAGGTCGTCCTCGGCAACACGTACCACCTGATGCTGCGGCCCGGGGCCGATGTCGTCGCCCGCTGGGGCGGGCTCCACGGGTTCGTCGACTGGCGGCGCAACATCCTGACCGATTCGGGCGGTTACCAGGTGTTCTCGCTCGGGCCCCGCGTCGACGACGAGGGCGCCACCTTCGCCTCCACCTACGACGGCAGTTCGCGCCATCTCACCCCCGAGGGGGCCGTCGATGCGCAGGTGCTGTTCGGTAGCGACATCCAGATGGTGCTGGACGTCTGCCCGCCCCTGCCGTCGCCGCCGTCGGCGATCCGTTCGGCGGTGGACCGGACGGCGCTGTGGGCCGAGCGTGCGCGCAAGACCTTCCTCGCGCACGAACGGCCGGACCTCAGCCAGTTCGGCATCGTCCAGGGGGGCGTCGACGCGGGGCTGCGGTCCGAGAGCGCGGCGCGCACGGTGGCCATCGGCTTCGATGGCTACGCCGTGGGCGGGTTGTCGGTGGGGGAGCAGCGCTCCGAGATGCTCCCGGCGTTGGCGGCCGCCCTGGCGGGCCTGCCCGAGGATCGTCCCCGCTACTTCATGGGGCTGGGCGATCCGCTGGGGATCGTCGACGTGGTGGGACTCGGCGTGGACATGTTCGACTGCGTCCTTCCCACCCGTCTGGCGCGCCACGGCACGATGCTGACGTCGACCGGCCGCCTGAACCTCCGCAACCGGCGGTTCGCCACGGACACCGGACCGATCGACGACGCGTGTGCCTGCCCGGTCTGTGCCCGGTGGTCGCGGGGCTACCTGCGCCACCTGTTGTCGGTCGACGAGCCCACGGCGCCGCGGCTGCTGACGATCCACAACATGCACTGGACCCTCGAGCTCGTGCGGCGGGCCCAGCGGGCGATCGCCGAGGGATCGCTGGCCGCACTGCGGGCCGAGCTGGCGGAGCACTGGCCCGACGGTGCCATTCTCGGCGGCCGCGATGGGGAGTCACCCAGGGGCACCGGCTAACCTCATCCGGCTGCCTATGCAAGCGTTGATCGTCCTCGCCGTCACCTTTGTGTTGCTCTGGGTGTTCTTCATCCTCCCCCAGCAGCGGCGGGTACGAGCCCACCAGCAGCTGGTGGCGGGGCTCGAGGAGGGCGAGGAGGTGGTCCTCACTGCGGGCATCCACGGCCGCATCACCGAGCTCGGTGCCGAGGACCTGCTGCTGGAGGTGGCCCCGGGCGTGGAGCTGCGGGTGGCCCGCCAGGCGGTCCTGCGCCGCGTGGTGCACGTGGACGCGGACGCCCAGCCGGCAGCCGCCGGAGAGGCGGTCACCAACGGCGACTCGGCGGTCGGCGGGCCGCCACGCGACGATCCGCAGCGGGCCGGCACTGACGTGGCCACGCCCACCGATCCGACCTGAAACGCAATGCGACGCAAGTTCTTGCTCCCCCTCGTGTTCATCGTGGTGGCCGCGATCGGCGGCCTGGCGGCCACGCTCATCTCCGGCAGCAGCCCGGAGCTCGGCCTCGACCTCCAGGGGGGCGTCTCGGTCGTGCTCGAGCCCACCTCGCAGACGAGTGGCGACGCGCTGGGGCAGTCGGTCGAGATCATTCGCGACCGGGTCGACGCCCTCGGCGTGGCCGAGCCCGAGATCACCCGCCAGGGCGACGCCATCGTCGTCCAGCTGCCGGGGGTGAAGAACCGTGACCGGGCGCTGGAGCTGGTGGGACAGACGGCGGAGCTCCGCTTCCGCCCGGTGCTGCAGGATCTCACCGGATCCGAGGTGATCCAGCCCGACGAGAACGCGAGCACGACCACCACAACCACCGAGGGCGGCGGCGGGTCGACCACCACGACGACCGCGCCGCCGACGACCACCACCGCGCCCGACGAGAACGCGGCCGGGCTCCCGCTGGGCGAGAGCGCCGGCGCCGCGCAGGAGCCGACCACCACGACGACCGCGCCGCCGACGACCACCACCACGGCGCCAGGAGCACCGGCGCAGTCGGAGCCGGTGCAACTGACGTCCCGCGAGGACGACAAGGCCGACGCCACCGTGACGCTCGCGGACAAGGACGGTGAAGGCGTCTTCGAGCTGGGCCCCGCGCTGGCGACCGGGAAGATCGTGTCGTCGGCCCGCGCCGAGATCCCCCAGGGGCAGTGGCTCGTCGCCCTGTCGATGAAGGGCGGCGCCGACGGCATCGACAAGTTCAACGAGATCGCCGGCCAGTGCAACCCGCCCAGCGCCACCTGCCCCACCGGCCGGCTGGCCATCGTCCTCGACTCGGTGGTCCAGTCGGCGCCCACGATCAACGAGCCCTCGTACAGCAAGGACGACATCACCATCAGCGGCAGCTTCACCGAGGGCGAGGCCAAGGACCTGGCCCTGGTGCTGCGCTACGGATCGCTGCCGGTGGAGCTCGAGCGCCAGAGCGTGCAGACGGTGTCGGCCTCGCTGGGTGAGGACTCGCTGCACGCCGGCATCATCGCCGGGTTGGTGGGCCTGGTCCTGGTGGCGCTGTACATGTTGCTCTACTACCGGGCGCTGGGCCTCGTGATGATCGTGGGCGTCGGCATCTCCGGGGCGCTCCTGTACACCATCGTGTCGTGGTTCGGGGAGACTCGGGGACTGGCCCTGACGCTGGCCGGGGTGACCGGCATCATCGTGTCGATCGGCGTGACCGTCGACTCGTACGTGGTTTTCTTCGAGCGGCTCAAGGACGAGGTCAAGGCCGGACGGACCCTGCGCACGTCGACGGAGCGGGCGTTCAAGCGGGCGTTTCGCACCATCCTCGCCGCCGACATCTCGTCATTCCTGGGCGCCGCCGTCCTGTGGTGGCTGACCGTGGGATCGGTGCGGGGCTTTGCGTTCTTCCTCGGCCTCTCGACCATCCTCGACGTGATCGTGGCCTGGTTCTTCACCCGTCCGACCGTCATCCTGCTGTCCCGCAACCGATTCTTCACCGAGATGCCCGGCTTCGGTGTGGCCCGGGGGCTCGCGTCCAGCGGCACCCTGGCACGGTCGGCCGTCGCGCCCGTAACGGGGGCAGGGAAATGAGCGACAAGACGGCCGCACCCGACGCTGCCTCGGCGGAAAACGGATCCGGCGACGGCGCGGTGCAGCGGACAGCCAAGCGGCGCTCCATCTGGACCCGCCTCTACCACGGCGAGACCAACTTCGACTTCGTCGGGCGCCGCAAGCTGTGGTTCACCCTGTCGCTGGTCGCCGTGCTGATCGGCCTGGGGTCGTTGCTGACCCGCGGCCTCAACCTCGGGATCGACTTCGAGGGCGGTGTGGTCTGGGAGGTTCCGGCCGGGGACGCATCGGTGGCCGACGCCCGCGACGCGGTCGACCAGTTCGGCCTCGGGAACGCCACGATCCAGGAGCTCCAGAGCGACGAGGGCACCGAGCTGCGGGTCGAGGCGGAACCGGTGTCGGCCGACACCAGCGACCAGGTGACGGACGCCCTCGCCCAGGTGACCGGGTCGTCGGCTGACGACGTCAGCCTCACGTCGGTGGGCCCGTCGTGGGGCCGGGAGATCAGCGACAAGGCGATCCGGGCGCTGATCGTCTTCCTCGTCCTGGTCACCATCTACATCGCCCTGCGCTTCGAGCTCAAGATGGCGATCCCGACGCTGGTAGCTCTGATCCACGATGTCCTGATCACCATCGGCGTGTACGCACTCACCCAGTTGGAGGTCACGCCGGCGACGGTGATCGCCGTGCTCACCATCCTGGGCTACTCGATCTACGACGGGATCGTCGTGTTCGACAAGGTCGACGAGAACACGCGGCTGGTGTCGTCGACCGGGGGCCTGAGCTACGGGGGCATGGTCAACGTGTCGCTCAACCAGGCCCTCATGCGCTCCCTGAACACGACCATCACCGCCCTGCTGCCGGTGGCGTCACTGCTCGTCGTCGGCTCGTGGATCCTGGGCGCGGTCGTGCTCCAGGAGTTCGCGATCGCCCTCCTCATCGGCCTGTTCTCCGGGGCGTACTCGTCGCTGTTCATCGCCTCGCCGATGCTGGCGTGGCTCAAGGAGCGCGAGCCCCGCTATCGCGACATCAAGCGGCGAATCGACGCCCGCGGCGGTGAGGCCGAGACCGTCGCCGCCACCGTGGCGGCGGGGGCGACGGCCATCGGCTCGGCACCGGCTCGCGCCGCGGCAAGTAGCGGTGCCGCTGCCGGCTCATCGGCCGGGGACACCCGCGTGGTCACGCCCGGCGGCCGGGCCATTCCGCCCCGCCCCCGCAAGAAGACGAAGCGCAGCCGCTGACCCCACATCGGAACTTGCCGCCGTCAGGTGAGCAATGGCAACGGTGACTGCGGCAAGTTCGGGTTGAATCGGGGGCCCGCCGGGGCGCATGACCGGGCGGTAACGTCGCCCACCATGAGCCGTGATTCGGCGTGGCTGGCGAGCCACCTGCGCGACGTCCCCGACTTCCCCCGGCCGGGCGTCGTCTTCAAGGACCTGACGCCCCTGCTCGCCGACGTCGACGCCTTCCGCTACGCAGTCGACGCCATCGCCGACCACGCCGCCGGGCTCACCGTCGACAAGGTCGTGGGCATCGAGGCGCGGGGCTTCATCTTCGCCGCCGCCGTCGCCTACCGGCTGGGCGCCGGCTTCGTCCCGGTCCGCAAGACTGGGAAGCTGCCCTGGAAGACCGTCACCGAGACCTACGAGCTCGAGTACGGCACCGACACGCTCGAGCTCCACGAAGACGGCATCGCCCCGGACGACTCCGTGTACGTGGTCGACGACGTCCTCGCCACCGGCGGCACCGCCGCCGCCACCTGCCGCCTGGTCGAGCGTCTGGGGGGTGTGATCGCCGGGCTGGCGTTCGTCGTCGAGTTGGGATTCCTCGACGGACGGGCGAAACTGCCCAAAGAGTACGACGTGCTGACTTTGGTCACCGTCTAAAAGGAGAAGGAGGCAGGGGTGCCCACGGTCGATCGAGTCCTGCCGTGGCGGCGCAACCATCAGCCGCCGGCGGACGAGGTCGCGCCCCTGTTGAACTCCTTCCGGCAGCGGCACCCCAAGGCCCCGACCGCGCTGATAACCCGGGCGTACCTGCAGTCGGCCGACGCCCACTCGGGACAGAGCCGCGATTCGGGCGAGCCGTACGTCCAGCACCCCCTGGCCGTGGCCCGCATCGTGTCGGACCTCGGGCTCGACGACGTCACCATCGCCGCAGCCCTGCTACATGACACCGTCGAGGACACGGGCGTCACGCTCGACGACATCGCTCGGTCCTTCGGCGGCGACGTCGCCGCGATCGTCGACGGCGTGACCAAGCTCGACCGGGTCCAGTTCAACTCGAAGGAGGCCCAGCAGGCGGCGACCATGCGCAAGATGCTGGTGGCCATGGCGAAGGACCTGCGGGTCCTGATCATCAAGCTGGCCGACCGGCTCCACAACATGCGCACCATCGCCGCGCTGCCGGCGTGGAAGCAGGAGCGCATCTCCCACGAGACGCTCGACATCTACGGCCCGCTGGCCCACCGCCTGGGCATGCAGGACGTCAAGACGCAGCTCGAGGACCTCGCCTTCGCCGCCCTCCACCCGAAGCGCTACGCCGAGATCGACCACATGGTGTCGGTGCGCACGCCCGAGCGCGACCTCTACCTCACACAGGTGCTCGAGGAGGTGCGGCAGCGACTCGCCGAGCTCGGCATCAGCGCCGAGGTGACGGGCCGCCCGAAGCACCTCTACTCCATCTACGAGAAGATGGTGGTGAAGGGCCGCGAGTTCGACGACATCTTCGACCTGGTTGGCATGCGGGTGGTGGTCGAGTCCGTGAAGGACTGCTACGCGGCCCTCGGTTCGATCCACGCCACCTGGAAGCCGGTGCAGGGCCGGTTCAAGGACTACGTGGCCATGCCCAAGTTCAACCTCTACCAGTCCCTGCACACGACCGTCATCGGGCCCCAGGGCAAGCCCCTGGAAGTGCAGATCCGGACCTGGGAGATGCACGCCCGGGCCGAGCAGGGGGTGGCGGCGCACTGGGCCTACAAGGACCACGACCCCAACGACAGCGACCTGCCGTGGCTCAACCGCATCGTCGACTGGCAGTCGGAGACCACCGATCCCGACGAGTTCATGCAGCGGCTGAAGATCGACCTCGAGCAGGACGAGGTCTTCGTCTTCACGCCCAAGGGCAAGGTCGTGACGCTGCCGGTGGGAGCAACGCCCATCGACTTCGCCTACGCCATCCACACCGAGGTCGGCCACGCCTGCGTCGGCGCGCGGGTCAACGGGCGGCTGGTGCCGCTGGACTCGAAGCTGGCGTCGGGCGACACCGTCGAGATCTTCACGTCCAAGGTCGAGGGCGCCGGGCCGTCACGCGACTGGTTGCAGATCGTGGCCACGCCCCGGGCGGCCTCGAAGATCCGCCAATGGTTCTCGCGTGAGCGACGCGAGGACGCCATCGAGCAGGGCCGCGACGACCTGATGAAGGCGCTGCGCCGGGAGGGCCTCCCGGTGCAGAAGCTGCAGAGCGGGTCCGTGCTGGGCGACACCGCCAAGACGATGAACTACGCGGACCTCGACGGCCTGTACGCAGCCATCGGAGAGAACCACGTGTCGGCCAAGGCGGTCGCGGCGCGCATCACGAAGTCGCTGCGCGAGGTCGGCCCGGAGCAGGAGGAGACGCTCCCCACCACCATCCGCCAGCCGCGCCGCAGCCGCGTCGCCCGGGGCCCGGCGGGGGTCCACGTCGAGGGCCTCGACGACGTGTTCGTCCGGCTGTCCCGGTGCTGCACGCCCGTACCCGGCGACGAGATCATCGGCTTCGTGACCCGGGGCCGGGGAGTGTCGGTGCACCGCGCCGACTGCGCCAACGCCGTGTCGCTGGCGTCGGGGCAGGCCGACCGGCTGATCGACGTGGACTGGGACATCGAGCCGGGAGGCGTGTTCATCGCCTCCGTCGAGGTCAAGGCGCTCGACCGGGCCAAGCTCTTGCGGGACGTGACCATGGCGTTCGCCGATCACCACGTCAACATCCTGAGCTGCACCACCCAGACCGGTTCGGACCGGGTGTCGAAGATGCGCTTCGACATGGAGCTGGGTGACCCCTCACACCTGGACTCGCTGCTGTCGACCATCAGGGGCATCGACAGCGTCTACGACGCATATCGGGTTGTCCCTGGAAGAGGCGGCTGACCCTGGTAACGCGGGCGGCGCTGGTCGGAGCCATGGTCGTCCACGCGAAGCTTGCAGCCAACTGTCAGCGAACGGTCAGCAAAGTCTCAGGACCGGCCCTTACGTTGTACGTGTTGGGGCCGCGGGTGTCGAGTGTCCCGCCGCACTCCACTCGCGGCCCTACCACTCGCCCTGGCGCGAACGCGTCAGTCGCCCAAGCGGCCAGCGGTGGCACGAGCCTCGGGTCTCCCTTCGCGAAGGTGCCAACATCCTGGGAATCCGGCGAGCCGCTCGGCTCACCCCGGTTGGGTGATCAGGTTCGATCGCTCATGGGCAAGCGTCGTTGAGCGTGTCGAGGTAGGCCTGTCCGGCCTCGACCGTTGCGGCGCCGGCCGCAACGACATCCTGCACCGACTGGGCGGTCAGTGATCCGTCCCCGACGGCGGCGATCGCGTCGTCGAGCGATGCCAGGGCGCTGTCGAAGGCCTCGGCTTCGTCCGGGGCGGTGTCGGGGGCCAGCTCTTGGATCTCGGTGAGGTCTTCCCGGATGCTGGTGAGCCTCGCCTCGACCGCGTCGGTGCCCTCCGCGAGCACGTCGATGTCGCCGAGCGCGCGCATGTCTTGTTCGACACCGTCGATCGCGGTACAGAGCGCGTCGTCCGGCGATGTCGTCGTGGACTCGGCCGTCGTCGTCGAGCTCGCCCCTTGATCGCCGTCGTCATCGCCGCAGGCACCGAGGGCGAGCAGGATCGCCAGAGCACCGGCGAGGGAACGGTGTCGGATCATGATCAGCCTCCAACGATCTCGATTCGGTGGCGGGATCGGCTCATCCGACACCGTTGAGGGTGTCGACGGCCCCGGTGACATCTCCGAGGTTGTAGAAGTCCACCGCGATGTAGTTGGGCGTCAGGCCCCGCTCATGCTGACAGGCGCGGGCGCGCTCGACGATGACTTCGTGGGCGTTGACAACCACCGCGGTCGCACGGTCGGGAGCGGCGCTCTCCCGAGACACCCAGTGGTTCATCAGGAACAGCGCGGCATCGGGGTCGCCACGGTTGAGGGTGCAGGTGAAGTCTGCGGGCTGCGGGAACTGGTACGGCGTGTCCTGCATCTCCTCGAACGCCTGGTGGTACCAGCCGGGAGGCGGGCCCTCGTCTTCGGCGAAGACGACGAGACGCTCGCCCCGGTCGATCAGCTCGCCGAGCGTGGGCCAGGGACTGCCCGACTCGTGCTCGTTGAGGTAGGCGGCGAGCCCGGCGGCACCGAACGCTTCAGCGGTCTCGGCGGGGCTGATCGCGTCCTGGATGATGAGCGTGATCACCTCGTCGGGGTTCTCGTCCAGGAATTCTTCGAGGCCACGCAGCGCGTCGAGCAGCGGGATGGCCCCCAGCGCACACTCGTTGTGGCAGAGGAAGGTGCCGTCCTGCCCGTCGCGCAGCGGTCCGAGCCTGGCGAACAGCGGCTCGGCGACGCGGGCGGGAAGGTAGGGCTCGGCAGCGGTCAGTTGGTCGTCGGACACCAGCGGGGTCCAGTGGTGGGTGTCGATGAGCAGGGCCCGGACGCCGGCGTCGAGCTGGGCGCGGATGTCGCCGTCCTGCTCCGGCCAGACGTGCACGACGTCGGGGCTCGACATCGAGTTGTGGGTGGCGGCGTACACGACCTCGTCGTAGCGACGGCCGCAGAGCTCCGGATGGCCGTTGCAGGCACGTGTGCCGTCGCGACCAGCCAGCGTGGGCACGACCCAGGCGACCAGACCAACGATGACGGCGGTGGCCGTTCCCACGGCCAGTGCTTGGCGCGCCGATGGCAGCCGGGCCTTCGCGGCCAGTGCAATCCCCGCTGCGAGTGCCGCGCCGGCGGCGATGGGCACGAGGGCCAAGCGCCGGACCGTTTCTGCGAGCGCATCGGCCAGGGTCGCCTCGATGTCGGCGATCAGCGAACGGAGGCCGGCCGGCAGACCCCACGTGCCCGGGCCCGTTGCTGTCGCCGGCTCGAGCGGTGAGCCGACGATGGTGGTGGCGACTGTCCACAGCACGACGATCGCGAGCCCGGACCCGATTGCGGCGGCGGCCAGGAGGTAGCCAACCCTTCGCATGTGGCGACGGTTGAGCCAGACGATCCCGCCGGCCGAACCGGCCATCAGCGCCACGCCGGCCAGCGCCGTCGGCAGGCCGAGCCAACGGGCCGCATCGCGGACGGTGTTGAGCTGGCCGACGATCGCATTCCTCGAGCGGCCCGCGCGGTCGGC
>Ga0081455_10009299_pt1 | contig 10118 bp, 8 predicted proteins | sample TabmetS3T2R1_FD_70207 | JGI IMG/M metagenome (GOLD analysis project Ga0081455, IMG submission 70207) | Tabebuia heterophylla rhizosphere microbial communities from the University of Puerto Rico - S3T2R1 | ecosystem: Host-associated > Plants > Roots > Rhizosphere ... | reverse complement strand
CCTCTTCACGATCTCGGCCTGCGCGCGGCCAAGGCTGTTGGCAGGGGTGTAGAGGACCGCCTTACCGCTCCGAGTCGATCCCTTCGCAAGGCGACGCGCCGTCTTCAGGTCGGGGCGTGTGAGCGGATAGACGGCCTCGTTCCTGAAGGCGGGTGACCGCGGAGGGAGGTACTGGTCGGTCACGACGCCCGCGAGCGGTCCCCGCTCCCGCAGCAGCGCGGGACGATCGACGGCGAAGTTGACTGCGCGCCGAAGTCTCACATTGTTCCGGAACAGCGGGCGGCTCGTGTTCAACGAGAAGTAGCGGAGAAACCCGGCCGGCACGGTGAAAAACCGTCCTCTGTTCACTCCGAACCTTCGCTTGAACTCGACGGACTTCTCGCCGTAGTCCGACTCGGGCACCCATCCGTAGTCCAGATCGCCTCGCACGACCGCATCGAGGATCGATACGGAGTCGCCGGTGAGGTCGACGACGATGCGCTCGAAGTGGTGCGGGCGTGGACCGCGATAGAACCGGTTGCGGTCGAGAACTACCCGCCTCCCCGGTACGTATTCCGAGACGAAGTACGGCCCGGCCGCAGCGATCGGCGCCTTCGCGCCCTCCGGATCGGCGGGCAGCGTCTTCGGCACGACGCAAACCGCGTACGCGATCCTGGCCGGAAAGTCGCCGACCGGCTTCGTGAGGCGGAGCGTGATCGTGTCTCCGCTAGCGCGTATCCCGGATGCCGTCTTGGCCTTCCCTTCGAGCACTGCGCGCGCGCCGACGATGTCGTCGAGGAAGGTCGCCACGTACGCCTTCAGCGCCGGCTGGAGTGCCCGGTTGATCGTGTGGGCGACGTCTGCGCTCGTGACGACGGCACCGGTCGCAAACCGGACTTCCCGACGGAGCGTGAACGTGTACGTGCGCCCGCCGTCCGTGACCTTCGGGAAGCCGGTAGCTAGATCGGGAACGATGCGCTCTCCCTCGGGCAACGGCTTGTCGGGGTTCCGCAGGAGCCCGGCGCACGTCGCCTGTCGTACCGGGATCGTGCCCGGGTAGGCGGTGATTGCGGCGTCGGCCGTATCGAACACCTCGCTCGGAATGCCGACGCGGAACGTCCCGCCGTCCTTGATCCCGCGCGCCGTGCCCGATGCGGCGAGCAGCAGCGCCGCACACGAGGCGGCCGTGGCCGCGAGGACGACTCCCCGCGCCATTGGTCGATGGTAGCGCCGTTTACTTGAGGCAGACGGCGGTGAGGTCCAACGACGGGTTCAAGACGACGCAGCCGGTCCTCGCGGAGACGAATGCCCACGTGTTCGAGTTCATCGCCGCGATTGCCGGTGCTTCCTCCGCGGCAAGCTGTACGTCGATCTCACCGAAGGCCCGGTAGCGCGTCGGCCCGGAAAGGCGCTCGGCGGCAGCGAGCATCCGGTCGTACTTCGCCGAACTGAATTTGGAGTACTCCTCGATGGCACCGAAGAGGATTGCGGGATCGGGGAAGGGTGGGACGATGCCGACCCAGGCCAGGTCGTACGGCTCGCCCGGCGTCGCGAGCTTCTCCAGCATGACCCCGAGCGGAAATTGCTGGATGGAGACCTCGAGTCGGATCGTCTTGAGGCTTCGCTGAAGGATCTGCGCCACGCCGATGCAGTCCGGCCGATCGCTGCACGTGTAGAGGACCGCCTTGCCGGAGCGCAAACGGCCCTTCGCGAGCGAGCGCGCTCGCGCGAGATTCGGGCCTTTGAGCGGATAAATGCGTTCAGCGCGGAAGCCGGGCATGACCGGGGGGAGATACTGGTCATTTGGGGTGGATGCATAGTGTCCGTACTCCGGCAGCAGCGCCGGCCTGTCAACCGCGAAGTTGAGCGCCTGCCGGAGCTTCACGTTGTTCTTGAACAGCGGTCTAGTGGTGTTGATGTAAACCGTGCGCGGGAGGTTGTCCGGCAACACGAACAAGCGCGTCTTGTTGAGGCCATATCGTCGGACGAGCGTTTCGAGCTCGCGATTGAGGTTCGGAGTGCCAAATGTGTAATCGAGTCCTCCGCTCGCGACGTCGTCGAGCGCGGAGACGTCGGCCTTGAGATCGACGGTGATGCGGTCCAGGTGCTGAGGACGGTTGCCTCGGTAAAAGCGGTTGCGGCCGAAGACGAGGCGCTCGCCTGGAACGTACTCCGACACGTAGTACGGCGCGGGGCTGTGCAGCGGAGCCTTGGCGCCCTCTGGGTCGGCCGGGAGCGCCGGCGGCACGGCGCAGAGTCCACTCAGTCGGACGGGCAGGTCCGGCACCGGCTTCGTCAGCCGCAGACGCAGGACTCTTCCGGTCGCGACCGCACCCACGAGTGTGGTCGTCTTGCCCGCGAGCATCCTCCGCGCTCCGAGAATGTCGCCGAAGAAGTCCGCCGCGCGGTTGAGAAAGCTCACCGGCGTGAGCTCGGTGCGGTTGACCTTCAGATGCTTCATTGGGCAAAGCCTCCGATGGCGTGGATGAAATCTGACCCACGAGTGTACCCAAGCGACCCGGGCTTGGCGAGGGGCTGCTACAATGCGCCGCTGATGACCTCTTCGGCGCTCGCCTGGGCGGTGGGCGCCGTCGTCATCGCGGTGGAGATATCGGGCTGGCTCCTGATCTGCACGATCCTGCTCGCGCTCTTCCTGATCCCGGCACCCTGGGGGCTGGTCGTTGTCGGGGTCGCCGCGGTGCTGGACATCGCCGAGACGGGCGTCTTCGTCTGGTGGTCGAAACGGCGACAGGCGCGAGTCGGGGTCCAGACCCTCGTCGGCAAGCAGGGCATCGCCGTCGGCGATCTCTGGCCTGAAGGACAGATCAAGGTGGACGGCGAGATCTGGCGCGCACGCTGCACCGGCGGCTGCGATGCGGGGACGAGCGTCGTCGTGCGCGAGGTCGAGGGCCTGACCCTCGTCGTCGACCCTGCCTGACGCTCGGGCCGTCGCTACCCTGGGCGCGTGCGGCTCGTCTGCATAGGGCTCGCCGGACTCGCGCTCGTGCCACTCGCCGGCGCCTCGACAGCTGAGTGGGACGAGCGGGCGCCGATGCCGCTCGCGCGCACGGAGGTCGTCGCGGCGACCGTTGGCAAGGAGATCTTCGTCCTCGGCGGCATGCCGCTCTCGGGCCCCGCCTCGAACCGCGTCGACGCCTACAACCCGGCCCGGAACACGTGGAGGCGGGTTCCGAATCTGCCCGCGGGAGTCCACCATGCGATGGCCGCGAGCGCGCTCGGCAAGCTCTACGTCTTCGGCGGCTACTCGAGCGCGGGCGTCGCGCAGCGGACCGCCTGGGTCCTCGACAGGCGGAAGTGGCGCGCGCTCCCGCTCATGCCGTTCCCGCGCGCCGCAGCCGGGGCGGCGTTCGCGAACGGGAGGATCGTCGTCGCGGGAGGCGTCACGGCAGGCGCAGGCCGGCTGGCGAAGTCGGCGCTGTTGTTCGACATCCGGACGAGGCGCTGGAAGGCGATTCCCGGGCCGACTCCGCGGGAGCACCTGGGTGTGACGTCGCTCGCGGGCACTGTGTACACCCTCGCGGGACGCACGGCCGGGATCGACACGAACCTCGTCGAGTTCCAGTCGTACCGCCCGGGCGATCGCAGCTGGGCCCGGCTGCCGTTCGTGCCCGACCCACGCGGCGGGACCGGCGCGACGGCGCTCAACGGGAAGATCGTCTCCGTGGGCGGCGAGGAGCCGCAGGGGACGATCGCCGAGGTCCTCGCGTACGACGTCGCAGACCGCCGCTGGTCGCAGCTCGACAACCTCCGCACGCCGCGCCACGGCCTCGGCGTCGCCGCGTTCGGGGGACGCGTGTACGTCATCGGCGGCGGGACTTCCCCTGGGCTCACGGTCTCGACCGCGAACGAGTCGCTGCGCGTCCCGCGCTAGACGCTCAGTCCCAGGCGACGGGCAGCGCGGAGAGGCTGCGGAAGAGTGGGATCGGGCGCCAGTACAGATCCTTCTCCTCGATCGCGAGCCGAAGAGAAGGAAGGCGCGCGAAGAGCGTCCGGAGGGCGATCTCCGCCTCGAGGCGCGCGAGCGGAGCCCCGAGGCAGAAGTGGGGCCCTCGTCCGAACCCGAGGTGCTTCGAGTCGCCGCGGGCGAGGTCGAGCCGGTCCGCCTCTGGGAACCGTTCGTGGTCGCGGTTCGCGGATCCGATGACTGCGATCACGAGCTCGCCTCGGCGAATCGTCTGCGAGCCGACCTGGACATCGGTCGCCGCCCACCGCGTGATCGAGCGCTCGACGGGGCTGTCGAAGCGCAGCAGCTCCTCGACCGCTTCGGGGAAGCGGTCGGGCTCGGCGCGCAGCTTCTCGAGCTCGTCGGGGTGCTCGAGGAGCGCCAGCACGCTGTTCCCGATGAGGCTCACCGTCGTCTCGTGCCCTGCGACGATCAGGAGCACGACCATGCTGAAGAGCTCGTTCTCGCTCAGCATGTCGCCCGCCTCCTCGGCCTGGACGAGCCCGCTCACGAGATCGTCGCCCGGCTCCGCGCGCCGCTGCTCGAAGAGCTCGTGCAGGTAGGCGAGGAACTCCTCGATCGCGACGACGAAAGCGCGCTGGTCCTCCTCGCTGAGCGCGGGGCTGACGAAGAGGTTCGACCACGCACGGAAGCGGTCGCGGTCCTCGGAGGGGATGCCGAGCAGCTCGCAGATGACGACGATCGGGAGCGGGAACGCGAAGTCGTCCACGAGGTTCATCTCGCCGTGCGGCTCGACCGCGTCGATCAGCTCGTCCGCGATCGCCTGGATGCGGGGGCGGAGCCCCTCGACCATGCGGGGCGTGAACGCCTTCGACACGAGTCGCCGCAGTCGGCGGTGGTCGTCGCCGTCCACGGTCAGCAGATGCGTGTTGACACGCGGGTCGAGGAGCGCCCCGGCCGCTTCCTCGCGCTCCTCGAGCTCCTCCGGCGTGAGCGCCAGCGCGGCGTCGAGCACGAAGCGCTCGTCGTCCAGGAGGACGGCCAGCGCGTCCTCGTGCCGAGTGACGAACCAGATCGGCGTCTCCCCGTCGAGTCCCGGCTGGCGGAAGACCGGGTCGTCGGCGCGCATGGCGGAGTACGTCTCGTACGTCTGCTCGCGGAAGTCGGACGAGTAGAGGTCGTACTTCTGCTCTGCCATACGCTTCGCATCCTCGCACGTTGATCCTCAAGCTCACACTCGAGTACGACGGGACGGGGTTCCGCGGCTGGGCGCGGCAGCCCGGCGAGCGCACGGTCGAGAGCGCCGTGCGCGAGGCGCTCGCGTCGGTCTTCCCGTCGTGGGACGGGCTCGCCGTCGCCGGGCGCACGGACGCGGGAGTCCACGCGACGGGGCAGGTCGCGAGCGTCTCGGTCGAAGGCGGGCCGCCGGTCGAGAGGTGCGCGGAGGCGCTGTCCGCGGCGCTGCCGGAGGACGTCGTTGTGCTCGCGGCCGAGGACGCCGGCGACGAGTTCCATGCGCGGTTCTCCGCCCGGAGCCGCTCGTACCGCTATCGCGTGCTCGCCGGGAGGCGGAGGGCGCCGCTCGAGGCGCGGCGGGCGTTGTGGTGGCCGCGCGCGGCGGACGTCGATTCGCTGAGCGCCGCTGCGGCGCTGCTCGCGGGCGAGCACGACTTCCGCGCCTTCACGCCGACCGAGACCCAGCACGAGGTCTTCGTGCGCGACGTGCGCGCGGCCGAGTGGGAGCGCGACGGCGATCGCCTCGACTTCACGATCACCGCGGACAGCTTCCTCCGGCACATGGTGCGGACTCTCGTCGGGACGATGCTCGAGCTCGGGGCGGCCGCGCCCGAGCGCATGCCGCGCCTGCTCGAGGGCCGCCCGCGCGAGGAGGCCGGGCTCACTGCGCCGCCATGGGGCCTCTACCTGGAGCGGGTCGAGTTTTGATGCGTGGCTACGATCGCCGCGTGCGCTTCCCCGTCGTCCTCTTCGACCTCGACGGCACGCTGATCGACTCCGGGCCGATCATCCTCGCGTCCATGCAGCACGCGACGCGCACCGTGCTCGGCCGCGAGATCGCGTACGAGGAGCTCGCGGCGACCGTCGGCGGGCAGGGGCTCATCTCGCAGATGCAGTCGCTCGACCCGGACCGCGTCGACGAGCTGCTCGAGGCGTACCGCGCGCACAACGACCCGCTGCACGAGACGCTCGAGGCTTTCGACGACGTGCTCGCGCTCCTCCCCAGGCTGCGCGAGGAGGGCCGCAAGCTCGGAGTCGTGACCGCGAAGCGGCACCGCACGGTCGCGCTCGCGTTCGACCGTTTCCCGCAGCTCGACGAGTACATCGACGTCGTCATCGCGTTCGAGGACACCGAGCGGCACAAGCCGGATCCCGACCCGGTGCTGGCGGGTCTCGCCCACTTCCGCGCCGAGCCCGCGCAGGCCGCCTACGTCGGCGACTCGCCCTTCGACGTCCGCGCAGGGAAGAGCGCCGGCGTCTTCGCGGTCGCGGTCGGCTGGGGCGGGATCCATGCGGACGAGCGTCTGCTGGCCGAGGAGCCGGACGCGTTCGTGCGCAATCCCCAAGAGCTGCTCGATGCCCTCTAGGACCGCCTCCCCCGCGAAGCGGATCGACGAGCTGCGGCGCATCGTCGCCCACCACAACTACCGCTACCACGTCCTCGACGACCCCGAGCTCTCGGACGCCGCGTACGACGCGCTCTACGACGAGTTGAAGGCCCTCGAGGACGAGCATCCGGAGCTCGTAACGCCCGACTCCCCGACCCAGCGCGTCGGCGCGCCGCCCGCCGCGGGCTTCACGAAGGTCGAGCACCTCTCGCCGATGGGGTCGCTCGAGAAGGTGACGACGGCCGAGCTCCTCGAGAAGTGGGCCGAGGACGTGCGCAAGCGGCTCGATCGGGACGAGCCCGTCGCGTACGTGCTCGAGCCGAAGGTGGACGGCTCCGCGGTCTCGCTCGTCTACGAGAACGGCGTGCTCGTGCGCGGTGCGACGCGCGGGGACGGCATCCGCGGCGAGGACGTGACCGCGAACCTCCGGACGCTCGAGGCGGTCCCGCTCCGCATGCTCCTGCCGGGCAAGGAGCGCGCTCCCGAGATCCTCGAGGTGCGCGGCGAGGTCTTCTTCCCGCTCTCCGGCTTCGCCCGCTTCAACGAGGCGCAGATCGAGGCAGGGAAGAAGCCCGCGCCGAATCCGCGGAACGCCGCGGCCGGCTCGCTCCGTCAGCTCAACCCGGAGATCACCGCCGAGCGGCCGCTCTCGATCTACGTCTACGGCGTCGGCGTGCGCGGGGAGGACGGGCCGCGGACGCAGTGGGAGACGCTCGCGTGGCTGCGGGAACGCGGCTTCCGGACCAACCCGCTCGTCGAGCGCCTCGACACGATCGAGGCCGTCGCCGAGGCGTGCGTCGCGTGGGAGGCCCGGCGCGGCGAGCTCGACTACGAGATCGACGGGATCGTGATCAAGATCGACTCGTTCGCCCAGCAGGACGAGCTCGGCGCGCTGCACAACCGCCCGCGCTTCGCGCGCGCGTACAAGTGGGCGCCGACGGCCGCGACCACCCGGCTCCTGAAGATCCACGTGCGGGTGGGCCGGACCGGCGTGCTCAACCCGCTGGCCGAGCTCGAGGCGGTGCAGATCGGGGGCGTGACGGTGACGAGCGCGACGCTGCACAACGAGGACGACATCCGCCGCAAGGACATCCGCGAGGGCGACCTCGTCGTCGTGCAGCGCGCGGGAGACGTGATCCCGCAGGTCGTCGGGCCTGCCGGCGAGCACGAGGCGGGGACGAAGCCGTGGCGAATGCCGAAGCGCTGCCCGCTATGCGGCGCGGGGATCGTCAAGCCGGAGGGCGAGGTCATGCACCGCTGCCCGAACCGCGCGTGCCCCTCGCGCGGGCTGGAGACGCTGTACCACTGGGTCGGCCCCGCGCTCGACATCGAGGGCGTTGGCGGGGAGACGATCAAGAAGCTCTGGGACGAGGGCCTCGTGCGCTCGCTGCCCGATCTCTATCGCATCACGACCGAGCAGCTCCTCGAGCTCGACGGCTTCGCCGAGGTCTCGGCCGGCCGCGCGATCGATTCGATCGAGCGCTCGAAGCAGCAGCCGTTCGCGCGCGTCCTCTTCGGGCTGAACATTCCCAAGGTCGGCTGGGTGATCGCGCGCAATCTCGCGAGCCACTTCGGGTCCGCGGAGGCGCTCGTCCAGGCCTCGATCGCGGACCTCGAGGAGGTCGAGGGCATCGGCCCCGACCGCGCCGCGCTCATCGCGGAGTGGTTCGCAGACGCGGAGAACCAGGCGCTCGTCGAGGAGCTCCGCGCGCTCGGCGTCCAGACGGTCACCGACCCCTCGGAGCGAGTCGTCCGGGAGGGTCCGCTCACGGGGCAGCAGTACGTCATCACCGGCACGCTCGAGGGCTTGAAGCGCGAGGAGGCGAAGGCTGCGCTCGAGGCGCTCGGGGCGAAGGTGTCGGACTCGGTCTCGAAGAAGACCTCGGGCGTCGTCGTGGGCGAGAGCCCCGGGTCGAAGGCGCAGAAGGCGGAGCAGCTCGGAGTCCCGGTGCTCTCCGAGGCAGACCTGACGGAGCTCCTCAGGACCGCGCCAGGATCGTGACGAAGCGGTCCTGCGCCTGCCGCGCGGTCCAGTACGGGACCGGCGATCCGTTCTGGAGGATCGCGAAGACGTAGCGGTTGCGCACGAAGCCCGCGAGCGCGGAGGAGATGCTCGTCGTGCCCGTCTTGGCTATGACGCGGCCGCGCGCGGGTCGACGCTCGAGCCGGCGCTCGAGCGTCCCCGAGATTCCGGCGACTGCGAGCGACGTCACCCATGCGCCCTTGATCTGGGGGTCCTCGAGCCCTGCGCGGAGGATCGCCACGAGCGCACGCGTGGTCAGCCGGTCGAGGCTCGAGAGCCCGGACCCGTCGGCGATTTGGACGCCTGCGATGGGCACTCCCGCCGCCCGCAGCTCGTCGCCGACCACCCTGGCGCCGGCAGCGGTGGAGCCGTCGAGCGCGACGCTCGCCCCGAGCTCCTTGAGGAGCATCTCCGAGACGAAGTTGTCGCTGTCTCGATTCATGTGGCCGACGATCTCCGCCAGCGGCTCCGAGAGGTCCTGCGCGAGCGGGAGGCCGGTCGTTGGAGCGCGGCCCGTCGACGGGCGCCGGCCGATCGCCACGCCGCGCCGCTCGAGGATCTCCGTGAACGCGCGAGCTGCCGCCGCCGCCGATCCGTTCGCGCCGCGCGCGTCCACACGTGCCACCGAGAGCGCGGAGAGCGGCGCGGACTCGAACCCGACGAAGGACGGCTTCCAGCCGGGCGCACCCCTTCGCGAGTCGAAGTGGCGCTCGTCACCGAGGACTCGGCCGGTCACCCGGCGGATGCCCCACGATCTGACTTCCCGCGCCAGCCCGCCGAGGTCCCGCGGAGCCAGGGTCGGGTCGCCGTGGCCGACGAGGTAGAGGTTCCCGTGCCACTGGTCGCCGACGAGCTTCCCGGCGCCGAGGACCTCGGTGTGGAAGCGGAAGCTCGGCCCGAGCTCCTTGAGGGCGGCGAACGCGACGGTCAGCTTCTCGGTCGAGGCCGGGACGAGCGCCCGCGTGGCGTTGTGCTGGTAGACGACCTGCCCGGTGCGGAGGTCGACGGCGAGGGCGCCGGTGCGTCCGGGGTCGAGATAGGGAGAAGCGAGCGCCCTCGTGAGCCTCGCCTCGAGCCCCGCGGTACCGGCGCCGCTCCTGGGAGCTCCCTGGGCTCCCGCTGCGACGGCGGCGCAGAGCACGCACGCGACGACGAGGAGCCTGACCACCCTCGAGCGCATGGATCTAATCTAGGCGCGCCTGCGGTCGGAGAGTGGGGCTACTGGTAGACCGTGATGACGACGGTCTTGCGGCCCCACTTGCGGGCGGCGGCGTGGTTCGGCATCCAGACGTCGATGATGCGCCCCTTGATCCCGACGCCGACGTCCGCGGCCACCGCGCGTCCGTAGCCGGGCACGAACAGCTTCGTCCCGAGCGGGATCAGCCTCGGATCGACGGCGACCACACCCTTCGCGCACGGAAGCCCGCTGGCGGTCTTGCCGGGCAGGTGATAGGCGACCGCGTCGACCCTCAGTTTGTATGCAATGGTCGCCGCCTGGCCGACGAGCTGACCTTCCGCAGTGAAGCTGGAGGCGAGCCCGGCGCCGCCGGATGGGACGATCGCCGCA
>Ga0081455_10009298_pt1 | contig 10120 bp, 8 predicted proteins | sample TabmetS3T2R1_FD_70207 | JGI IMG/M metagenome (GOLD analysis project Ga0081455, IMG submission 70207) | Tabebuia heterophylla rhizosphere microbial communities from the University of Puerto Rico - S3T2R1 | ecosystem: Host-associated > Plants > Roots > Rhizosphere ... | reverse complement strand
CGATCTCGACGCCTTCCTGGGCGTTCGCGGGCAGTCCCTCGATCGTCACCTGTACCCGGTTGCGACCGACGCTGCGCCGACGGACGCTTTCGAACTTGACCTGCCGCTCCTTGCCGGGTCGGACGTTGAACTTGCCGTTCGTCGACCCGAGCTCGGTCACCCGTACTGTCGACGTCTCGCTGTTGGACAAATCAGACGAGAGCCGATACAGGTCGAGACCGCGTTTGGCAACGTAACTGAAGGTGCCCGCACGGCGGGCGGTCGTCGCGTGGGTAAAGGTCGGTCCGGATCCAAGTGTCGCACCCGGTAAGCGCCCTTGACTGTAGAGCAGCTCTCCCCGCAGCGTGCCGGTGCCGGCGAAGCCTGGGACCGGGATGAAATAGTTGTCGACGCGTCTGCCCCGTTGCAGTTCGCCGAGGGCTCGCTCGCCGAAGCCGTGCAGATCGTTACCGGCTTCGTCGGTGATCGACGTCGTCTGAGCGTCGTCGCCGACCAGGATGACCGAGCCGAGGTGGCTTGCGATCCGCACGAGGCCCGGCCCGTTGCGCAAAGCCGAGAGCTCGCGCAGCCGGGCATGGCTCACCGGATTGGATCTGGTTCGACCCGATCCCAGGGATTCGGTCATCGACATGATGGTCTCCAATTACTGTACTGATAGTACAGTATATGGGGAATGTCGATTCGAATCGTATCACGGCCGCCGGGTGCCGGTCGTCATGCGTTCGTCCGTATCATGTCGCAGTCTTGGCGAAGGTGCGGCCCAGGAAGTCGCGGATGGCGGCCGCGATTTCGGTGCAGTGGGTCTCGAGGGCGAAGTGGCCGGTATCGAACAGACGCACCTCGGCCGCCGGATTGTCGCGTTTGAAGGCTTCGGCGCCAGGCGGCAGAAAGAACGGATCGTTCTTGCCCCAAGCCGCCAGGATCGGCGGACGCTTTTCGCGGAAGTAAGCCTGGAACTTCGGATAGAGCGCGATGTTGCTCGCGTAGTCGCCGAAAAGGTCGAGCTGGATCTCGTCATTACCGGGCCGCGCCAGCAGCGCCGAGTCGAGCGTGTAGCCGTCGGGCGAAACGTTCTCCGGATCGGCCACGCCATGCACATACTGCCAGCGTGTCGTCTCCGGTGTCAGGAAAGCGCGCAGCGCGGCGCGGTTCGCTTCGCTGGGCTCGCTCCAGTACTTACGAATCGGATTCCAGCCGTCGCTCAGGCCTTCGACGTAGGCGTTGCCGTTCTGACTGATGATGGCGGTAATCCGTTCGGGGTGGGCCAGCGCAAGGCGGAAACCGACGGGGGCTCCGTAGTCGAATACATAAATCGCGTAACGCGACAGGCCGATCGCCCGGACGAAGCTGTCGATTACCGTCGCGAGATTGTCGAACGTGTAGTTGAACGTCCCTTGCCCGGGAGCTTCGGAGTGGCCGAAGCCCGGCAAATCGGGCGCGACCACGTGATAGCGATCCGAGAGCAACGGGATCAACCCGCGGAACATGTGCGAGGAAGTCGGGAAGCCATGCAGCAGCAGAATTGCCGGCGACGCGCGGTCACCTGCCTCTCGATAGAAGATCTTGCTGCCGTCGAAGTCGGCGGTCCGGTAACGGATCATGCGCGCTCCTCCCTGATAACCTGATAAATCGTCTATAGGAGGTTATAGATATCGTAACTTGTCAAAGTCAATTTTTCCGGTTATCACACTCGCGTGACCGCATCGCCCGCCACGCCTTACTTCGTCGGCGATCACCTCGCTCTCGATTTCCTCAACAGCCGGGTCGCTCCTGCGAATGTTGCCGGCGGCGAATTCGTCGATTGGTTGGCCAACGGTGCGCAACTGCTCGATTGGCTGGTCAATTCAGGCGCGATCGACGTTTCCGTGGCGCGTCAGTTCCGCGGCAAGAAGGACATGATTGCGCCACTCGACGAGGTCGCCCGCCAGGCGCGGGAGCTGCGCAATTGGCTGGCCGACTTCCTGAACCGTCACGCCGGGCGACGGCTGGGACAAGACGTTGCCGCTGAACTTGCACCCCTCAACAGGTTGTTGGCACGTGACGATACCTATCGCGCGATCGAGGCCACGCCATCGGGAGCGAGTGCCCTCGATTGGCGTCAAAGGCGGCGATGGACGCCGGAGCGACTCTTGATGCCGATCGCCGAAGCCATCGGGGACCTTGTGTGCCATTGCGATTTCCGGTTGGTGCGGACATGCGAAGGCGCCGACTGCATATTGATGTTCTACGATCGCACCAAGGCGCACGCTCGGCGCTGGTGCAGCATGGCGCTATGCGGCAATCGCGCAAAGGCCGCCGCGCACCGCGCGCGTCATCGCCTCAAAAGGGATCGGCCGCCAGCGCGTTAGTGCGGCGTGCCGTTCTTGCGTGTGAAGACGTACTTTCCGTCGGCGCCCGCCTTGGCGTGCATGTCGATCTCGGGATAGACGATCTCATCGAACGGCGTGCGGTCGCCGACCACCAGCAGCACGGCATCCCGGTTGGTCTCGTTGACGAAGCGGTGGGCATTGCCGCAGCCTGCGGCAAAACCCGCGCACATGCCGGCTTTCAGGACCTGGCGGCCTTCGTTGGTCTCGAGCACGACCTCGCCCTCGACCACCCAGATGAATTCGTCCTGTTTCGAGTGCGCGTGTCGCGCCGAGGATTGTGCGCCAGGCTCGATGCGCGTGAGGTTCACGCCGAAGTTCCGGAGGCCGACGTGGTCGCCGAGCCGCCGGTTCCAGCGATGGCTGTTGGCTTCGCGAAACACCTCCGGATAGGACGTCGCGTTGCTCTCGGTCAGGTCGGCCGGGTCGAAGGCGGGTAAACGGGGCTTGGTCATGCGAGCATTATCCCACCCGCGGCGCCCGAGGTCCTCCTAGGCCTGCTCATGCGTGGGCGAGTTGGGTTCAGGATGGTTTTCGCGCCAACACCTTCTTGAGCGAGGGACGCAGCCGCGCGATCTCGCTGAGGTGTGCCGCCGACAGCTCGGCGAGGAGCACTTCGGCGGCCCGCGTGAGGCCCAGCATCACGCGGCGATGGTCCGCGGCGTCGGCCCGGCGGACCACCAATCCGGCCGTGACCAGCCGGCCGACCAGCTCGACCGCGCTGTGATGACGGACGCAGAGCCGTTCCGCGAGGTCGCCGATCGTCATGCTGGCGCCGCGCGGCTGGCCTTTGATGGCCAGCAAGGCCTGGTGCTGGGCGGGGGCAAGCCCTTTGCTGCGGGCTGCATCCTGACTGAACTCGAGAAACCGCCGGATCAGGTAGCGGAATTCCGCCAGGGCCTCGTAATCAGCCTGTGAGGGCCGGCGCTTCGTGGAAACAGGCTTTTTTGTGCGTGCCATAGCAAGGTTCCGTCTGCTTGCCTAATTATATCGTAATCCGATAGAAGGGCGCCCCACGGCCAACACCCTCTGTTCTGGTTCCAAAACATTCCCTGTCATGACCCCTCCCATCGCTGACGCGAACGGCACCTCAGCGCCTCCCATCCGGCATCGCCGGCTTGGCGACTTCACGACCGATCCCCGTGTGCTCCTGATCTCGGGCATTGCCGTTGTCGTCGCAACAGCCGGTGTCGTCGCAGGGTTCGCCCTGCTGAAGCTCATCCGGCTTGCCACCAATATCGCCTATTTCGGGCAGCTGAGCTTCGCCAATCTTCGGCTCGAGCATTCTCCACTTGGCCTGTGGGCGGTGCTGGTGCCGGTCGCGGGCTCGCTGATCGTCGGCCTGATGGCGCGCTACGGCAGCGAGAAGATCCGCGGCCACGGCATTCCCGAGGCGATCGAGGCGATCCTGCTCGGCCGCTCACGGCTCGATGCGAAGGTGGCCGTCCTGAAGCCGCTCTCTTCGGCCGTCGTCATCGGCACCGGCGGCCCGTTCGGTGCCGAAGGCCCGATCATCATGACCGGCGGCGCCATCGGCTCGCTGATCGCGCAAATGCTGCCGGTGAGCGACAACGAGCGCAAAACGCTCCTGGTGGCGGGCGCCGCCGCCGGCATGACCACCGTGTTCGGCACGCCGATCGCCGCCATCATGCTGGCCGTCGAGCTGCTTCTGTTCGAATGGTCGCCGCGCAGCTTCCTGCCGGTCGCGGTGGCGGCCGTGGTCGCGGCTGTCGAGCGCGGCTTCTTCGGTTTGACGAGCCCGCTCTTTCCGTTCGAGGGAAGTGTCGATGTGACCTTGGTCGGGGCGCTCTGCTGGGCTGCCTTCGGCCTGCTGGGCGGGTTGTTGTCGGGCCTGCTGACGCGGCTGGTCTATGCGTGCGAGGACGGCTTCCTGAAGCTGCCGATCCATTGGATGTGGTGGCCGACGCTGGGTGGGATCGTGGTCGGTCTCGGCGGCCTGGTCGATCCCAATGCCCTGGGCGTGGGTTACGACAGCATCGCCAGCATGCTGCGAGGCGATGTCCCGACCAAGGCGGCACTGCTGCTGCTCGTGGTCAAGGCGGTGATCTGGGCCGTGGCGCTGGGTTCGGGGACATCGGGCGGCGTGCTGGCGCCATTGCTGATCATGGGCGGGGCCATGGGCACGGTCATTGGCGGCTTCCTGCCGGGCGAAAGCATGGGCTTCTGGGCGCTGCTCGCGATGACGGCCACTATGGGCGGCACGATGCGCTCGCCGCTGACGGCGACCTTCTTTGCCGTCGAGCTTACCGGCAACACGCATGTCCTGCTGCCGCTGATCACGGCCTGCGCCGTCGCCCACGCCGTGACGGTGCTGCTGATGCGCCGCTCGATCCTGACCGAGAAGATCGCCCGCCGCGGCCATCATCTCGTGCGCGAGTACCGCGTCGATCCGTTTGCGCTCACCCGCGTGGAGGAGGTGATGACCAAGGAGGTCGAGACGGTGCCGTCCGACACGACGTTGCACGAGGCCACGCGCTTCCTCACCGATCCCGCGACCCATCATCCAAGCTTCCCCGTGCTCGACGGGGCAGGGCGGGTACTGGGTGTCATCGATCCGCCCTCGATCCTGCGCTGGCGGCGGGCCGGCAAGCACCGCCAGTCGACGCTGCAGGAGCTGCTGGCCGGTACCAAGATCACCGTTGCCTACCCGGACGAATATCTCGAAGCGCTGGCCGATCGCCTTTCGACCGTGAACGTCGCGCACTTCCCGGTCATTTCGCGCGAGTCGGGACAGCTCGTGGGTTACATCGGCTGGAAGGACATCATGCGCGTGCGCACCAAGCTGCGAGCCGAGGAGCGTCACCGCACGACGTTCTTCAAATTCCGGCCGTCAGCGTGACAGTTCAGGGTGTCATCCCGAGTCGCGCGCGGTAGTCCGCGCACTGTAGCGAGGGATCTTTTTCGGCAACGCTGGATCAAAAAGATCCCTCGCTGCGCTCGGGATGACACGGAGTTCGTGTCAGGCTGCAAACGAGCGCAGCACCTTGCCAGGCCGGCTCTTGGGACCGGCGCAGAAGCCTCCGGCATCGGCAACCCGCGTGCCGTTCACCCAGACACCGTGAAGGCCGACCGCGCTGGTCGTGAGCCGCGTCGCGCCGCCAGGCAGATCGTGCGCGCGGCGCTTCGGTCCCCGGGCGACCGTGTTGGGATCGAACAGCATCAGGTCGGCGGCGTAGCCCTCGCGCAAGAGGCCGCGGCCCTCGATGCCGAACAGCTTTGCTGGCTGGCCGGTCAGGCGATGCACCGCCTGCGGCAGGTCGAGCACGCCGAGGTCTCGGCTCCAATGGCCCAGGAGATGCAGGCCGAAGCCGGCATCGCAGAAGAAAGTGAGATGCGCGCCCGCGTCACTCAGTGAGATGTGCGTGTTGGGATCGGCCAGAATCCTGCCGACCGCCTTGTCGTCATTGTGCAGAAGCTGGGCCACGAACATCGTGTCGAGGTTCTCTTCGAGCGCGAAGTCGAGGATGCAGTCGAGCGGATCCTTGCCCGCCTTTTTGGCAAGCTCGGCCAGCGTCGCGCCTTCCATGGCGCGATTCTTTTCCTTTGCCGTCTCGACGACGAAAAGCTTGTCCCATTCGCCGTTGAACACCAGCCGTCCGCGCCGCTCATGCAGCTCTTTGCTGACGGCTGCGCGCCAGGCAGGATCCCGATAGATCTTCTTCAGCGCCTCGTCGCCGTGCGCCGCCATCGCCGGCTTCCACGACTCCATGCTCTCGAACAGGTACGGGCTCTTGAAGGTGAAATCCATGCTGAGCGGGCAGCATGCGGTCTGTGCCACGAGCTGTCGGCCGCGGGCGCGCGCGTCGTTCACCTGGCCGAGCCACGTGAAGGAAGCGGTCGGATTGGTGTTGGAATGGAAGAGCGCGGCCACCACCACCGGGCGTTTGGCCTCGGCTGCGATCTCCTCGAGATAGGGGATCGAGGTCTTGCTGCCCTTGGTCAGCATGTAGACGCCGGAGCCACTTTCAGCCATCGCGCGCACCAACGTGCGCAGCTCCTTGTCGTCGGCTAGGCGCGAGGGCATGGGCGTGCCGCCCTCGCCATTGTGCGCCTCGGCCGTGCTCGAGGCGAAGCCCACGGCGCCTGCGGCCATCGCTTCGCGCACCAGCACCGCCATCTGGACGATTTCCTCGTCCGTCGCGACACGCTCGGTCGCATCCTGGCCCATCACGAAGGTGCGGATTGCGGAATGGCCCGCGAAGCAAGCGACGTTCGGCCCCACGCCTTGCTGCTGCAGCATGTCGAGATATTGCGGAAAGCTTTCGAAGCCCCAACGGATGCCGGCGCGCAGTGCGTCGAGCGACATGCCCTCGACATGCGTCAGGTGCCGCATGGTGAGATCGCGGTCCTTGGGCTTGCAGGGCGCGATGGTGAAGCCGCAATTGCCCAGCACCGCCGTGGTGACGCCGAGGGCGGGTGAGGGATCGACAAACGGGTCCCAGGTAACCTGCGCATCGTAATGCGTGTGGCCGTCGATGATGCCGGGTGCGAGGGCGAGACCGTCGGCTTTCACCAATGCTTTCGCTGCACCGAGCTTCGACCCGATGGCGGCAATCCTGCCATTCGTCACACCGAGATCACCATGCACCGGCCGTGCGCCCGAGCCGTCGAAGATCTCCGCATCCTGGATGACGAGATCGAACATGGCGGTTCCTCCTTCTGCCGCTTTTATACTACGTCCTCATGCTGCAGTTCTGTTTCTCCTTCTGCTGTGCAGGCGCAGCGCCGTGGTGTGGAGAGGGACGATTTTCGACACGCTGCCGAAATCACGACAGAGCACGCGCGCGGTCCCGCGCGCCGACAGCAACAGCTGACGGCGCGCTCTCGGTCTTATCGCGAGCCTACTGCGCCGGTGCGAGCTTGGGGTCGCGGCTCGTGCTCGCCCCCGATGTAACGTCGGGGATGCGCAGGAAGAAGGCGCATACCAGCGACGACACCAGCGTCAGCAGGGCGAGGCCATACAGTCCGCCGGAGAAGCTGCCGGTCGCGTCCTTCATGAGGCCAATCCACCATGGTCCGAAGAAGCCGCCGAGATTGCCCAACGAGTTGATCCAGGCGATGCCTGCCGCGAGCGCCGTGCCGCTTAAAAACATTGGCGGCATGGCGAAGAACGGTCCCTTTGAGCCGTAGAAGCCCATGGTGGCGAGGCAGATACCTACCATGGCCCACCAGGTTCCCATGGTCAGGCCGGCCATCACCAGCCCGATGGTCGACAGAACGCAGGCGAGCAACAGATTCCAACGCCGCTCGTTCATCCGATCGGAGATGCGGCCCCACACCACGAGCGCGATGCCGCCGCAGATATAGGGAATCATGGTGAGCCAGCCGACCGTCATGTTGCTCATGGTGCCCAGCGACTTGATGATCTGCGGGACGAAGAACACGATGGCGAGGCTTGCGGTCACGATGCCGAAGTAGTTCAGCCCGAGCAGCAACACCCGGGGGTTCCACAGCGATTCGACCATCGAGTAACGGCGCACGTCCTCCTTGGCCTTGCGTTCGGCAGCAAGCTCCCCCGTCAGCCAGTCCTTTTCCGGCTGGGTCAGGAATTTTGCCTGCTCGGGCCGATTGGTCATGACGAAGAAGGTAAGAACACCAAGCGCGACAGTCGGCAGGCCCTCGGCGAGGAACATGATCTGCCAGCCCTTGAGGCCGAACAGTCCGTCGAGGCTCATCAGCGCGGTTGAGATCGGTGCGCCGAGGGCCACCGCCACCGGCAAGCCGACGATGAAGCCCGCGACGATGCGGGCGTGATGACGGGCTGGGAACCAGTGGGTGAAATAGAGGAGGAGCCCGGGGAAGAAGCCGGCCTCGGCCATGCCGAGCAGGAAACGCACCACGCCGAAACTTGTCGTGCCGGTGACGAAGGCGGTGGCGCAGGCGAAGATGCCCCAGGTGATCATGATCCGCGCGATCCAGATCCGCGCGCCGACCTTCTCCATGATCACGTTGCTCGGCACCTCGAACAGGAAATAGGCCCAGTAGAAGGTGCCCACCGCAAATCCGTAGTCGGTGGCCGAGAGGTGCAGGTCCTCGCGCATGGTGAGCGCGGCGAAACTGCTGTTGATACGATCGATATAGGCCATGATGTAGGCCAGCACGGCGAAGGGAAGCAAACGCAAGTACACTTTACGCATCGTGGAAGCTTCGAGCGTGGCGTCCATAGGGCGATCCTCCCGGATCCGTTTGTGCCTCCAGCTTGAACTGCCGGACGGCGTCTATGTTTCGATGATCTCTCCGACGTTACGCGTTGACTTGAAAACGCTGGCAAACCCGCCGCGACGACAGCGAGCGGCATTCGTTCGGCGGACTCTACCGATATTTGCGATGCGATTTCGCGATATCTCTTATGTTGTTTTCAAGAACCTGAGCAGCAAGCGGTTCACTTCGTCCGCTTGCTCCTGCTGCACCCAGTGTCCGGCGCCTTCGACAAAGTGGATCTCCTTCATGTTGGTGCAGGCGCTCTCCTGCATCCGCTCGAGCGCGCCAGGGGTCTGATAATTGCCCCAGTCGCTCTTGCCCGAGATGAAGGTCGCAGGCACGTCGATGGTGCGGCCGGTGAAGGCTTCGTATTCGCGGGCAACCAGGCCCGTCGTGCGCACGCGGTACCAGTTCATGCCGCCCTGGAAGCCGGTCCGCTTGAACTCGTCGCTGTAGACGCGCAGATCGCGGTCGGGAAGCCAGGTGTTGTTGGCGATCTCGGCCGGCGAGGGCATTTCCTTGGCGACGGTCTCGGCCATGCCCTCGGCGAGATCCATGATGTAATAGGTCGGCATCTTGGCGAGCTCTTCTGCCGTCCAGCCCTTGAGCTTGAAGGGCTTGTTCCCTTTCCAGTCGGCGCTCTTCTGATGGTAGTAGGCACGCAGGAAATCGTGCACGCCCTGCTTGGCGTGCCACTGGTTCTCGTTGGCTTCGCGCGTCGACTGGTACCACTGATAATGCTTGCGCGGCCGCGGCAGGGCAGCGAGCGCGGCATGGATGTCGGCCGGCTTGGCGGCCGGCGGCTTGCCGACGGTGTCGAAGGGCACGGCGGGGATGCCGCCGTAGGGCGCGCTCATCAGCACCATGCGCTTGAAGATGTCGGGCCGCACCAACGCCAGGAACGCAGCGACCGCGGCGCCGAAGTCGTGTCCGACGACCGCTTCGGCGGTGCGGTAGCCCAGTGCATACAGCACGCCGATCATGTCGCGCGCCAGCATGAGGAAGCGGAAGCCCGAGATGTCGGCGTCGTAGTCGGCACTCCAGCCGGTGGTACGGCCGTAGCCGCGCTGGTCGGGCGCGATCGCGTGGTAGCCGGCTGCCGCCAACGCCGGCAGCACCTTGCGCCAGCTATAGGCCAGTTCGGGAAAACCATGCAGCAGGAGGATCGCGGGTCGCCCGCGCGTCTCGTGACCGGCCTCGAGAATATGGATGTCGAGGCCGTTGATCTGGGGCAGCACACGGCTGCGGATGCCGTCAGGCAAAACGGAAGCGGGCAGGGGTTCCATGCCCGACCCTTCCATCAAAACGTCCGTGCGACAAGCCGATCCGCCGCGGGGTTGCCGGTACGCGCGTTGGCCTGATCAATTTTGATTTATTCAACTTATCGGTTGAATATCTCAGTCGAGATCTTATATTCAACCAAATGGTTGAACACATCGATTCTTCTCTCGATCGGATCTTCGGCGCGCTGTCCGATCCAACGCGCCGAGCCATGCTGCGCCGGCTGGCGGGCGGCGGGGGGACGGGGGGGG